>Ga0194059_1000135_pt1 | contig 37264 bp, 27 predicted proteins | sample SepL6211m_MetaG_FD_163426 | JGI IMG/M metagenome (GOLD analysis project Ga0194059, IMG submission 163426) | Anoxic zone freshwater microbial communities from boreal shield lake in IISD Experimental Lakes Area, Ontario, Canada - Sep2016-L626-11m | ecosystem: Environmental > Aquatic > Freshwater >...
CTCTTATCACGATAACCGACATAGTCTTTCACTACTTGTCCATTCTTAAACAACTTCAAGGCAGGAATTGACTGGATAGCATACTTGCCAGCTAATGCTTGGTGAGCCTGATTATCAACATCAAGCTTGGCCACTACCATTTTGCCATCAAAATCAGCCGATAGATCATCCAAAACTGGGGCCATCATGCGACATGGACCACACCATGGTGCCCAAAAATCAACCAATACCGGCAACTCTGACTTCAATACTTCTTGATCAAAATTTTGATCTGTAAGTGTAATTACTTTACTCATATTTTTATTATTATAAAAGCCAAAGGCTTTTTGTATGGTTAAGAATATTTAAATTCTATAACCATAAAATTATTTATTAAATTTATTTGCTAACCAAAATGAACTTGGTATTTGGATTAAATAGGCCATGACTACGATAATTATAGCTAAGCTGTACGCTGCATTTTGATATACTAATGAAATCGTCAAGCCGAGCGCTAATGTTATATATCGCAAATACGTACCCCAAACTAGTGCTCTACCTTTTTCTCCACCTGTTGTCTTGCCTAATTGCCACGCTAAGACAAGACTAACAGCATAATATATTACCAAGGCCAAAATTGCTTTTGGTATTAAATCTGGTCGAGAAAATATAATCTTATTTTCTTTGATCGACATTAGTAATACCAACACAACCAACATACCAAGATTACTAAAGGCAGCAAATTTACTTTTGATCTGATTAAACTTGTCTTGGCCAAATTTCTTCAAGTAAAAATCTTGGGTGAAGTAGGCTAATAGCAATGGAATGACAATAATAAAAAGAATTGGCACAGCAATCTTTATAGGACTGATTGAACCACTACCCGTAAATAAACAATCCAATACTCCACCGGTTGCTTTCGACACCACACAACTCCCAGCTGTTTGTTGCTCCATTAACACCGTCAGTTTGTTCATGGCAATCGTTAAATAAAATGGTGCTAAAACAATTGCGGCAATCAAATTGGCAAAAACAATTCCAACTGTTAACGGCATATCGGCGTTGGACTTGTATGCCCAAGTAGTAACCATGCCTCCACCAGGTAGAATTGATAACAAGATCAAGCCTAGCCATAAACTAGGACTTTGAGACAAAAACAACCAACCAATTAATACAGCTAATAACGGCGAAACTACGAAATTCACAACCAACGAAGTGATAATTATTTTCTTGTGCTTGTGTACCTCGGCGACCTTGCTAAAATCGAGCGGTACAAGCGATGGATAAATCATTAGCAATGCCGCTGCCAAACAAAGTAATGGTGTGAATGTAATACCACCAGTAAAATAAACTAGGGCTAGTCCACTCCCAATTGACATTACAATCAGCAACATTAAATTCTTTTGCACGAATGCTAAAATGTTATTCATATACTAGGCAACTGATTTTTGTTTAAGGTACTTGCTGATACTAGCAGCTGCGATTGCTCCTTCTGAAGCAGCTGTAATAATCTGCCGAAATTTATTTGAGCCATCCGTTAAGTCACCTGCCGCCCAAATACCATCCGCTGTAGTCGAACCATCACTTTTAATTTTAATAAAGCCTTGTTCATCAGACTCAACATTTAACTCCTTAAACAAATCTGAATTCGGCTCAGAACCAATTTCAACAAAAACTCCATCAACAACTAAGTCTTTTGACTCACCTTGATTATCCGACACTTTAATGTGCGAAACCTTTTCTTCGCCGTAAACATCATCAACTACCGTATTGTAAATAATTTCTATTTTAGAATTTTTGGCAATCGTATCTTGCCAGACTTGTTCTGCTCGGAGCGGCTCTTTACGATAAATCAAATACACCTTCTTAGCAATATCACCTAAGTAAGCGGCGGCCATAGCAGCGGCGTCATTACCACCGATTACCGCCACCACCTTATCACGATAGAAAAAGCCGTCGCAGGTGGCGCAATATGACAAGCCCTTACCAATAAATTTTGCCTCATTTGGCAAACCTAAATGTCTATGACTAGTGCCAGTGGCCAGTAATACAGTCTTGGCGTTGATCATTTCTGAACCAGCAACAGTAATTTCAAAACCTACTTCGGCTTTTTTTATATCTTCAACCATTCTTTCTATTACTGGAGTATTATAACTTTTGGCATGAGACAACATGTTTTGTGCCAACTCAAAACCAGTTATTTTTTCAGTGCCTAGCCAGTTGCCAATTTCATGTGTAGTACCGGCTAAACCGCCGGTCACAGCCCCGATTACAACAGGTTTTAGGCCATATCGAGCGGCATAAATAGAGGCGTTGAGTCCGGCGGGACCAGCACCGATTATTGCTATATCGTACATATTTATTTTTTAGAGTAAATTAGCTACTAACCTCTTTTTAGGTACACCTTAATGAAGCTAGACTTCAGATCTGCACCCTGTTTAGGTAAATCTTCCAACTTATTATTCTTCGCAGAAGTTGTTAAAGTTTCTAAATTGGCACGGATAGTCTGAATTTCAGAATCATTAGCCATCTCTTCAACTATCTTTAATTTTGCATCAACATCTGGGTAAGCTGCAATAACTGCATTAGCATCTTTGGCAGTACCAGCCTCGACAGACACCTCCATAGCATCGTGAAAATCTGATAACGCCATGCCAAGCATTGAGAAGTTATTGCGTTTCAAAATATCCTGAAACTCAGTTCTGATTGGTTCAAGTTCTTTGTGTAAGGTTGGCAGATCGCCATTACTTATTCCGTCTTTAGCCGATGTAATTTGTCCACTAATCTTTTCTAAATCTTCATCAAATTGACTATCTGAACGAATTACTACTGGCTTGTAAGCCTTGTACTTAGACTGAAAGGCTGAAAATGAAGCTACTAGTTTATCATAGTTAGCAATGCTTTCTGGACGCTTGTTTTGACCAGTATTGAAAAGAGTTTGTTTGTAATTATTGTTCATCGTGTTGAAGTCCTCCACAAAGGTTTTTCTCGTAAAGAAACTACTGGCGTAACTGCCAGCAACAAGACTCACCAAAATCAGAATTGAAAGTGTCCAAATCATAATCTTGCCAGGCTCTGATAATATTTTGTTGGTATCAATACCGAAGATAGCATACAGAGCACAGAAACCAGTGGCCGCAGTAAATAACATCACCGCACCCAATACATAAAAAATAATCTGAACCGCACCACCAAACCAATAATATCCACCTAATAAGAGCAATGAGGCAAGTAGACCTCTGAACAATCTGTCTGTTAAATTCTCGTTTTGTTTAATCATATAATTTTGATTTATTATTTACTTTAAGTAACTTTGTAATAGTTTAATATTTTTATCCAAGTAAGCTTGGTTAAGCTTGTAAACCACTTTGGAGCCAATTTTTTCTGACTCGATCAACTTGGCTTGCTTTAGAACTCGGAGATGATGAGAGGTTAGATTTTGTGGCATATCCAACTTTTTCCACAACTCTCCAACGCAACATTCTTTTTTTAGGTGATTTAGTATCAGCATCCGCCTTGGCTCTCCAATAGCCTTAATGAAAGAAAATAGTTCTTTATTCATATCAATTTAAATTATATCAATTTATATTGATATACTATCTTATTATTAAGCCCTCGTCAAGAGGGCTAATAATTTAATAACTTTGGATAAATTTTTATTTACCTGCTTTTCTAATTACTTCTCTGAAATCCTCAGTTTCCAAGACTGCACCGGTAGCATTTTTGAGATTAAATTTTGCACCGATATCTTTTAATAACAATGTCTGATCAATATCTTGAGGCAGATTAAGTTCTTTAACAAATACACTGAGCGGTACGCCAGAGTCTTCTACTACTTTTTTAAGTGAATTACTGCCACGGATATTGGCAACATCAACTTTTCCAGCCGTATTAACAATATTCGAAGGCGCTTTAGTCTCCCAAAGAGGTGTTGCTATAATAACCAGCAATGGAATGAAAAATGTTAACATAGCAATTACTCCGAATGCTTTTTTGGTAATAACTTTATCAAAAACCTTGGCCTTCAAACTGCTTTCCGGACAATCACTAACACAATTCAAGCAACTTATGCAGTCAGCCGAATTAATAACTTGTGCATCCTTAATATTCAAGTTGGCTGGACAGGTCTTATTACATAAACCACAAGAAACACAGGTTGAGCTATCACGGACTATCTTAAATGGACTGATTTTTTTTATAATTGCCATAGTTGCACCGAGTGGGCACAAATATCTGCACCACCAGTTTTTTGAAAATAAAGCTGAGAACAGTACCACGCCTAAAATAGCATAGGCAATCACTTTTTCTTCATACTCATTACCAAAGTGCATCAAGGCATTATATGGATCATAGTTACGGAAAAATAGGTCACCAGTCTTATAGGAATAATAGATTATGAATAACAAGATGAAATACTTCAAGTATCTAGCATATTTATCCATAATCGCAGGCAACTCTATGTCTTTCTTAATGCCAATCTTTCTACCTAGGTCCCTGATCCACTCTTGTATTGCCCCTAGCGGACATAGATAAGAACAAAAAACACGACCAAATACAATGGTAGTTAAAATGGTTATGATCATTAATATAAATGAACTAGTCCAGATGCGATTTAAGTAGTTACCGGTGGTGACCTTGGTTAGAAAACTTTCAACTGCCCCAAATGGACAATAGGCATCGATTGAGGCAGCCTTTTCAATGCCGTACCTCAAATGACTTAATGATAAAAAGGTTAAGATGGCAAAAACGCCGATCTGTACTAATCTTCTGGTGGTAAATATTTGTTTCATAAAAAGAGAAATAGCCCCGCTTCCGCAGGGCTATTTATGTATTTTATTTTGTAAGTTGCTCCATGTGATCGCAAATACCATTATTATTGGCATCTACAAAATTAGCATCTCGTCCTCCGCCATTATGCATAGGACAACCAGCACCCTGACCATTACCGCCATTCATACCACAACCACCACTATTGCCTCGTCCTTGGCCCAGTCCGAGTGTAGTACGAATTTTTTGAGCACCAGCATAATCACCATTAGCCATCAGTTGATGCATTTGTGTAAATTGGTCAAAGTTCTTATCAGTTACCACACTAGCAGCTCGACCTCTGTTATTACCCATTACCGCTTTCCATGAAGCGTAGTTATTGTTTGCAGCGAATGCTACGGAGGTGGCTGTAATAGCCAAAATGCCAACACCTAAGCCGGCTAAAAGATATTTCTTGTTCATATTCTTTAATTTATTAAATAAGAGTGAAAGTTAAGCCTTTCACTCTTATTACGCACGCCGTTAAATTTTTCTTTCACTTAACGCATCATACCACAACTGCCAGCACCAACAGGATTTTGCATCATAGCGCAATTACCATTACCGATCAATGGTCTAACCTCATCTGTTTTGAAATTATTACCATTGGCAGTGCCAATTAATTTTATCTCTAAGCCAATTTCAGGGATTAAATTATGACGCCATAATGCACCACTAGCATCCACCAACCACTCTTTGCCGGCAAAATCCTTTAAGTAAAAACTCTGCTCATTAACTATTTTACTAATTTGTCCAGCGATCAAACCATTACTTGGGTTTTGCCATACTTGCATCATGTACATCTGCCGATCTTGATAATATGGAGCTTTGCTAATTACAGAATCTAAGTCTTGGCTTAGGCCGAGGTAATAAAATAACCAACCAAATAAAATTGCCATGGCTATTAGAACAAGGCTAACCGACTTAATTGATAATCTATAGCCTCGACCAGTATTGCGAAAATCATAAAGCGCAAAAAGTGCGCCCAATATGAACAGGCTAATCAATATTAATGGCATTCGACCAAAAAGCAACCCAAAACCAAATCTACCACCATGTAACCATGGTCCGTCTGACCAAAAATACATTAGTAAACCAACGGAAGCAGTTGCTATTACAATCAATAAACTAAAACCAAGCCATCGACCACTATCACGTAGCTGAAATTGCCACCTTGGTTTGGGCGCTATCTTCTCTGTTTTGATTTTATTTAATACCTTATCGCTTATTGTATTCATAATATTAATTTAGTTCTTGCCCCTCTGCTAATTTAATAAACTGCTTCTTAGCTCGATTGACCAGAGTAGCAATAGTGCCCATGGGCTTTTTCAAAATATCTGACATCTCGCTATAATCCTTTTCTTCAAAATACTTCAGTACAAGTATCTCCCGATACTTTGGATCGAGCTTGTCTAAAACTAATTTGGTTCTTTTACTTAAAATATCCTGATCAAGCTTCATGCTAGGACAACTACTCAAGATTAATTCTTGCCACGGTTCCAAGTCAGTCAATTCAACCGTTGGTCGGACATTGATTTTGCGAAACATACTGATGGTCTGATTGTGAGCAATGCGATATATCCAACTAGAAAATTTTAACTTCTTGTCAAAATCATTAAGATGCATGTAGGCATTCAAAAACACTTCTTGCAACACATCATCAGTATCTGACTCCCTGCAACCAAGGCGAAAAACATAACGCCGCAAAGCCTCAGTATAGCGATTAACCAGACAGGCGTAATAGTCTGAATTAGCCAAAACCAAATCAACTAATGCCTCGTCTCCATGTTTTTCACATTCATCTTCTAAAACCATAAAAAAAGTGTAGCACACATTATACGCATGCTACACTAGTTTTCTTTCAATGTTTATAAATACCTAGAAATATTAAACCCTCATCATTATTAGCTACGGCATATTTACAAGAGTTACTTTCCTGAATTCTCAGTAATGAAAGTTGTTGGTGCTGTAGTCTGACCAGCCGTACTTGGCATTGTTCCAGTGTCAAAGAAAAAGTCTGTACTTGGAATTTCTGGTGTGCTAACAGGGGTTGAAAAACGATATGCACCTTGCGGCACGACTGTAAGATTTCGGAGCTTCACCAAGGCAGTTCTCTGAGTATCAGTCAGTGTTTTATTAACTGCTGCAAACCTCTGAGCATAAAGTGCTGACATTTGACCATCCAAGGCACCATAGCGTTCAATTAAACTATATACCTTGGCTTTGTCTGGTGTACCACCAGTCATCGCCTTACGTAGTTCTGTCGAAACAGTGGTGCGAATCTGAGCAATTTCCGTAAGTGCTGCTTTTTGTTCAGTTATAATGCCAGTGATCAATGCACGTTGCTCAGTATTTAGAACTTTTAGAAATTCTTGTCCACTATCACCAGTAATCGCTGTACTAATAAAATAACTTGGATTATTCATAGCAGGATAATCTTTCATGTAAAAGCCTCCAAAGTAAGTCCCATGACGTTCTGGACAGAAATAAACATCTGCCGTTAAACTACCCTTATACCAAGAGAATAACTCACTAGCATATGTCATTAATGCCACGAATTCATTGTTGGTCAAATTCTTTTTTAAGGTAGCATCCTCGGATACATCCGGCCAAGTGTTATAATTATTAAATTGCATCTTGGCCAAATAGGCTTTTTGCTCATCAGTGAATGAGTTGATTATTTGTCCAACAACGACAGCACGGTTATAGCTTAGATCAGCATCTGATTTATATAGATTGGAGGTGTAAGCTGAAGCCACAGCTGTATCCAAAGTTTTGGTTGATGATAAGCTTTGTCTAAAAGCACTCATCAAAGGAAACCTATTATAGGCAAAGTTTGAATAAATTGGTGCTTGTTCTTTAGCCAGTGCAAGTAATTTTGCCTTTTGCTCGTCATTTAATATATATAGCACATTGTTAGCAACTCGCGACAAAAAAGTGGTGTTGTGACCAAAGCCAGCCACATCAACATCTCTCATATACTGAAAGCCAAAGAAATCAGCAACCTTTCCCGGAGGAAAAAATGAATCAGCACCAGTACTGCCGGTCAAGAAGGCTAAACCACTAAAAGCAATAGTTGAAAGCTGAGCATTATCACTCATGGCTTGTTCAAGTGAGTATTGATTACTACTTGTGGCTTTTGTCTGAATAGGCGCAGTGCTAGTTGCTTTATTATCAGCTTTTTTTACATCTGCAATTACCTTAAAATCTTTCTTTAGCACTGCCACCCAATCTGCTTTAGACATTGGGAGCTTCTTTACTGCCTTGTTGAAGGCGATAACCATTTCATAGCGTTTTTGCATCGTCAGTTTTTTTGTACCCTTAGTGCCATAAACTATGAAATTATTTAGCGAATATCTCTCTGTCTGTTTTACATTCTTAATATTTTTGATCAGCGGTGTTGTGTATTTTGCCATCGCTGAAGCTTGAGCTTTCTTGTTTAGCTTGGTTCCGGTATTTTTTAATATTACGTTAACATTAGTACCGCTATCAATTATAACCTTTGCCTCACTTTCTTCATTAGCGGCCAACACACTACCAGCCACCGCAAAACAAATGAAAAGCGAAAGTAATCCTAGATATATCTTTTTCATATGCTTATCTTAATTTAATAATTGGGCAAATAAAAAGAGAGGGTTCCGTTCTCTCTTTCTATTTTTATTTATTGTGCAGGTGAATCAGTCGTACTGCCACCATCCTCGATTGCTATAGTATTAGCACTGGTGGTAGTTGTAGTCTGTAATGCAGAGCAACTTTTCAAATCAGCATTGTAGGTTGTCCAGTTACTGGTTTTTGTTGCTTCCATTGAGGTATTAATTTCTTCCATTGACGATTTAAAGCTTTCTGCACATATCTTGTTAGCAGCACCTTGCTCTTTAGCCGTTGTTTTATCAAGTGCGGCCTTTTGACAGGTATTTCTAGCATCAATTGCTGCAAAAACCTTTTCACCTCGACTGGTAACAACAGACTTTTCTGCAAGATCTTTTTTATCAATGGCTGCCTTTACACAAGCTAGAGCTTCTGGTGTCACGTAAACTGGTGGCTTTTGTGCTCCACCTTTTCTAACTCCGTAAAGTGTTGAGCCAATCTTTTGTACTTTTTCAAAGTTCTTTATCTCGTTTGGATGAGAAATTTTTTCCAAGGTTGATGTTCCAACTCCCTTTGGTGGTTTTTCACCTCTTGGTTTCGTTGATGAAGCATTGGCTGGTTTTTCACCCTTTGGCTTACCTGGATTAGACCCTCTTTGATCTTTTGGTTTGCCCATCAAAGCATTGCCAACCTTTTTAATATTTTGGAAATTCTTAATCTGATCTGGTGATGGTATTCTTTGCAAATCTTGGTTATCGTTTTGAGGTGGCGGCGGACCTTGAGTTAGGCCATTTTCATCTTGCGGAACTTCTTGAGCGTAACTGATTCCGCCAAAGGAGAAAACTAGGGCAAAAATCATAAATGCTAGCGAGATTTTTTTCATACTTTTAATTTAATTTATTAGTTTGAGTACTCTCTGCATATTACTACAATATTTATTTCGGTTTATATCACAATATTATGGCTTACCACCTAGGGGTGCATTATCAATAGCCTCCGCCTCGATAACACCATCAATAACTTTACCTAATACTAATAATCTCCCACCTTTGAATATTTTAAAATTTTTACCAACCTGAGTTTTGGCTGTAATTTTAATGCTTGTTGTTGATCTATCTCTATTTTCCAAAACAAAACCGTTATCTATTACTTCAATGACAGTGCCGGGATGAAAATCAACAGAATTCGGTCTAGTGTATTCATCATAAAACATTTTGGCATAGCCGGGATTATTTTTCTTTATCGCTTTATATATTGATTCATGAATTGCAGTTTGCCGCACAGCAAAACTCACGGCTAAGACAATTACAATGATACCAACAGCAGAATATAATAACGGCTTGCGATACACAAAGCTATAGCGGCTAACCAGCGCTTCAAGGGTTATTATCAATATTAAAGCTAGAAAAATCAAAAACCACGGGAAATTGCTCAACAACAATTCAACACCCTTAATGCCAAACATTGGCAAATACCACAACTCGGATGCCTGTAAGGCATAAATAACAAAGCTTAATAAAAATAACACAAAAGCAATGACTACTGTTATGGCTAATATATACAGCGCCCCTCGCATAACAAAAACGGCCTTAGGGGTTTTTTTAATTTCTCCTTTGGATATCTTAGATAAGACAACGTCTTTAATGTTACTAGCGTGATTACTCATATATTTACTCATTGGTCATGAATTTTCGTAACAACTTTTTTCCCCTACTCAGGCGAATGCCTACGGCCGGAACTGGAATATGTAAAACGTCAGCAATCTCTTTGTAATTTAATTCTTGAAAATAATACAAAACTAAAACTTCGCGGTATTTAATATCAACTTTACTAATACTGTCATCTAGAGATGCTCGCAGTTCATTATCAATAATTTCTCGATCAGGCTCATCTTTAGAAAATAGCTCGGGAAAAAAGACATCGACACTAACCACAAACGAACGCTCCCTAGTAGTCTTTTTTATTTCATTAATAAAACAATTGTGGGCGATCCGATAAAGCCAAGGTGAGAATTTTTTGGACAAATCAAAACTAGCGATATTAACATACGCCTTTATAAAGACTTCCTGAACCATGTCCTTGGCGTTTTCAGAGTCAAACAAGAACTTGCGAGCGTAACTCAACATCTTGGCCTCATAACGTTCAACAAGGTGACCAAATTGCTCATTATCACCATCTTGGACAAGTTTTACTAAATTTTCATCAGTAATATTTTCCACGGCTCTACTTATTATTACAATTTTTTTAAACACTTATATCATGTTTATTAGTATATACTAAATTATGTAAAAAAAATAAGGCCAATTTTAACCTTATTTTTCCTTATCCTCCTCTTTAAAATATTGGCCAGGATTAATTCTTTGGTCTATTTTGAGTAATAGACGAAAAAACTAAACTAGAGTCATGATTTCATTAAACTAACAGACCAGGAATTAACAATATTCTGTGTATTTACAACCCAGTCATCGGAGTTGCTAATACTATTTGCACTTTCAGCAATATCGCTAATTAAATTTTCCAAACTGTTGTGCGTGAATTTTTTATTCGCCTCACGGACTTGTTTGAGTGTTTTTAATAATTCAACAAATTGTTTTATTGTCAGCGGTGCAATTTTTTGTTTACTACCTTTATAACCAACTGTGTTGGCTACATAGAAAGTTTCAGCACTGTCAGTATGGATTGTTGGTGCAATGAAAATACAATAAGCGTTGGAATGTGAATTTTCAAACTCACGTAAATGTCGCATAACTGGCTGTCCTTCATTAAACCATTGATCACGCCCATTCAACATTGTAACTTCACAGATCATATTAAAGTTATCATAAAAACATTCTATATCAGCCATACCGCCAGGGGCAGTAGATGTCGGTTCATTATCATCTCCAACTGGGTAATTAGGTTTAATTTCCTTCGCATCATTAAGAGCATGAAGTCCCATTGTTGATAGATATTCAAGCATTAAGGCACGATTTTCAAATTCAAAAATGCCTTCCAATTGCTCAATGTACTGAGCAATTGATGAAACAGGTTGAGATTTGATATGATTGTCTTTTTCTTGCAACTCCTTACGAGTTTCTCGCAAACCATTAATGTATAACCCTATATCATTTTCAGACATTACTGATATGTCTTCCTCGCTTTTAATTGCCAAACCAAGGTTATTCTGCAATTCAATTACATCTTTATAGACATCACGAGCAATTTTAGATAATTTATCCTTTGTTTGCCAAGGCAATATAGGCAAATTATCGTCAGACATATAGGAAACATATTCGCTTCTATCTGCAAAATGCTTTGGTTTATAAAATTCACTTTCAAACAAAGCTTCGATCTCAGTGCGACGATTTGACTCCAAGTCAATATAAAAACCATTGCCACGAATACGGATAAACTTTGTTAGACGGAAATATCTAATTGCGTTGTCTCCATAATCCTTCAGATTTTTGAGCAGTTTATCGATTGCAGCCTGTTTGCTTGTGCCTAAAAAGTTAGTTGCGAATTGATTACGATAATTATCTCGAATCTCTTTTCTTTCTTGCTTTGTTTTTCCTTTTTGTAAAGCTCGCAATTCAACAATTTTCTCTGCATAGTTTTCAATATCCGCATACTTAACCAATGATGGAACAAATAATGAGAACTCTCGTTTACTAATTCCAACTACATTATTTCCTTTGCCTGCTTCAATTCTATTAACTTCACTTATTAACTTAAGAGTTGCAACAAAAGGAACGATACCGTAATCGCCTTCATCAGGAAAATCATTACTGGCCGGGTTTGGTATCTGCCATTTTATAAACGACTTTAGAAATACATCACCAGCGTCTTTTTCGCTAGCTATGAGCTTCTTTCCAAGATCTGTTATTTTAACTATGCCATTATCTATAATTACAAATCCAAATTTTGTTAGAGGATTTATTGATTGACGACCACGCATTGCAAATTCCGTATAATTCTTCAATTTTATAATCTTATCTACCGTATTGTCATCAATTTCTCTGTCAGTATCATTTATCAATTTTACAATATCTGCGGTTAACCCATTATAAAATTGTGTATTACCAAAACCATATAGACGATTCTTGATTAAAAGTTTTTGATAATTTTCCTGATTAGCATTGTCCCAAGTTTTATCTTCAAGAGGTTTTAAGGCAACCAAAAAATCCCTCAGACGCTCTGGGTTTCTAACAGTTGTTGTAATTGACCATGCTTTCAACATAATTTCAGTATGCCACAAAAATCAGTAATTTGTAATAAGCACCTCTATTGTTTTATTGTTTTTTGCAGTAGAGTGATAATTTGAATTTTTGTAGTCATAGTTTAATTGATGAACCCTATAACCATTCTTTTTTGCCCAATTTTTCATTATTTCATTAGTTTTGCCTTTATGATCTAATACATTTGATAAAGCAAATCTAATCCCTTTCTTGTCCAGTCTCGTTAAGAGTGCATATAAATCCTTCTCGTCCTTCTCCTTCCATCCTCCCATTTCGTTATAACTAGCGAGTCCTAGTAAATATGGTGGGTCAAGATAAACAAAGTCATCCTTTTTTAATGACATTTTTTCAACATCACGGAAATCGCAATTTTTGAATGCTATTCTTTTCTCATTTGATACTTGATTGAAAGCGACAACGTTTTTCCTTGAGCTTCCATTATAGTCACGTTTTCCTACTGGTAAATTAAAATCACCATTGGAATTAAATCTAATTTGATTATTGAAAGAATATAAAACAAGCACCAACAACAAATCAATTCTTGTTTTTTCTTTATTAAATTCGCTACGAAGCCTTAGGAAAGCATTTTTATTATATTGTCCAAGACCAGATGAGCTATCAACGTTGTAATACTCATAGCCCTTTATATAGCTTTGACTTAAACCAAATTTATCTATGATGTCAATAACTTTTTGATTCAAATCTTCAAAATTATCATTTTGTATTAACTTCAATAGACTTACTACATATCGATTTTTTTCAATGCAAACTATATTTTTTGCTGTTGCATTAATCCCAACATTTGCACCACCAGAAAAAACATCATAAAAAGTTTTTATCTCTTTTGGGAATAGTTTTGCTATTTGTGGTAAAAGTTTATGTTTTCCACCTGTATAGTTTAGTGGGGATTTTACAAAGCCAACTTGGACAGGATTATTTTTTGAAGCAATTACAGACTTATTGCTTTTAGAGACAATATTCACTTTACACAAAAATATACGCTCTTTTAGATCATCTTTACTTGATTTCCCAGTAGTAAACTGCTTAAAATTAGTCTCGAAAATCTTCACTTCACCTCGCCGTTTTAATGCAGACAAAATTTCGTGATCACTGATACGTGATTGCGATCGAGCATTACCAGACGTCCCCATATCATTATAGGAAACAAGGATGTATTTTGCATTAATGTTGTCTATCAAATCGCCAAATGCAACACCTGCTGATTTCATGTTGTATTTACTCTTGATATGAGAGCGGTCAATCTTTTTTGCAACACCAAAAACCTTTTCCTTTTTCCAGCTAGCGATGTTTTCTAGCAAATGATAAGCATCCGAGTACTGTCTAGAATTATATGGCGGATCAATATAAACAACGTCTGCCTTTATTTTTTTTACCAATTCATTAGCGTCATCTTTATAAATTTCAGCAGAATAGCGAGAGTTTGTTATATCAAGGGGGAGTAGGAATAGTTTTTTATTTGGAATATCGATTTTTCTATATGCGTCATAGTGGCCAACCGTGTTGGCAATTTTATCAAATGCGTAAATCAGAGATGTTAGTAAATAAGATTTTTCTCTCTGGGTAATTATTTTTTCTTCAAATAATTTTTCAATATCATCTCTTATAATCCCTATCTTTTTAGCATTTTCTGCGTCAAAATAAGTATCTGAAAAATTTTTTGAAAAATAATTTTCACCGTATTTTTTGATTTCAATCTCGTTATAGTGCTTTAATCGTTCTTTTAACTTTTCCTCCCTGATCAAATCCTTTCCAAAGAAAGCTGTATATACGTGAGAATTCGAATCTAAAATATCATTTACAATAATCTTTGATCGATTATAAAAATGATTTGCAACAGTGCCAGTTCCAGCAAAAATATCAGCAAAAGAATTAAACTCCACATTCTCAACCTCAAGTATACTATCTATAAATGATAGCAACTTAGTTTTAGAGCCAAGATAGCGTCTTTGAGTTATACAAATTTTTTTATTTCCAAAGTATGCATCGTTCATATTTTTAGAATAGCATAATTTTGCAATTTATGTAAATTAACTAGGTTAAATTCAGATAAAAATGTATCGATAAAAAGACCGATTCCCTGACGGTGGGGTCGATCTCTTGAACTTTTTCACTCGTGCTTCCACAAACCCTTGTTTTAAGAATTTAAATACCCTACAATAAATAAACAAAAACTACCGCTGTGTCTCCGTATTGCTCAAATCTGGGATGTAAAATACCTCCCCAGACTCCCGAATTGCAGTTCCAACGTCCATCACGATGGTGCACATTTATTTTCGTTAGCAAGGCCTTGCATATTACTCATCAATAATTGTATAATATAAAAGTAGTTTTAAATTTTAAACATGAGTTTTCTAAAAAAATCTAACAAAAAAAATAGTGAACTTCTAAATAATGCCTCGACCGATCAAGGTGAGTGGCTCAAAGATGATTTCGAGGAGGGGCAGTTATCTGTTGATGTCTATCAAGACGAGGATCACCTATATGTAAAATCAACGATAGCTGGGGTAAAGCCAGAAAATATCGACATCGCCATTAATTACGACATGTTAACAATTCGTGGCACGCGTGAAGAACAGTCTGTGGTGAGCGAGGAAAGCTATCTATATAAGGAGTGCTACTGGGGCTCTTTTTCCAGATCAATAATTCTACCATTTGACGTTAGAACGGAAAAAATTGACGCGACACTTGAAAACGGCATCCTAACAATCATGTTACCTAAGGCCAAGAAAAATAAACAAATCTCCATCAAGGTAAAAGAAATATAATGGATATCAAAATAACTGTTGAAAAAATAAACAACGATTTTACTTCACTCAAAACTGAAGATGGACTACTTATAAACTGGCCAACCAATAGACTGCCAAAAAGTATTCAGCTTGGTCAATTTTTAGTTTTTAATATCACTGATCACGGTCAAAAAGCAGAACCAGAAAAACTAGCCAAAGAATTATTAAACGAAATCCTCAATATAGAATAAATATGTTACGTCGAATCATTCGCCACGAACCGCCGGCCTGGTTGCTAATAACAGCAATCATTTTTTTTATTTCAATTTTAAGCCTTTCTGGCCTAATCGTGGCCTTTGAAAATAACTACAAAGATAAATCTTATCCGGGAGTATTTATCGGACTTGTAAGTGTTGGGGGGCTAACCGAAGATGAGGTTAGACAAAAAATTAACAATCAAATCGATAAAATTAATACCGAAGGTATTGAATTTTCTTACAATCAAAAAAACTATAAATTCTACCCCCTTACCATTTCAAACGACGCTGATGTCGCCAATAATTCAATCGATTTCGACGTCGACAACATGGTAAATGGCGCAATGTCAAAGGGTAGAAATCAGAACTTTGCTCAAAATTTACTCGTACAAATGACTGGGCTTATTTCCAACGTTGTAATTGAGCCAACCTACACAATCAATAATAACGACGTTGAGGCCTTTATTAGGCAAAATTTTGCTAAAGACTTTAGTCAAAGCCAAGATGCAAAGTTGAAATATAGTAATAATCGATTCATTATCGAACCAGAAAAAATCGGAGACGACATTGATCTCAGTAATGCGCTAAATAGCCTAGACAAATCATTGCTAAATTTTGAAAACCAAAAAATAACAATCTCCAAAATCATAAGCGCACCGCAAATCAAATCAACCGATCTCGCTGAAAACCTAACCTTGGCCAATCAGTATCTAGATCTTGCACCGATAAAATTAACTTATCTCAAAAAAAATTGGCCGATAGATAAATCAGAGCTAGGCAAATGGCTTGCATTCGAAAAGCACAACGGCCTAATACAAATAACTCTCAATGCCAGTACGACGGAAAATTTTTTAAAGAAAAAAATCAATCCAGAAATTGAGGTTAAGATGAGCGAAGCCCGCTTTGATCTCAAGAACGGCAAAGCAACCGCCTTTTCAACCGCCAAAAATGGTTTAGAAGTAAATGCAACTGCTACACGAGCCAAAATCGAGACAGATTTTTTAATGAATAAACTTACTTCGATAGAAATCATCACCAAGATTATTGAGAGCTCCGTAAGCTCGAGCACAAGCGCGCTTGACCTCGGTTTGAAAGAAGTTGTCGGCACCGGTAAATCAAATTTTTCCGGCTCATCAGCAAGCAGGCGAACAAATATCCGAGTTGGCATGAGCTATTTAAATGGCCTACTCATTGCCCCAGGGGAAACATTTTCAGTCATGAAGAAATTAGGCAATATTGACGGCTCTAAAGGCTATCTTGAGGAATTAGTTATCAAGGGTAATGAAACCAAAAAAGAATACGGTGGTGGCTTATGTCAGATTGGCACAACCATGTTCAGGGCAGCCTTAGCTTCTGGCTTACCAATCGTTGAAAGACGTAGCCACTCTTATCGTGTTGCATATTATGAACCAGCTGGCACGGACGCGACAATTTACGATCCATCCCCTGATCTAAAATTCTTAAACGATACTGGAAATTACCTACTAATCCAAGGCAAGATGAGCGGCAATAATTTGTCATTTGATTTTTATGGCACCAAGGATGGTCGTAAAATTGAACAAACCTATCCAAGAATCTACAATATCGTCAAGCCTGCTCCTGGCAAGCTAATAGAAACCCTAACCCTTCCAGTTGGTCAAAAAAAATGCACAGAGAAAGCTCACAATGGCGCTGACGCGTCTTTCGACTACAAGGTCACGTATTCAGGCGGTGAAATAAAATCAAAAAAATTCTCATCTCATTATGTGCCCTGGCAAGAAGTGTGCTTGATCGGTGTGAGTAAGTTAAGCACGGCTAGCTCGACAGGTAACAGTACTGGCTCCATAAGCACTTCAACAAATACCACCAACAGTCTTGCGACTACGACCAAAAAATAAGCTAATAATTATATACAAAAAACCTCACAAATAAATGTGAGGTTTTTTGCTTGAGGTCAACAAAAGCGGGTAGGCAAGAAAATTTTCGTTAGGGGAAACTCAGTTCGCACCAAATTAAACCTAACGATAAATCCCCATGCTTGTCGTGCCTAGCCCGCTCCTGGTGAGCTCTAATTACTCGTCTCTTGAAAAACGATTTTATACCTTATCACACCTATAAGTTTTTGTCAAGAGTGGTAGACAATTAAAAATTAAAATAGCTAATATTAAATAAAAAATTTAGTATAAAAACCGCTTTTAATAGTTTACTACTAGCCCGAGCCGTTTTTCTACATAAATAAAACACCAAATTCAGTCTATTGCGTGTAAACTATTTTTCAGATATACTAAGCTTATTACTAAAAGAGTTGTGAAATCAAAATCGATGGCCAGCAAACACAAACCAGCAACCAAAAAAGTTACGGTCAAGGGTTCAGTTAAAAAAACCATCAAAAAGGCCATTAAAAAGGCTGCCGAAAAAACTACGGCCAGAAAAATTTCAGTTAACAAAATAGTAAAAAAATTAAATTTACAAAAATCAACCAAAAGAAGCAATTCTATTGCAGTAAAAAAATAAGACTATATTTGCGTTTAACTTCCCGTACACAAATATAATATTTTATAGATAATAAAAAACCTGATCATGATCAGGTTTTTTTGATTCAAAAGTGACGCATTTAACAAACTCTGACCTCACCATACTGTCCATCATAACCAGATGTAAGTCTCACATCACCCATTCTAACCCTTGAAATACTGCGAGCAACGTCTTTGCCGGCGATTGCCTCAATCGATTTCAATTCACTGTTTAATAAAATCTCCAGCTCCGGTCCGAGCACTTCAATCATGTTCAGATAAATTCGCTGCACTCGAAGGCTTTGCCGGCTTTTTATTTTCAACGTCTGTGCGATTATCTTATCAAGACTCACTATTTTATTAAACATGGGCACTGCTGTCTTATTGCCAACTTGGCGATCAGATAATTCAGCAACTCGACTTGCCACGCCCACAACCACAGGTTTACCACAAACCTTGCAAATTCCCCTGTTTTCTTTGCTTACGACTGGATCATAACAAACACCACAGGTCCGATGACCATCAAAATGATACATTCCCTCTTCTGGATAAAACTCAATCGTGCCAACCAACTTGGTTTTGTCATTAACTTCTAGCGCTTCGTATATTTTATCGTAGGTCACGTTATCAATTTCTAAAATATTAGCCTCCCTGCCGATATTATCAAGCGAATGAGCATCTGAATTAGAAATTACCGAGTAATCATCCAACATAGTCACTTGAGAATTCATCAACGGATCACTGGATAAGCCCGTCTCATAACTATGAATATGGATAATTTCATTCTCGAAGCATTCCGCTAATGAATCGAAACCCGACTTTGAGCCAAGCGCTGAAAACCAAGGCGTCCAGATATGAGCAGGATAAATGATGAATTTTGGATCAATTTTTTTAACCAACCTCACAAAATCAGGGGCAGACATACCCAAGATCGGACGTCCATCACTGTGCAAATTAAATTTCTTCGAAAGCTCTGCATTTAATGCGTTCGCTGAAACCAAGCTCGGTGCATGCAACACAAGATGAATACGCCTGACGCGCACTTGATCTTTATAGATTAGGGAAACCTCAGTGGTAAGCGTGAATTTAACTGTATCATTAGCACGCTTCTTAAGTCTAAAAAGTCCAGAATTTTTCTCTGTCTCAGTTAAATTATTTTTAATCTCCTTGATCCATGCCGGGTGAGTGAAATCACCTGTTCCCAAAATACTCACCCCTTTAGTACGCGCTGCCGTCTCTAAATTATCCAGGTTTAAATTTTTTGAACACGATCGCGAAAACCTAGAATGTATATGAAAATCTGCAAATAGACGCATTATTTTATTTTAAATTCCTGAGGTAATCGACTTTCGCCCTGCTTTTCATTGATTAAACCATTAAAGGCTTGAAAATCGCCCATATATTTTATTTTATCTGCAAATTTCTCATCAACATGTTGACTGTATGGCCCCTTAATTATAACAACTGAACATTGTGCACCTAGAGCCTCGATCGCATGCTTCATGGACAGACTTTCCTCAATCTTGTCATTGACAATTACAATCTCATCTTGCCTTTTTAAACTATTCATAAAATACTGATTTTGTGATTTGTCTACCGTTTCAATAATCTTCTCCTGAAAATATTTATGTAAAATTTGTGAACCATCGATCTTCATCTTTTGCCATTCATAATCACCGTAAGACATTAAAACCAATTTATTGCCGTTCTCAAACAACTTAACAACCAATTCCTCTGCCCCAGGCTTAAGGTAATGATCAATGTTTAAAAGCAATAACTTCATCTCTGTTAATGCCCGCTCAGCGCGAGACTTAGAAATAGCTCCACAACCTATTAAATACTCTAAATGATCTGACAAATTATAATGCTTTCCTTGAGACTTAAAACAACTGTCAGTGTCACGCTTAAATCTAGCATCGACGTCTCCATTATTTAGCCCGTAAATAACTACGGCCATGTCTTTTTTCAATTCATCAGAGTCGATGAGCGTATAATCCAAATCAAATAAATACATCATATAAAAAAATAAAACCCCCAATCTTACTTGGGGGTTGCAAATAATTCACTGAAAAGCTCAAATAACTTTTCATCAGAATGTCTTAAAACATCGCCTTGATCATCAAGTAAGTCTGCTTTAATAGTACGACTAATGTACATGGCTGGCAAGTCTGCTTCAACTAAACTAGCCTCTTCAGCAGCATAACTAGCTACAAATTTACTACAAGGTCGCCTGTCATTTACTATCAATAGATCAACACTGCGCCTGATGTTTTTTTCGAGCTCCCTTATAAACATTTCCAAATCATAACCATCAGTTTCCCCGAATTTTGTCATAATATTTGAAATGTAAACAATTTTGGCGCGAGTTTGTTCAAGGGCTTGAGCTACGCCAGGTACCATTAAATTTGGTAAAATACTCGTAAACAAATCACCTGGCCCAATTATAATATAGTCAGCCATGGCTATTGCCCCGAGTACCGGCTGATAAACTTCAACTCGATCAGAATGATGTGGTACGATAAAAACTTCTTTAATCTTACTTCGCAGTCTCCCGCGTGGCTGATCAATCGCTGCCTCACCATAAATTCGCTCCCCATCCTCAAGCATCGCCACTAACGTGGTACGATCCGTGGTAACTGGTATGACCGTACCATTAATCCTTAACATCTCCGACAAAGCCTTTACGCCTTCCCCAAATTTTCCAGTATGTTGAGAAAAATAAGACAATAACAGGTTTCCGGCATTATGCCCTGAAAGCTTTGAATCACCACTGAAACGCATTTGAAATATTTCACGAGCCATATCTCGATAAGGCGATAAGGCAATAATACATTTCAAAATATCACCCGGCGGTAAAACCCCGAGTTCGTCACGCAATCGGCCTGTAGACCCACCTGAATCAGTCATAGAGACGATGGCTGTCACATCAACAGACTTAACATCGCGCAGACTAGATAGTAAAACATAGTGACCCGAGCCACCACCCACCGTAACTACCTTAAATTTTCCCATTACATATTCTCCTTTTTAAAAGATCATCTCATTTGACGCCTTTATATATTCCATTACCGAGTGTTAATTGTCAATATTCTTATAATTTTAAATAAAAAAAAGAGAACTTGTAAAAGTTCTCGGGGGTATTGAAAGGTGCGAGTAAAAGGTTTGTAGGTGGTGTTGAAAATGAATTCAACGATTTTTTGACCTACTGGCCTTTTTTATAATGTGCTGATATTTTGTATCTATTATTACTATAGCACATTCTGGATATTTGTCAAGTGTAATCACAAATTGCAAATCTATAGTCAATAAAACAGCTAAAATAAAATAAAAAAGCACTTAATAATTATTAAGTGCTTTTTTGGGTAAAAAAATAGATTGCAATGTCCTGGCGTTGGCCTATCTTTCCAGGGCTGATGCCCAAGTATTGTCGGCGTGAATGAGCTTAACTTCCGTGTTCGAGATGGGAACGGGTGTGACCTCACTACTTGAAACACCAAGACGCTGCAATCTATTTCTTGCCCCGCATAGCTTTACGCGACGTGGGGTAGCCTGAGCGAATTGAGTAGTCTTTTTATAATCCAAATGCGATAGCATTTGTCCCGCATAGCTTTACGCGACGTGGAACTGCTATTAAAAACAACTGAACATCTCCAGACATTTGAGTTGAAAACACAAATGTGGGAAAATCTTATGGTTTATTAGTATCGCTCGGCTGAATACATTGCTGCACTTACACCTGCGACCTATCAACGTTATAGTCTCTAACGAACCTATGAAATCTAATCTTGTGAACGGCTTCTCGCTTATATGCTTTCAGCGATTATCCGTGCTAGAGAGTAGCTACCCGGCGATGCCCTTGGTAGGACAGCCGGTACACCAGTGCTCTATTCCCCCTGGTCCTCTCGTACTAAGGAGGAGCTCACTCAAATTTCCACGACCACAACAGATAGGAGACCAACCTGTCTTACGACGGTCTGAACCCAGCTCGCGTGCCGCTTTAATTGGCGAACAGCCAAACCCTTGGGAGCTTCTTCACCCCCAGGATGCGACGAGCCGACATCGAGGTGCCGAACCACGCCGTCGCTATGGACGCTTGGGCGTGACTAGCCTGTTATCCCCGGAGTAGCTTTTATCCGATGAGCTTCCACCATCCTATATTGAATGGTCGGATCACTAAGTTCTGCTTTCGCAACTGCTTGACTCGTGGGTCTTGCAGTAAAGCTGGCTTATGCCTTTACACTATCTCCCGGGTTTCCATTCCGGGATAGCCAACCTTTGTAAACGCCTCCGTTACCTTTTGGGAGGCATCCGCCCCAGACAAACTACCCACCAGATACTGTCCCCTGACCAGATTCATGGCCTAGGGTTAGAATTAAAACTATACAAGAGTGGTATCTCACCGGCGTCCGAAGACTCCCACCTATCCTGAACATGTATAGCCCTAAGTCAATATCAAGCTGTAGTAAAGCTTCACGGGGTCTTTTCGTCCCGCTGTGGTTAACGAGCATCTTTACTCGTCTTGCAATTTCACCGAGTCCATCGTTGAGACAGTTCCCAAGTCGTTACGCCATTCGTGCAGGTCGGAATTTACCCGACAAGGAATTTCGCTACCTTAGGACCGTTATAGTTACGGCCGGCGTTCATCCGCGCTTCAGTTCAAAGCTTCGTCTTGCGACTAACCCCTCCCCTTAACGTTCGGACACTGGCCAGGCGTCACCCCCTATACATCATCTTACGATTTAGCAGGGAGCTGTGTTTTTGTTAAACAGTCGCTTGGGATCTTTAGCTGCGGCCCACTTGCGTGGGCAGGCCTTATCGCTAACTTACGGCCGCTATTTTGCCGAGTTCCTTAACGATGGTTCTCTCGTACACCTGAGGCTACTCGCCTCATTCACCTGAGTCGGTTTGCGGTACGGTTACTATAACCTTATCCCTAGAAGATTTTCTTGTCAGTCCTTATGTCAATTTGCCTTGAGTAAACTCTCAGCTCCAGTCGACCAGCAAGGCTGTTGGTGCGGATTTGCCTACACCACCTTGCTTAGCTAACAACGTACATACCAATAAACACGTATTGATTTCGGACCGCGTCCCTCCATCGGAAAATTATAGTAGTGCTGGAATATTAACCAGCTTGTCCATCGGCTACGCGTACACTACATACGCCTCGTCTTAGGACCGACTAACCCTGGGTCGATTTGCGTTGCCCAGGAAACCTTGAATTTACGGTGGACGGGGTTCTCACCCGTCTTTTTGCTACTCATGCCAACATTCTCTCTTCCGTACTCTCCACCATAACTCACGTTACAGCTTCAGCGATTACGGAATGCTCCTCTACCGCTCCTACGCAAAACGTAGAAGCCCATATCTTCGGTAATATACTTAGCCCCGATAAATTTTCGGCGCGAGACGACTAGACTAGTGAGCTATTACGCTATCTTTAAAGGATGGCTGCTTCTAAGCCAACCTCCTAGTTGTCGGAGTCACGACACCACCTTTTACACTTAGTATATATTTAGGGACCTTAGATTATGATCTGGGCTGTTTCCCTTTTGACTACGAACCTTAGCGCCCGCAGTCTGACTCCCGGACTACACCTACAGGTATTCGGAGTTTGGTCAAGATTGGTACCTTGCGGCCCAATCCTATTCAGTGCTCTACCCCCTGTAGTCAGCGTCCGAGGCTAGCCCTAAAGCTATTTCGAGGAGAACCAGCTATTGCCAAGTTCGATTGGAATTTCACCGCTAACCACAGCTCGTCCAAATGTTTTGCACGACATACTGGTTCGGCCCTCCATGTTACTTTCGTAACACTTCAGCCTGGCCATGGTTAGATCACCTGGCTTCGGGTCTTGTGCGTGCGACCTTCCAAATATTTTGTAAAAACACGAAGCATCGCGTTTCTACAAAATAAAAGGATACGGGCTATTAACCCTCGCTTTCACTTTGACTGCGTAGTTCAAGACTACTTAATCAAGCCACACACAACAAACTCGTTGGCTCATTCTTCAATAGGCACACCGTCACCCGCATTGCTGCAGGCTCCGATTCCTTGTAAGTATATGGTTTCAGATACTATTTCATCTCCCTCACCGGGATGCTTTTCACCTTTCCCTCACGGTACTTGTTCACTATCGATCACAAAAGATATTTAGTCTTAGGCCATAGTCGGCCTGGATTCAAACGGGATTTCACGAGTCCCGCCCTACTTAAGAAAATTGCAGCAGAGTACTAATTATTTTCGCTTACGGGTCTATCACCTTGTTTCGAGGAGCTTTCCAGCTCACTTCAGCTAATAATTAATCCTTATTATCTCTGCCCGGCTTCAATGAGTAGCCAACGCAATCTCTTACAACACCAAATAGACATGTGGGCTCATTCCCTTAAGATTTCCAACTGGATTGCTCCAGCCAGTCCTCAAGGTCTAAAAGGTTTAGACTATTCCCCGTTCGCTCGCCACTACTTAGGGAATCGAGTATTTTTTACCCAATAAAGATTAAAATCTTTACTAAGTAAAAAATAGTTTTGTTTCTTTCTCTTCCTCCGGCTACTAAGATGTTTCAATTCACCGGGTCTTCGTCTCTCATGGTCTATGTATTCAACCATGGGACGCGCCGACTCCATCGGCGCAGGTTTCCCCATTCGGAAATCTTCGGATCAAAGGTTGCTTGTCACCTCCCCGGAGCTTATCGCAGACTGCTACGTCCTTCTTCGTTCTTTTGTGTCAAGGCATCCACCATATACCCTTATCGAGATTTTCCCACATTTTTGCTTTCAAAAATGTGACTGACATACAATTTATGTATGTTCAATAAGATGCTCAATTGCTTTTACTTACATTGACTTTTTTCATAGAAAGTCTGAGTTAACTATGAAATTTGCCCCGCCTCGAGCGGGGACTTTTTATACAGAGCATAAACTCTATATATTTGCCTTGGATCAGAAACTTGCTTCGGCTAGGAAGCAAAATTTCAGACTATTCAATTGTGAATGTTCAAAGCATTCACTGCTCAATTCTTTTGAGAAGTTAAAACTTTAAGGTGTAAGAAACAAAAAACCGCTCCGGGGCGGTATCAAGGCAACTTAAAAATTTAAGTAAGACCTAACCGCATTTATACTTAGTAAACTCAATTGATTTACACATAATATACATATCACGAAACAGTGTTTTTATTATATAGTATTTTACTATAATGTCAAGAGGTGTAGTGAAACACCTCTAATTACCCCCAAAATACTTAATTTTAGCCCTTTTAATTATGACTAGGCTTTAAGGGTTTCAGGATTCTCTGCATAGTTCATGGCCACATCCCTAGTTATCAACCCTTGCTTTAATAATAACAAGAGATTCTGGTCCATCGTTTGCATGCCAATTTTGGAATTAGTCTCAATAATACTTTTAATTTGTGGGATTTTATTCTCTCGAATCATGTTAGCAACCGCTGGCGTGTTAATTAACAATTCTCGAACGGCTACGCGGCCATCTACACCATTCTTTGGTAATAAGCGCTGAGAGATAACACAAGCCAGTGAAGCGGACAATTGCATACGGACCTGATTTTGCTGATAGGGTGGGAAAATATCTATTATACGATCAATAGTTTGAGCTGCGCTATAAGTATGCAAGGTGGCGAATACTAGATGCCCAGTTTCTGCGAGCGTGACTGTAGCAGCCATACTCTCAAGGTCTCGCATCTCTCCAACCATAATAACATTGGGATCCTGACGCATGGCACATTTTAGACCGTCAGCAAATGAAATCATGTCATCACCGAGCTGTCTTTGCATAAACATGCTCTTTTTTGGCTGAAAAACATACTCAATTGGATCTTCTAGGGTAATTATATTAGCTCTACGGTTCAAATTAATATGATTAATCATGGCTGCCAAGGTTGTGGACTTGCCAGAACCAGTTGGACCAGTTACTAATATCAAACCTTGCCTCAAATTTAAGATATCTAAAACAACTGGCGGAAGGCCCAAGGCCTTAATATCAGGAATAATATCAGAGATCAGACGAGCGACTAGACCACGATTCTTTTTTTCAAAAAAAACATTCACGCGATAACGACTACCATCGGCCAATTGATAGCCAAAATCAAGATTTCTATCCTTAATAAAAGCAAAGCGCTGCTCTGCCGTTAGCATCGAATCAATCAAAACCTCGATTTCTTTCTCCTCAAGGACTTTTTTACTGCCTGGCATTTCTAATAAATGCCCATCAATTCTGAGCATCGGCACATAGCCGACCAACAAATGAACGTCTGAGGCCTTTTCGGTTACGGCAATTGAAAATATTTCTTTTATTGTCATCTCCTTTTTTAATATTTTTAAACTATTTAATCGATCTTTACTTTGATTTTATCCAAATCAGTATTAGTAATGCCGTTGCCTAATTTTCGCATAACCGCGAAAGCGTCAGTTGGTCGACCCAAATAATATGCCTTATGATCCTTTGGATTTATAAAATACGCTTTCCCACCATCTTCTACGTCCAACAATATCCTGCCAGAAAACCTATCTGGATACAATTTTTTGCTATATTGTGTAATTATACTATGTTTAACTCCCATACCAAGTTTGCGCATCACCGCAAACGCATCCGTCGGCTTGCCTAAATAATACCTCGACAAATTTAACGGATTAACATACCACGCCTCACCTTTACTTTGAACTTGTAGCAAAATCTTGCCAGCATTTTTTGCAGAAAAGGCTAAATTAAAAAACAATTTACCCTTGCCTTTAGGATTATTATCCGAGATAATCTCAGTCCTGTCATTATAGCCATCGCCGTCAGAGTCTTTTTTATTAGCGTTCAGACCAAGGGCCACCTCCAGCGAATCAACCAAACCATCGCCATCAGAATCTGTATTTTTTTCGGCCACAGATGGCTTTACTGGATTACTAGTGCTAGGCCTGGTTGAGGTTGCCACTGAACTTGAAGCAATTATTGATCCACACGTCTGTGTTAATATTGGCGCCCCACCACTACAACCACCTGGCAAGCTAGTCAAAATTGTCCTTGCTTGCTTGCCAGCAACACAACTAGTCCAAACTGAATAAGTCCAGCTAGTACAGGCTGCCGCTGTAAAGCTGCCACCACCAGAGCCACCAGACCCTCCAGGACTCACAACTGGCGTAACCACGGCCGCCTGCGTTGTCGCTGATGAAGTAGCAGATAAGGCGGAATCGTTACCAGCTGCATCATATGCAGACACTCTGTAGCTATAAAGAGTCGCGGCGGATAAACCGGTATTAGAATATGAATTTGTAGCTGTCTGAGCCAAGAAAACATTGTTTCTATAAATTTTGTAACCCAAAACTGCAATATTGTCAATTGATGGGGTCCAGGTGAGACTAATCTGAGTAGAGGAATTTACTGTCGCTTGTAAATTCGTAGGCACGGATGGCAAGGTAAGATCAGAACCACTACCAACACCAAACATTATTGTGTAATCAGAGTTATTAACATTTCCCGCCTCATCAGCGCAACGAACGTAATAATGATAAGTTTGACTATCAGTTAGACCTGTAACCACAACTGTATGCGAAGTGCTGGCGACAGCCTCGAAGACTTTTGTCATACTAGAATATACAACTCCCGTTGATGTAGAATATTTACAAATTGCTTTCTCATCCGTTATCAAGGTTAGAGTTGTCTGAGTTGTGCCCGTAGCTAACAAACCAGAGGGCGCCCCAGCTGAAAGGACTGGCGGAGCAATGAGCTTGCTTTGCTCTGACGAACAAACACTTTCATTATTTGAGGTATCATAAGCCGTTACTGCAAAATAATATGTTAAATTATCAGTCAATGAACTAAAAGTATGAGTTGTCGAGGTGGTACCTACCATGTGATAACTAAAGGTGTACCCCGCTGGTGAAGTGCTAGCCCGACTTACCGTATCATAATAAATATTATAGCCCGCCAAGTCTGGCTCAGTGTTCGCATTCCACGAAACAATCGCCGTTCCAGCCATGACTGGCAGGGCAAAAAAAGCACCAATGAGAATCGCATAAATCTCAATTAGAAAAACTTTTAACAAACGTCTAATCATACATTTTATAAAATTTATTTTTATTATCATCAACTAACTTAATACAAATTAATTATAGCCTAATTCTTGAAAAATGTCATAAATTTTATATTTTTTTGCGCGATAGTCTATAATTAAACATCACAACGCTAGTTGCAATTAACTATTTGCATTTTACATTCAAGCTAAAACACACTCAAACCACTTGGCGCGCCTGGGGCAACGATATCAACAGCCGACCCGACCTCATAAGCACCCCAATCAATACCTGCGCCGAATGGACGAGAATTTCCTAAAATATCAACTGCTGGAATTGTCACTGCGCCAAACACGGTGCTGCCTGCAATTGAACTTGCCATGTCTATAGCAGGACTTCCAATTTGAGGAACAACATCCCAGCGCTCGCCATATGTATAAATATCATTATAGGCCGTATAAGGTGGAACATTTTGCAGTAATGGATTCACGCACAAAACATTATTTGGCACAGAACAAAGATTGAATTTTGAGTTAAAAACAATTGAATCTTTGTTGTCAAATAAAACTGGATTAGTGGCAGCGCAGGAACCATCACCATTGCCACTCCAACCATCCAAATAAAAAGTGTCAGCATATGTTCCAGGAACGATACCAACCTGCGAAGCACTCCACCATTCCATGCCAGCAAAAATGTTGTTTCGTGAATAAACTTTTTGAGTTCCATCGCAAACACCAGAACGAGTTAATGAATTAAATGCATAAAAACCATCAGTCTGAGATCCAATTCCTGTCATATGATAAATTCCATTGTCATCAGCAATCCATGTTCCGGTGAGTGTTTTTTTGGTATTGTAATTATTGTATTGTAAAACAATATCAAAAGTATTTGGATCTTGATTGCCCGGTAAACGCAACCAAATAGAGTCGACTGATAAATTTACAGCATATTGATTATCAGAAACAATTGTTGCCGCAGAGCCATCAACTGAAGTGTAATAAACTGCATTAAAAATATAGTTACCGCCTGTTATAACTCCGATTCCTGTCATATGATAAATTCCATTGCCATCAGCAATCCATGAATTTGGCAAAACATAACTAGTCGTGCCAACTCTTGGTAAAATTTGAGTCGTATTGGCATCAACACTACTAGCAAGCTTAACCCACATGGTGTCACTAGCTTGATCAATAACATATTGCCCAATGGCAGTAATTGAAGGAACATTTGTTAGTGAGCCGCTAAGGCCAGCCTGTGTAGCTCCACCACCAGTACCAATTTCAACAAAAACTTTATTAGGACCAATAATGGTTGAATTAACTATTGAACTTTCTCGCCCACTTCTCCAATTCGAAAGCATGATTGGCGTGCCTGCTGCCCGACAATTTGGAAATCCAGCTTGAAATGCAATAGGATTATTGAAAAAATAATTACAATCACCAATAATCACACTGTTTTCAACAAAAGAATTTCCTCCAAATTTAATTTGTTGACCAACATTCCCTTCCGCTCTAATTCTATTTGCTTTAATTGAGCCAGTGGTTCCAATGTGATATAACAAGTCAATTCCATCTTGGGTGTTATGCATAAACTCACTATCTTCAAAAATCCAATCACCCGCAGTGAAATACATACCAAGGCCATCACCATAACCACCTTGACCTTGACCATAGCAGCCGCCAGTTGCTATGTCGGGATACACACCTGTCAAAGGATAATTTTCCACACAACCAGTATAATTAATTTTACTATTTTTAAATAAAATAGTGCCGTGCATTGAACTATCAGTCCCCGAGCCAAAAGCTCCATGTCCAACATCACCATTCCAGCCACTAAAAGCATTACCATGAATATTAACCCCATCAAAAGTCCAGTCCGTCAATCTCCCTGCCCAAATTGCCCCATTTGAAAGACCATGAATTTTAATATCCTTCAATAAAACATTGGCACTATCCTTGGCATATATTCCATAATCAGCTTGATCACCATATGGCGCAACACTTCTATTACAAAGTAATGTTGGATTTGAGGTGAAATTATATCCACATTGCAAATGATCAGTAATATCGAGATACATTAATTCAACATTTGAACTTCCAACCAAGCTCAAAATTTGCGTAGCTCGACCTGATCCCCAAAGCTCAGGAGCTGAAGTTGATTTTGTGTCCCAATTTTGACCAATAATTCTGGTTGGATGCAATGCATCAGGACCAGAAGGGATTGAAGGCGTAACACATTGATAAGTCCAAGCAGCGTTGCAGGCTGACATTCCGGTGTTCGGCGCACCTGCCCCCATTTTATATGAACCATTTCCAATCATTACCGTATCACCACCAGCAATAACAGCTACGTCACCTGGCGGCAAAAGCCAAAAAGGATGATTTACAGCACAAGCCTGAGCAGTTCCACTGCCTGGATATGCAGCATCAGCAAGTCCAGTGCACTCCGTCAATGTACCACCATCAGTTCGCACATACCAAGTTGCTGCGCTAGCAAAATTTGGCAGCGCAAAAAATATTACCAAAATAAAAAATGATTTTATATTAATTATATTCATAAACTTTCAGTCAAAAACTGATCAATTTTTTGACTGATTTTTAATATTTTAATTACAATACACTTAGGCCACTTGGGGCACTTGGGGCTATAACATCACCTGAAAAATATTCGAAAGCTCCAAGATCCATAGCACTACCATTTACAACTCTTAACGCCTGTAATTGTGGATCGCTATACGACATTTGAACTGGTAAAAAATCTGCTGGCATTGCAGCACCTTGATCGATATTTTGCGATGTTGCCAATAAATTAAAATTAAGTGATCCAGTAGTTGTAGAAATAAACCCAGCATTTCTTTGTGGATTATTAATAAAATTTGCAGTCCCGGCAATATGCCCGGTAAAAATACCATCTGAACGATTTCTAGTCCAGGTAGAATTGACCCAGTTTTTTCCAAAATAAGCAACGCCTTCATTTGACAGTAAGTCCTGATCTGGAACCGTTTGGGTATTCACTGGAATAAAATTAACAATATTATTACGAGCGTCCAAGCTCTCTCCCGCGCTAGACATGTCAAAAACATTAACTCGCCATGCCTGTGACTGGTCAGCAATATTTACCAGCGTGTTGTGATAAAATGCCAAGATGCCTTTACGATAACTCGGTGTCACACCACCATCTCCACCATAATGAATAGGTGTTGCAGCTCCGCCAGGAAATTGATTATAAAAAATATTTCCATAAACAAAAGTCTTATTATAAGAATCCAAATAAACTTCAGATGCTTGATAATTTTGTGACTCAACCAAATCTATTAAATGTCCACCTCCTTGAAACCAGTTATAGCGAATAATTGTTCCTGCGCCGCGATCTTTTAATCCGCCACCGACTGATAACGCCCGAAGTGGTCCATATTTATTATATTGATATATAACATTTATGCCTTCAACATATGAATTATGCTGTTGACTACTGCTGACTGTGCCATTGCCATAAATATAATTTGATTCAAAAATAATATCCTCTAAGTTTCGCTGATCCCCCTGCCCAGCACCAAAAATACCGTCGTTATTGCCATGTATAATATTATTTTTAAAAGTAATATGATCACCTTTTTCAATATAAATACCACATCCGTGACCATAAGTTCTAACCAAGCCATTAAAGTCGGTGTATGTTGTTGGGAAACCGGGGTCGCCACCATACCCGTTTGTTATTTCAAAATTATTAAAATTAAAATACCCAGGACTCCAGCCAGAATCATTTTGCGTCGGACGATAACTAATCAAAACAAGCGCCACGTCATGAAGTGGCATGTAGCTACGATTCCACTGGGAATTTTCAATGGCATTGGATCCGTCAATGATCGGAAGTTTACCCGTTGTCGGATCTGCTATGCCCTGAATTATAATAGGAGCTACAGCCGTGCCACGCACTGAAATCATGGGCTTTTCATAATATGGCACGACGTCACCATTTCCGTTTTTATTTGGATAAACATTAACAGTATCCCCGGGACCTAGTAATGACCAATTCAGAGCACCTAACGATGTATAAGTTTTTCCTGGACCGATCTCATAAACCTTCGCAGAGCCCGTGCCAGAACTTGCACTGCGAATTTTTATAGTATTAGAATAGCCAGAATTTCCGTTCACATTTTTTGCGCGCACGCGTACGTAATAAAATTTTTCGGCTAAAGTTGTAAGATTATAATTTGTAGCACCTGATGCAGTTTCTGCCACTTGCGTCCAAGTTGGCAGTGTTGGTGCCCAGGCAAAAGGAGCTGTTTCTATTAGATAGCTAGAAGCTCCGGTATTTGTATCATTCCAAGATAAAGTTGTTTGTACGGAACTATTCACCACGCCAGACAAATTTGTCGGCTCAATGGGCAAATTAACTGCTTTACTTTGGGTAATCGCACTTACAGGCAGTGTGTAATCACTATAATTAGAGCCAGTAACCAATCTGATACGATAGTAATAAGTTGTTGCAGGAATTAGCGGTGTATCAATAAAGTTAAGGCCAACGCCGCCACTACCTACAACTGAAACTATTGAATATGAAACATTGTCCATCGATCTTTCCAAAAACCAGCTGCGAGACATAGTGTTATTGTCATTCCAATTCAAGGTAATTGAATACGGCGAAGTTGCTGTTGCTTTAAAGCTTTCTGCTGGCAAAGCAGTTACAGCACCACTTACTTTTGTTGTCGTGGCAATGCTTTGCACTGGAGCAGAGCTACCATTAATATTATCGGCTGTTATCTGATAAAGATACGAAGTTGCAGGATAAAGAGAGGTGTCAGTAAAAATATTCGAACCGGCTGGTAAGATTTTAACTTTTTTATATATTCCGCTGTCAAATCTCCAGATCGTAATTGACGTTTCTCCGCCTCCTACTCTTTCCCATGTTAAATTTATTTCAGTGTCAGAGACTGGCATCACTTCTAAATTAATTGGAGATGATGGCTCGCCCGCAGCCTTTGAAAAACCTGGCAAAATTAAAAGCAAAATCAAACAAATATATATTTTAAATTGTATTTTAAGACAACTCATTAATTTTTCAATCAAAATTTATTAGCATGTCACAAGATTACTAATTATTAATTATAGCACGCAACGAGTTTTTTTAAATAAAAACAGCTTAATAAATCTTTATAGCACTCTTAGTCCGCTTGGAGCAACTGGTGCTATGAAATCAGCAAGTGGTGCCTCCCCTGTTTTTACAACTTCAAATACACCGCCCCCGGTTGCGCTGAAATTTAAAACGCCTTGCGATGAAGCAACTGTTGCTGTGATAATTTTTATTCCATCACGATATACATCGTATAAAGCTGGCTCAATGTCCACTAAAATATGATTACCCACTGAAGAATATACTGCAGTGTAGGTCACAGCATTTTGCTGCACTGTTTGATATGTTGTTTTGCCTGTTATTTGATCAACTCCCTGACTCATTTGTTTTGAAAACATCACAATCTTTGGATTTAACTGTTCAATAAGAACGCCAGACATTGCAACAGTATCTATGCTGTAGGTCTTTGGCATAATATCAGTACTTGAACCAGCAATAATAACAGTTAATGGATTCCAATCAGTAACACCGATCGCTGGAAACAATTTTATTCTTGGAAGAACAGATGGAGCGTCAGAAACATCAATTGTCATAGTTCCATCAAAAGCAATTGGTTTAATGAATAATCGAGATTGGCCAACCGTAGATTCTATAATTCCATTAGAATTAATATTTGTTGACTGTTTATTCAAATGAAAACGTAATTCTTTTGTATAAGTTGCAAGCTTTGCTTTTATTTTGTCATACAAGACAATTGTTGTTCCTCCAATATTTACATAATTTCTATGGAAATATCTAAGGGTGCGATTTGCGTCATTTTGCAAATAAGGTTGAATTTCATATGCTGAAGTGTGATCACTTTTCATATAGACAAAATTTGTACCAATTTCATGCTTCAAATTTGTATTTGTCCCATAGCCCTCTTGACCACCAGTGTAGGCAGGATTAGAAATATTATTATAGACACCACCATCATTCCAAAATAATGTATTATTTCCATCGCCTCTCATGTCATCAGCTTCTGGAGTTCCACTGATGCCGTCAGCGCCTTTCCATATCCACGCATTAGCCAAAAGTTGATCAGGGCCTCGAGACAAAAGAATGCTGCCAGCGGCTTTTGATTGGTGGTCAGACCAATTCCACGAACCTCCATTGTATGATGACCAAACAGCATTGTCACTCCAGTCGGACCTAGCGAAAACATGCTGATCTGGAATTGAATGATATATTAGTGGTTGAATATTTCTGTAATCAGTTTGTGTTCTTGATGTGTCTTGAAAAAGTGCAGCAATAAATTTTGGATTATCTTGTCCAACACGTCCACTTGGTCCAATTGCCATATGATTAACAAAATATGCCATTTGATCGCCTAGCGTTCCATTTAATGTTGTAGTAAGCATCATTGCCAATTCAGGAGATAGTTGGCCCTTATATGGAAATGGCCAATTTCCCTCATCAGGAGCTTGCCATCTATTCGGCATTAAATTATATATCAATGATGTGGCCATTGCCTCAACAGCACCTGACGGCATAATGTCGACGTCAGTGTTGGTTGTTATTTTCTTGAAATTTTTATATGCGAATGCAAACTGATTAAGTCTTGAATAGTGCTCAGGGCCATAACTAAAACCTTGTTGTGGCCAACCACTGGATTGAGAACCGCCAGCCGCAAAATCAATTGCAACAGTAGAATCCCAAAGTGATTTCATGTATGGCAAAAATTTAATTCCATCGCCTCTGATGTTGTCATCATCCATTGCCATTCCAGCCAATCCAAAACCAAGTAGATGTCCACCAAAATAATTACTCAGTGCTGGACCAGTGCTTTCATATACTGGATGATTTTTGTAATAATCAAACCAAGTATTTACTTGTGATATCAGTGCTGCCTTACGACCATTTTGATTCAATGCTGGATAGTCATACAGCCAATCATAAATAATAGCAGTAGCTGTAACAACATTTCTGGTTGGATAGCCATTGTCAACTGAAATACATGTCAAAGGAGCTGCAATAATAACATCAGCTATTTGAATAAGTTTATCAGCATAAATAGTATTACCGGTAACTTTCCAAGCAAGTGCCAGTGCTTCAGTGGCTTCAAGCCAACTTTGACCCTGATAGCTATATGGTATAGAACCATTTGGCCAAGCATATGGATCATAGGCAGGAACATTTTTTGCAGCATATGCATCAGCATCAGCTTTTAATGCCAACCAAGTTGGATCATTAGATACCATTTTAGATTGAATCCTTGTCTCTATTTCTGCATTCAGAAAAATCAAAGGCGTTCCCGTTCTGGCCTGAACAAAAATTGGCGCAATAAAAAATAACGTGAAAATAAAAAATAATTTCAATAACTTATTTTGCATTTGTTAATTTTAACACACTAATTATTTTATCTTCTTATTCACAACACGGAAAGACCACTTGGTGCGCTTGGTGCGACGCCATCACTTATTTCATAAATATTGGCAGCTGTCATTGTTGGCGAAGAACCTTGGTAATTCCAAATATAGTCGGTGAGTGGTGTCGCAGTTGATCCAGCGAGATGTGCAAAGCCGCGATCACCACCAGGTCCAGAAGAGCCATACATCTTCATCTTCATGGCCCAAATTGCTTCATTTGGCAGAGGCCATATTGGTGTTGTGGTAATATTATTCCAGTCCGTTTCACCATACAAAGACCCGCTTTTACCTATTTGATACAAAATATTGGCCCCAATATCTCCACCATCGCTAGCTATACCACTTAATTGTGAGCCGTTCTCGATTCTGGGCAAATATTTAAGTGAATCTATGAATGGATTTATACTATTACCATTCGTAACCGTTGTTCCAAGAATTGAACCAACAATATTTCCAAAATTATTAATGTAGGAGGCATTTCGCGTATAATATAGTCCGTATCTTACATTATTTACCACTATGGAATTAGTAACATCTAAAAATCCGGTAACATAGCCAGGATTACTATTAAAGCCATCGCGATAAGTGCTAGCTCCAACAGTTAAATGCTCAGACGATGTGGTTCCGACCGTATTACTGCTAAGAGTTACGCCATTTAAATTTCCCCACAAGACCGTATCTTTGAGCGTGAAGGTATTAATATTTTCTTGAGGAAAAAATCCACTATACTTTTCGTTATTTAGACCGATTGAGCCAATCACCAAATGATTTAAAGTTGTCGGAGCGCTAAGTGGATAGTTAGCAGTTGCCGCAAAGGCCCCATAATGCTCGCTAATACTAGAATCTGTTCCATCTAAGACAATGCAATTTTGACAAACATTATCGTGGCCATTATAAAACATGATCCCACTAACCGGTCCTTGAGCAGCATCATCTTGTCTAACTATTACCCGACGAAAAATTGAATGATCCGCGCCAGGAGTATTGCCACCAAAGTAGAGACCATAACGTCCACGACCCCACGCCCAGTCATCTTCAAACAAATTGTAAGTCGAAGGAACTGGATTATTAGTGTCACCATTACCACCCACCAAATCAGCGATTGGGCATTGACCAGTACTTGAAGCGCTTTGACCATCTTCGAATCCACAGTTGGTGATTTTATTATAACTACCCTTAATTGAAAAAACACCACAATTACCATTTCTGAAATGAATACCATCGACATGCAAATACTCAGAAGCTGGCATTGCTTGGTTACTATTGTCAAAAGGAGCCATGAGATATTGACCATCAATAATTGTTTGCCCAATATTACGAGCTTTTATTGTAGAATAACTATCTAATACGCCTGATTTTGGGAAAAAACTAGTCGAAAAATTAATCATATTGGCAACACCAATATATACGCCATCATTTATGACAATTGTATCACCAGCGCCTGCTGTCATTTTTTTTATTGCATCAGCTATGTTGCCATAACAATTTGAATCACTCCAGTCATCTACAATACTACTTCCAACTGTTTTTGTGCCAGTAAGGGAAACATTAAAAGTTGCAGCACTGGCAAAATTTGGCAACACTAAAAATGCCACCAAAACAAGAATTAACTTTAATGTTTGCTGTTTCATTTGTTAATTATAGCACAAGAAACTTATTCAAATTTACTCCGATCCAGTTATAATTTTATTAT
>Ga0194059_1000137_pt1:0-30000 | contig 37233 bp, 32 predicted proteins | sample SepL6211m_MetaG_FD_163426 | JGI IMG/M metagenome (GOLD analysis project Ga0194059, IMG submission 163426) | Anoxic zone freshwater microbial communities from boreal shield lake in IISD Experimental Lakes Area, Ontario, Canada - Sep2016-L626-11m | ecosystem: Environmental > Aquatic >...
GGACAACGCCAAGAAGCTCATCGAGGATGGTGAGTTCGGTGGGAAGGGTTCCAACGCCCACCTGGCGGCGGTGACCGGTGACACGGTCGGTGACCCGTACAAGGACACCGCTGGTCCGGCCATCAACCCGATGATCAAGATCGCCAACATCGTGGCGCTCCTGCTCATCCCCTTCCTGGTCTAGGAACGGCGCTGTGGGGGTCCGGGAAACCGGGCCCCCACTCTGTCGCTCCCGGCAATGGGATCCCGATTCAGTGCGGCCGCGGTCCTCTCGGGGGCCGTGCTCGCCATCGGCATCGCGCAGATTGTGCGCGCTGCGGCAACGGGCGCAGGCATTATCTCGTGGCTCGTGGGGGTGGCGTTCATCATCGCCGGAGGCGGGCGGTTGATGCTGTGGTTCAAGGGCCACAGGTAATGCGGCTCCGCCTCGGCTAACGTCATCGCGGTCGTCCGGGAGGAACGCTGGTGTTCGTGGTAGTTGCTGGCTGCGGAAGAGTTGGCGCGTCAATCGCGCAGAGCCTCATCGACGATGGACATGACGTCAACGTCATCGACCAGAACGCCGAGGCGCTCGGGCGTCTGGGTGACGACTTCCCCGGAAACTTCATTCAAGGTCCTGCGCTCGAGACCACCGTGCTCGAGCGGGCGGAGATCGAGCGGGCCGACGCATTCGTGGCCGCCACCAATGGCGACAACACCAACATCGTCATCGCGCAGGTGGCCCGTGACCGCTACCAGGTGCCATTCGTGATCGCACGTGTACTCGACCCGTCGCGCGCCAAGTTCTACGCCGAGCAGGGGCTCACGACGATCTGTCCAACCCGAACGGCCATCGAGATGATGGAAGGTGCCCTCCGGGCCTTCGTCGCTGAGTCGGCTGAGGACGCCTGATGTACGCGGTCATCGTGGGCGGAGGAAAGGCCGGCGCCAACGTGGCGCGTGCGCTGCTTCGGATGGGCCACGAGGTGAGCATCGTGGAGCACCGCCCCACCCGGTTCGCCACCCTCGAGGCCGAGTTCGAGCACATGGCCCGCTACGGCGACGGCACCGAGCTGTTTGTGTTGGAGGCAGCCGGGACCGCGCGGGCCGATGTATGCATCGCGGTCACCGGTGACGACGAGGACAACATCATTATCGGGCAGCTTTCCCGTGACCACTTCGGGGTGGCCAACGTGGTGGCCCGCGTGAATGATCCGCGCAACCAGGAGCACTTCGACCTTCTGGGCATCGCGCCCACGGTGTGTGCCACCGAGTCAATCCTCGCGCTCATTGAGCACGAGGTGCCACAGCACTCGCTGGTGCACCTGTTCTCGCTGCGGCGCGAGAACCTCGACATTCTCGAGATCGGTGTCGTGGAGGGCAGCCGCGCCGACGGTGCAACCGTGGGCGAGCTCTCCATCCCTGACGGCAGCCTCGTGATCAGCGTGCTTCGAAACCGTGTTGGGCGGGTGGCGCATCCGGACACGCTGCTCGCGGCGGGCGATCAGGTGGTGGCCATCGCCGAGCCCGGCAGGGAGTCCGATCTCATGGAGATCTTCGCCGGCGATTAGCAGCCGGTCATCCGCTGCGGCTTGTACGATCATCTCGTTCGCATCCCCAGGGCGCCCGCGTCCGTTCAGGAGGGTTACATGGCGTCATCCGAGGACCGACTTCCGCGCATCGCACACGCGGAGCGTCCGCGTCCCGATGAGAAGATCCTCTGGAAGACCGGCGCCGACCTGAACAACGGTTGGCTCGGCCGCCACGGCACGCTGTACCTCACCGACCAGCGCCTGGTGTTCGTTCCCACGCCGCTTGATCACGTGCTGGGAGCCAAGCGCCGCGAGATCGCGCGCGAGGACCTCGTTGCGATCGAGCGGTTCCCGCTCTCGGCTGGCGTGATGCCGAGCGGTGCCAAGCGGCCCCGCATGTACCTGTTCGCCAATGGGGTGAGGTACCAGTTCATCGTCCCGGACCTCGACCCGTGGATCGACATCCTCGAGGTGGTCTACACCCGCGCCCACGAGGCCGACTCATCAGTGCGCATCCCCGAGATCCGTCGTAAGGGAATCGAGAATGCACTCCTTGACCTCACCTAGGGGCACGCGCCCGGACCTCCGCTAAACTCCGAATTACCATCGGAGTTCGGGGGTATGTGAGTGATCAGCGTGAGTGACCGCAGCCGGGTGGCCGTTTTGGCCCTCGCAGAGATTGCCGCCCGTGGCGGCAGCGCACCAATACCCGTTCTTGAGGTGTCGGAATGCCGGGGAATCCCTCCTCACCAGGTGGAGCAGGTGTTCTCTGCACTCCGGCGCGCCGGGGTGCTGCAGAGTCAGCGTGGGGTCAAGGGCGGCTACACGCTGCGGCGCGACCCAGCTGACGTCACTGTGCTCGACATCATCGAGGCCGTTGACGGGCCAATCGGCGGCGCGAGCGATGGCACCGGCTGCCCGGTGAGTGAGGTATGGGCCGAAGGCGCATCCCGCCTGGCCAGCGCCTTCCGGTCAGTATCGGTGGCCGACATCGTGGAGCGCGAGGCGCGCCGCGCCGACGCCCCCATGTTCCATATCTGACCGCAATGGGTGATGCTCCGGTCATCGGTATTGCGTGCGCTGTGCTCCACGCGCAGTGGGGGCCGTGGCAACAGCAGGCGGCCGTGGTGGCGGCCGATTACATCCGACAGGTGCAACGTGCTGGTGGGGTGGCGGTGCTGCTGCCGCCGGACCCCCAGGGTCCCGATGCGCTGCTGGACCTGATTGACGGACTCATGCTCACGGGTGGCAATGACCTGGAGGCGTCGCTGTACGGGGCCGACCCCCATGCTGAGGCCGAGGATGCTGACCCAGACCGTGACCGGTTCGAGGCTGCGCTGGTGCGCAGGGCGATTGAGCGGGACATCCCATTCCTCGGCATCTGTCGCGGCATCCAGGTGCTCAACGTGGCGTATGGCGGCACGCTCCTCCAGCATCTGCCCGAGTCACATGGCAGCCACGATCACCGTCGCACCACCGGCACATTTGAGGGCAACGATCATCTCGTCACTCTCGAGGGTGGCTCGCTTGCAGCGCAGGCGGCGGGTGAGACCACACATCGGGTTCCGTCACATCACCACCAGGCGGTTGATCGTGTGGGCGAGGGGCTCATCGTGACGGGGCGGTCAGTGGGCGACGATGTGGCCGAGGCACTTGAGGTTCCGGGGCACCGGTTCGCGCTCGGCGTGCAGTGGCACCCAGAAGCCGACGCCGACAGCGGGGTCATCGCTGCATTGGTGGAGGCAGCCCGCCGGGCCTGACCCCCCGGGTCAGTTGCCGGGGCGCTCCATTGGGATGCCCATGCCCTCAAGGGTCTGGACGCCGCCATTGTCCACATGGATGATGGGCCCCCGGCCCTCTCTCGCAAGTGCACTCGCCGCCAGGCCAGACCGTTTCCCGGCCGCACAGATGACGGCCAGGCTGCGGCCCGTCGGGATGTCGCCGGGCCCGTCGCGAAACGCCCAGTACGGCCGGTTCACCGATCCCGGGATGTGAAAGGCGATGTACTCGGAGTGGTCGCGCACGTCCACCACGAGAATGTCCGGCTGATCAGACAGAAGGTCCGGAAGATCTACTGCACGTACGCGCTGGATTGCTGAGGTGGGGAGCCCCTCGTCCAGATAGGCCGAGAAGCCACCGGCCAACACGCCTATGACCTCACGTCGGCCAACCGCGGCAAGCCGCTCTGCCATGTCTCTCGCCTGGACCTCGTCGGAGCCGACCAGCAGCAACTGGTCATCGCGGCCAGCCACGAGTGCGGCGCGCGTTGCGAAGCCGCTGCCGGCGGTGGGCACCGAGAGCGAACGAGGTACGTGGGCAGCAGCGAATGCTGCGGAACTGCGGCCATCGATTACCAGACCCCCGGCCTCCGCCCTTCTGAGGAACTCCGCACCCTCAAGGGCCGGCGCGGGAGCCGTCGGGGTGATGAGCGGACCATTGTTCATACCCACCACACGGTCCAGATCCGGTGGCTTCACGGCAAGGCGGGCAATGAGCTCGGCGGTGAATGCGCCCGCGTCGATGTCTCGCAGGAGTGGTGAGTGCGCTCGCTCATATCCGATGGTGCTCGAGGTCTTCGCACTGATTGCCGTGCTTCCGCACAGTGATCCGCCGATATGGCCCGGGTAGACCTCGACCCAGTCGGGGAGCGCCATGAGGCGGCCGATGCTCGTGTACTGGTCCCGTGCCCCCTCCTCGGCATCAACGGCCAGGTCGGGGCGACCGACGTCGCCCACAAAGAGTGAGTCGCCGGTGAGCACCGCCCACGGGTCGTCACCCCGGCTGGCATCCACCACCAGCATGCCGGTGTGCTCGGGCCGGTGGCCAGGAAGATGGATCGCCTCGAGCCGCACCTGACCGAGGTCGACGATGGCCCCATCGGGGAGTGCATCGTGAGGAAAGGCAGCGCCGGCGAGGGGGCTCACATGCATGCGGGCACCGGTTGCCTGGTGAAGGCGCCCACGGCCCGACACGTGGTCGGCATGCGTGTGCGTTTCAAGAATGTGGCCGATCCGCATGCCCCGCGAGGCCGCAGCCTCGAGATACGGGCTGATGTCCCACTGCGGGTCGATGACAGCGGCAACGCCGCTCTCGGGATCTCCCACGATGTACGAGGCACACCCGAGGTCCTCATTGATGATCTGTCTGAAGAGCATCGCGCCTCCGCCCAGGGAATCCCATTGGATCTTCGGGGATTGTGGCGCATGGGTGCGGACGCGCTGAAACACGAGCGGCCGATGGAACACCGGGATTCCCATGCCCTTTATGGGGATCAGCGCTGGTAGCCTGAGGCCATGCCCATCATTGAATCCATGACCGACCTCGTCGGAAACACCCCGTTGGTGCGGCTCTCCCGTCTCTCGGAGGGCACAGGCGCAACCATTCTGGGCAAGCTCGAGTCTGCCAATCCGGCGGGCAGCGTGAAGGATCGCATCGGCCTCGCAATGGTCGAGGTGGCGGAGCGCGAGGGCCTGCTGACACCGGGTGAGAGCGTCATCGTGGAGCCCACGTCGGGCAACACCGGCATCGCGCTCGCGTTCGTGTGCGCGGCACGCGGGTACAAGTGCATCCTCACGATGCCCGAGACCATGAGCATGGAGCGCCGGGCACTGCTCAAGGCCTACGGCGCAGAGTTAGTGCTCACTCCCGGTACCGAGGGCATGCGCGGTGCCATCGCGCGCGCGCAGGAGATCGCGGCTGAGACGCCCGGCGCGTTTGTCCCCCAGCAGTTCGAGAACGCCGCCAACCCCGACATCCACGCCAGCACGACCGCCGAGGAGATCTGGGCCGACACCGATGGATCCGTCGACATCTTTGTCGCCGGGGTGGGGACGGGCGGCAGCATCACCGGCGTGGGGCGCGTGCTGAAAGAGCGCAAGCCCGGCGTCCAGATTGTGGCGGTGGAGCCGACCGACTCTCCCGTGCTCTCCGGAGGCGATCCCGCCCCGCACCGTATTCAGGGCATCGGAGCCGGGTTCGTGCCGGGCGTTCTCGACACATCCGTGTACGACGAGATCATCCAGGTGACAGCTGAGGACGCCTTCGAGACCTCGCGCAATCTTGCAAGGGACGAGGGCGTACTCACCGGCATCTCGGCTGGGGCCAACGCATGGGCCGCGCTGCAACTGGCAAAGCGCCCCGAGAATGCCGGAAAGGTGATCGTCACGATCATCTGCGACACAGGCGAGCGGTACCTCTCCACCGCACTGTTCACCGAGGCGTAGGGAGCGGTCGAGCCAGCAACCGTGGGGTTTCCGATGCCGTGAGTGGCGGTGCAGGACCGGTCTGGTGTACTGTCGTCGGCGCGCGGGCCGCACTCCCTTCCTTCCACCTCGCGCATACCGAGAGGTGAACGAAATGGTCCCCAAGTCCCCCAGGCTCCGGAGCCGTCGCGCGAGTTCTCTCGCGTGTGCATTCCTTGGTGTGGCAACCCTTGTAGGTGCTGTGGCCAGCACCTCTGTTGCCGCCATCCCCTCCAAGACCTGCATGAAGGCGACGTACAAGGGGCATTCGTGGCAGGTGTCCGTATCGGGGAGTGCGACGTGCGACCAGGCCGCCACATGGTTGCCGAAGTTCTATTCCGCACCTTCTCGCACGGGCGGCGCATGGACCGGACCAGCGGGGTTCATATGTCAGAAAGTGGCCCGTGATCCGGGCTACGTGCAGCGCGGGATCTGCATCTCGAAGTCGCACGCCATGATGGCCTGGAAGCGCATCGGGTAGCAGGGCGATCCGCCGGACGGTTTGCCGGGGTCTGCGAGACCGGGGCCGGGAAGTGCGCTGATCCCGGTCCTCGTGGTCTCGGGCCGCCCTATGAATCCATCAGGCCTTCTTGATCAGCAGTTCCCGTGTGCCGCGGTGGTGGAAGTTGAGTGCGGCGGTGAACGCGCGGGCGTCCGGGGTGTCCTCTGGGCTGCCCAGTAGGTGGGTGCCGCCGGCGAGGCGCACGGCTCGCGCAGCTGAGGTGATGAGCATGCGACCCACGCCCTTGCGGCGTTCGTCCGCCACCACGCCCATCCACCAGACGATCCCCTCTGGAACCTGGGTGAAACAGAAGCCGATGATGCGGTCGCCGCGGAGAGCGACGGTGAAGTCGCCCTGACCGGCCCCCTGGGCGTATCCGGTCGGTCGACCCATCGCCTTGAAGGTGGCAAGCCCGTCGAGGGCATCCCACTCAGCGTCTTCGTACCGCTCGGCCATGTCGTTTGAGTACGTGAGCAGACGTACCCCGTCGGCGCCCGGTCCGGCGGGGATGCCGTCGATGGCACGGCTCACCGTGAAGGTGGTGGCGTAGAGGTCGAACCCCGCGTCGCGGAGCAGCGGGAGAGCCGGATCAGTCGGATCGAGTGACACGTCCCAGGGCGCACCAACCGGGAGGGCGCCCAACAGAGCAGTGACCTCGCCCGCATTCTGCACACGGATGTTCTCCAGGCGCGCAGCGCGCGCCGTGGGGGATGGGCCCACCTGGCAGGACGCCCCGCCTGACGTGACGCTAGAGAAGGTACGGCTCCAGGTCGTCAACCCGCACACCGGTGTCCTCGAGCCACTCTCGGGCTTCGGCGACGGCGTCCGCCTCGCCTGCAATCTCAAGAATCACCCAGCCGGTGCGATCACGCACATCGGCACGCCGGATGTTGCACACGACGTCGTGCTCGGTGGAGAGCCGGTGCACGACGGGCTCGCGCACGAGGGTCTCAGGAAATGTCAGTCGGACGCGGATGCTTGCCATAAGAGGTCTGCCTCAGCAGGGGCGGGAATATACTCGCCACATGGCTACCGGACCCGTCTCGCGTTTCACGTCATCCCTGCGCCGCGATCTCGACGCTGCCCGAGAGCGTGACCCGGCCGCACGGTCGGATGCCGAGATGGTGCTCACCTACCCCGGCCTTCACGCAATCTGGCTGCACAGGGCCGCGCACGGCATGGAGCAGCGCAAGTGGCATCTGCCCGCGCGCATGGTGAGCCAGTTCTCCAGGTTTCTTACAGGGATCGAGATCCACCCAGGTGCCACCATCGGGCCCGGATTCTTCATCGACCACGGTATGGGTGTGGTGATCGGAGAGACGACCGAGATCGGTGAGGACGTCACGATCTACCAGGGCGTCACCCTCGGGGGCACGGGCAAGCACGGTGGCAAGCGCCATCCCACGGTGCGCGATGGCGTCACGGTGGGCGCTGGTGCATCGGTGCTGGGGCCGCTTGAGGTGGGGGAGGGCGCCAAGATTGGTGCCGGTTCAATCGTGGTGAAGGACGTGCCTGCGAACTCGACCGTCGTCGGCAACCCGGGGAAGCCGGTCATCGTCGATGGTCAGCGCGTTGATCCTCAGGCCCTGCATCACCCGGATCTCGATCACACACGGCTTCCCGACCCGGTCGCGGAGGCCCTTGATTGCCTCATCGGGCGAGTTGAGGAGCTCGAGGCCGAACTCGCGGCCCTTCGCGCAGGGGTTGAGCCTCCGCCGAAGAGCGTTGAGGCGGACTGCCGCGATGGCGTGCGCGACCGCATTCGCGAGGCCCGAGCGGCCTCATCCGACGCCGCGTAGCGCGCTCCCCGCACACCGTCCCGCCGTCCGCTCGCGGCGCTAGATTCGCCCGGTGAGTACGGACCTCCTCTCGAGCCTCAATCCACCCCAGCGCGAGGCCGTCACTCACGGTGACGGGGCCATGCTGGTGCTGGCTGGCGCGGGCTCCGGCAAGACCCGGGTCATCACCCATCGCATCGCACACCTCGTGCGCGAGCGCGGTGTCCCGGTTGGTCAGATCCTGGCGATCACCTTCACCAACAAGGCCGCCGGTGAGATGCGCGAGCGCATCCTCGAACTGGTCGGGCCCGAGGCGCGGGGGCTGTGGGCATCCACATTCCACTCGGCCTGTGCCCGCATTCTGCGCATCGAGCACGCGGCGGCCGGTTACGAGCGGTCGTTCACCATCTACGACGACGGTGACCAACAGCGCCTCATGCGGGCCGTGATCGCCGAAGAAGGGCTCGACCCGAAGCGCACCACGCCGCGCGCGGTGCTTGGCGTCATCTCGTCCGCCAAGAACGAGCTCAAGGGTCCTTCTGAGGTGGAGGACGATGCGAACGGCGACTACGGCGTTGAGGTGATCTCGCGCCTGTACAGGCGCTATCAGGACCGCCTCATCGCCAACCAGGCCATGGACTTCGACGACCTGCTCATGGTCACTGTGCAGCTATTGCGGCGCGACCCGGTGGTGCGGGAGCGGTGGCAGCGTCGGTTCCGCCATGTCCTCGTGGACGAGTATCAGGACACCAACCACGCCCAGTACTGGCTGGTGCGCATTCTCGCCGAGCCCGAGCGCAACGTGATGGTTGTGGGCGACGACGACCAGGGCATCTACTCGTGGCGGGGCGCGGATATCCGCAACATCCTCGAGTTCAAGGCCGACTACCCCGATGCGGTCACCATCCCGCTCGAGCAGAACTACCGGTCGAGTGCCACGATCCTCGCCGCCGCCAATGCTGTGGTTGAGCGAAACCGCGGTCGTCACCCCAAGGTGTTGTGGACTGACAAGGAGAGCGGTGAGGACGTCACCATCGCGTCGTCCGCCGACGAGTACGAGGAAGCCCGCATGGTGGTGCGGGAGGTCGGGCGGGCGATTGCCGAGGGCAGGCCGCTTGACGAGATCGCCGTCTTCTACCGCACGCATGCACAGAGCCGGGTGATTGAAGACCAACTGGTGCGCTCGGGCATCAATTATCAGGTGCTCGGGGGGCCACGGTTCTACGAGCGGGCCGAGGTGAAGGACCTCATGGCCTACCTGCGGGTGGTGGCGAACCCGGCAGATCGAGAGGCGTTCACCCGCGCTGCGGGCAGCCCGAAGCGTGGCCTGGGTCCGGCGGCCCTGGCCCGCGTGGCCCAGGCCGCAGAGGGGCGCGCGGTGCCGATGGACTCAGTCGCACGCGAGGCCGACCTCGTGCAGGGGCTCAATGCATCTCAGCGGGAGGCCCTCGGCACGCTCGGGGCCCTGTTCGAGCGGCTGCGCGCGATGGATGCCACCGGATCACCGCCTGCGCGCGTCATGGAGGCGGCAATTGAGGAGTCGGGCATTCGTGAGGCGCTCCTCGCCGATGGCCCGGCCGAGTCGGGCATCGGGCGGCTCGACAACCTGCAGGAACTCGTCGGCGTGGCGGTTGAGTACGCGGCACGTGCAGAGGAGCCAACGCTCGGGGGGTTTCTCGAAGAGGTGGCGCTGGTATCGGCCGTGGACGAAGCCGACGAGGACGGTGGCCGGGTCACCCTCATGACCGTGCACAACGCCAAGGGGCTGGAGTACGACGTCGTCATCGTCACCGGGCTCGAAGAGGGGCTCTTTCCCCATATGCGCTCGATTGACGACCCCGACAGCCTCGAGGAGGAGCGTCGCCTGTGTTACGTGGCCCTCACGCGCGCACGCGAGCGACTCATTCTCTCGCATGCCGATGCCCGCACGCTGCGGGGCAATCGCATGTACTCAATTCCCTCGCGATTCATCGATGAGATTCCCGCGGATGCCACCGGTCGTCCGGAGCCGGTCGTGCTCGACTCGCCCTTCGGCGACAGCGAGTCGTTCGCAGTGCCGACGTTCGATGTCGGGGACGCCGTGGTGCACGAGTCGTTTGGGGAGGGCGTCATCATCGGGGTGCAGCAGCGAGGCCGACTTATCCAGGTGCGGTTCGACGACAAGGAGCGTTTGCTGATGGCGGACATGGCCCCCATGAGGAGGCTCGGCTGATGGCTGCGCGAGTGATTGATGGTCGCGATGGGGCCCGACGTGTGCGGGAGCGGGTCGCCGAGGGCTGCGCTGCGTTTGAAGCGCGCCACGGACGTAGGCCGGGGCTCGTGGGTATCCAGGTGGGCGACGATCCCGCCAGCGAGATCTACCAGCGCAACAAGGCGCAGCAGGCCGAGGAAGTCGGCATGACTGTGGAGCGCATCAAGCTTCCGGTGGGTACGACGCAGGCAGAAATGGACGCCCTGCTCGACCGCCTCGACGCCGATGACGGGGTTGACGGCATGCTTGTGCAACTGCCGGTGCCTGGCCCGCTCACCGAGCCGGCGATCGCCGCCCGTATCTCGCCGGCGAAGGACGTCGACGGATTCTCTCCGGTCAACATCGGCCACCTCGTGCGGGGTGAGCCGTGTCTTCGCCCATGTACTCCGAGCGGCGTTATGTGGCTGCTCGACGACGCCGGGGTAGATCTGGAAGGGGCAAATGCTGTGGTGGTGGGGCGCAGCGTCATCGTGGGCAAGCCGCAGGCCTTCATGCTGCTGGAGCGCAACGCCACCGTGACCATCGCGCATTCGCGCACACGGGACCTGCCCGCCGTCTGCCGTGAGGCCGACGTGCTTGTGGTTGCCGTGGGCCGCGCCGAAATGGTGAAGGCAGACTGGGTGAAGCCCGGCGCCACAGTCATCGATGTGGGTATGAATCGCCTGGACGATCGCCTGTGCGGCGACGTCGCCTACGACGAGGTTTCGCAGGTGGCGGGTGCCATCACTCCCGTTCCCGGGGGCGTGGGACCCATGACAATCGCTTTCCTACTGGCCAACACCCTCCAATCCGCCGAACGGCGGATGGGAGACGAACCGACAAAGGGAATCATCACGTGAAGATTGCGATCTTCGGCGGCACCGGCGACCTCGGTCGCGGTCTCGCCATCACCTTCGCCGCAGCGGGCCACGAGATCATCGTGGGATCACGCAGCCAGGAGCGCGCCGACCAGGCCGCCGAGGGCCTGCGCGAGGCATACCCCGACGGCAACTTTGTGCCCATGGAGAACGGTGCCGCCGCGGCGGCTGGCGACATGGCTGTGCTGTCCATCCCATGGGAGGGCATCGAGCAGACCATTCCTCCGCTGGCCGAGCCACTCGCCGGCAAGGTGCTGGTCACCGTGGTCAACGCGCTCAAGTTTGGGAAGAGCGGCGCGATGGCCGTGCTCGACCTCCCCTCACCTTCGTGCGCGCACCAGATTCAGGAGTTGGCGCCAGAGGCCAAGGTGGTCGTGGCGTACAACAACCTGCCAGCGGCAGGGCTGCAGGCACGCCACCGCATTGAGGGCGATGTATTGGTGTGCGGCAAGAGCAAGGAGGCCCGCGAGGCCGTCATCGCACTCACCCACGACATCCCCGGGTGCCGCGGACTTGACGCCGGCCCGCTGGCCAATGCCATCATCGTTGAGGGTATGACCGCGATCATCATCAACCTCAACAAGCGCTACGGCGGTGAGGGCTCGATCAATATCACCGGCCTGGAGAACGCTCCCGCGCGCTCCTGATTGCCGCTGATCACCAGCCGGCGTGCACGGGCTCACTGCCCGCGCCGCCCGGTTGGTGATCAGGCGTAGCCGAGCTCCCCGAGCCGCTCCTCGCCCAGCCCGAGATGGTGACCCAGCTCGTGCAGCACGGTGATGCGCACCTGGTGCCGCAACATCTCGGGGTGGGGGAAGTGCTCAATCATCGGGTGCATGTAGATGGTGATCCTGGGCGGCATCCCGAGTGACGGCATGCTCCCCGCCGTGATGGGGTATCCCTGGTACAGCCCGTAGAGCGATCGGCCCGGGGCATGTGATTCAACGAGAAGGGCGACGTCGCCAAGCGCCGCTGCGAACGGCTCGGGAATACCCTCGACCGCCTCATCAACGAGTCGTTCAAATTCGGCTCGGTCATCCACGGCCGCGAGGGTATCGCCACGGCGCGGGGTCACAACCCCGAACGGTCCCCGTGTTCCCATCCGAGGTGTACCGGGGTCACATCAGAACCGCCCCGCAGCGCAATCACACCCGGTATGCCCTCAATCATGCGGCCCACGACCACAGTGTTCCGGGGCAGTGACACTCCCGGCGGAATCGCAGCAAGCAGGGCGTAGTCCTCTCCGCCAGTGCTGGCGAGAAGGTCGGGCTCCAGACCGAGGGCAACTGCCACGTGATCCACTCCCGGTGCCCGTGGAACGGCATCCAGATCGATCTCTGCGCGAAGGCCACTCGCACGCGCCATGCGGCTTGCGTCGAGGAGCAGCCCGTCGGAGATGTCCATCAGCGCATCCGCCCCGCAATCAGCGAGATGGTGGCCAAGTGAGAGAAGGGGCGTGGGTCGCCGGTGGCAGTCAACCAGCGCGTCGCGGTCGGCGAGACCAGTTCCAAGGACCGGGTCATCGAGGATCAACAGCCCCGCGGCCGACCCCCCGAGGGCCCCGGTGATCACCAGGCGATCGCCCAATCGCGCCCCGCTTCTGAGCACCGGTCGCACGCCGTGGCGCATGCGCCCGGTCACCGTCACCGCCAAGGTGAGCACAGGCGCATCGGTGATGTCGCCCCCGGCCACGGTGAACCCGTAACGCGCTGCCATCTCCTCCATTGCCCCGTACATCTCATCAACGTCATCGGCGGTGATGTCGGGAGGCACGCCAAGTCCAATCAGCACGGCAACGGGGTCCGCCGCCATCGCCGCAATGTCGGACAGGTTTACAGCCAGCGCCTTGTGCCCGATGTCAGAGGGGGAGTGGGTGGACCTGCGGAAGTGCACACCATCAACGAGCATGTCAAGTGCCATCACCATGCCATTGGCCAGTACCGCTGCGTCGTCACCGACACCGGTCACCACCTCACCGCGCACTCCCACGCGGCCTGCGATTCGCTCAATCAGTTCGCGCTCGTCGGCCACGATCCGACGGTACCACCCCCGCCGCTGCCCCTCGGCTACAGTCCGCCGCCGATGATCGACGACACCACCGTCCGCCACGTAGCCCGACTGGCCCGCCTTCGCCTCGATGACGCAGAGGAGCAGGTGATGCGCGAGGAGCTCTCGGGCATTCTTGAGCACATCGACGCCATCCGGGGGATGGACCTCGACGGCGTCCCGCCCACCACCCACGTGATTGAGCTCGAGAACGTGCTGCGTGCCGACGAGCCACGGCCGGGGCTGTCGCAGGAGGACGCCCTGCGTGAGGCGCGCGCCGTGGTGGATGGATCGTTCGAAGTGCCGAGGATGGACTGATGGGTCTCCGCGACCTCAGCGCCACGGAGCAGATCGCGGAATTGGCCGCCGGCCGGGTGTCGTCGCTGGAGTTGGTGGACGCGCACCTCGACGCCATCGCGCGCGACGACGTCGAGGCATTCCTCGCGGTTGATGCCGAGGGCGCACGAGCGCGCGCCCGCGAGATCGACGCGCTCCCCGAGCGGCCACCGCTCGGCGGTATCCCCCTTGGAGTGAAGGACGCGCTATCGACCCGGGACATCGTCACGACGTCGGGGTCGAAGATGCTCGAGGGATTTCGGCCTCTCTACACCGCGACGTGCGTCGCCCGCCTGGAGCAGGCCGGTGCCGTAGTGGTGGGCAAGACCAACATGGATGAGTTCGCAATGGGGTCGTCCACCGAGAACTCCGCGTATAAGAACACGCTCAACCCGTGGGATCACGACCGGGTGCCCGGTGGCTCGTCTGGCGGGTCCGCTGCGGCGGTGTCCGCCCGCGAGGTGCCCTGGTCACTCGGTTCGGATACCGGCGGCTCCATTCGTCAGCCGGCCGCCCTGTGCGGCATTGTCGGCATGAAGCCCACCTATGGGGCCGTCTCGCGGTACGGCCTCATCGCCTTCGCGTCGTCACTTGACCAGGTGGGGCCCTTCGCTCGTACCGTCGCTGACGCCGCCCTGCTGCTGAAGCACATGGTCGGCCACGACCCGATGGACTCCACGTCATTGGAGTGGCCCGCCCCCATCGATGTGCCCATGGCCACAGACCTCGCGGGCCTGCGCATTGGTGTGGTGGAGGAGTTGATGGGCGAGGGCATCGACCCCGGCGTGAAGGCCGCTGTGGAAGCCTCCCTGGGAAAGGCGGAGGCGCTCGGAGCCACCATCATCCCCGTGAATCTTCCCACGGCGCTCAGCGGCCTCGCCACCTATTACGTGCTGGCGCCGGCGGAGTGCTCGGCCAACCTCTCGCGGTTCGACGGCATCCGGTACGGGCCGTCAGCCGAGGCCGACAACCTTCTCGACCAGTACGAAGTCACCCGCGGGCGGCTGTTCGGCCCCGAGGTAAAGCGACGCATCATGCTGGGCACATTCGCGCTGGCGTCCGGCTACTACGACCAGTACTACGGACGGGCCCAGCGGGTGCGCACGCTCATCGTCCGCGAATTCGCACAGGCGTTTGAGGGTGTGGACGTGCTCGCATCACCCACATCACCCACCGTGGCCTTCCCGATCGGCGACCGCACCGCCGATCCGTACGCGATGTACCTGGCCGATGTCTGCACGATCCCGGCAAGCCTCGCTGGGCTGCCGGCGATCTCAATCCCGTGTGGCCTGTCCGATGGTCTGCCGGTTGGGCTGCAGCTCGCAGGTCCGGCCTTCAGCGAGAACCGCCTTCTGGACGCCGCACACGCACTGGAGCAGGCCATCGCGTTCGACACCCGCCCTCCGGGGCTCGCGACATGAGCGATCTCGAGCCGGTCATTGGCGTGGAGATCCATGTGCAGCTGTCTACGCGAACAAAGATGTTCTGCGGCTGCGCGCCGTCGTTTGGTGATGCACCCAACACGCATACGTGCCCGGTATGCCTCGCGCATCCCGGCGTGCTGCCCGTGGTCAATGGGGAGGCGGTCCGCAGGGCCCTCATTATCGGCCTCGCGCTCGGCTGTGAGATCGCCCCACGCTCAATCTTCCACCGCAAGAACTACTTCTATCCGGATCTGCCCAAGGCGTACCAGATCTCCCAGTTCGACATTCCCATCTGCGGCCGGGGCGAGTTCACGGCCATCCGGGAGGACGGCAGCGAGCTGACGGTGGGTATCACCCGGGCGCACCTCGAGGAGGACGCCGCCAAGCTCACGCACGGTGGCGGCCGTCGCGCCGGAGCCGATGGCTCGGTCGTGGACTTCAATCGGGGCGGCACGCCGTTGGTGGAGATCGTCACCGAGCCCGACCTCCGGTCCGCGGCCGACACCGCCACGTTCTTGCGCCAGCTTCGCCAGACGCTCCTGTTTCTCGGGGTGAGCGACTGCTCGATGGAGGAGGGGTCGATGCGTGCCGACGCCAACGTGTCGGTGCGCCCGGTGGGCAGCCAGACGCTGGGCGTCAAGACCGAGCTCAAGAACATGAACTCCTTTCGCTTCCTCGAGCGGGGCGTCGAAGCCGAGATCGCCCGGCAGCGCGAGATCATCGCGTCCGGGGGCCACGTGCAGCAGGAGACCGTTCACTACGAGCCCGACACCGGCCACATCACGTCGCTGCGTTCAAAAGAGGAGTCGCACGACTACCGGTACTTCCCCGAGCCCGATCTGGTGCCCGTGGCACCGGACCCGGCATGGGTGGAGCAGTTGCGCACCGAGCAGCCGGAGTTGCCGATCCCGCTGCGCCGCCGCCTCGTGGACGAGATGGGACTCACGCAGGAGGATGCCGAAGTGATCACCGGCAGCCCGGAGCTGGTCGCCTACTTCATGGAGGCCGCAGGGCTCGCCGACCCGAAGTCCTGCGCGAATTGGATTCGCGGCGAGTTGCGGGCGCAGTTGCGCGAGACGGGGCAGGAGCCCTGGGAGTCGAATGTCACGCCCGCTCACGTCGCCGCCCTGGTCGGGCTGCTGGCTGAGGGCACGGTATCGGTGCCGGCGGCCAAGGAGGTACTCGCAGGCGTCATCGAGACCGGCGACGATCCAGCCACGGTCATTGAGGCCCGCGGCCTCGGGCAGATGGACGCCGGTGACCTCTCGGCAATCATCGCCGAGATCGTCAATGCCAATCCGGATCAGGCGCAGCAGTTGCGGGATGGAAAGGACAAGGTCATGGGCTTCTTCGTTGGCCAGGCGATGAAGCGCACAGGCGGGCGTGCCGAGCCACAGGCGGTACAGGCGCTCGTTCGCGCGGCGGTCCTCGGGGAATAGGAGTCGTCTCACTCCGGCCTTGGGCCGGGGTGGGGTATGCTCCCGCGCCGTGAACCAGCACACACTCTCCGTCCTTGTCGAGAACAAGCCCGGCGTGCTCTCGCGCGTTGCCGGCATGTTCACCCGACGTGGCTACAACATCGACTCCCTCGCGGTGAGTCCCACCGAGCGCGACGACCGGTCGCGCATGACGATCACCGTGGACGCCTCGCGCTTCCCGGTCGAGCAGATCACCAAACAGCTCGACAAGTTGATCAACGTGATCAAGGTGCGCGATCTCGATCCCGAGAACATGGTCGCTTCCGAGCTTGGCCTGTTCAAGGTCAGCACGAGTGAGTGCCCGCGGGCGGAGGTACTTGCAATCGTTGACATCTTCGAAGGGAAGATTGTCGACGTCACGCGTGACTCCCTGATCATCCAGGCCACCGGCACCACCGCCGAGCTCGAGAACCTCGAGGAGCTCCTGCGGCACAACGGTCTGGTCGAGATGGTCCGTACCGGCGTCGTGGCCCTGGGCCGCGGCAACTCGACCACCTAGGCGAAGAAAGCCCTACATGACGACTGATGCGATCCAGATGATTTACGACGCCGATGCCGATCTCGGTCTGCTCGACGGGAAGACCGTGGCCATCATTGGCTACGGCAGCCAGGGCCACGCCCACGCGCTGAACCTGAAGGAGTCGGGCGTGAACGTGGTGGTTGGGCTTCGCCCCGACTCGCAGAGCGTGGCCAAGGCGACCGCCGACGGGCTGGAGGTCCTCTCGCCGCTCGAGGCCGCGACGAAAGCCGATCTCATCATGATCCTCGTCCCCGACGAGATCATGGGCGATGTCTACGCCGCTGAGATCAAGGACGGCATCGAGCCCGGCAACATGCTCCTCTTTGCCCACGGCTTCTCGATCCACTTCGACCAGATCGCGCCTCCGGAGGGCGTGGATGTGGCCATGGTGGCCCCCAAGGGCCCCGGTCACCTCGTGCGCCGCCAGTTCACTGAGGGCAAGGGCGTGCCCGGGCTCATGTCCGTTCACGTGGACGCAACCGGCAATGCACAGGGCCTTGCCCGTGCGTATGCCAAGGGCATCGGCTGCACCCGCGCTGGGGTCATCCCCACGACCTTCCGCGACGAGACCGAGTCGGATCTCTTCGGCGAGCAGGTCGTGCTGTGCGGCGGGCTCACCGAGTTGGTGCGTGCCGGGTTCGACACTCTCACCGAGGCCGGATATCCGGCCGAGCTCGCGTACTTCGAGTGCCTGCATGAGGTCAAGCTCATCGTCGACCTCATGTACGAGAAGGGCATCGCCGGCATGCGGTACTCCATCTCGAACACCGCCGAGTACGGCGACCTCACGAGGGGCACGCGCATCATCACCGAGGACACCCGCGCCGAAATGCGGCAGATCCTCAAGGAGATCCAGAGCGGCGAGTTCGCCAAGGAGTGGCTGGCCGAGAACAAGGCGGGACGCCCGAACTTCAACGAGATCGAGCAGCGCCAGGCTGACCACCCGATCGAGCACACCGGTAAGAAGCTGCGCGGCATGATGGACTGGATCGACACCGAGTTCTGATCCCCGCGATGGCCTCCGCGCGCCTGCCGCGCGGAGGCCCAATCGCATCTCCGCCTGCCCAGACACGCCCAGGAGGCGACCCAGAACATGAGCGACCGTCCCCGCATCCTCGTCACAGAGAAGATCGCCGAGGGAGGCATCGAGGTGCTGCGGCAGATCGGCGACGTCGACGTCGAGCTCGAGTGGTCGAAGGAGGATCTCGCCGACCGCATCGCGCCCTACGACGCCCTGGTGGTGCGTAGCGCCACCAAGGTGACCGCCGAGCTCATCGAGCGTGCGGAGAATCTTCGGGTCGTGGGTCGTGCGGGGACAGGCGTGGACAACGTGGACGTCGAGGCGGCCACCGGCCGGGGCATCATCGTCGTCAACGCTGCCGGATCGAACGCGGTATCGGCGGCCGAGCATGCCATCGCGCTGCTGCTTGCCCAGGCCCGCAACATTCCACAGGCCCACATGAGCCTGGTTGCCGGCAAATGGGAGCGCGCCAGGTTTGGTGGCATTGAGGTCACCGGCAAGACCCTCGGGGTGATCGGATTCGGGAATATCGGTCAGATGGTGGCCGAGCGCGCCCTGGGGCTGAGCATGCGGGTGGTGGCGTACGACCCGTTTGTGGCCGAGGCCCGCTACCGCGAGATGGGGGTCGAGAAGGTTGAGACCCTCGAGGAGATCTACGGCGCGAGTGACTTCATTTCGATCCACGTGGCATCGACGCCGGAGACGCGTGGGTTCATCAACGCCGAGGCGATCGAGGCGATGAAGCCGGGTGTCCGGATCATCAACGACGCCCGCGGCGATCTCATCGACGAGGCGGCACTTGTCGCCGGCGTGCTGAGTGGCAAGGTGGGCGGCGCTGCAATCGACGTATTCCCCGAGGAGCCCACCACCGAAAGCCCGTTCTTCGGGGTCGACGGCATCATCGTCACTCCGCACCTCGGGGCCTCGACGGCAGAGGCGCAGGACCGCGCCGGTACGGCCGTGGCAGAGCAGGTGGTCGCGGCGCTCACCGGCGGAGTTGTCACCAGCGCCGTGAACATTCCGGCCGTCAGCCCGGAGACCATGGCGACGCTTGGCCCCTTCCTTCCGCTGGCAGGGCATCTTGGTCGCCTGGCTGCGGGTATCGCGGGGGGAATCGACGAGCGCATCGAGGTGTTGTGCGAGGGCGATCTGGCCGAGCACGACACCCGGCTCATCACCACAGCCGTTCTGGTGGGTGCGCTGTCGGGAAACATGGTGGAGCCGGTCAACATGGTCAATGCGCAGGGCATTGCCCGTGCCCGCGGAATCGAGTGGTCCGAGTCGGCATCGCCGCGATCACGGGATTACACCAACCGGGTCACGGTATCGATTGGCGGCGTGTCGGTATCTGGCACAACCGTGGGGAATACATCACGGCCCCGTCTGGTTGAGGTGCTCGGGCAGCCCATCGAACTTGAGCTGGCACGCCACGTTGGCATTCTCCGGTACCCGGATGTTCCGGGGATCGTCGGGAAGATCGGCACCACAATGGCGTCGGAGAACATCAACATCGCCTCGATGGCAGTGGCCCGCAGCACCGAGGATGGGCTCGCAACGATGGCCGTGACAGTCGACTCGCCGGTGCCTCCAGCTGCTGTGGACACGATCGCGGGCAGCTGCTCCGCCAGTGCCTGCTTTGTCACGCTCGATATCTGAGCTGCGCATGGGGGATTGCCGGGCCCGTCGGCGGGCGCTATCGTCCCACGGGATGAGCGCCACCGCGAACATGAACCTCCTGGCCAATCGCGGCATGCTGGGCGCCCTTCTGCTCCTCCCCCTGTAGGGGGAGAGAACCGACACCCACGCCGGGATGCGCCCGGCAACCGGATCAGTCCACACGAGCCAGGAGGAAGCTCCCTTGTCGGCCGACGATGCCAGCCGAGACGACGCCAAGCGCGTCATATTTTTCGATACGACGCTCCGCGACGGGGAGCAGTCACCGCGCATCCATCTCAATCTGCGGGAGAAGGTGGAGATCGCGCATCAGCTCTCGCGCCTTGGGGCGGATGTCATCGAGGCCGGTTTCCCGATCTCGTCGCCCGGTGACCTGGAGGGTGTACAGGCAGTGGCCCGCGAGGTGGAGGGCCCAACGATCGCCGCGCTGGCCCGTGCGAATGAGAAGGACATCGCAGTGGCCTGGGAGGGCGTGCGCGATGCGAAGAAGCCGCGCATTCATACCTTTATCGCCACGTCCGACATCCACATGACCCACAAGCTGCGCATGGATCGCGCCACGGTGCTGGCCGCAGCGACCGCCGCCGTGCGGCAGGCCTGTGGCCTGAGTCCCGACGTGGAATTCTCATGTGAGGACGCCACCCGGTCCGACCCTGCGTTCGTGGCCGAGGTCATCGGCTCCGCAATCGCGGAGGGTGCGCAGACCATCAACATCCCCGACACCGTCGGGTACACGATGCCCACTGAGTTCCAGCGCTTTCTCGGCGATCTGTACGAACGCTGCCCGTCACTGGAGGGCGTCACCGTCTCGGTGCACTGTCACAACGATCTGGGATTGGCTGTGGCCAACTCCCTCGCGGGGATTCAGGTGGGCGCCCGGCAGGTGGAGGTGTGCGTCAACGGCATCGGGGAGCGCGCGGGCAATGCCTCGCTTGAAGAGATGGCCATGATCCTGCGCACCCGGGCGGAGGACCTCGGCGGGTTGTGGTCGGGTATCGAAACCACTGAGATCACACGCGCCAGTCGCATGGTGAGCCGCCTCACCGGGTACGAGATCCAGCCCAACAAGGCTGTGGTGGGGCGGAATGCCTTCGCACATGAGGCCGGGATCCATCAGCACGGAATGCTCGCCAATCCGCTCACCTACGAGATCATGGACGCCCAGAGCGTGGGACTGGTGCAGAGTGAGCTGGTGCTGGGGAAGCACTCCGGACGGCACGCGCTGCTCCAGGCGCTGGTGGACATGGGGTATGAGCTCGACAAGGCCGAACTGAACGAGGTGTTCACGCGATTCAAGGCACTTGCCGATCGCAAGGGCGAGATCAGTGCGATGGACCTCGACGCGCTCATGGGAGATGAGATGCGCGCCGTTCACGAGAACTCGCTCGACCTCCGTGAGATCGCATTCTCGGGCGCATCCGGCGATGAGGCCACCGCCCGCGTGGTGGTGCAGGGCGCTGATGGTGCCGAGTACCGGGGCGATGGTGCGGGGGATGGCCCCGTGGCCGCGCTCATGGGCGCCATTGACGCGGCCGTCGGTTCGTCGGGCACACTGCTCGAGTATGCGGTGTCCGCCGTCACGGCTGGCCCCGACGCGCTTGGCGAGGCGCGGGTGGTCTGTGAGATCAATGGGCGGCAGTTCACGGGGCAGGGGGTCTCACCAGATGTGCTTGAGGCCTCGGCCATCGCCTACCTGCGGGCAGTGACCGCGAGCAGGAACGCAGCAGACGAGAGGATGGCCGACAGCGGCGTCTAGCCGTGTCGGCCCGACAGGACAATGGAGGAAGCGCACGTGGGGAAGACCCTGTTCCGGAAGGTGTGGGACCTGCACGAGGTTGCGCCCGAGGGCGCCGACGGACCGGCAATCATTTACGTCGATCTGCACCTTGTGCATGAGGTGACATCCGCGCAGGCCTTTGACGGCATCCGGCTGGCCGGTCGCACGGTGCGCCGGCCGGACCGCACGCTCGCCACTGCCGACCACAACGTCCCCACCATCGGTCGCGAGCGCGGCATCGAGGACGAGCTGTCCCGCCTTCAGGTTGAGGCGCTTGAGAACAACGCGAAGGAGTTCGGGATCCCGATCTTCTCGCTCAACAGTCCCCGTCAGGGGATCGTGCACGTCATCGGTCCGGAGCTCGGGTTCACCCAGCCGGGGATGACCATCGTGTGCGGCGACAGCCACACCTCGACCCATGGGGCCTTTGGCGCTCTGGCATTCGGTATCGGCACCAGCGAGGTGGAGCATGTGCTCGCCACCCAGACCCTCCCCCAGGGCATGCCGCGCACCATGCGCATCAACTTTGACGGCGACCTGCCGCGGGGCGTGGTTGCCAAGGACATCATCCTGGGTGCCATTGGCCAGATGGGCGTGTCGGGTGCCCAGGGCTTCGTCGTGGAATACGCCGGGTCGGCGATCCGTGGGCTGTCGATGGAGGGCCGCATGACGGTGTGCAACATGTCGATCGAGGGCGGCGCCCGCGCCGGCATGGTGGCCCCCGATGACACCACCTTTGAATACGTGGAGGGTCGCCTGGCCGCACCGGCAGATTTCGCTGCCTCGGTTGAGCGCTGGCGCCAGCTGCCGTCTGACGCCAACGCCACCTTCGACCACGAGATGCACGTTGATGTCCCCTCGCTCGCGCCCCAGGTGACCTGGGGCACGACGCCCGGCATGGTCGTTCCCATCACCGGTCGCGTACCCACTCCCGATCAGTACGACGACCCGGCCGATCAGGAGTCCGTCCGGCGGTCGCTCGAGTACATGGGGCTGAAGGGGGGCGAGGCGGTGGAGGACATTGCCATCGACACGGTGTTCCTCGGGTCCTGCACGAACGGTCGCATTGAGGACCTCCGGGCTGCTGCCGAGGTAATGCAGGGCAACACGGTCAAGGAGGGGATCCGGGCCATGGTTGTTCCCGGGTCGATGGCCGTGAAGGCGCAAGCCGAACAGGAGGGGCTGGACCGTGTGTTCATCGATGCGGGTTTCGAGTGGCGCGATGCCGGCTGCTCGATGTGCCTCGGCATGAACCCCGACATCCTGGAGCCAGGCGAGCGGTCTGCATCCACGAGTAACCGCAACTTTGAGGGACGCCAGGGCAAGGGCGGTCGCACCCACCTCGTGAGTCCCGCCATGGCAGCAGCAGCTGCCATCACCGGCCATCTGGTTGACGTCCGCACGTTCGACGCCGCCCTCACGGGCGCATAGGGGAGAGGAACACATGAATCCCATTCGTGTCGTCGAGTCGAAAGTTGCGCCCATGGATCGGGCCGACGTCGATACCGACCAGATCATCCCGAAGCAGTTCCTCAAGCGGATCGAGCGCACGGGCTTCGGCGAGTTTCTCTTCTACGACTGGCGCGAGGAGGACTTCTACCTCCTCGACCGCCCCGAGTACGCGGGTGCCGAAATCCTGGTGGCGGGGCGCAACTTCGGCTGCGGGTCATCCCGGGAGCACGCCCCGTGGGCGATTCAGGACTACGGATTCAACGTGGTCATCGCCCCATCGTTCGCGGACATCTTCCGAACGAACTGCACCAAGATCGGAATGCTGCCGATCATCCTCCCCGAGGATGACGTGAAGGCGCTCATGTCCGCGGCCCTCAATGAGCCCGGCTGCACCGCCACGGTTGACCTTGATGAGTGCGCCGTCACGCTGCCGGACGGACGCACGGTGGAGTTCTCGATCGAGGACTCCATCCGCGACCGGTTGCTCAACGGATGGGACGACATCAGCCTGACACTCCTCAAGGAGGAGCGGATCAGCCAGTACGAGTCCGACCGGGAGCGCGACGGCCCGGTCACCTCGGTTCTTCTCTAGAGCCGCGACCAACGACGTGGAGGGATGATGCGCGAAGTACGTGTTGTGCTGCTGCCCGGCGACGGGATCGGCCCCGAGGTGGTTGGCGAGGCCCGGCGCCTGGTTGATCACGTGTCGCATCTCGACGACATGCAGGTGATGTGGGAGTCGCATGCCGTCGGCGGCTGCGCGATTGACACGTACGACAAGCCTTTGCCTGACGGCGTGATGGAGGCATGCGCCGCGTCTCATGCCGTTCTTCTGGGCGCTGTCGGTGGGCCGAAGTGGGACACGACCGACCCCGACAAGCCGCGGCCGGAGCAGGCGCTCCTCGCATTGCGATCGGGCCTCGGACTCTTCGCCAACCTTCGGCCCGTCAAGCCCTTCCCATCGCTGTATGAGGCGAGCCCGCTCCGCACAGAGCGCATTGAGGGCACGGACCTGCTGGTGGTGCGCGAGCTCACCGGGGGGATCTACTTCGGCAAGAGCGGCCGGGAGGGCGATATGGCGTACGACACGTGCACCTACACCCGCGAGGAGATCCGCCGAGTGGCCGAGGTTGCATTCGAGTCGGCCATCACCCGGCGCGGCAAGGTGACGTCGGTCGACAAGGCAAACGTGCTCGAGAGCTCGCGCCTGTGGCGTGACGAGGTCATCCGGGTCGCCGCCGAGCATCCCGACGTGGAGCTCGAGCACATGCTGGTGGACAACGCGGCGATGCAGCTGGTCAGCCGCCCATCGGACTTTGACGTGATCGTCACCGAGAACCTCTTTGGGGACATTCTTTCGGACGAGGCCGCAATGATCTCCGGATCGATCGGCCTCCTTCCCTCGGCCAGTCTCGGGGGGCATGGGCCAGGCCTTTACGAGCCTGTCCACGGGTCGGCTCCCGACATCACAGGTCAGGGCATCGCAAATCCAATTGCCACCTGCTTGTCGGCGGCGATGATGCTTCGGTACTCCCTCGATGCCCCGCGCGGTGCGCAGGCAATCGAGAATGCGGTCAACACCGTTCTCGGGATGGGGCACGCCACGCGTGACCTCGGCGGCACGGTGTCCACCCACGAGATGGGTGATCTCCTCATGTCAGCCGCCTCGTAGGGGCCGCTAGACTCAACCGGATCGCTGGGCGGTTCCTGGCGAGAAACCCAATACGGAAGGCCATCGACGGATGCAGGAAGCCGAGAAGATCTGGATGAATGGGTCGCTTGTGGACTGGCACGACGCCACCGTTCACGTGCTGTCCCACGGCCTGCACTACGGGTCGTCGGTCTTCGAGGGCATCCGCGCCTACGACGCGGAGGGCGGCGTTGCCGTCTTCCGTCTCGATGACCACCTGGCGCGCCTTGAGCGGTCGGCAGCGCAGTACTACATGGACATCCCGTTTCCACGTGAGGGTTTGCGGCAGGCGGTGCACGGCGTCATCACCGCCAACAATCTTGGCGCCTGCTACATCAGGCCCATCGTCCTTCGCGGATATGGCGTGATGGGGCTGTTTCCCCTCGACGCCCCCGTGGACGTGAGCGTGGCGGCCTGGGTCTGGGGCGCGTATCTGGGTGAGGAAGGCCTCGAGAAGGGCATCCGGGCCAAGATTTCGTCGTGGCGCCGCATCGGCAACAACACGATCCCCGCCACCGCCAAGGCCGGCGGGCAATACCTCAATTCGATCCTCGCCAAGATCGAGACGCACAAGGCGGGCTATGCGGAGGCCATCCTGCTCAACGAGCAGGGACTGGTCGCTGATGGCTCGGGCGAGAACATCTTCGTGGTGAAGAACGACGTCATCATGACCCCGCCCATCTCGGCGTCCATCCTCGAGGGGATCACCCGCAACTCGATCATGGAACTCGCGGGTGTTGCCGGATACACCGTCGTGGAGCGCGATCTGGCACGCGCCGAGCTCTACACCGCCGACGAGATCTTCGTCACGGGTACCGCCGCGGAGGTGTGTCCGATCCGCGAGGTCGATGATCACCTCATCGGCGACCCGGGCCCGATCACGCGCGACCTTCAGGCGCGGTTCGACGCCGTGATCCACGGGCGCGATCCACAGTTCATCCACTGGCTGGACTACGTCGGCTCGGACGCACCGGCGCGCTGATGGAACACATCCTCCTCTACGACACCACTCTTCGCGATGGCATGCAGCGCGAGGGCATGAGCCTGTCGGTGGGTGAGCAGCTTCAGGTGGCCATGCGCCTTGCTGGCGTGGGGATGGATGTGGTGGAGGCCGGATTCCCGTCGTCCAATCCCAAGGACTCCGAGCTGTTCGACCTGCTTGAGGCCCAGAACCTGGGTGACACGCGCATTGCGGCCTTCGGAATGACGCGGCGACGCGATACGGCCCCCGGTGACGACCCCGGCCTGCGGATCATGGTGGACACGTTCGCCCCAGTCTCCACCATCGTCGGCAAGACATGGGACCTGCACCTGAAGAAGGTCACGAAGGTATCGCGCGAAGAGAATTTGAAGATGATCGGTGAGTCGGTGGCCTTTCTGCTGGCGCAGGGGAAGGACGTGTTCTACGACGCCGAGCACTTCTTCGACGCCTACCGGGAGCACCCTGAGTACGCCATCGAGTGTCTGCGCACGGCGCATGGCAATGGCGCTTCGTGGGTGATCCTGTGCGACACCAACGGGGCGACGATGCCCGCGGACGTTGAGCGCATCACCGGCGAGATCCGGGTTGCCATCCCAGACGCAGCAATCGGTATCCACACCCACAACGACGCAGAGTGCGCCGTGGCGAACTCGCTCGTGGCGGTTGAGCAGGGCGCTCGCCAGGTGCAGGGGACCATCAACGGATGGGGCGAGCGGTGCGGAAACGCCAACCTCATCTCCATCGCGCCATCTCTCTCCCTCAAGATGGGGTTCGACGTGCTGCGCCCCGGCGGGCTCGAGGAGCTCACCAAGCTGTCGCACTGGGCCGCCGAGACCGCCAACCTGCCACCCGATCCGTGGGCCCCGTACGTGGGTTCAAACGCATTCGCACACAAGGGCGGGATGCACGTGGCCGGGATGGTCTCCGACCCGCGCACCTTCGAGCACATCGACCCGAGCGTTGTGGGCAACGAACGGGGCATGAAGGTAAGCGAGCTCTCGGGGCGCCACGTGGTGCTCGAGCGCGCCCGGGAGGCCGGCATCGATGTGGAGGCAGACGCCGATCTGGCCCCGCGCATCCTTGCCCGGATCAAGGAACTCGAGCATCGGGGGTACCACTTCGAGGTGGCTGATGCATCGTTCGCCATCCTCCTTGAGCGCGAGGCCGGCGTACATGAGCCGGTGTTCGCGCTCGAGTCGTTCCGGGTGATCACCGAGCGCAACGAGACCGGGCACGTCATCACAGAGGCCACAGTGCGGGTCCACCTCAACGGGGAGCGGCTCGTGGCCACGGCGGAGGGCAACGGCCCGGTCAATGCCCTGGACAAAGCGCTTCGCGAGGCGCTCGGCGGCCGCGTTCCCGAGATCGACCGTATCTCGCTCAGCAACTTCAAGGTGAGGATCCTCGACGAGGGACACGGAACCGAGGCCACCACGCGCGTGCTCATCGACTCCACGGACGGCACGTCCACCTGGAGCACCATGGGCGTTGATCAGAACGTCATCGCCGCGGCGTGGGATGCCCTTGTGGACAGCTTCGACTACGGGGTGCGACGGGCGCCGACCCCATCCGGAACACAGCAGGCGTGACGCCACAGGAGGTCATCCCGCTGGCCCGGCCCGTCATCGGCGACCGGGAGCGGGAATTGGTGGACGGCGTGCTGCGGTCACGCCAGCTGTCGCTCGGACCCACCGTGACCGAGTTCGAACGCATGTGGGCGGACCGCATCGGTACCCGGCACGCGGTCGCCTGCTCGTCGGGGACGGCCGGCCTTCACTGCTGCCTTCATGCCCTTGGCATCGGCCCGGGGGACGAGGTCATCACCTCCTCGTTCTCCTTCGTCGCCTCTGCCAACGTCATCGTCTACACAGGCGCGACGCCCGTGTTCGCCGAGGTCGACCCGCTCACATTCAACATGGATCCTGCGGCCGTCGAGGCGGCAATCACTCCACGCACGCGGGCGATCCTCATCGTCGACATCTTTGGGTACCCGGCCGACGTCCCCGCGCTCGTGGCAATCGCCGAGCGCCATGGACTCGCGATTGTCGAGGACGCCTGCCAGTCGATCGACGGTGACTTCAATGGGAAGAAACTGGGCACGCACGGGCATCCGGCCGTGTACGGCTTCTACGCCAACAAGCAGCTCACCACCGCTGAGGGCGGCGTGGTCCTCACCGACGACGACGCGCTGTATCTGCTCCTGAAGAGCCTCACCAACCAGGGGCGGTCTGACGATGGGGCGTGGCTGGTGCACTCGCGCCTCGGATTCAACTACCGCCTGTCCGACGTACATGCCGCCATCGGCATCGCGCAGATCGAGCGGCTCGACTGGATGCAGGATGCCCGGGCCCGCATCGCTGGGCGCTATCAGGCCCGGATGGCGTCGGTCGATGGCGTCACCCCGATGTACGAGGGGCCGCAGCGCCGTTCGTGGTTTGTCTATGCACCTCGGCTCGACCCCGATCTGGACCGCGACGCGATCATCGGGCGCCTCGAGGCCGAGGGCGTCTCGGCCAAGCCGTATCTTCCGTGTATCCACCTGCAGCCCTACTACCGCACCGACCACGGGCACGCACCGGGCGAGCTGCCGGTGACCGAGGAGATCAGCGCGTCCACGATCGCGCTGCCATTCTTCTGCGAGATGACCGACGAGCAGGTGGACCGGGTATGCGACACCATGGAGCGGGCGATTCAGGCGGAGCGGGCGGCATGAACGATCCGGCATCCCGCCTGTGGGGAGGACGCTTCGAGGGAACGTCGGCCGAGGCATTCGACGCCCTCAATGCCTCGCTGCCAGTTGATCAGCGCCTCTGGCGCGAGGACATCCGGGGATCGCGCGCTCACGCCCGGATGCTTGGTGCTCAGGGGATCATCGGTGCAGACGCCGCCGCGGCGATCGATGCCGGCCTCGTGGCAATCGAGGCCGAGATGGCCGCCGGCGCATTCGTCTTCCAGCCCGGTGACGAGGACATTCACACGGCTGTGGAACGCCGCCTCACCGAGATCACTGGCGACGCGGGTCGGCGTCTGCACACCGGTCGAAGCCGCAACGATCAGGTGATCACCGACACGCTTCTGTGGATCAGGGAGCACGGCCGGGCGCAGGGCGATGCGCTCAAGGCCCTGGCCGAAGCACTTCTCGCGCGGGCCACGGAGCACCTCGACACGCTGGTGCCCGGATACACCCACCTGCAGCGGGCCCAGCCGGTGCGCCTGGCGCACCACCTCCTGGCGTATGTCTGGATGCTGGGCCGTGATCACCGACGTCTGTTGTTCGCCATCGAGTCGGCGGGGGAGAGCCCGCTGGGAAGTGGTGCGCTGGCCGGATCCGGGTTCGCGATCGACCGCGACATGACGGCAACTGAGCTCGGGTTCGACCGGTTGAGCCCCAACAGCATGGATGCGGTGGGCAGCCGCGATGCGCTGGTGGACTACCTCGCATTCACCGCTCAGCTGGGGGTGCACCTGTCGCGCCTCGGTGCGGAGTTTGTGTGGTGGTCGTGTGAGGAGGTCGGCTTCGTGGTGCTCGATGACGCATTCGCATCGGGTTCGTCGATGCTCCCTCAGAAGAAGAACCCCGACGCAGCTGAGCTTGCACGGGGCAAGTCCGCACGGCTCTCGGCAGACCTCCAGGGGCTCCTCGGCGCCACCGCCGGGCTGCCGCTTGCGTACAACAAGGACCTGCAGGACGACAAGCACTATGTGTTTGACGCCGCGGACACCATCGATCTTCTGCTTCCGGCAATGAGCGGCATGGTCGCAACCGCCGAGTTCCGTGTGGATGCCATGACTGCTGCCGCTGGCGAGGGCTTTCTCGCGGCCACCGATCTGGCTGATCACCTCGTGCGCGAGGGCTGGCCCTTCAGGAGCGCCCACGAGGCCGTCGGCGCCTTGGTTCGGGCGTGCAGCGAGCGTGGCGTGGGCCTTACCGAGGCAACTCCGGCCGACCTCAATTCCGCAGGACTCTCCGGGGTGGTGCTGCCGTCGCTCACCGCAGAGGCATCCGTGGAGGCGAAAGACGTGCCGGGTGGTACCGCACGGGCCCGGGTCGTGACCCAGCTTGAGGACGCCACCGCGCGGGTTTCCGCCTGGTGAACATCGGACGCGCCCGCGATCTCGACCGGGCGTTCTTCGATCGCGCCCCTGAGGTAGTGGCCGCGGACATCATCGGCTGCACGCTGCTGTTTGAAGGATGCGGTGGGGTTGTGGTGGAGTCCGAGGCCTATGGGCAGCGCGATCCGGCATCACATTCATTCCGGGGCGAAACCCCTCGCTGCAAGTCGATGTTCGGCCCCCCAGGCACCGTGTACGTGTACCGGACCTACGGCCTGCACTGGTGCCTCAATCTCGTCACCGAGGCCGAGGGGATAGGTGCCGCGGTCCTCATTCGGGCGCTTGAGCCCACCCACGGCCTCTCGGCGATGCGCGGGCGCCGGTCGGGAATGGATGACCGCCTGCTG
>Ga0194059_1000137_pt1:35000-37233 | contig 37233 bp, 32 predicted proteins | sample SepL6211m_MetaG_FD_163426 | JGI IMG/M metagenome (GOLD analysis project Ga0194059, IMG submission 163426) | Anoxic zone freshwater microbial communities from boreal shield lake in IISD Experimental Lakes Area, Ontario, Canada - Sep2016-L626-11m | ecosystem: Environmental > Aquatic >...
CCCGAAGCTGTGGACTTCACTATGTGGAGTGGTAGGGGAGCGTTCGCGTTGCAGTGAAGCGGCGGCGGAAGCCAGCCGTGGAGCGGCGTGAAGTGAGAATGCCGGTATTAGTAACGAAAGAGGAGTGAGAAACTCCTCCACCGATTGCCTAAGGATTCCTGAGTAAAGCTAATCTTCTCAGGGTTAGTCGGGACCTAAGCCGAGGCCGAAAGGCGTAGGCGATGGACAACAGGTTGATATTCCTGTACCACGTCTTTCACGTTATTACCGATGGGGGGACGGGGAAGGATAAGCGAACCGTGGCGTTGGTAGTCCACGGACAACCCGGTAGGACGGATCCCAGGAAAATCCGGGGTCCATTAAGTCCGAGAGGGGATGTCAGCCGGCTTCGGCCGGCCAGTCGCTGATTCCATGCCTCCAAGAAAAGCCTCTAGGGAGTGGGAACGTGCCCGTACCAAAACCGACACAGGTGGGCAGGTAGAGCATACCAAGGTGATCGAGAGAACCCTCGTTAAGGAACTCGGCAAAATGGCCCCGTAACTTCGGGAGAAGGGGCGCCGCGGTAGGGTGACGGGACTTGCTCCCCGAGCTCGAAGCGGCCGCAGAGAATTGGCCCAACCGACTGTTTACCAAAAACACAGGTCTCTGCTAAGTCGTAAGACGATGTATAGGGGCTGACGCCTGCCCGGTGCCGGAAGGTCAAGAGGATGGGTTAGCTTCGGCGAAGCTCAGAATCCAAGCCCCGGTAAACGGCGGCCGTAACTATAACGGTCCTAAGGTAGCGAAATTCCTTGTCGGGTAAGTTCCGACCTGCACGAATGGCGTAACGAGTTGGGCGCTGTCTCAACGAGGGACTCGGTGAAATTGTAGTGTCGGTGAAGATGCCGACTACCCGCCGCAAGACGGAAAGACCCCGTGAACCTTTACTGCAGCTTGATATTGGGATTTGGGATGTCCTGTCCAGGATAGGTGGGAGACTGGGAAGCCGTGACGTCAGTCATGGTGGAGTCGCCCTTGGGATACCACCCTGGATGTTCTGAATTTCTAACGCGACACCGTAATCCGGGTTGCGAACAGTGTCAGGTGGGCAGTTTGACTGGGGCGGTCGCCTCCTAAAATGTAACGGAGGCGCACAAAGGTTCCCTCAGCACGGTTGGAAATCGTGCGTAGAGTGTAATGGCATAAGGGAGCTTGACTGCGAGACCTACAAGTCGAGCAGGAGCGAAAGCTGGTCATAGTGATCCGGCGGTTAAGAGTGGAATTGCCGTCGCTCAACGGATAAAAGGTACTCCGGGGATAACAGGCTTATCCTCCCCAAGAGTCCACATCGACGGGAGGGTTTGGCACCTCGATGTCGGCTCGTCGCATCCTGGGGCTGGAGTTGGTCCCAAGGGTTGGGCTGTTCGCCCATTAAAGCGGTACGCGAGCTGGGTTCAGAACGTCGTGAGACAGTTCGGTCCCTATCTGCGGTGGGCGCTGGAGATTTGAGAGGAGTCGTCCCTAGTACGAGAGGACCGGGATGAACAGACCTCTGGTGCATCAGTTGTCGTGCCAACGGCATTGCTGGTTAGCTACGTCTGGATGGGATAACCGCTGAAAGCATCTAAGCGGGAAGCCCACCTCGAGATGAGATCTCCCATCCCCTTTGAGGGAGTAAGGACCCAGGAAGACTACCTGGTTGATAGGCGGGATGTGGAAGCGCAGCAATGCGTGGAGCAGACCCGTACTAATACTCCGAGGGCTTGAATTTACACCTACGTCGCTGTGCAGTCTTGAGGGTTCACCCTCACGTTTTCCCGGTGGTTACTGCGAGGGGGAAACACCTCTTCCCATTCCGAACAGAGTAGTTAAGCCCCTCAGCGCCGATGGTACTCCGGACTCACGTCCGCGGGAGAGTAGGTCGTCGCCGGGATTCATTGCATCGAAGGGCCGCGTTCACGCGCGGCCCTTCGTGTTTTTGTCCTTCAGTACCCAGTCGATGATGCATGGACCGGTCCCGCTGCTTGCATCGGGCTTTCTGGCTTTGGTGGCACTCAGAACCCCCGGCTGAGGTTGCACTCAGAGCCCCCGCTGGTCTTGCATTCAGAAACCCCACGTATGTTCCGTTCGGGATCCCCCGGCTGAGGTTGCATCCACGGGCTCTGGCTGAGGTTGCATTCAGAAACCCCACGTATGTTCCGTTCGGGATCCCCCGCCTGAGGTTGCATCCACGGGCTCTGGCTGAGGTTGCGCC
>Ga0194059_1000139_pt1 | contig 36578 bp, 36 predicted proteins | sample SepL6211m_MetaG_FD_163426 | JGI IMG/M metagenome (GOLD analysis project Ga0194059, IMG submission 163426) | Anoxic zone freshwater microbial communities from boreal shield lake in IISD Experimental Lakes Area, Ontario, Canada - Sep2016-L626-11m | ecosystem: Environmental > Aquatic > Freshwater >...
GAAGAAGCAAGAGAATTAAGAAAGCAAAAACGACAACGAGCCTTTCCTGAAGTCAGGCATTCAGGGGAAGCTGACTTACCATTAGATCAAGCGGCCTGAAAGTCCAATTCCGACTGAGGCGGAACATAATCATCTTCGTTGAATCTTGAGAGGGATATAGAAGTGTTTTGAACCATGATTTTTTTCATCAACGTAGCCCCGGCTTTCGCCTTTTAGTCCAGAATTGACAGTTATTTAGGCCCACTGTGTTCAGCCGTTACAATTGCCTTGCCGGGCTTCCCACCACAGTTACATTATCCGCTACGTCCCTGATCACCGTGGACCCAGCCCCGACAAGAACATTATTCCCGATAGTAAGGTTGGGGATAATTGTTGCGCCTGAGCAGACGAAAGAACCAGTGCCAACGCTTATCGTACCACACATAGTCACGCCTGGCGCTATGTGTGCGGATTCACCGATGGTGCAATCGTGGTCGATACTTGCTCTGGTATTGATAATGACATTTTTGCCAATGCTGGTATCCGAATTGATCACCACCCCGGCCATGACCACAGTCCCAGTATCTATGGAAACACCACGCCCAAGCTGTACCGATGGATGAACAGCCGAAACCAAGATGAACCCTTTATCTGTCAACCAGCGAGCTATGGAAGTTCGAATCCTGTTGTTTCCAATAGCAACAATTCCTCCGTAGGTCTGGTAGTTTGTTTCAAGAAGTTCCTGCTTCCCGCCAAGCACCCGATAACCGCAAAAATCCTGCCCTTTAAGAGAAAGGTCATCATCAACAAGAAATAAAATTTCATAAATACCCTGTTGCTCGATTATGTCGATCACAACCTTGGCATGGCCACTGGCACCATAAACAAAAATATTCTTCATCCCACCCTCGTTCATTTCATTGCTCAATCAATCTTACGAACCAAACAAAAAGCTTCAACCGCGTGAAAACCAATTGAGCAGCCGCGCCATTTTGCCAGTGCTTCAATGCCTTCGATTGACCTCGCATCGGGAAATTCCCGGATTTGGCTCGCAAAGCAGGAAAATGCCTGTTTCTTTTTCTCAAGAAAATCTCCTGAAATATCCATGTAGACATTCGGAAGAAATCCGCCTTCATGCTGATGAATATTCCAGTGTGTTTCCGAAAGAGTCTCGTACATGTAGATTTCCCGGATAGACCTGCCTGTCAGGCTGCTGGGTCGCCATGCGACATTACAGGCATACACTAGACAGCGATGGTCATAATGCATGTCGTAGAGAAAGGGGATGTACAGAATATCTGGATTAACTTCGTTGAAAAGCTCCGCAACAACCTTATTTATCTCGTGAACAGGTTGATCCGGGACAAGAACAGCAGGGAGTTCTTTGTATATAGTGCTACTGACACCCAGAATGGCATGTGCTTCAGCAGCTTCAGATCGTACAATGTCCCATGTTTCCTTGCTCCATAGTGGATGAGTCTCTTCACCATGCCCGGTCATCACTGCTACAATGACTTCGTCACCTTGAATGCTGCGGCGTGCGATCGTGCCGCCAACCCCGAGTACTTCATCGTCGGCATGTGGAGCGATTACTAATATCCGTGCCATTTTGTTCCTTTACAGAGTAACTTATTTCAACTGGTCGCGTAGTTCTTTCATTTCCTGGGATAACCGGTAAAGTTCATCCTCAACGCAGTATCCGAATTTCCAGCCAACCCTGACCTCGATCGGTTTAGAACCAACTGATGCATTTTCTAATGACTCTAACCACAAACGTCCTTCTCCGGCCTGAACCAGAACACCACGATCCGGACAGACGAGCAAAATACGACCCGGGACACCACGCCACGGCATATCATCCGCCCTGCTTGCCCGCCAGATGATAATTTTCTCCCCATTCAAGTATGAGTAGGCGCCTGGATGCGGCTGGGAGGCGGCACGAATTCGAGCGTATGTTACTGCACACGGGTCCTGCCAATTGATATTACCGTCTTCAGGCTGGCGTATACCCGTATATGATGCAGCATACTCATCTTGCGGCATCGGGTTCCAAATTCCTTTGTTGAACTCCGGAATCCAACGATCAAAAGCCCGATCCATGGCTTGAAGCAGCTTTTCCGCTACGTCAAAAGCATGGTCATCCGCATCAATAGAAAATGGCTCCTGTGCTAATATTGGCCCGTCATCAACGCCAGCCCCCATAACAAAGAATGTTGCCGCCCCTTTGGAAGCATCGTAGGTCAGCCAGGCCAGTGGCGCCCTTCCTCGTCCAGTCGGCAGCATCGTCGGGTGGAAGCCAATTGCAGCAAGCTTTGGAATGGCAAGAACTTCATTGCCCACGATCTGTGAAAACCCTACGGCAAAAAGTACATCCGGGGCTGCATTCCTTATGGCTTCGATCGTAGCCGGCTGATTAATGTTGATGAAGGTATAAAATTGGATTCCATTATGCAGTGCAAACTCTCTTATTTCCGGAGACGCAAATCCACTGACTTTACCGGCTACCGATTCGTCAAGTGAGAAAATCGCTGCTACGTTTGCACCATTTCTCACGAGTCCTTCAACCGTCTTCAATGTACTTATAGTTGCTCCAGCCACAACAATTTTCATATCCGCCCCACATGTGATTTATTGCAGGAAATGAACGACTCAAATGGTGTCATAAGCATTTTTTCATCCACTACAATGAGGTACACTGTTCTGAGCAGGATTTTAACGTCGAGCCAGAAAGATAGATGCTCAACGTAATAGGCATCATATTTCCAGCGCTCTTTCCAGGGAAGGTGTATGTTGCCGTAGACCTGTGCAAGCCCGGAGCAGCCGGGTCTTACTAGTAGACGCTTGTACCCGTTTTCATCAAATTCATTAATCTGCTCGGGGAGACATGGACGCGGCCCTACTATTGATAGATCCCCCTTTATCACACTGAGCAGTTGCGGTAATTCATCTATTTTCAGTCGCCTGATCCAAATACCGATTTTGGTGATCTCATCATGTGAACCTGCCAGCTCGCCTGCCTCGCCAGGTTTTCGTGACAGCCGATGAGTCATTGAACGAAATTTCAGGATATCAATATGTTTACCTTCTTTGCCGAGACGCTTTTGCCAATAAAAAATGGGCCCCCAGTCTTCAATTTTAATAAGAAATGCCACTAAAAAGAAAAGTGGGAAAAGTGATATAAGCGCGGGGATCGTCACAACAACATCAAGCACACGTTTAATTTTCCGCGCATAAATTGATTGGGGTATCCGGTTTTGCACTGTACTATCCATCTGTCATCATTTCTCACCATGCATTTGGTGTATTGTGGTGTGAAATAATCGATCAAATTGTGCCGTACCAACTTTCAGGGACAACTTGCGATCGTAAAATTCTTGCCCGTTTATTCCCATTTGTTCTCTGTATTGTTTAGGCATCGAATAAAGGTCGAGCACAGCCTTAGCAATATCTTCCGGGGCTTCCGGTGAACAGCAAATTCCTGCGTTAGCCGATTTAACCAGATCGGCAGCATCTCCCCGCACAGCCATAAGTATCGGCCGCCTGGCAGCCATATATGCCTGTGTTTTGGAAGGTATCGTAATCCTGAAAAGTGGCTCATCCCGCAGATGGACCAGCAACACATCCGCCAATCCCAGAATTTGACCAATTTGGGCGACCGGTCGACGTGAAAGGAAAAGACAGTTGTCTATACCTTCAGCGTCGACCCGAGCTTTCAGACGTACCACTTCAATTCCACCACCAATAAATACAAATTGAATCTCCGGTTGACTCATAGCAACAAGTTTCGCTGCATCAAGCACCGCGTCAAGAGCCTGAAGTTTTCCCATGGTGCCGGCAAAGACCAGATTAAACCGTCCTGCCATATTGATCTCACCAGCAAGTGCTTCATCACGGTCCGGCGATTGCTGCACCTCGTCACACCAGTTGTAGATTACATCAATCTTTTCCTCTGGTATTCCTCGTGTGCAGAGTGTTTTTTTGAAGCCGGGTGAAAGAACAACAAGTTTGGCTGCCTGGCGATACACAAAATGGCATCCAACATCGACCAACTTCAATACGCTGTGGTTATTAAGCATCCCCGTAGCACCAAGTGTATCGGGCCAGAGATCCTGAATATCGTAGACAAACGGAATACGTCGAATAAAGCCAATAAATGCGGCAGCAAACCCGACTGTTGCGGGTGGGTGGTAAACGTACATCACATCAGCAGGTTTAATCAAAAACGTTCCTAGAATTGCTGCTGAAAAAGCAAAACTGAGATAATTGGCGATGCGCTTCAGAGCAGAACTGTCATGACTGGGGTAGAGTGGAACCCGAATGACAGTGATACCATCCATAACCTCCCGCTGCAGCAGACGGACTCTATACCCATCGTAAAGTTTTCCTCCAGGGTAGTTGGGAAAACCAGTTAATACCTCCACCTGATGTCCAAGGCTAACAAGTTCTTTCGCAAAGGCCATTCCCTTAAAGGCAGGCTCTGGGTCAAACCACTGCGACAGCATCAGAATACGCATTTAATCTTTTTTCCAAACAACCCGGTTCACATAATCCGTATAACTCAGGATAATCCGCACAACCTTTTCCGAAACGTTTGGCATGGAATAATCAGACACCTGCCTCAGGGTTCGCTCACTTCCAATTTTCTGATCAGCCAAAATCGCTAACCCCTGATGAACCCGCTCAATCTGCAGACCGATCATCATCACACTGGCTTCCTCCATCCCCTCCGGACGTTCGTGGGCTTCGCGGATATTAAGAGCCGGGAAATTAAGGATCGACGACTCTTCATTAATCGTACCGCTGTCCGATAGTACCGCTCGGGCGTGCATCTGCAGATGGACGTAATCAGTCAGGCCTAGCGGCTTCAGTAACTCGACATAATTATGGAACGAAACTCCCAGAGCCTCCACCCGCTTGCGGGTACGGGGATGGGTGGAAACGATCACACGCTTTCCGTAGGTTTCAGCTAGACCGTTGAGAACACACACTAACTTGTGGAAGTTTGAATCCGAATCAACATTCTCCTCGCGGTGGGCGCTGACAACGAAATAGTCCTGCACCGTCAATTTCAGAGCAGACAGGATGGTAGATGACGCAATCTTTGGCAGATAGTGAGTTAACACCTCAAACATAGGTGAACCTGTCTTTATTATCCGATCTGGCGGCAATCCCTCTCGTAGCAGGTATTCTCGAGCGATGTCACTATACGTCAGGTTAATGTCACTGGTATGATCTACAATCTTGCGGTTTGTTTCCTCAGGAACACGTTGATCAAAGCACCGATTTCCCGCTTCCATATGAAAAATAGGAATTTTGCGGCGCTTAGCCGGAATAGCCGCCAGACAGCTGTTGGTATCTCCCAGCACCAGCAGTGCTTCAGGCTGAAGTTCTGACAGCAGAGCATCGACCTTAATGATCAACTGGCCGATAGTCTCAGCGGCAGTAGCACCAGCAGCACCAAGGAAATAGTCCGGTTTGCGGATATCAAGGTCAGTAAAGAAAATCTCGTTCAGTTCATAGTCATAGTTCTGCCCGGTATGGACCAGGATGTGATCCATGTACTGATCCAGCTTGGGAAGTACGCGGGAAAGCCTAATAATCTCAGGGCGAGTACCGACGACGGTCACAACTTTCAGCTTTTTCATAAAAACTCCAAAAATCAATATCTTGTACTCACACAAAGGCACAAAGTCACAAAGAAACCAAGTTTAAAAGCTTGAAACTTTGGGTTTAAACTAAAAAGAACTTTTGTTCTGACCTTACCGTGCCTTGGCGTATAACGGATCCTATTTGTTTCTATTCTATATACCCATTTACAATACGGGATATTCCATCCTTCATCAGTTCATCCCCGAAATTCAACAGGTATCCCAGCTTATATCCAGTTAATTTAAGATACGTCAACACTTGCTTCTTATGAGCGTTATTTACGGTTTCAATCGACTTTAATTCCAGTAGGACTTTATCTTCAACGATAATATCGGCCCGAAATCCTTCATCAAAACGTAAGCCATAAAACACTATAGGTATTGAAACCTGGCGTGCGACCCTGAGACCGGCCTCACAAAGTAGATGTGCAAGAAGTACTTCGTATACTGATTCAAGTAATCCAGGTCCAAGGTCTTTATGAAGTCTGACGGAACAATCTACAACAATTTTTCCTATTTCGTTTTCAGTCATTTCTTTCCTTTAAACCATTTTCACACGAAGCCACGAAGTCACAAATAAAAGCAATCCTAAATTATGAAGTCCTTGAAACCAGAATTTGTCGGTTTGATGTCTTTGGGTTAAACCAATAATATTACAGTTTTTGAACCTCTTCGTGCCTCTGTGCCTCCGTGTGAGGATCAAATCTTCAGATCTACTGGTTCAAAGAACGTATCAGGTATTTCAGGATCAAACACCTCATTACACCACATGACTGTTACAAGATCTGTCGTGCCGGTATTGCTGATATTATGGGTATATCCAGTGGGTATATCTACCGCTTCCAGTTTTTCTCCAGAGACATGGTATTCAACAATATCATCACTGCCCACCTTCCGGAAGCGGATTACACCCTGGCCACTAACCACCAGAAACTTTTCGTTCTTAGTGTGGTGCCAGTGGTTACCTTTTGTTATGCCTGGCTTAGAAATATTGACTGACACCTGTCCTCGGTCAGAAGTCTTAATAAATTCAGTGAATGAGCCTCGCTCATCGACATTCATAAATAGTGGATAACTGAACTGGTCCGTCGGCAGGTAACTAAGATAGGTGCTATAGAGTTTTTTTACAAATGGATCAGATAGAATTGGAATGCTCTTTTTCTCACGGCTCTTGCAGAAAGATTCGATCAGTTCAGCAATTATTCCAAGCGTAATAACATGCACGGGTTGTACAAGGCAGTATCCTTCTTCAAGTGAAACAACACCGTCGAGAGTTTTGAGAAATGCCTGGATAACGTCGTCGATATAGACCAGGTTCATAACTGCATTGGGGTCGTTGACCTGAATCGGGAGACCATGAGCTATGTTATGACAAAATGTGGCCACTCCGGAGTTATAGTTGGGTCGGCACCATTTTCCAAAGACATTGGGAAGCCTGAAAACGTATGTCGCTGAACCAGTTTTCCGGCCATATGCAAATATGGATTCTTCGGCTTCACGTTTGCTTGTTCCGTATGGGTTATCAAGTACAGCCTGAATAGTTGACGTAATCACTATTGGTACATTCCTACCGCAATCAGCCAGATGCCTGCATATCTGCTCAGTTAATCCGGCGTTGCCGTAGCTAAATTCTTCCAGGTTTTGTGGACGGTTTACACCGGCTAGATGAAAAATAAAATCTGCCTGATCGAGTAAATTTTTGAGATCCGCAGGGTGATTCTGAATATCGAAGGTGAGGATATGCACATCTTTTTGCTGCCGAAGAGTTGCTATCAAATTTTTTCCGACAAAGCCCTCGGAACCGGTTACTAATACGTTCCTCATTTGTCAACACCTTCTTTTCTTAGTTCTTGCTTAATATAATCAAGCTCCAACAATAGTGCTTTAATTTCTTTGATATTCAACCTACGAGTATTGTGGGAATTATAATCCTCAACCTTTGATATTTTTTCCTCACCTTCGGTGAAGTACTTACCATAATTCAAATCACGACCATCAGGGACGATGCGAAAGTATTCACCCAAATCTTCTGCCTTGACAAATTCTTCTCTTGTTAAAAGTGTCTCGTAAAGTTTTTCTCCATGACGAGTACCGATTACATTGATTGAGTTGTCCGCTTGAAATAGTTCCTTGATTGCAACAGCAAGATCAAAAATAGTAGAAGCAGGAGCCTTTTGTACAAAAACATCTCCCTGATGAGCATGATTAAACGCATATATTACCAGATCGACCGCATCATCCAGTGACATCAAAAACCTTGTCATACTGGGGTCAGTGATTGTGAGTGAGTGACCTTCTCTAATTTGCTTAATAAAGAGTGGAATTACAGAACCGCGGGAAGCCATGACATTCCCATAGCGCGTGCCACAGAGGATAGTCTTGTGCGTGTCAATGGAGCGGGCTTTAGCTACCATCAGTTTTTCCATCATTGCTTTTGATATCCCCATGGCATTGATAGGATAAACAGCCTTATCAGTGCTCAAGCAGATGACTTTTGCTACTCCGTTTGCCAGCGCAGCATTTAAAACATTCTCTGTACCAAGGACATTTGTCCGGACAGCTTCCATAGGGTAAAATTCGCAAGATGGCACTTGCTTGAGAGCTGCAGCGTGGAAGACGTAATCAACTCCTTGCATGGCAGAAAAAAGACTGTCGTAATTGCGGACATCACCAATATAAAATTTAACCTTATCATTCCTTAACTCAATTCTCATATCTTCCTGTTTTTTCTCATCACGGCTGAATACCCTGATTTCCTTTATCTTCGTATCTAAAAAACGGCGAAGCACTGCGTTACCAAAAGAACCGGTCCCGCCTGTTATTAGTATCGATTTACCCGTAAACATATCAACCTCCATAATCTAGACTAACCAAAAAAAATAAAATACAGTTTCATCACCGAAAGAGTATAACGAGTATTTAACACCTGCTAAAAAAATCAAGATATGTTGACTTTAGCCGTTTTCATTCTTTCGGTAATTGCTTTGCTAAAACTATAATTTTGAGATAAATTTAAGAATTTTATTTGCTTGTACACTAGCATTTTTTTCCATCAGAATCCATTCTCTTGCTATAGAACCGAATAAATCAAGGGATTCTTTAGGCATACTACATACTTTTACGATTTGATTGGCCAAGGTTTCAATTTCGTTGTCTGGTACATAGTGGATATACTTGTCGTAATCATCAGGTACGCCATCGAGTTTGTACGCTATAAGTGGCCTGCCTGAAGATAAGTACTCCATGTTTTTTGACGGGAAAGAATATTTGGTAAATTCTTCATTATTTTGCCGTGGATTTATAAGTACAGTAGCATTTTTTTGAATATTTAATATTTCATCACGCTGTAATTGACCTCTATATATTATTCTACTGTCATGTTTTGCAGATTCTGTTATAAACCGTTCTGAATCTCCAGCCCCACACAACACAAGCCTATAGTTTATGTTATGAATAAGCATGAATGATTGAACTAGAAATGTTACTCCATAACGTTCATTAAGGGCGCCGGTATACGCAACCGTTATAATATTGGTGTCAGATGGGATGGATAAATTATTAGATTGATGCGAATCATTTGCAATGCCTTCAATTATAACAGTTTTATTAGTATCTATATGTAATTTACCCGCCATATGTTTAGTTAACAGAACAAATCCATCAATACTATATATATTTTCATTAATATGACTGATGGATATTTTCTTAAACAAACGATTAATTAGAGGGCGTTTCTTTGAAGTATTCATGTATTGGGGCAGGTCTGGTACAACTATGACGGTTATAATATCTGGAAATGTATTTTTAATATGGCGTAGTATTGCAACTACGACGTTTGTTAGTGAGTATCCAATGACAATCTTTTTCTTTCCAGAATTATTCTGAGCCCACTTGGTAATTTCTGGCTTAATTGATAGATATTTTGAGAAATGTTTTAGACCTGCCAAGTTTATGAAGCCTGTATTTTTATCTTTAGAATTGGCATCATGCTTAAAATTATAACTAGCAATACACAATTTAGAATATTTATAGGGAAATGCTCCAATGTATAATGAGTTAATTATTGTTACATTATTCATTAATTGAGTGTCTAGTCCATTAATTAAAGACCACTGAAAGCTATTTGCAGCATTGTCAATTTGGCCTATTGAGTTGGATATAATTTCATGTTCCGTTTCTTTAGGAAACAGTCCGCCAAGAAAAACAACATCATAATCTTGTTTTCTCAAATTCATAATCCAATCTTTGATTTTTTTGGCTGCTCGCTATTCTATGTGGGTAATCCGAAATTGAGTTTTCCACCAATCAGATAAATCATGGCGATGAGATTTAGATTGGTGCGGTATCCTCTCACTCTGGCTTTAGCTGATTGTACCTGACTGTTGAAGCCTTCCAGCATTCCGTTATTGATTCTGGAATGGAACCAGCGAAGTACACCGTCCCAGTGTCGCTTGATTGTATATGCGGCCTTTTTAATTGGCTGCAATTGGCTGTGAGTAGCCCAGAAATACCACTTGTTAAGAAATAATTCGGCGGTCTCTATCGGTTGTGCAAAAAAGTCCTGAAAGTTCAGCCGGATGTGATAGGCACGGCTGGTTTTTAAATTGAGCTTCTTGACCTGCAGTTTTTCAATGGTTTCAATCTGTGCTTTCTTTAGGTTGTTTTTGTTCTTTAGCCAGATATAGCGGGTTTTAGCAAGTTCCGGTCGCTCCTTCTGTTCCTGTCGCCGAACTTCATCAACAGCTTCATTGATGATTTTCATGATGTGGAATTTGTCAAAGGTCAGATGGGCTTTCGGAAAACAATCTGTAACACCCTTGATGAATGCTGGAGACATGTCGCTACAGAATTCTGAAATCGAATCGGGATCACCTTTATGGGAGACCAGATCCTGCTGAAAACGCTTAACCGTTGAAGCGTCCTTACCCTCGGTAGCAAAGAGGATTTGAGCTTTTTCAAGATCTACAAAAAGGCTTACGTAGTTGTGACCACGCTTGCTGGAGGTTTCATCTACTCCGACATGTTTTACGCTGGAATGGTCGGCACCTTCCCGGCCTTGATCAACATAATGGTGAACAATACGCCAAATGCGGGTGTCATACTCGCCAACAAATAAAGCAACTGTTTTGACCGGCATGGATTTTACCAAAGTCATGATCATAGCTTCAAACAAGAGAGTAAATCCGCTGTCACGCCGAGCCCATGGGATATCGTTGATCAGGCGAACGCCGCACTGAGGACAATCAACTCTGGGTACCCTGGCTGTCAGGTAGGCTTCGAGCTGAAAAAAGTTCAAATGCCGCCAAGTCTTCTCTAAGGTGTCATAAGCTTTTAATTCAGCCTGATCGCACTCAGGGCAAGAAAAGGTACTACCTCTGGGAAAATCAATCTTGATATCAAGACGCTTTTGTTCAAGGTTAAATTCAGATGATGAAACCTGCCATGGTGATGACAAGCCAAGGGCCAATTGAAAAAGGTCGGTATCTCTCATAGCGGTGCTACGTTTATCATTTTTAACTACCGGTTATCAAGAGGTTACCCACTCATCGTAGCGAGGAACCATTTTTTTATTGATTATCGTAATTTTTCCTCTGTCTAAACCATTAAGTACTCCGCTTTCACTTGACGATGCCCACAGTATAGTAGAAAAGTACATCGAACACTTGTAGCAATTATTTAGCAGTATTAGCATTATTTATCGCAAGTTGAATTGTGTCACGAAATTTGAGACGTTGTTTGGTTGCATTGTGATTAGCTTCTGCTGCAAGAAATGCTAGCTTACCAAATGTGTTTCTTAATGCACTAGAAGTGGCAGCTTCTAATAGTTTCTGTTTAAGAAGGACTAAATTATTCTGCCCTACAATAAAACCACAACCAATTTCTTTAATGTATTTTATTGAAGCTAACTCTTCAGGACCATAAGCAAAAATAGGACGTCCAGCAGCTAAATACTCTGGTATTTTCGACGATACAGAAAGTCGAGTAAAGGTTTTGTCCCAAGAATCGAAACTCTCAATATGCAATAAACAATCAGCTGAAACTTGCACGTAAAGCACTTCATCATGAGAAAGTGACCCCTCAATCCACATAATATTTGGAATTGTTAATTTATTTCTATATTTTTCAACATCTAGAGGATGGGTATAGATCACACACTCAAGATTGACACCATCTGCTGCAAGTTCTGACATTGCATTGCCGATCTGCTGTAATGATTTCCAACGGTTTAAATGAAGACCTCCAATATAAATAAATCGAATTTTATAATTATTTCTTTCAGCTAAGACTTTAAGCTTTAATTCATTTATCTCAATACAATGCATTAAAGGAATCATTTTTTTCAAATATCGGACTTCATATTCTGAGGCCATTGCATCGCTAATTACCATACATAATGGAGACGACGCCAAAATATTTATAAGATGATGCTTTAAAGCTGAGTCTAATAAATTTAAAAAAAGACTTCTTTGGCTTAATGTATCTGGCCAGTCATCCATGAAATGTGGAATCACAGGTAAATCAAAGCTTTTTGATAAAAAGGAAACAATACACATTATGTCAATGCCATAAAGCGTAGAGTAAATAGCATCAGGCTTGAATTTTTCTACCCAAGATAAAAGTTCATCAGAAATAAAAAATGGAAATAAAAAAGATATCTGTCTTTGTATTGATGCAAACCGTTCTTGAACTCTGTATGTAAATGTAGATTTAGAGGTACATTCTATGATTGAAAAAATACCTGAGTTATTTTTGTGATCTTTAACTGATCCAACTAAGCTATTATATAAAAAACTAACCATAGACTTCATATCTACTGATTTAATTTTAACGTTTTTTGATTCAACGCAAATAGAATTTTCTGGTAAGATTGATTGAGTGTAAATTTGAGCAATCCTATCTTTAGGCCACCCTTTGAAAAGGCTCATCATTGTAAGGCCTGTTGCTGTTTGTGAATTAAGTGGTTCACAATTAATTAGTAACACTCGTGGAAAACTATTCATAGCTAACATCTATCTGTGAATTGATTTTGTATGTTTGGCACCACGGTATGCATGTAATTGCGACACAGACCCAAAACAAAATTGGAACAGCAAAGTTATTAGTAAGCCCATTGCTAATCGTAACAGAAAGGACAATTATAAAAAAATAACGGATATTTTCCTTATATACGTAATTGATGATAATTCCTTTTATTGCAAACAGGAAGAATGATGTAATGAAAAGACCGAAGAAAAGCCCATAAATAACAGTGCTGTATATCATAATCTGGTGTGGCGCAACGTTTCGATTCCATATATAGTCAAGAGGCGCACCAATTAGGGGATAGTTAGTAAAAACATCCCATCCTTGAATTAGTGCTTCAAGTCGCGACGAGATCCCTTCATCTTGCCTCTCATTAAATAGCACACTAGCTAGGTCATTCCAAGGGATCGGAATTATAATGATAATGATTAATAGAATCAAAACAAATGAAATATGTAATGACGATACTTTCAGTGAATTCTGTCTTTTAGTTTTAGCAAAATAAGCGTAAATACATCCTATAAACAACCCACCAGTGGTACTCCGAGAAAAAGTAACTGACCAGCCAAACAAGCCTAAAACTAAAAGCAATAAACCAAAAAAGTCTGAATAATATTTTTTTTCTTTATTAAATAAAATATAAAATCCTAAAATAATTCCAATGATTGAATAAAATCCATAACCGTTTTGATTGTAAAAATGTGCTGAAAGTCGATTTTGGCCTGAAAACCGTGCAACACCTAAGTTATAAACCTCTCCTGAATCTCCAAGTATGTCTTGTCTAGAACTGTCGTATTTTACAGCTGCGAAATTTGAAAATATGCTGTTAGGGGCTATAATTATGCTAAACGCAGCAATTAGGTTGATAAGAATACAGATTATGAGTAAATATTTAGCAAATAGAGTCCTGTAATATGCAAACACAATGATCATGCAAGGCAACCCAAAGTTTGTCATTGCGTTAGGAATAGACTTTAACTCACCATTTTTTATAACCACTAAAATTCCAATCCAAATTGTACAACCAATTACAACTTTTGATAAGAATAACTCCCGTTTATAAGGATGTTTTCTTGATACATCTTCGTGAATCTTAAAAAAAGAAACTAATACTGAAATTAATAGAAGTGCACTCATGAACGCAGTGTACATATCGTTTGTAACTAATCTTAAAAGGGAACCAATCCCATAACCATCAGCAATATTAGAAAAAATCGAATAAATTGCTAACATCAAAGGTGGATATTTAACTGCAATAAAAGTCAATATTAAGCATGCTAAAATAATAATTAATTCAAACATTTTTTGTTAGCCAATCAACCGTTTTATTTCAGTATTATACTGAATGCTGTTTTGTTGCGTATTAATTGCTTCATAAAATGGTGGCAGTTTTCCTGATCAGGAAAATTCTGGATATAAAAACAAGAGATATATAAATAGAAAGTGTTAAAGTTGCTGTGTATAGTAACAACTGAATTTGTGGAACATCTGCACTATAGAAAATTAGTTTATATTTTATGAATTGTGTTATTAAGGGAGTCATTAGACTGATTATAATAATTATTAATACGTCGATCTCAGCTTTAAACTTCATAAAAACATTAAACTTATATGCAAAATATACTGACGATATTATCCATGACAAGGTAGATGCTATAACAGTTCCTAGTGATCCAACGCTAGATACTAGAATAATTGTAAGTATTATATTGATAAATAAATTTAGAACAAGATAGTTTGTTTCAATTTCAATTTTTCCTAACCCCTTGCATATTGCAGTTCCTGCTCCGGTTAGAGCAATTGCAACGTAATTCCCAAGGACCAACAACAGCAATATAATTACTACTTCATTATCTACGCGCTTTATCCATAAACTCAATATTTCTTGATAGCACCCTGCAAGTAATGCCGTTGCGAAGCCAACGCTGACTGTTAATAGCATCGACATCTTTGTAAATAAATTATGTATCACAATATTACTATTACTAGATTTATGTGCACTTATATTAGTAATGATTGATATATAAAATAAGCCAGAAATTTCCATTAATTGTGAAGCAAGTCGATTTGCAATGCCGTAATAACCTACCCATACCGATGAAGCAAAAAAAGCTAAAACTATTTTATCTGATTGGCTTCTTAAAAATGATGATAAACTGCCTATAGAGAGATTAACAGTATATTTGAGAACTGCATTAATTTCAGACCTTTTAGGAACTGCAGGTAAAATTGAAATTGTTTTACATAATTTTTTTGAATAATACAAAAATATCAGAAAGTTAAATGTATAACCCACCATTATTCCATATAAGAGACTAAATATACCACAATCTCTACTAAAAGAATAAATAGTAACAGAGTAGTTGATGAAATATGCAACAGTTTGAATTGAATAGGTGACACCAGATTGTTGACTACTATTAATAACAGCTGCAAATAAGTCATTCACAGCATTAATTATAATAAATAGAAAAACAATCGGAAATATTATTGATGATGATTTAAGGTATTCTTGTTTGATATTGAGCATTAATAATATATTGTCACTAAATACATAAATTAAAGGCCAAATAAATATAAAACAAATAAGGTAAAAAAATATTCCATATCTTACAGTCAAAGCTATAGTTACATATTTATTTTCAACATAATATCTAGGTAACTTCCATAGCATGGTTCCGGACACGACATTTTGTATAAATGTGAATATCTGGGTAACTGCTAGTATAGTTTCCCAAACACCGAAGCCTTCAATAGTGACATATTTAATTATTATAGGAAGCATCACAAGTTGCATAACACCTGTTGCAATCTTGCAAGACAGCTTAATCCCACCATTTTGTATTATATTCAATATTGAATTCATTTATTTAACAGTTTAATAAGAAGTGGAAGACCATACGAGTCCGGTATCTTAACACGTGACTCAATGAGATCTAAAATATTTGCTTAAATACAGCGAGAAAGATGTTTGAACTGCTATTATAAAATTGAATAATTGATGAATTTTTTTAATAATGTTTACATACATTTGGGAGGGGTGCGTTGTAGTGTGCTTATTCAAGGATGATAAATTAGCGTAAAAAAGTGCTTTAGCATAATCATACAGCATATAGTCATACTTATTTGTTTCGTACGTTATTGCCTGTATGTCAATTTCTATTAAATTACCGCAATCATTCATATGTGTCTTATTTGCATAAATTAGAGCAATTTTTCTCTTCCAACCTAATCGATCAGCGAATAAAAAAAGTGATTTTTCATACTCTTCGGATATGCCAAATGCCGCCATTTTATCCAGATTATTTTTAGCCAATAAATAGAGTAAATCGAAGTTTGGGTTAATTTCCCAGGCACTGAAATGTCCACTAAGTTGCCTTACCATTGCATTTGAAAGTTCAGGCGAAATGTTACTCTGAATGTATTGCTCAAAATTCAACTGGTTATTAATTACATGTTTATATAGAGGGTGTTTTCTTGTACGTCGAACAAAATTATAATGTGAATATAGACGTTTAGCAGGATCTCTTAACATTGTAAAATAACGAGGGGATCTAATGTGAAGTGAATTGGCGACCCCGTAAGAAAAATGACCCATTAATACTTTTCTAGAGGTATCTGCATTAATTACGGGAAATTTTATGTTTGTAAAATTAGGATCCGCAACATCGACAGATACTTGATAAGAATTTTTTATACCGTATTGAAGTATCAATGCCATCGACAATGAAGTTCCGGCAGATTTTGGTATGTGAATGTAAATATCGATTTTGAATACCCGTTTTAGCGATTTTGTTTGTTTATTGTCTACGAGAATCCCAAACCCTAAATGTTTTGGAGTCCAAATTTATCGTGTGTTTATATAATATAATTTGACATCAAGCAATATTTTAAAGCGAACAGAATCAAAAAAAGTGGGCCGGTATTTCTACCGACCCACTTCCTTGTTACCTAAAGAATTACAGTATTACGGAGTAAAAGCCAAAGAATTACTCCACGCACTTGGTGTACCATTAGTTGCATTGACAAACCAAGCATAGGCTGAACCTAATGTCAGTGCCGGAGTCTGAGTATAAGTACATACTCCTGTTCCTGCAGGACACAAAGCAGCAGCAGCGGTAACATTTACAGTTGTGGAGTTTGCTAAGGTTGCATTCCAAAGGAAAATGTTATAACTGGTAGCGCCAGCAACAGCGTTCCATGTATAAGTTGGTGTTACGGTTGCGGCAGCACCAACTGGTGAAACAGGAACAGGAATTGCTGGAGGTGTTGTTGTAGTAAAGACCAAATATGCACTCCATGGACTCGTACCAGCAGCATTTGTTGCATTGACATACCATGAATATGACGTTCCTGCCAAAGCAGGTGCCTGAACCATAGTACATACGCCTGTTCCAGTTGGGCAGCCAGCTGCAGTTGCAGTAATGGCAGTTGTGGTTGCTGTAGCGGCAACATTATTCCACAGGTAGACACTATAGCTGGTTGCACCAGCAACAGCATTCCACGTGTATGTCGGGGTAGGTACAGAGGCTCCTGAAGGCCCAACCTGAGTCGGGACAACAGGTGCGACAGCTGCTGCATTCACAGCCATACTATACAATACACTGCCTGGCACTGCCTGAGAATCAGTAGCTGTAACATTGAAGCTATAGTTACCAATTGCTGTAGGTGTTCCGGACAGCACGCCAGCTGTACTGATTACAAGTCCTGGAGGCGAACCGGCACCAAGTGTGAATGTTTTTGCTCCAACACCACCAGCTGCTGTGAATGTTACATTGGTGATTGGAGTTCCAACTGTACCTGCAGCAAGTACTGTGCTGACAGGCGCGGTGATTGTAACACCAGGGTTAACAGTCAGGAAGAATATCTTCACAGCTGTTTTTGCCGGGATTGGTGAAGAGCTGTCGGTTACCTGAACTGCGAGCAGATATGTTCCTGCTGCAGGTGTTCCGGTCAATACGCCGGCTGTGCTCAGGGTTGTTCCTGCAGGCAGGTTGCTGCCAAGGTCAGGTCTGTCTGTCCAGGTGTACGCACCATTACCACCAGTTGCGGCAAAGGTTACGCTGAAAGCGCCGTTGCCGATTGTGTATGCCGGCAGAGTCTGTGCAGTTGTGATGGAAAGTGCCGGTGTTGGATTAACTGTCAGGCTGAACAGCTGAGTGATGACCACTCCTTGTGGCAGTGAGCTGTCTTGTGCCCTCATAGTAAATGTATATGGTCCTCCGGCAGTGGTAGGTGTACCGGACAATGTGGCGCCTGTCAGTGTCAGACCAGGAGGCAGTATGCTACCGGCATTCAGTGTGATCGTGTACGGAATATTGCCGCCCTGTAAGGTAAATGTGACAGGGGCGAAGAGACCGGCACCCAGTGTATATGGTGTCAGCGTAGGTGCAGTAATAAATGAGAACGGTTGTACTGCTGTCACAACGAGAGTGAACACCTGTAAATCGGTAACAGGTACCAGTGATGTATCAGTAGCAGCAATGGTAAATGTATATGTTCCAGCTAATGTTGGAGCACCGGCCAATACGCCACCTGCTGTCAGGGTGAGACCTGCAGGGAGAGCGTTACCGACTGGAGTAGCTGGGACTGACCATGTGTAAACTCCGGTACCACCTGAAGCAGTCAGGGTCGTGGTGTATGCGGCACCCACTACGCCGCCTGGCAGTGTGTGTGGGGGGTTAATTATGACGCCGCTGAACGCAACCTGAGTCGCGCTGGTTACCCAGGCACTGTCAGGACGGGACATGGCGCGAACCGTCTGAAGAGCTGGTTCGATGATCTGAGCGCGGAACTCGTACGTGCCGGGACCGGTCGCAGTAAGATTTACATTCTGAGTAGCGGTTGTCAGACCGTTGGTCTCCCAGAATGTTGCAACAACTTTCCGGTACTGTACAACGTACTGTGTAGCAGCGGGAACAGGAGCAGCCATCGGTGTAATCGTGATAGGAACAATTCCGCCAGCCTCGGCGCCAACGGTAAATACCGGAGACGGCATAATTGCAGCGTTGGTAATGCGGTATGGGCGCATCATGTCATGTTCTTCGTGTGACAGGATGTGGCAATGCCATACGTAGTCGCCGAGAACGTCGAAGACGATATTGTTACGGGAAACATAGCCCGGCGGGATCTGAATAGTATCTTTCAGACCGGCGTCATAGGCGTTAACAGGAATCGCAAGGCCAGCAACAGCATACTGTGATGGTGTGAATACGTGCTGCTGACGGAAGGCATCAGTGAAGTTTTCGGTCGCAAAGTAATTAAGACCATTGTTGAAAGCTGCTTTGAAGTCGGTCGCCGCGGGGCTTCCGTTAGGGTTCAGAGCAAGCGCCTGACGATTGATCGGCAGGAAGGCGACCTGATGAATGTGCATCGGGTGTGCATCAACAGTGGTGTTGACGATATCCCAGCGCTCAGGAACATTCTGCTGCATAATTTCTGTGGTACGGACACCAGGAGGAACATAGCCGCGGGCATCAATGGTCGGCATGGTACGGCCATACTGGTCGGTGATCTCGATCAGGGCGATAGTTCTGGTTACGGTTGGAGCAAGCAGACTCATGTCAGCAACAGCTGTATACCCAGGAGGAACAGGATAGGTTACGCCGGTAAGCACTTTGCCGTCAACCAGGGTTTGTGCGCTGGCTGCAACAACACCGGCTTTTACTTTGAACTTCATGATTTCGGGGATTTCCACCGAGGTCGGCTGACGAAGTCTGTCGCCATTAGCGTCAAATCCGTCAAAATCAAAACGACCGGAGTAAGGAGCATCATCACCGAGGTTCTTCATGGTGATCGTCTGTCCACCAAGACCGGTAAAGTCGACCAGGACGTCAATACGCTCGCCGCCCATGATGTCGAGTTCGTTACGCTTGGCCATAGCTTTCAACAGTCCCTGCTCAGTACCAACCTGAAAGAACGGAACAATATCTTTAGCATTGTAGATGGCACAACCGGCAGGGTTAGCACCGGCACCACAGGTAACCATGGAGGGCTGGGCATTACCTTTCACCAGTTGCGCGATCCAGGTACGGGAGTCGGTACCGCCAATCAGACGGAAGCGGTATACGGTCGGATCGACGTCGTAGGTAGCATAGGTTACGCCGTTGACAACCGGCATATTACCGAAGTATTCGAGAGTGGCGCTCGTTGCAGGGAAGGGCGCGCACTGGACGAAAGGAACACGAGTGCCGGACACCGGATCGACACCGGCAACGTTTTCCAGATTGTTGGTGATGTTCACCTGGCAACCTGTCGGGAAGTTAAGTGCATATGACGGATTGCCAACGGTAAGTTCAGGTGCGCCGAGTACGTAAGGCACAAAATGTACTGCCGGCTGCGGATCGGTTGCGGATACCGGATTGATTTTCTTCATCCAGTGCAGACGGGCGCAGGTGCCGGGAATGGCGTTGGCGTTAGCGTCGAATACGCAGTTGGGGTCGAGCTTGTTATACGCGGCGATGTCCGGGAAGGCCTGCTTGCCGTTGACGTCAAAATGACGATCCTGCAGGGCGAAGCCGACATCATAGGTGGAGAAAGTCGGATCACCGGTGGGGAGTACGGCCGGTACAGCTGCGGTTGCAGGAGGAGTTCCGCCGGGACCTGCAGGTACTGCGGGAGTCGGAGTCTGCAGGGCGATTTCAACCGGGTCAGTAACCGGGAAGAAACCGGCCATACCCATCTCGGTGTTCAGGTGGGTGGTACCGATGGCATGATCGTGATACCAGATGGTGCCGGCCGGCTGCGTCATCGGGTAGTGGTAGATCGGGAGACCAAGATACGGAGCAGGGATGCTGAGCGCTGCATTCTGGACGGTCTTGAACTGGTAGCTGTTCCAGGTATTGGCGCCACCAAGGAAATTGTCCTCACCGTTCAGGCGGCCGCCGGTAAGCGCGTAGACGGGAGAGAACCACGATGTGGCAAGGCCGTCACTCTCGGGGCCGACGTGGGCACCGTGAACATGGAGAACAATACGGTTGTAGGGGTAGCAGCTATGAGCCGCCGTACCGCAGTCGACCGAGGGGTCAAGGCCGAGCGGCTTCTCGTTGGGGACTTCGTGCATCCAGAGTACGTTGACCGGACGGCCGGAGGTGCCCTTGATGGTCGGGGCCGGGAAGTGCCAGATGCCTCGTGTAGTGGCACCCTCAGCACCAGTGTTATCAGTCTTGAACGTCGTCAGGCCGATGGGTGTGTTCTGAAACACGGACGGTGCATTACCACGGCTCAGTATCGGACCGGTGGCGCCGAACGGCTGCCATAACGTACCGCCGGAGCCGTAGCCCCAGGCGAGCGTCATGTCGCCTGCACTAGCCAGGGTGCTGGTCAGCGTCGATGTATCGACGAATGGGGTAGCGCCGTCGGCCCTGATCAGGCCGGGGCCGGGGAAGAGATTGGGGCTGCCCAATCCAACAAGATCCGGCATTACAGCAGGAAACTTAAGGAACTCCAATGACATCGGTTGGAGCAGTTTCTTGGCTGTGATGATGTAGCAGTCGGAGCCGGTCGGCCCGACTACTGCACAGTTGGCTGCGGCCGGGAAACCGGCCAGAGCGGCATCAGGGGCGGTCAGAGGCATGTAGGTATAATACCCTGCCAATGCGTTGGGTGCTACGTTCTTCCAGGCCAATGCAGCCTGAGAAGCAGGCGTCAGCGTTTCAACAGAGAATGCCGGTAGGAATTCTGAGTTGGCAGCAAACGCCGCGGGGACTGCAAGCATTGCCATCGCCGAAATACCGGCGACGAGCTTGAGCAACCGCTTGGTGGTGCTACTTCTGGTTCTCATATGAACCTCCTCGTGTGGTTTGACTCCCGACAATCAGGAGTCGTTGGTAAACATAACTCAGCAAAAATAGTGGCTCGGTGATAGAAGATATTTTTAGTCCACAATAATTTTACTGTAGTAATCAATATACGTGCCAAATTATTGAAAAAAATTACTTTTTTAATTCAGCTACTTGAATACCAAACACGGGTCATTCAAATCGCAATATGAGATTTAATCTCACATTGCGATTGCGCACAAAAAAATAACCACGTGTCGCTTTTGACATGTGGTTACACAAAAAAGATCTGATTCGTTCTCATTCGCCGCTAAAACCCGTCCACCCTTCGGTAAGCATTGAAGTCAAAAAAAACTAACCCCTCCTGTCCTCCCCTTAGATAAGGGGAGGGACGCGTGGAAGTTGCAGTTGTGGTGTTTACAATATGCTGTTGCTTCTGCCTTTTAGCTCCCCCTCTTAAGATAAGAGGGGGTTGGGGGGAGTTATGAGTCTCTTGCGGCGAATCAGAACGAATCAGTTAAAATTTACATATGTAAGATGTTGCCTTTCTCTGCGTATCTCTGCGACTCTGCGAGAGAAAGCCTTGAAAGCGTATCACGCGGAGGCGCAGAGGACGCGGAGGGAATCTAAACCGATAAGATTGGGTTAACCAAAAAGACGTAAGTTTTGCCTTTCTCTGCGTATCTCTGCGTCTCTGCGAGAGACAGCCTTAAATGCATATCACGCGGAATGAACAGGCGCTGTCGAACCACCTTTAAAAGTCATATAAACAAATCTTCGTTCACAATATCCTGAAACCAACATGCGAAAAATGGGAATCAAAAGTAAAACATGTCTCCAACTTAAGACGCTTCATTAAAACAAAACTGGTACAATCCGTCAGGCTAAAATCCTGGTCTTTATATTTTCGGAAGAGTTCAAATGCCAGATTCAGTAAAACTCTATCAACTGAAACCATGGTAACTATAGAGCTCTGAAGAAGTGATGAACCAAAAAGTACGGCAGCAGCGTGCGAAGTACGGTAACGGATGAAGGTCATACTTTCGTCAAAGATAAAATCGGAAGTTACCATCTCAATTTTTTCTTTTTCTATGCGGGTTCTTGCTTCAATTGCCTGTTTATGAAATTGATCATGTCTATCATGAAGCGCAATCCAGGCGCCCGTATCAACAAATATTTTCATTTCGATTTGCCATAGAGATAAAAATCATGATTGAGCGAACCGTCTGAAATTTCTGAATTGCCTGTACCCACCATGTCCCATAGTGGATCAGATGTCCAATTTTTGGCCTGCTCATTCTTTTGTTTCAGAAAAGACGAGACTGCATCCCGGACTACTTCAGAAATACTTTCCTTCTTGGTCCCCGCAATAAGCTTCAATTCGGCCAGCATATCTTCGGGAAAATACATTTGCGTTCTTTTGAGTGTCGACATATGAACCTCCATGCGGTGTATAACATATACATTGTCCCCCGAGTTTAAGTCAATCAAATCGAGGGTTACCCACGAATATGTAAGATGTTGGATTTCTCTGCGTATCTCTGCGACTCTGCGAGAGACAGCCTTAAAAGCATATCACGCGGAGGCGCAGAGGACGCGGAGAGAATCTAAACCAAAAAGATTGGGTTAACCAAAAAGACGTAAGTTTTGCCTTTCTCTGCGTATCTCAGCGCTCTCTGCGAGAGACAGCCTTAAATGCATATCACGCAGAGGCGCAGAGGGCGCTGAGAGAATCTAAACTAAAATGGTGGGTTAACCAAAAAGATGTATGTATGTTGCCTTTCTCTGCGTATCTCTGCGACTCTGCGAGAGACATCCTTTTAAAGCATTTCACGCAGAGGCGCAGAGGGCGCTGAGAGAATCTAAACCAAAACGTTGGGTTAACCATGAAGATGTAAGATGGTGAATTTCTCTGCGTATCTCTGCGACTCTGCGAGAGAAAGCCTTAAAAGCTTATCACGCGGAGGCGCAGAGGACGCGGAGAGAATCTAAACAAAAAAGATTAAGGTCGTTGGGTTACGCCATAGAGATAGTGGTCGTGTTGCAGTGCCAAGTCGGGAGGGAGATTATCTTCGATGGAATAAACGGCAAGTTCTGACAGGAGGTGTTTCGACTTTCCTGTATTCCTGCATTGTAATTTTAATTTTTTTACGAGACGCTCGACCTCAATAATCATAGAAGGCGGCAGCAGATCAAGGTCTCTTTTAAGTGTTTCCGCATTGCCCATTTGGACACCTCAGTGAGTTTTCAGCTTGTGTTGGTATACATTCGCACCAATGCGCGAACCTGAACGAATTTAAGTCTTTGAATTAAAGGACTGAAGCTGCTTTCAGTGACATTTCGTTGTCAAACGTGATCAATCTTGTTTTGTACTCTTTCGCAATCTGAACAACAATAGCATCCATACCTCGAAGGCCAGTTTTAGTTGCTATCATACATGCCTTGGCTGCAGCCCGACCATCGAGCATGACAAACGAGAGCGACGCTATACTTTCCAGTGTTTTTTGGATTTCAATAGCAAGAAGTTCAGAACCTGTGCGTCTTCGTACCGATGCAACGACCTCAACCAGAACAGAGTAAGGCATAACTGCCGGAGTTTCTCCACTCAAAACCTTGCCCCATATTTGACAAGCCTCCTCATGACGTTTCTCTGTCAGCAACAAAGAAGAAATTATGACACAACTGTCTATGGTAACAGTATTCACCACTGTTTTTCTCTTTGGGATGTAATCTCATCAATAGCTGAAACAGAATCCCACGAAGTTGATATTTTTTGCGAAAGTGCATTCCATACATCCTGATTGCGTCGGTTTTTCTTAATTTGGCGCATTCTGGAGAATATCAACTCTTTCTGAATTGCCTGAACATCGCTGACCAGAATTTCAAATCGTCTTTTAAGTGCGATTGTCATAATTCCTCCAAAAGCTTTTAATCAGTAATTGCATTTTGACTTGCGATGTGAAAACTATAAACTATTTCAACTCGTTGGCAAAGAAAAATGAAGTTCCTACCAAAAAGATGTAAGAAATTGCCTTTCTCTGCGTATCTCCGCGACTCTGCGAGAGAAAGTCTTAAAAGCATATCACGCGGAGGCGCTGAGGACGCGGAGAGAATCGAAATCGAAAAAATAAAGATGGTGGGTTAATTGCGAAAATGCACGAAAATATAAGTGTTACTCGGCGCAACTGCAATATCAACCGTGCCACGTGGGCCGGCATCCAGCAAGGTAATTACTCGTTCAGCCAATGACTCTGGCTGTGACTCTGGCTGTGACTCTGGCTGTGACTCTGGCTGTGACTCTGGCTGTTTAGATTCTAAATCGAGGCCTTTTCGCGAGGCTAAACTTTTTTAAACAGTTAAAAATTGTGATGAGGAATTCCTCGCAAATATAAGGTATCAGGCGAGAGGTCGATTTCATCACTCCAAGCAACTGTTCCATACACCACTTCATCTGTCCACGAAAATCACGAAAGCACACGAAATAATGGCAAAAAAGGCAGGAGGGAGATTAAAATTATCAAAGCAGATCTGAATAGGATTTTGTTGAGGAAACCGGCATTTGGATACTGTTACCTATGCTGCGAACTTAAACTCCTCCCGCAAAACTTCCCTCAATAATTCTGTGATGGGGCGATCCTGCTTAATGTGAGAACGTAGTACAGAATTTATCATCGTCTGGTAATTACCTCCACCTTGCTCGTCTACTTTAGTCTTGAACCATTCCAGGACATCATCATCCAGCCTGATAGTCACGCGAGTTTTACCTTTTTCAGTCGGCACTACGGCCCCCCGTGTTCCTTTTGTGAAGTCATATTCCGTTTTCATAGAGTATCCGCTCCTTTCTCGATGCCTTACGTGCTGAAATTATCCTGATTACATTCTCAAAAACCTTAAGCCGCTCACCTGAACAACTTCCTCAAAATGTGCGCCCCTGCCTCATCTCGTCAAGGTCATCATCCCACACTACTTTGCCACGTAGTTCGAGTATTTTTTCGATGTCCCGTTGTTTAAGCGGATGTTTCGATGCATAATTGACAACGTCTACCATTTTTTTAAGACCGGTGAATACCCGTGCCTGTTCATAAAGTGAGTCATCACTATTCACAACCGTTCGTGCCATAGCCAGCCTCCATAATGATGTCGTTTATACTCATAAAATTACAGGTGTAAGATGATGCCTTTCTCTGCGTATCTCATCGCTCTCTGCGAGAGAAAGCCTTAAAAGCATATCACGCGGAGGCGCAGAGGACGCTGAGAGAATCTAAACCAAAAAAATTAAGGCAGTTGGGTTACCCACGAAGATGTAAGATTTTGCCTTTCTCTGCGAGAGAAAGCCTTAAACGCATATCACGCAGAGGCGCAGAGGACGCTGAGAGAATCTAAACAAAAACATTGGGTTACTGGATTGTGACCGATCTGTCATAAAGCGTTTCAGGAGCAATATCGAGATCCCCTGGCCAGCAGACGGTATCAAGGGCTACGTATGCCTGCATAAAAAGGCGTACATCCTGTAATCGTTGAAAAACTCCCTTATTCAGGTACGGTCTGGCATCAAACAGTTTTTTTTCGCCAGTATCAAACTCAATTTCTAAATGAAAGTTATATTGTGAGACGGCATGAATAACTTTTTCCATATCTAACTCCTAACATAAGGGGTCTATTGGCAATAAAGATTGGCGAAGAACGGCACCTGGTTTAATGGCAGTAACAGAAAAAGCGGCACGAACAGCGGGAGGGAATAGGTCGCCAATACGAGGTGTCATGAAAAGGCTGCTTCAGCTTCCAACTTTGCAGAAAGATATTTCAGCATAGTATGATCAGCGCCGGCGACCTTGGCAATTTCTTTGAGGGAAATTTTGTCATCCTTGCCAGCCTTGTTGTAGGCACCATCATGTGATTTATCGCGAAGCTCGATAAAAGAAAGTGATTTGTTTTCGCGCAGTGATTCATCCAGGCATGCCACATCAGACTCGGACAATTCATCCAGATCAGGTTCGGCAACAGGAACGAGGAAGTGACCGTTTACCTTCAGAAAACTGGAATAATCGCGGCATGAACAATTGAGCGACTCTCCTCGAATTGTCTTGATAATGTCATATACTCTGGAAGGAACCGGTCCATGATTCATAGCGATATAATCATCTCCGGTAAGAACCGGTCTGCCATAACGAACCAGATGTTTTTGATCAGCAAAATAGATGATCTTAAAAACCTTATGCAGATCAGCTTTGATCTTCTCTGCATAAAGCTTTCGCGTCACGAACAGCATAATCGCAATAGCTTTATTTTCATCAAACGGGAAATTCATATCGGTGTCTTTCAAAATCCATAATTATAGCGTTTATACCACTAAGGTATATCAAATCAACCTGCAAAACAAGAGGCATTCAGCTTTAAATACAGCTCCAAGCGCTCAATAGTAGCCTTTGGGTAACACCCAAAATCACCAGTACCCATAAACATTTACAGGTGTAAGATGCTGATTTTTCAGCGTATCTCAGCACTCTCTGCGAGAGACAGCCTTTACAACATCTCTCGCGGAGGCGCAGAGGACGCTGAGAGAATCTAAATCGAAAATTAAATCGGTATACCTAAAAAGATGCAAGTTGTTGCCTTTCTCTGCGTATCTCAGCGTTCTCTGCGAGAGAAAGCCTTTTAAAGCATATCACGCGGAGGCGCAGAGGACGCTGAGAGAATCTAAACAAAAAAGATTAAGGCAGTTGGGTTACCCACGAAGATGTAAGATTTTGCCTTTCTCTGCGTATCTCTGCGACTCTGCGAGAGAAAGCCTTAAAAGCATATCACGCGGAGGCGCAGAGGACGCGGAGAGAAGCGAAAGCGAAAAGATTAAAGCCGGTGGGTTTTAGATTCTGACTTTTCAAGCTGCTCCTGTGTCATGCTGCCAACTGCTTCAACCGCTGCAGGGTGTCCGGGAATTTCCGTACCATCATGATCAAAGTAGCTGCCTGATCGTTCGGCTTCGTCAATCCCTGTTCCCATTTCTCCATTGTACGGGGTGAAACGTGCAGTTCATGCGCAAAGACCGGTCGGGATAAATTCAGTCTTTCCCGTGTATCCCTGATTATCTCCGGCGTGATCTCCGGCATCTTCTTTTTTTCTACGGTGTAGGTCTTCAGGGTAATTTTGCCTTCACGCCACTGGTTAATGTCTTCTACCGCTTCCATCAGTTCATCAAACAGCCGCCGTTTCTTCGCCATTATTTCCACCTTTCCACGATTGATTTCAATGCGGCATATTCGTCTTTTTCAAGGTCTTCAAATTCATTTTTCCGGTATATGAACAGCAGATAAATGTGACTGTCCCGGACATGCCAAAAATAAATGGCACGGAGTCCACCACGCTTGCCGCTTCCCTTGAGCTTCCACCGTACTTTCCTAATTCCGCCCGTGTTTTGTACCACGTCTCCGGAATCCGGGGTTGTAGTGAGATAGTTTTGAAACTCCCGGTATTCATCATCGGTCAGATAATCCGGTAATCTCCGGGTGAATGGCTTTGCTTCAACAAATAGCATATTGTTACCATACCCTTTAAGCGTATATCTTGCAAAGGTTTTTATGTCGTCGTTTTTATGTCGTCTCGCGACCAATCGGTATACCTAAAAAGATGCAAGTTGTTGCCTTTCTCTGCGTATCTCAGCGTTCTCTGCGAGAGAAAGCCTTTTAAAGCATATCACGCAGAGGCGGTATTATTCCGAGAAAACATCATCTAAAAACTGTTTAGAATTCAAACCACTTTGCCATACCCTGTGTTGTTTAACAATGTCTAGCCGTTTTTTAGATGGCAACTGAAGAAACCGGAGGGTTTCGAGGGGACCTAAACCTTTCATAAGGAGATCAACACCTTTTTTAATAACCATTTCTTCTTCCATATATTTTATAGCGTTCATTTTACATTCTCCTTGAAACTAATTCTGTCAAGCTGAGCGTCCGAATGACGTTTCAGCATATGAACAGCATTATGCATATTTATCTTGCTTACGCTTCAGTGCAATACTAATTCTTTTGCTCAATTCCTTTTGAGCGTAATCTGAGATCAGTTTCTTTCCTTGCCTTAACGAGTCTATTTCTGATCTCGTCAGCCGACTTGAAGCCAATAATGTAGTTTGCTTCGTTGGCGGTAAGAGCTCCAGGGATGATTCCAAAAATTTCTTCGATTTCATTTTCGTACCTCTCTTCCAGTTTTCGTATAACTGCTCGAGTTGGTTGGAACTGTTTCGTTCTCCCTGCGTTAACCAACACAACAACTGCGGCAATAGTGCCTCCATGACTCAAACGGTAATTCGCAAGTTCAGCAAGCGTACCGCCAAGGTTCGTCATGTTGTGATGCTGGTGATTCAGCTGTTAGCAATGTTCCTCTAACACCATGACCGTCCTTCAAAAGGCGATCACAGAGAAAGCGGCGCAAACCGGCGGCACCGGTTACGAGAATTCGGTTCATACCGGCACCTCATTGACGGCCGTTTCTTAACCGACGCCTGAGCCCGGCCTTCAAAATCGAGCATTCCGAGGCCAGAAAACCCAATTACTCGGAATAACGCGGAAAAACGCGTTCGGAAGAAAATCACGGTAATGGAAAGTTTTGTATCGGTTTTCGGGGATGGAAATAGCCCTTAATGCAATTAAGATTGCATACACAGATCTGTATATGGCTTTTTTCATGGAATCCGGCATTGGGATACAGTGGTTTGCCTTCGGTAAAGAGGCCCCGCACCGTGTCATAACCACGTGAATCTTGTTTTTCGTTGTAATAATGAACCATTCGGATGACAGCACAGTCAAGATTGCGGAGTAAAAATTCACCTTTGCCTTTTATAGATCTATTTTCAGGGAGGAGAATTCCAGCGGTTTTATGCCAGTTAACAAGTTGCCGATACCCTTCTTTTACTGAGTCAATGGATTTTGCTTCAAGCAGATTGAGACAATTTCCAGGATCAATAACTGCCCCAATAACTGCCGGGTTATTAATCGGGGCCTTGGAAGCATTGCGGTGGGGATTGTCACGCAGGAATTTGGCATAGTCCAAGGCTCTTTCAGGGTTGTTCTCCCAAAAATATACCCCCGGCCCCAGCCAATCATAGTCATTTTCACTTTTCTGGAGGTGATTCCTGTCTGAAGAAAGGATTTTTTCGGCAACCGATTCGTCGCACCCATGAAACCCGAGAACGAAATGCGGAAGAGTTGAATACATCAGTTAGCACAATCAGGGTAATACTGTTTGCTCGGTTTGCCTTTTTTGTCAAGAATGCCCATTTCTATAAGCGCCTGCCGCGCAGTTTCAGGTGTAGCGGCAATCTTTTGACCCCACACTTTCATATTCTTTACCATCGTTTTTGTGCCTTGATCGCTTGCTGTTGTACGCATGATGTGCCTCCATGTATTAGAGGTATTGACTCTACAACAATATTCACCTGTTTTCAATCATCTCGCATATTACTCTGTCTGATCTCGTCAGGCGACATTTAATGGCAGTAACGGAAAAAGCGGCACGAACAGCATAATCGCAATAGCTTTATTTTCATCAAACGGGATATTCATATCGGTGTCTTTCTAAATCCATAATTATAGATTCGGTACCAACCTGGGTAAAGCAGGTGAAGCGTTTGCTTTACCCCTACGTTTAAAAACGGTAAATCAGAATTTTCTACATCCCTAAGATATTGCCTTTCTCTGCGTATCTCTGCGTCTCTGCGAGAGAAAGCCTTAAAAGCATATCACGCGGAGGCGCTGAGGACGCGGAGATAAATCGAAAACGAAAAATTACAGACGGTGGGTTAATTGCGGAAATGCACGAAAATATGAGTGTTATAAGGCACTAGAAATTGCACGGCATTCAAATACTCTGCCATGCCCTGTGCTCATAGTTGAATAATCTGGTTCAAACGCTGGCAAATCTGAAGAAAAAGCAAGTCGGACAATCGTTCCAGTTTATGGGGTTTTGCGCCCCGTAAACGCCAGTCAAAGGATTTTGGCTGATGGCACAGCACATACCCTGTCTTCACGGTTTTGTTTGTTTTGGTCTGTCCGATTGCCACTGCAAAAGGATTATCAGCGTTGTATTCTGCAGTTGTCATTGGCAGCCCAATAACCAGAGATGTTTTTTCGTTGAAGATACGTGGTGAGAGGACAAGAAATGGATGGATATTTCGCATTTCCTGTCCGACCTGCGGATTGCAGTCAATCCAGATAATATCCTTTCGATCAGGCGCCCAGGAGGTGGCTTTTACCGTGACAAAGCGGGTTGGGGTTACCATCTCTCTGCCCCGATCGCCTCACTCGCCATCACTTCACCTCCATGTCGCGCCGGGTCAAATCGCTCCAACCGCTGCTCCAAAGTTACCGGCACTTCAGTAATCGGAATGATAATCACATGACCATCATCCACCATGATCCGAACCTGCTGATCAACGTGCAGGTGAGCTTCACTGGATACAGCTACCGGCAATCGAACCCCCAGACTGTTTCCCCACCGCTTTATATTGAGGATGGCTTCTGACATGTTCAATCTCCTTGTGTATACTTCCATGTTTAAACAATAGTATATACATAGAGCTAAAAAGACAATTTAATAGAGCCTCTTGCAAAAGTCTTAGAAATTGGCTCCCCCTGGTTGGGGCATATGCGCTAACTTAAGCAAAAAAGTCTTTGATTTTCTCCCTCACCCAGCGGGGGAGGGTTGGGGAGGGGGAGTATCTGGTGCTTAAATTTCAGCTAGTTACCAAAGTCAAATTCACCCCCATCCTAACCTTCCCCCGCTGGGGGAAGGGACTAAAAACCTTAAGTTAGCGCATATGGGGGTTGGGGGGTGGGTGAAGCTGCAACCGGCTGATTTCATGGCAACCTCCCCCCCACCCTAACCCTCCCCCGCCAGGGGGGAGGGGACTTTTTGGACTTTTGCAAGAGGCTCAATATTATAAATTCAGGCGATGAGCGCTCATCTTCAACCATCACCTCACAACATCCCCTCTCCTTTAGTAAATAACCCAGTCGCTTTTCTTGATCAACTTCGGCGTGGTGCCGGTTGACAGCTGGACGATGAAGCAGCCTTTGGACATGTAGCGCTGGCCGGGGCCGAAGCTGAGCCGTTCATAATCGATACTGGGACGGTCGCCGAACATGCCGATGACATCGAACAGGTAGTCGCGGTAATAGTTGCGTTTGACATGCATCAGGGTCTCGAACTGATTTTCCATGACTACCTTGCCGCCCCCCATTCCAGCCGGATTGAAGTCGCGCTTGACCACCTTGAAGGGATCCATCAGGACATTCATCAGGGCATAAAGTCTGGTCGAAATCCGTTTCTCAGTAACCGGTATGCTGCGCTTTTTCATCCAGGTCTTGGCATCATAGGTGAAGAAGTCGGATTCAGCGTCGACCCGGTAGGGATAACTGATAAAGGTGACAGGACGCGCTTTTTCGGGGATTTTCATCAAATCCTGTCCCAGCAGGGTCGAGGACACATGTACCTTTGTGACGGCGCCCTTGTCTCCGGCCAGCGCTTCGAGGGCCGGGAGGGTTCCGGCGGCAGTCCAGAGCAGGATGGCCGAAGGGCGCCTGGAGCCGCTCAGTGCCAGAATTTTTGCCGCGCTGATGGTTTCGCCGGCCGGCAGATAGACCGTTTCGGGAGCCGTGCGTCCAAGCTCGAGCCAGGCCTGAAGGAAACCGGCGGCCACAGCCCTGGCCCGGGCCGACTCTTCGACAACCTGCAGCACTCTGTTATCGGCTGCCGGTTCGGAGTTCAGGCCAAGAAAACGTGCGGCACTCTCACCCTCCTGATAAGCTCCCTTGCTGAAATACAGTGTGTACCAGTCGGTGTCGGAGATCACCGGCAGGTCAGTGACCGGAAGGAGGCAGGGAATTTTGTGCTGCTCACTGAATTCGTGCATCGGCTGCCAGTCACCGGCAGACAGGCCGCCCAGCAGCGCAAAGACCGGCTCCTTGCGATAATATTCCTCCAGCTGGGCTCTCCATGTAGCGGGGGGGCCACTCAACTTCCAGGCTACGATGGAAAAGCGCGGGTAGTTGAAAGGTGACGCCTTCATCTCCGTACCCAAGTTCTGATAACGGTTCTTGATCTGTCCGAGGCGGTTATGATGCTGCATGACCCCTTCCAGCATCGCCATCATCTCCTTCTGATCGGCATCGGGCACATCACCGGCTATGACCGTAGCAAACCTGATGTATTTGTACTCCTTGTCCACGCCGGGCGAGGGCTCGAAGGAGAGTGTTTTCAGGTAGGCGATCAGTAAGGCCATGCTGCTGTCATCAATCTGGTACCGCGGCATGGCAGAGTTGAGTTCCCTCCCTTCCGGATCCACTCCGGCCAGAATGGCATTGGCCAGGGTCTCGTCGGTATAGGCACCGCGGTAGAGGACATTCATGGTCGGGGTATCCCACATCCCCCTTTTCACCCGTCCGTATTGCGGATCCAATTGCGGGGGATACTGGTAGTAAGGCTTGTAGAGCTTCAAGCCATTGGTGGGGGGCGAGAGAATCTGCCCCTCCATGGAGCCGATGCCGCTGCGCAGATGGCAGCTGACACAGCTGAAGGCATTGCCCGGCACCTGGACGTCTCCTCTCATAACGGCAGTCATCGGCTCACCATTGGGAAGCAGTCCGTCGCGGTACATGCGCTCGCCAAGCTTCAAGGTGTCCGGGGCTACGGCGTCTGTCACCGGCTTTTCTGCTCCCCAGCCCGAAACGGTAAACAGCAACAGGCAGATCACGATCGGCAGCAGGGCGGCGGTCTTGCTCATGATGTTACTGTTTGCGCTGGTTGTCATCATGCGTTTCCTTTTTTTTCTGGAATACCGGCTGTGGATTGACTGCGATAAGTTCGATTTCATAGATCAGCATGGCGTTGGGGCCGATATCCCGCCCCGCGCCTTTTTCACCGTAGCCAAGAGCAGAGGGAACAAATATCCGCCACTTGGATCCGGCAGGCATGAGCTTGAGCGCCTCTTTCCACCCTTCGATGACGCTGTCCTTGACAAAAAACGTCACCGGGTAGCCCATATTCTCGGAGCTGTCAAATTCGCTGCCATCAAGCAGGGTGCCCCGGTAGCGCACGGTGACGCCGTCATTGTCTCCGGCCAGCTGTTTGCCTTTGCCGGCAGTGATAATCTTGTACTGCAGGCCGCTCGGGAGCGCTGTGACGCCTTCTTTGCCCTTGTTGGCCTCCAGAAAGGCTTTACCTTCCTTAAGGTTCTTTTCAGCGGTCTGCTGCCGGAGCTGTGCCTGCTTGTTTTTGAGTTCAAACTGGTATGACGTGAGTATTCTCTTTATTTCAGGTTCACTCAACTGCAGTTTCCTGCCGTCATGCTCCTCCTGCATACCACTGATAAGTGCCGCGAGATCGGCATCAATCGCCTGGCGTTTAAAGTTCCGGATCAGGTCAACTCCGACCGCGTAGCTGGTCTTTTCCTTGTCGGTTGTCAATGTCTGTTTATCGCTTTTGTGCTGGTGCTGTTCAGCAGAATATGCCTGAGAGGCCAGTAAACAGAGCGTCGTGATGCATGTGAGTAGCGTAGTGCGCATTGCAACTCCTTTTCTTCTGTAATTTTACAAGCCACCGACTTTTTTGTATTCGTTGACAAACTCCGATGTGCTGGTCAAACCGAATATGCGTACCCATTTGCCATCTTTCGGGTTACGGATCAGATTAAGCGGATAGTGGTACATTTTGTTGGGAATATATGCGTCAAAAGCGCGCATTACAGCATCGATATCGGCACGGCTGCCGGTGAAAAAATCCCAGCCAGCCTTGGCACGGTAGCGCTTCAGGTACTCTTTCATGACTTTGGGGGTATCATTCTCAGGGTCAATGGAGATGGAAATCAACTGGACGTTAGCGCTGTTCGCGCCAAGCTTTGACTGCAGACTGGAGTAGCCGGCAGAGAGCACCGGGCAGATGGTGGTGCAGGTGCCATAGATAAAGTCAACAACCACCGGCTTGTTTGATTCAATGAGCTGCCTGAATTTGACACGGGCGCCGTTCTGATTGATCAGGGTCACATCGGGCATGGTGTAGCTCTCAATCGAGCGTTTGTACTTCAACTCTTCGGCATGTACTGACGGAACGGCAACCGGGAGGGCCATTATCAAAAACAATAAAACAGCCAGGCAGATACGGGTCATGAAATATGCTCCTTTGATGTGAATATGCTACTTACCCTTAGTGCTTTGCAGGAACTCTTTGGCTTTCTGATTGCGCATGTTCAAGCCTTTAGAGTCTTCACCTGTGTAAGTTGTGGTTACTGAACCATCAGCATTTGACAGAGTAGTAACTTTTGATATGCCGCTTCCGGTTGTGGTGACTGTGGTGTTGCCAGGTATTGGTATTGGTGTTGGTATTGGTGTTGGTATTGGTGTTGGTGTTGGTATTGGTGTTGGTATTGGTGTTGGTGTTGGTGTTGGCGTTGTTGTTGCTGGTGGTGGTGTTGTTGCTGGAGCGGCAATTATGTTCGTGATGGTGTTTGTGGCGCCAGTGCCGGTTGTCGTTGCTGCTGCAGTGCCGCTGCTGTTGGCCCAGCCGCTGCTGTAAGCGGGAGCAGATACGGATTCAGACCCGGGTGCTGCCGGTGCGCCAGGGGCAGCGGGACTTTTTGCTGTACCTGCCGATTGTGCCGGGTCTGACGGATCGGCAGCAGGTGCGGGTGGCTCCCAGGCTCTGGTGTTACGGGTCGGATCAGCACCGCGAACTGTTGTTGTGCTTGTGTCGGATTTATTGAGCAGATAGTTTGCTGCAAAAATATAATCGTCCAGGTAGTCGTTACGCCCGTCTCCATTCAGGTCTCGCTTGACTTTCGTGGCGGGATCCTTGTCATTAAGAAACATGACAAATGCCCGCTCACTTACGTCGATATCTGCGGGAAGTGATGGCGCGATATTGAGCGGAATTTCCAGGGAATTGCTCCCGGAAATGACGATCAGCTCGGCTTTTGTCGCTCCGGCATCAGGCAGCGCCTCGACAAGGAGAACACCTTTTTTGCTGAGGTTCTGGGAGAGTATTTTTGCGCCGGAGAGGGCAAAGTTCGGTGCCGTGCCGCTTGCAGCCGGCAGTGTGGTTTCTATCATCACCGACGCAGCGCCATTGCTGAGAACTATTTCCGGAGTCTGGCGGACGACAGCTTTCGCCGGTGTTGCAAACAGTGCCGCAAGGGCTGCAGGGGTGCGCGGACCGGTGTAGAGGCGGAAGCGTTCGAGCGTCGCTAATGATACCGGTTCTGCGCTGGCCGCAGCGGGAGGGGTGGCAGCTTTATCAAGCGGCGCCTTGCTGCCGGTACTCTGAGTTTTGGCATCCGGCACTGCAGCCGGCGGCGCCGGCAGAGGAAGCGTGACTGCCCCGGGGGGTGGCGGTGCCTGCGGCTGCGGAGGAACCGGCACTGCCGGAAGCGCTGCGGTCGGCGCCTGCATGGACGGCGCTTTTTCACCTGTCAGCGGCAGCGGCGGCGCTGCGGGCAGCGCAGACGAGGCTGCGCATACATACATCGGGGAACAGGCAGCCATAACAGCCATAACGGCTATGCGTGTGAGGTTATTTTTCATACCATTACTCCTCCTTTTCGTTGGATTTCGATAATACTACGACAAAACCGGTGCACGATGCAAGTCTGTTCCGGTTATTCAGAGGCGCTGAAACCGGGCCCTAAAAAATAGTAGCCGAGGACAAAGGCAACCAGCACGGCGGCAATAATAATGACCAGATGCCGCAGCTCCTTTTGCGCCTGACTGCTGTTGCGCAGCCGGTGAAGTTTTCGTCCGAGCCAGGAACGGTTGCTGCTTCGCGAGCGGCTTCGGGTGGGTGAAGATTCGTGTTGTGGCATGGGGTCAAGCTCCATAATTCCAATGGTATAACCTGAAATATCCTAGTTCGTCATGATTCGCCGCTAAAACCCGTCCACCCTTCGTTAAGCATTGAAGTCAAAAAAACTAACCCCTCCTGTCCTCCCCTTAGATAAGGGGAGGGACACGTAGAAGTTGAAGTGGTGGTGTTTAAAATATGCTGTTGCTTCTGCCTTATAGCTCCCCCTCTTAAGATAAGAGGGGGTTGGGGGGAGTTATGAGCCTCTTGCAAAAATTGGCTCCCCCTCCCTTGACGGGAGGGGGTTGGGGGGTGGGTGAAGCTGCAA
>Ga0194059_1000141_pt1 | contig 36220 bp, 34 predicted proteins | sample SepL6211m_MetaG_FD_163426 | JGI IMG/M metagenome (GOLD analysis project Ga0194059, IMG submission 163426) | Anoxic zone freshwater microbial communities from boreal shield lake in IISD Experimental Lakes Area, Ontario, Canada - Sep2016-L626-11m | ecosystem: Environmental > Aquatic > Freshwater >...
GTGATGGGGAATGGGGCATGAGAGAAGAGAGATTGGAGATAGAAGATGGAAGATGCGGATCACTCAGACTGTCACTTCCCGCCATTTGAGTGTCTGGCTGTTGCTTCGCATCAGTTACAGCACTTTGCCCTTTCCTAACTCCCATATCCGATCTCCTAGCTTCCAAAGCCTCCGCCTCGCGCTCCACCTCGGCTACCAGCGAACGGAACTCGCAAGTCCGCAGTACCTCGATCAGCTCGGGATAACGAGGACTGATCTTCATCCCTGCAATCGGCAGCGGCAGCGGCAAATCCAGATCGAGAGCCACCATCTGGCGGTTCTGGAAAATCAACTCACGGGAGGCCTCCACCTTCTCACGTACCTTGGGGTCCAGATCCTTGCCCTCCAGGATGCGGTCGAGCGATCCGTACTGATTGATCCATTTTGCGGCCGTCTTGCCGCCCACACCCGGCACTCCGGTGATGTTATCCGCCGAATCTCCTGTGAGAGCCAGCACATCGGCGATCAACTCAGGATCGACTCCCCACTTGGCACGCACCTCGGGAATTCCAAGCAGCTTGAATCCCCCGTTCCCCTCACCCACATCGGCCTTCGCAGTAGAGTAGATCGAGACGCCGTCGCGCACCATCTGGAGAATGTCCTTATCATTGGTGGCCACCACGCACTCCATCCCGGATCGGCAAGCCTCCACGACATACGAGGCGATCAGGTCATCGGCCTCGTGGTTCTCCAGGAACACGCTGGCAACCCCGAGTAGGGGAACGATTTTCTGGATCGGATCCTGCTGTACCTCCAGGTCATCCGGCATCTCGTCCCGATGCTGCTTGTACTCGGGCTGGAGCTGCGTACGACGCTCCGGCAGGCCGGCATCCCAGACGACAGCCGCGTAGTCGGGCTTCAGATCCGAGAGCATTCGCCGCAACGCCTTCACGAATCCATAGATTGCGTTGGTTGGTTCGCCACGCGAGTTCGTCAGACCCCGGATCGCAAAGAAGGAGCGATAGAGGTAATAATGTCCATCGACCAGAAGGACTCTCGGCACAGCTGACAGGCCGTTTTTTTTGATGTCGTGAGTAACAGGATTTAAGGGCATTGCGCTGCAGGGGATAAGGAAATCTCTGAAAGCGCGATCATCAGAAGTTTCTTTTTGTGGGATTCAAGTGTCTGGGTATGTCCCTTGTATTTGATTCCTCGGTATCCAAGAAGTAGTGGATCCTTGCTGCTCTGAGCGTTAAATCTCGCGAGGTAATTGGCGATCGTTGCTCCCTGAAACTCCTTGGGCGCCAAGAGATCGAAAAAGGAGTACCCTTGGACTTCCACAGATGGCATAGCGAGAATCTCGCACGCGATTTGATTCACAAACCGGATCTTCCCATCATCATCAGAAATAAGTATAGGTACCGGAAGATTTTCCAATATCTCCTGAAGCTCTCCTCTAGAGGTCTTTAACCGGTTCAACACAACGGAGAGCAGTAAAGAAAGAATGGCAGCGATCGTAAACGTGCAGCTTCTCACATAAGGAGTCATTTCCGTATGGTTCACGGCATTGGCATTCAGAAAACGCAGGCGCTCCGGACTCAAAAAGATGGTCGCCACGATGAGCGAATAAATCACGGCCCAAAAGATCATGCTTCGGGGAGGAAGGCTGAACGCCAGCACCATGAGACCAATGATTCCAAACAGAGGGGTCATCGTGGTTTGTCCAGTCATGCGATCCAAACAAATAACAAGCACCAGATAAGCGAAGGGAATCACCAATTCGTTGATCCATTCAAAAGAGCGGGCTTTGGATAGCATGTCGATTTAGGAGGATATCAGTGTCTCGGAAGATTGTCTCAGAGCATTAAGATTTTCAAAAACCGGCCGAATGGCATCCTGCCAGGTTTTCTTGGAATAGCGTTCCTGTAGCTTCTTTCGACCAGCCTTTCCCATGGACTCGCCCGCAGTGGGATTTGTCAGGATGGAAAGTATGGCCTCCGCAAGTTCCTCCGGATTCTCCTGCCCGACGAGCAGACCATCCGTTCCGTGCGCGATAATTTCCGGAAGCGCCCCGATCCGGTGCGCAACCACGGGGCGCCCCCGCTCCCAGGCCTCAAGAACAACCATCCCAAAGGGCTCCTTCCAGATAGAGGGAACGATGGAGCATGCCGCATTTGCCCAGAGCTCCTCCATCGCCCGATGCTCCAGAAATCCTGTGAAACGGACATTCTTCAAACTCGCGTCACGAACCATCCTTTCAAGTCTCGGTCGCTCCGGTCCCTCTCCGACAATCCAGAGGTTACGCCCGTAGTGGTGAACCATCTCCCAAGCCTTCAGAAGGCGATCGACTCCTTTCTCCGCGGAAAGCCTTCCGACAAAAAGGACATCCCCCCCCTCGGGATACGGAGAAGAATCCCGACTGCTCTCATAAAAATGAGGAATCACCGTGATCTTCCGAGATGGGATCCCCATAGCAACATGTTCTGCTTTCTGGGCTTCGCTGATGGCTATCCAATGATGAATCCTGTGAAAAAGATCCATTCCCCGGGCATGAGCTGTGATAGCTCCCATGATACCGCTTTGCAGATGACTGCCATGCCAGCAGGCGGTCTTGAAGGCGGGCATGAAGTTTCCTCTCATGCATCGCTGACAAGGCTCCCCATGGTTCAGAAAAAAGCCATTCACGCATCCAAGGCGGTAATTGTGAAGGTACTGCACGACAGGAACACCCAGTTTAAAGGCTAGTTCGTAGACCGCTGGCGACATGGCGGGAAAGACATTGTGAACAAGCCAGACCTCATAGCTCCCAAGTTTCTGGTAATGTCGGAGCTGACTTACGATGCTCCAGTTAGAGATGGCCTTGAGCGTTGAGATTCCCTTTTTGAGTATGCCTCCGGAAAAGGCCTCCGCACTGGAAGCAAGCATGTATCCGATATCGAAGTCGCGATGGAGAGCGTCTCCAATCCGATACACGCTTCCTTCCTCTCCTCCGAACTCGCGGTAACGGGAAAAAAGTTGAAGAATCCGTGGCCTGGCACCCATCCCGACAGATGAAACGAGAGCTCTTTTCATGATAGTTCTGGGAGGGAATCACTCAAACCAGAACTGCGGGAAGTTCCATTCAATATGTGTCGCCGTAATCGGAGGCAGCCCCTTCAGAGCCTCCGCGAATCTGTGGATCCGATGCCCCCTTCTTCTGGCAAGGGTCAGGGAGACGACCGAGCAGTGAACCAATCCCCATCATCCCCAGAAGAGCCACGATGAAAACCAGATAACCCGCCGTCATGTGAAACCACGATGGGTGCTCCAGAGGGTTCTTGCCCAAAGCAAATTCACTTCCAAACGTAACCGTGCCGATGGTCAACATCAGAATCCGCGCAAGATTTCCGGCAACAGCAAGTGGCGGTGTGCAGAGGAAAAGCACCCATTTCTTCCAAGCTCCCTTGAGCGTGAAATGGGCAAAGAGAGCCCCCACCATCATGAGAGCGAAGAGCGAGCGGATACCACTGCAAGGATTGGCGACATCCACCGCGAATTTCTGCCCCGCAGCCAGATGGTTCGTGATGTCGGGGGCGGAAAGAATCCCGGTCCCCACAAGAACCACGGGAACACCGATCATATTCAGCACCAGAACACTGATCTTTGACATCAGGTAGCGCAGAGGGAGGGCCACCATCATGTCGAGACCCGGGAAGGGAATCGCAAAAAGCAGGAAGGCGATCGGGAAGGCCAGCGCCTTCAGAAACTCCCAACCGAGCAACCACCAGACGCATCCCACCACGCAGATCACCACACTGATCAGTCCGAAGAAGGTGACATCAGCCTGATTGCCAGCCCAGAAGAGCAGAAGACCAAAAGCAAGAAGAGGCAACCCTCCCCATCCGCACCGAGGTGTCATCGAGAGGAGGCGGACACGATCCTGATAAATCAGGAAACAAAAAGCGGGCACGATCAGAAAACCATGTCCCATGTCCTCGTTCTCCGTCCAGTTTCTCCAGATATAGAGACCGAGTGAGTAAGAAGTCGTACCGATGCCGAAGCTATATTGAAGCAATAGCAGAAGTGCAGTGAGCGCAAGAATGGCCCCCGTACAAAGGGCAAGCATCGTAGGAAAAGGGCGTGGGCGAGCGTTCATACTTGAGTGCTATAATGCTTTAGGAAAGGTTCGCATCACTTCATGACCGACGGAGCCAGCGCTGCTATAAAATCAGTGATCATTTTCTGAGTCGCCACGCCATCCTTCCCATTGGGCGTGAATCCCTGCAGCACAGGTGCACTGACAGCTATGTAGGCCCAGCGGTGGTTCTTGTGATGAATGACCCGATCCCAGCTTGTCAGCAAGAGGCGATGGAGATGCGACGAAGTTGTGACTCTGTTTCCCACAAACCAATAGCAGTAAAGACTCGGCAGTGTCTTCGTCACCCCGGGAGAGATCTCAACGGGCCTGGATATATGATCGGCCATCACGGTGATGGAGCGCCCATCAGCCAGCCTTACCGGAATGGTCTCCCTACGGTCGATCGACCAACCCTGCGCTGGAAGGCAGAGTTCAGGTCGGTGGATGCTACGTTTCTCGGCTCCCGCCAGCACGACCTGAGCATTGATGGGGTCGCCAAATGAATCCGAGTAACTCTTTTTCACAATTTCCGTATCCTTGGGCAGGACATACTTTTCTCCCTCAGAAGCCGCTGCATCCTTACCCGAAAAACCGTTGACCTGAGAAGGCAACTCCATGATCACCCCGCTCTCCGTGGTCGAGTTCACGGAACTGGTGAATTTGAAGGCCAGAACAGTTACGATCGATAGAATCAGCACGACGATCACCCTTACGAAGGCATTGCCTGATGCATATGAGAAAAGATTCATAAAATGAATGGAGCGATTCTTTGGAGTTTAATCGGCATTGGCAACAATCAACTCTTTGTTGGCAATCCACCTTTGATTCCAGCACTGAATTCCTTAACTGGGTGAACGGTCCAGGCGTTGCGTCGCTCCCCCTCCGCTACTGAGATGGATGGCGATGGCAGGTTGGAGATGAGGTGGTTAGCCTCGTCCCACCCACGCACCCTAAAGCCCAGATGGTGAGCAAGGCTCGGAAGGTAAAGCTCCATATAGCAATGAATTTCCTTAGGCTGGTTGGCAATGCTCAGAAAGGCCTCCCGGTTCCACAGTGAGCCACTTCCGAACATCGAGAGGATAGGTTTATGATCCTCTCGACGTGAAATCGACTTCCAGAACGGCAGGAAATCGGGATCGGATTCATGGAAAAGCATGTGATAGTTACTGGATCCATCGATCCGGTAAAGCCAGTGTCCCATCACATCGGCATCATTGCGCAGCATCTCGTCAATCTGACGGAGATTAAGATCAGGAACCAGTGGCAGGTGATCATATTCGCAGAAATAGATAAAATCGGCATTCTCCCTCTCAACAACCGAGGCCATAGCCTGAAAAATGCCGGTATAGGATTGCTTTTCTCGCTGATTGTCCATCTTTCGCAGATCAGGATCCTCCACAAAAACCTTCCGAGGATAGTCAATAGATTCGAAATCCCGCCTTGTGCCTCCAAAAGCGATCCAAAGATTCTCCCCACTACAAACCGGACGCCATGCTTCCAGAATGGAGCTATATGAGGATCCCCCCAGATGGGTAAGCACAACATTTATCACTTTCCTATGATGCTCCAAGATACAGGGCGGGCCGGTAAGACGAGGAAAATCAGGGCGGGCGTGAGTTGTAAATCCGATTGCCTGCTTCCAATAGGTAAGGCGCTTCTGCGACTGAAAGCGTGGGATGAGTGGCGGTAAGCCCTCATGCCCAATAACCCAAGGGCGGCCACTCCAGCCCACCACTAGACCGCGCCCCAGACTGTCTCCCGTGACGCAATCGCTGATGTCGCTAGCAAAGAAATCTGTCACTGAGAGTAGTAGTTTCCTCAACGAAAGTTTGTACTTGCGAGAGGAAGTTGCCAGACATTCCAACGCCCAATACCAAAGGAAGAGTGTATTCCACTTGAAATAGCGTCCCGCAAGACGCTCCGGTTCTGATGCCATTCTGAATAGCCAAGTCATCCCGATTCTCTGCATCCAGAGCGGTGCATCCGGCTTCATTCCGGCATTCACATCGAAGGCAAATCCGACCGCAAGCATCACGCCATGAGAAAGCTGAGGCTTGATCCGATGAATCCATCCATACTGCTTGGGCGTTCCGAGTCCGACCCAGATGAAGTCGGGTTTGGATTTCTGAATCTCTCTCAATACCGTCTCATCATCTTTTAGTAAGCCCTCCATAGAACACTCTCCATGGTATCCTCCAACGAAGTGCAATGAGGGGTTGAGTTGCAGCATTTGCTCGCGAAAGCGACGCCCACATTCATCAGATCCACCGATGAGGTAGTGTGTTATTCCCTCCGGACAGGATGCCATAAACTCTCTGGTAAAGGTTGGCCCGTACACGCGGTCCTCCATCTCGGCACCCTTTGTGTTCATAGCCCAGACCAAGGGCATTCCGTCCGGAACCGTTATGTCCACGCTCTCCGCAAGAAGAGCGAAATCGGCGTCGTGCTTTCTCATGGTTACGATCTGCGTGTTCGCGAAATCAACAGCAAACGACCTCTGTGCTTTCCGCGCCTCCTTTATCAATAAACGTGACAACTCTTGGTAGGTCGTTGCCAACAAGCTTGTTCCGAGAACTCGTATCGCCTGGGAACCATGCACCCCATTTTCAAGATTCGGTTGGCCTATTTTGCTTGTTCCTTCAGAAGGCCAGTCCCATCCCAAGTAGCGCGCTGTAAGGGTGGAGCGTTCAGCTCCATTTCTGCCATAAATGGAATAGGTAACGTATCTCTTGGAGTAGGCACCCGCCATCCACTTCCGTATGCGGTGATGAAAGATTACGGGGATCCGCAACCATTCGGAAGGGGCCCCTGTCATTCTCTTCCATTGTTGAGATTCTTTTTTAGCTGCGGGCGACTCGCTGGTGTTCTGACCAGTAAAGGCAAATGTAGAAAGAAGCCTGCCGCAGGCTTGGATGCTTATGTTCGCCTGAAGCATTCTAGCCATCCATTCAGCATCACCGATCGAGCGCCACATCGTGTCAAATCCGCCCACTTTCTCCACAATCGAGCGTCTGTAGAAGCTCGCACAGCTCAATGAAGAAAGGTGAACCAAGCGGGTATGCATCAGACGCGGTTCGATAATCCTTCGATACGACAAGGCACGGCCCTCCCGGTCAGTGAGAAGCGCATCACCACAAAGGATGTCGGTCTCGGGATGTTCCGAAAACCATCTTGCCACATACTGCAGGGTGCCCGGCAGATACTGCTCGTCCGAGTTGATCCAGGCCCAGAGATCGCCCGAGATCTTCTCCATGCCCTTGTTGATTGCATCGTACATGCCGTCGTCCGGTTCCTTGAACACGCGCAACGCGTAACCGGACGGAGTGCGAAAGTGCAAAAGTTCAAAGGCCTGAAGGTCTGAAACAAGATTGCCACCATATCTCGACTTGAGATCCTCACCCAACTCCCTGGCGAACTCCTCAATCCCCAGAGTTCCTCCGTCTTGGATGATGTGCTCAATCGCTAGAGGCGATTGAGCAGGAGATCGGAGATTGGAGATTGGAGATTGGGTTTCTAAAACAGCTCTCGACTGTCGACCGTAGACTTTCGACTCAGCCATTTGCGCCGCAGACGCATTCCCCCCCAAACTGCTACCCCCTATATCCCAACTCCCATCTGCTATCTTCTGTGCCGCAGACGCATCTTGCTTATCCGGCGCAATCTGATCTGCCACGCTCGCAACACACAGATTCAGCCAGTCGAGTTGGCCGTAACTAGGGGTGATGATGGAAATCTTTTGAGGAGTCATGCGTGGGAATGCTTGCCTGAAAGTAAGGTTTATGGCGACTTATGAAAGCATTCGCCATGAAAGTACTCTTTGACCATCCGAATCCATTCATGCTGGCTCATGGAGGATTTCAGCTTCAGATCGAGCAGACGAAGAGAGCACTTGAGGGTATAGGCGTTGAGGTGGAATGGTTGAAGTGGTGGGATTCGACTCAGACCGGCGAAGTAATCCATTACTTCGGTCGCCCAAGCAGTGCCTACATCGACTTTGCTCATCAGAAGGGGCTCAAGGTCGTTATGTCAGAGCTACTCACGGGCCTGGGATCACGATCAGCAATTCACCGGCGGCTCCAGAAAAGCTTGATGAGACTCTCTCAGAAGCTTCTCCCCGGAGCCTTCACAGCGAAGCTTGCATGGGACTCCTATCAAAAAGCCGATGCAATCGTCGCTCTGACTCCGTGGGAAAAACAACTCATGGTCGAGATGTTCAACGCGCCCCCTGAGAGAGTCCATGTCATTCCTAACGGCGTAGAAGAAGTATTCTTTAGATCTTCCATCTCCCATCTTCCATCTCTCAGGGCTGACTACCTCGTATGCACGTCAACGATTACCGAGCGAAAACGGGTGCTAGAACTAGCTGAGGCTGCCATTCTTGCTCAAACTCCGCTTTGGATCATTGGCACCCCGTATGCCGAAACAGTTCCTTATTATCTTAGATTCCTTGAGGTTGTGAAAAAATCCGGCGGGGTTATACGCTACGAAGGTGGCATTTCAGATCGTCAGCGATTAGCTGAGATCTACCGATCAGCCCGTGGATTCGTACTTCTGAGTACAATGGAAAGCCTCAGCATCTCAGCACTCGAGGCTACTGCATCAGGATGTCCCCTGCTGCTTTCAGATCTCCCATGGGCAAGATCAACATTTGGAAACAGTTCTGAATATTGTCCCTCTGCTTCTAAAAAACAGACTGCTCGGCTTATAGCTGCATTTTATAGAAACTGTCCTAATATAGTAAATACAGGATTAATTACTAGCTGGACTGATGTCGGAAGACTTCTAGAAAAGGTTTACTCTCTTTGTATCAAAGGGTAAATTTTTTAATTTTTGAGTGTACTCAACAACATTTTGGTGATTTTTGGAAATCTGTCGTACTGGTGAAGCACCGCAGGCATGTTTCCCCCCGTGTTATTAATGACACGCCCTTGGCCGTCGGTTTTAATTTCGCTATTATGATAAAGTCCCATCGTGTAAACAGGACCTTGATTGTTTATAAGTCTAAGTCCAGAAATCGGTTCACGATGAACGATCCAATTATGAACCCCCTGATCCGACCCGGTACTGGTATTTGGTCTGTATGCGGTGAATGCCAGCTCACAAAATTTGTGAAGATAGAGCAGCATTGATTCCCGCGTGCCGAAAGTCACACCGGCGCAGGAAACCTGACACTCCGAGACCAAGGCCGCTTTCTCCGGTCCCACCGCCTCATAAATCATCTCACTGTTGCTCGGGCATTTCCCGATGCTTCGCCCGGATATTTCCTCAAAACAGAACGCTCCTTCCTCCCCATCCATCCAGGAAAAGGGATCCTTCTGAAACCAGACATCCCGGACATCCGTGATCATGATCCGCTCGTAGTCGGGATTGGCGATCAGAAACTCGTAGTAAAGCAGGAATCGGAGATAGAATAAAAACCAGACATGACGCGCCACGGCGACCTTAGCCCCGAAACTTGGCAATAAACCGATCACCCACCTCCAGAAGGGCCAGATCAGCAGCATCGGCTGGTGATTTTTAATCGCCCAGTAAGGGAAACGAACGATCTTCACCCCCTGTTCTGCAAGATAGTGCTCGGTTTGGGCGGAGGTTTTTGTGCAGAACATCACCACGTCTCCTTCGTAGCCGGTATGGCGGAGCGAGTCAAAAAAAGGCCTGATGCTCTCCGTGCCAAGATTGCGAAGCGTACCTAGAATGACATTGCGCGATTCTTTGTGCTCAGAGTAAATCATGCTGGGGCGTGTGGGAGGGGTGATTGTTGCTATGAAAAGACTTTGCCAACTCTGAAGCTCTAGAATTCCTGGGTGAGTTCCATGATTTTGTCGAGCGGAACCGTCATCCGGTAATCCCGATTTGCAGAAAAAACCTCAAACGGTGGTTCACCCCAAATTCGCATCGAAAGGCCCTTAGGCTCTCGGTCCGGGATGAGAAACATAACCGACCGTCTGGCCGCTGCGTGCGAGATTCTCAGCAAAAAGCGGGCCGCACATTTTTTCCGGTTATGTCGAATCAAGCAAAAGCTAAAATTCAATATTTATCTGAAATATGCCTGCATCCAAAGAGTTAACTTAGTGAATGTCACAATTTTTCCCATATATGTGAGTTTTTTGGGGCTAATATTGCATCCATAACTCCAATTTTTCTAGCATCTGGAAGCTGATGAATCAAGTCTCCCGTATGTTCGTTAATAAATGCAATTTTATATCCATCCGGAATAATGCTTTCAATTTCAACATCCTTTAAAAAAAGGATTTCAAAAATGATAACCGGTTGCTTTATTTCGATAATCTTTTTGATTCCTCGGAGCACTTCACACTCGTAACCTTCGACATCAATCTTTATAAAAGATGGTAAATCAGATTTTAATTCATCAATAATATCATCTCCCCTTTTTATCAGAACAAATTCAGAATTAAGCGAAGTTTTTTGGGCTTCAGTTTTGACTTTGATTGAAGCGTCTCCTGTGCCCTCCCCATGATAGATGCAAAGAGATTCATTCTTATCACCTAGCCCAAAATTGTGCAATTTTACGCGTTGAACCCCACTTAAAAGATTACTTGCAATTGCAAATGGTTTTTTTAGGGGTTCAAAAAGATGGATTTGATCTAATTGAAATTCTTTTTTTGCAAAACGCCAACTCATAAATCCCATATTGGCCCCCACATCCCATATTGTATCACCTGGAGCGATAACGAGCTCTCCTATTCTATATATTTGAATCATGCTTGAACTAACATCTCCTAGGTAATGGTTCAAAATCCAAAATGTATCAGGGGCATTCACATCTACATATGTTTTCCCCGTTTCGTTAAATGAAATAGGGATTTTTTTTAAATAAGGTAAATAATTACTAAGTACTTTAAGTGCTTTATAAGCTCCTCTAATTTTAAATGTTTTCCTATTATAGGCATATGCCTTTAAAATGTATTCTGATATTTTATTTTTTATTTTCATGTTTTTAAATCCCAATACTTTCTTGTAATGCCTATTTTTCGATTCCCTTAGTTAGCAGCAGTTTATTTAAAATTGACAAGGGAATCGTGATTTCATTTTTTGCATTAGCATTAATAACTAGAAAGGAGTGCTGCAATCTATTGCACACGGCTATCCCCTCATAGCATCCGTTGAGAAAATTATCCGGGCACAACTCCAGCACCCTGCATCCGGGAGAGCACCAGAGCAGATTTGTCAGACCCGCCCCATGCTCGGCAATGATCGCCTCCGCCTTGCTGAAATAGGCCACCTGTTCGCAGAATGAGAGCTTCTCCAAGTCAATGGCTGCCCACCCAAGCGACTCCAAATACACAGAGATCTCTTCCTGATTGGCGATTCCCCGTGTCTTGCCCTCCCTTAGGACGAAAAACTTTCTTGCCGTAGCACCAAGTGAAGCGTGAGGTAGAAACTGCTCCCTCAGCCACTGGACGGAGCGTGGACTGGTGCACCCGGTCATGCAGTTAGGAGAAGAGAAATAATAATCTTCCACTAGCAGATGCTGCTCTGGGGTCTCTCGCACACGATCCAGTAACCCCATCATGGAAAGACATTCCCTCTGATACCGCTTGAGCGGTCCATGGATCAGAATCTTTGTTTCCGCAGGAAACTCAGAGAGCAGAGCCAGCCTGGGCAGGGCATCTGTCAGCCAGTGATAGAACCCCTCCGACCAGGCACCGACAAGACTTGTCCAGGGTCCCTCCAATCGGAGAGGACGGGGTAAGAAAGCGTAATTGAACGCGGGATCGTGACGGCAGAACTCCTCACCATAGACAGCCTCAATCATGAGGTTCTTGTTCGTGTCCATTGGGGCCAACGAGGACCCGACCAAGCGAGCCTCTTCCTGTTTCATCCAAAAGACCGGCCATGGCTGGCGGCCATTCTGATTCATCCCGGCAGATACGATCAGCGATGGCGATGGAAGAGGAGGCATCTGCTGCCCCCTCACCACGACCCTGCCTCGAACCAGACCCGAATCGATCAACTTTGTGCCGCTGTAGAAGCCACGGGGAGCTCCCACGCACACACCTGCACCGAGTATGCGCCAGAGTGAGATCCACGCACCGATGGCAGCACGCTTGATCGACGCCAAAAGGCGATAGAGAGCTGCATGCCCCCTCATTCTTGCCAGGAGTCGCGTTCGGATCGTGGAGTCAGCCATGGATAATTATCGACTTGGATCTTCTGAACGGAAACCGGCAGCCAGGATTTCTCTGTAGATGCGGAGATGCTCTCCCGCGACCACCTTGGGATGATATCGCTCAGCCATCACGGATGCGGCGGTTGCAGGACGAGGAAACCCCTCCTTGATCCACACTTCGATCATGTGACTTAGCCCGTTCCAGTCCTTCCCATCAACGAGACCGGCACCCTCGACCCCCTCGCAGATATCGACCATTCCTCCCAGCCTCGCTCCAAAGAACCTGAGATTGCGGGCCAATGCTTCCGCGACAACAAGCCCGAAGGCCTCCTCCTCAGGAAAATGGATCAACGCATCCGCCGCATCAAACTGGGCTATCAGCTCACTTGTCGGGAGGTGAGGAGTATGTCGGGCAAATTTCGCACATCCGGGCAGCATCTCCAGAAAGCGGCGACCATAGGGAGTCTCATCACACGATCCGATAAAGTTGATCTGGAACCTAAGCCCCTTGGTATGCAACTCCCTTGCCATCTCAAGAATCTCCACCTGCCTTTTTCTGGGACTGATCACACCGACATTGAGAAGAATTGGGTGTGAATTGGAGGGACGTGGATTCTGCGGCTCAAAGAATTCCATCCTCAACGGATTCGGGACACGCCATGTTCTTGCTGCACGCGTAGTCACTAAGGATTCTGTGTAGGCCGAATTACAAAGGACTCCCGCGCTACGAGGCAGTGTGAAATTCTCCATCTTTCCTGTAATCCAGTGAAAGGAAGTAATCCTCGCACGAAAGATCCTGGCAAGCTCGGCCATATTCCCGTGGATCGTAAGAACATTCGGATAACCCGAAAACACGGCGCTTATCGCACAGTCCCGCTCCGTTCCCTGTCCATGCACGATATCGGGATTGATTTCCCGAAGTTTTCTTCTCACAGCATGTATACACCCCTGATAACCGGTTCGCAGCCATCCGATTTTGGGAACATGAAGCGAGTGGATCCAGATATTCTCAGCGATTTTTTCAGGGGAGACTACAAGTTCTTGGATGCAGGAAAGAACATGCACTTCACAATCCGGAATCTGTACAAATCCCTCAAGCAGTGCCTCCACAGCGGTTCCAAAACCAAGGTCTTTCGAGGAGTAATCCCTGGTGAGCGCCCGTCCGTCGGAAGTCAGAAGAGCTATCCGCATAGGAAATCAACAAGCTGTGAACAATGGATCATCAATTAGTGAAAGGCCGGAAACAGGGAAGATTTGTTTGTGATTGGCTTTTTTTTCGCGGTTGTATTGCAGCGCGGTCGGTATCCCGTGAATTGCAAGTTCCTTCCAGAGCTTCACGGAAGGTGGGGTTGTTCCATAACAGCATTCTGCGGCAAAATTCATATCCTGGGATCTGAGAGCACCCTTTAGACTCAACCCGACAGCCGTGGAGAGCCACCAATGGTAAAGGGCGGTTCGTTCTTGGAACCAGACGGCTTTGGCCAGGGGGGAGAACTGACTGGCAGCTCGCAATGCGTTCATGGGGGCAAGCTTGCGCTCCACCTGACGGAGAACCTTCCTCTTCGGCGAGCCGCTTATGGACTGGGAGTGCATTCTGTACTGAATCAACGGTTCCTCATCCCACAGGAAATCATGGCCTGTAGCCGCGATGAGAATCCATAGAACCCAGTCCATGGCATAGTGGTAATAGGGACTGAAAAATGGTAAAACTAATCTTGTAATATCCATGCGCACCAAGGTTGACGGCCAGTTAATGATATTATGCTGAAGCAATATGCGGATCATCCGTTCTCCGAAGAGGGATCGGGGTAAACGGCGGCCTAATTCGGGCAAGCCGCGGCTGATAGTGTCACTGAGGTAGGGATCTCCCTTTTCATCGATCCAACTAGCCCCACCGTGAATTAACGCGGCTTCAGGATGAGAAGCAAGCAGAGGCAGACGCTTTTCAAGAAACCGAGAATCCAAAATGTCATCCTGCCCAGGGGGACACCAGAATTCCCCTCGTGCTGCATTCAGGAGGAAGAAAACGTTACTATGAAGACCCCGATTAGGCTTCCAGCTTAGGAGCCTGAATCTTGGATCGCGAAGAAACGGTTGAAGAATCTCCCTGGTATTATCACAGGACCCATCGTCACCAAACAAAACCTCAAAATCGGAAAAAGTCTGGGCCGAAATCGATGTGCACAGCTGCTCCAGATATCCGATTCCGTATTCAGAGGCATTGTAGACAGGAACTAGGAAGCTGACTTTTGGAGAATTAATGCTCATGAACGATAGGATTATTAACGCACTCCTAAATAAATGCCCATGGGCCTATTGTCCCAGCGGATAGTACGATAACCTAGTGATTCCATTATATTCTTAAACTCTGAAACCTGCTGTATTCCTGAAGGATCATCATGGACTTCCGCAATAAGTATTCGAAAACGCTTGAAAACATCAAGATTAGAGCCGCGAACGATCTCCCATTCCGACCCTTCACAATCAAGTTTTAGGATATCAATTTTCCCCTTAACGGAGCCAACCCACTCTTCGAATGCGTAGCAATGAACATCATGAGAATCTCCAGTGCTGTTTGGTGAGGTTTCACTCCCATAAATGCTAGTTCCACCAGGACTATTCTTTTTTAACTGTATTTTAACTTTTCTGGCATGCCCTCCGAGCGCTGCATGAATTGGAATTGCTGAGTCACAGTTATTTTGTGTTAGGTTGAACTGCAGTATTTTGTATGTGTCATTCTCGGGTTCAAAACAGTAAGCAGAACTAACACCCACTATGTTGTTAAGCCAAATCGTGAATGATCCTATATTTGCACCCACATCAACCACTTTAACCGGTTTTTCTTCTAAGAGACTCAACAGATCACCATACTCATTATATTTAAAGATTTCCTTGATTGTATAGAGATCTGCCATCGAGGTTTTTGTAGGCCTACCAATCATAACGATCCATTTTTTATTAAAAAGAAACCTGTAGGGAAAATATGGCATTTCTATTACTCCTAATCTCGATAGGATAATTAAAAATGGGTTTTTGAAATCCCTAATTGTTAAGATGAGTGATTTTAACTGCGCATATTTATATTTTATTGCATTCATCTTAAAGTGAGTCTTCATTAATTAGCTTTCGGTATAATTGAAAGCGCATCTTGCTGGCATCATAGAGTTCTGTACAGCAGTTATAGATAGCGTCGCAATGAAGATATTTTGCATTCGCTTCGGATAACGCACTTTTCAGGGGGCGGTCCATACCGACCTCTCCTGATACAAGGATTTTTGGACCAAGCTCATATTTTGAAAGTGTCTTCATGATGCAGCTTTCGGGATGTCCCATGATAATCAAAGGAAGCCCCGCTGAGAGATAACTACCGATCTTGGTCGGAAGACTGTACCTATTGTAGCGGGGGTGATCATCATTCAGAGACATCGGAGCAAAACCCCAGGAGCACTTTTTCAGTTCTTCGGATAATTTTTCTACATTGAGATTGCCGTGCTCTTTCATCCATGAGGACTCGTACCATGGCCTGCTTTTGTAGGAATGAGCTCCGAAGAACTCAAGACTTACGGGTTGTTCAAGTTCGTTGCGTATCCTTTTCAGAGAGTCAATAAAGTGAATGAACTCCTCCTCGACGAGAATTGACCCCGCATAGGCGATGCGGATTCCTCCATCAGTTTTGTTGATCGGATTTCGAAGGCCTCGCAATTCATCCTCCTCCAGACCAGCGCGTGTGATGAAGGCGTTCACTCCCGTTCTGGCGTGAAGATCCTCCGCCATCGGATGACTGATCACATCCCGACTAGATGCCATTGCGTAGAGTTGCTCAGCCTGGGCGCTAAGTTTCTGATAAATAGGTGCATTACAAGTCGTATCGGCATAATCATGCATCGAGACATGGTACCTGATCCCCGAACTGGGAAGAATTTTTGAGAGTGGCAGAATGGACCACGCATGAGGAATGGCCCAGATAACATCCGGACTTATTTTTTTAATGGTATTTTCAAGATGGGTGGCGGCATTTGGCGCCCAGAGATTTTGTAACAACCATGATTTTGTGCTGATCAAACGCTTGTGAGGAATGAATTTAGATGGAATCTGATAGTATTCATGACTAGCCGTATTCTGACCGAATCTTTTTTTGGCATCCTTCTCGCAACTCCACCAGAAGAGATTCTCCCTTGGCCATCCTTTCAGCATCTGCCTGACGATGGCAGCACCTCCTCCCGATCCATTAGGTGGAAATGAAGTAGCAATTAATAGGCGAGTGGAGTTTTTTTTCACCGGATTTACCTTGTCAAAAACTAGAATTCTTTTATTTAAATCTAGATATTATGTGTTTCTTGAAACTTTTGATGCAAAAGCTGTTGTCTTTTTTTGGTCTTGAACTTCACCGAATTGAATTTCTAAAAGGGTTTTCACCGGGAACTAACACCAGACCAATAGGTCGTTTGGAGTCTTTTCTGGAGGATATCAAGGCAAGGGGGTTTCAACCAAGGGGGATTATTGATGGAGGAGGTCACCGTGGAGAATGGAGTAAAGTAGCTTTGTCAGTTTTTGGAGACATCCCTTTGATCATTATAGAGCCTCAGGAAGAACTTTATAAGGACTTGTCTAGTTTGGTTAAAGCCCATCCGAATTGCAGGCATATCAAGGCCGGTATTGGCAGACAATCCGGTCAACTGATCCAGACCATCTGGGAGGACTATGCGGGTTCGTCTTTCCTTCCACCTGTGCAGGACTCGCTTCTTGAATCTGGTACGCAGAGGACGGTCATGATGACGACTTTGGATCAGATTTTATCGGATTCACCGCCAGGCTTTTACCCCGATCTCGTGAAACTTGATATTCAAGGCTTTGAATTGGAGGCGCTTTCAGGTGGGGAATCTCTTTTTGGTAAGTCAGAGGTGTTTATCATTGAGACCTCACTCTTTTCATTTATGCCAAACCAGCCAATCACTCGGGATGTGATTCGTTTTATGTCGGAGCGAGGTTATGAGATTTACGATATTACGGAGTTTGCACGCAGGCCCAGCGATGGAGCTTTGGGACAGGTTGATTTTGCTTTTGTGAAATCAGACGGGGTTTTCAGGAAGTCAACACAATGGTAAACTTTATCATTGCATCTTATATTTATTCTCTAAATTCCAAGAAGCATTTTGAATCTTATTAATGTATTCAGTATATTTTTTTTTATTAGATAGTAGAGATGACAATACGCCTTTCAATATTTGATATTTGATTTCGGCATCGCATCCCTCTTTTTTCCGCCAGCTTACAGAGGGATTAAATAGAAGAAGTTCCATTATTTTTTTAATGGATTTCAGAAACTGATAATTCCAATTACCTTTTCTTTTCATTAATGAGGGATGATCAAAAGGCATTTTTCCAAATGCTATGAGGTAAATCGTAAAAACCACCGAGGCACACCCCATTCCATACATCAGATTGCATGCATATTCCCAAGTAAGTCGAGAAGATGGGACAAAATGCTGGAGTGTAATCTGGGAATCATAACGAAAACTCCAACCCATAGCGCGCAGGCCAAAACAGATTTCCGTGTCTCCACCAGTGGATAGTCTACTGCCTTGACGATCACTCATGAGAAACTCAAAACCTCGTTCAAACAATTTTATCAGAGCTTCTCTGCGTATGGTGAGTCCTGCCCCCCAAAGAAGCGTTCCCTCTGCGTCTGTGATATCGCCATCATGGGCATGCTGTTTTCCAAGAGCATAGAAACCTTTGATTCTGCTCATCCATGGCGGAGGTGGACTTTCATAGACGGGAAGTGCAGGCCCGCCCAAAGCTCCTAGCTTCGAATCGGTTGCAAAAGCTGTATTAATCTTTTTGATCCAATCAGGTGATACCCAGTTATCATCATCGATAAAACTGACGAGACTATATTGGGATGCATGCAGCCCGCAGATACGCGCATTGCTTAGGCCGCTTTTTGGCTCTGCAACTAGCCGTAGCCTCGACTTAATTGATTCGGGACAAGCTTCTTTAGCAATCTCAGTAGTATTGTCTGTCGAGGCATTATCCACGATAATGACCTCCCAATCCGGATCATCACAACTGGACTGACATCCCAGATGCCTTAATGTCTCTGGCAGGCGAGTTGCGCTATTATAACAGCAAATCACGATAGACACTCCCTGTTTCATCATTTTTTTAATACGATGACAGCCTCTGTGGAAGAGATTTAGGTTGCAGGGATGAGAGCTGCCTGTCCACTGCATTGAAGATCTTATCCACACTCAGTTCCTGCATGCAGCGGATGTTATAAGGACAACCTGACTTCCAATGAGCAATTGGAGAACGATGGTGACAAAAGAGGCAAGGAACTTCACTGTGGACACCAGCTGACGGTGAATCTGGGAGAAGACTGTAGTGAGGATTAATCGCCCCGTAGAGGCCGACGACAGGTATACCCACGGCTCCGGCGATATGAACAGGCCCAGAGTCAATCGAAATTACCAGATCACAACTGGATACTAATGCAATCAATTCTCTTGTTTGGAGTTGGCCGGCAAGGTTTTGTGTTCCGCTGAGCTCATCGTAGATGTTGAGTTTTCCACTGATGTGAGTTCCGAATTGGATGATATAAGTATCCCAGGCTTTGTGGATCCTATTGACAAGCATCTGCCATTTGGTTGCAGACCACTCGCGGACTTCCCACGTGGGCCCGCAGTTAATTGCTATCAGAAAGCGTGAGGGGGTTAATGTTTTCTCGATATGATATTTTTCAAGCGTTTGTTTTATCAGTGATTGACTTGGATACAATCTGGGTCGCTTGTCTGTAAGAATTACATCTGAACACTCTGAGAGTGCATCAACAAGATTGAGATCGTCTACCGTTAAGCCTCGTTCATCCCGTGTTTGAGGAGTGTAGACTTTTTCGATTATTCCGAAGAGATCGAAGGGAACTTTGAATTTAACACTCCTGGCGGAGTAAACATGATCAATACTCTTTGAAAGTAGTATGATGTCCTCGCAGTAATTTGTGGTTAAGTAAACCAGCGTTTGCCCCACATGTTTCTTTCTGAGTTCAATGCACAATGGAAGCGTGCAAACCACATCTCCCAGCGCATCCATTCGTCGGATGACTATGATTTTTTTCCTTTGTTGAATCCATAAACTTAGAATGAATATCGAGAAGCTGATCAAATCAATACTTGCATCCCTAACTTCATACATTTTCCCGCGAAGCGTCCTTAAAAACTGGCGTGTTGCTTTTCTCATCATTTTTTTCTTATCGTCCGATCGGGAAACCTTTTTTTCTTTAAATTAGTCCATGTTCCGAGATTTTTCCCGAAAGCACGCCTTCAAGTCTGGATTAACTCGAATTCCGCTTTTGGGGTGATGGGAGCCCAGATACGGTGCAATTCTTTACTGACTGATTTTTCAGAGGCCACAATCTCGATCTGAGCGGCTTCCCCGATGTTGTCGATTTGTACAGATCGCGAAACAAGACTGAGACCCAGTGTATAGACATTGGGATTCAGGAAAAGCTCCGGAATTCTTACCCTCATTTTGTACCGACCAGGTAACAGCTGAATAATGGGCTTCTCCTGACTGGTTCCCGTCGAGATCAGCTGGACTCCTGATCCGAAGACCTGGTAAGCGAAATCCACATCTTCCAGGGTTCTGTTCACGATAAACTCTGCTTCAAAGGCAATAGGTTCTCCATAGGGATAGCACCAAGACCCCGACGATCCATTCTCATGAATGCTGCGCAGAAGTTGAAATTCAGCACCTTTCTCCTTCTCGAAAGCCCTTGGTGCATTTCTGAGATCAATCTCTCCTTCGTCACGACCGCCGTTGTCCAAATAGTGCTTAATGACATTCTGTGTATCCCCTATCATTTGCAACTCTCCGTTCACAAGATAGAGAGCCTTTGGGCATAGGCGTAACAGTGCTTCCATATTATGGCTTACAAAGAGCACTGTACGGCCGCTTTTCCCTACCTCCCCCATCTTTCCAAGGCATTTTTTTTGAAAAGCCGCATCCCCCACGGCCAGAACTTCATCAACCACCAATATCTCGGGCTCCAAATGAGCGGCCACGGCAAAAGCAAGGCGCATGTACATCCCGCTTGAGTAACGCTTCACCGGGGTATCCAGAAATCTCTCGACCTCCGCAAATTGGACGATTTCGTCAAATTTGCGCTTTATCTCAACTCTAGTCATACCAAGGATTGCTCCGTTCAGGTAAATATTCTCCCTTCCTGTCAGTTCTGGATGAAATCCGCTCCCAACTTCGAGTAGGGAGGCAACCCTCCCCTGAATCTCGATTTTTCCGGTCGTTGGTTCCGTGATGCGGCTCAAGACTTTAAGTAGGGTGCTTTTCCCGGCGCCGTTGCGACCTATGATTCCCAGCACCTCCCCCTCCTTGACCTCGAAGGAGAGATCCTTGAGGGCCCAGAATTCCTCAATGTCATCTCCTTGTACAACCTGTCTTCCTGCAATCAAATCCCGAGACGTCCGCGCAAGGTTTCTTACATTCCTTGCGATCACATCACGAAGTGCTGTATATCTTTCTTTTGGCCCCTCATGTCCGACAAGATAGCGTTTTGAAAGATTCGAGACGGTAATGATTGTATCAGACATAATTCCTAGATCAGATCGGCAAAACTTTTCTCCATTTTTCTAAACTGGGTGATTCCGAGCCAGAGGAAAAACACTACAATCCCTATGCTAAGTATAAATCCTGGCAAGTAAATGGGACTATCACCCCCGAGTATACACCATCTAAATCCATCGATAACTCCCACCATAGGGTTGAGGGAGTATAGCAAACGCCACTTATCAGGAACAATATTGGAGCTAAATCCCACAGGTGAAACATAAAGGCCAAACTGCACGATAAAGGGAATAATATATCGGAAGTCACGAAATTTGACGTTCAATGCCGTAATCCACAGACCAGGTCCCAGACTTGCAAGGAAGGCGATGACAATGAAAACCGGTAGCAGGACGATATGCCAGTCGGGCGGAAAGCGGTACCACAGCATCATGCCAGCAAGGATTATAAAACTGATTAGAAAATCCACAAATGAAGTTACAACGGACGCGGATGGCACAATCAGTCGGGGAAAATAAACCTTACTGATAAGATTAGAATTATTGATAAGGCTGATGGAGGCCTCGGAGAGTGCTGTTGAGAAGAAGGTCCAGGGGAGCATTCCTGCAAAGACCATCAGCGGATACGGTGCGGAACCATCGCTTGGAAGTTTGGCAAGTCGTCCGAATACAACAGTAAATACGACCATAGTCAGAAACGGACGAATCAGCGCCCAGAGCACCCCGATGACAGTCTGTTTATAGCGGACGGCTATGTCCCGCCATGCCAACACAAAAAAGAGTTCCCGGTATCGCCATAGATCTCTCCAGTAATGGCGCTCTGTTTTTCCGGCTTCAATGATCAACTTATTATCATTCATAGGAATTCTCCTTCATGTAGTTTTTAACTATTTAGATTCCGTAAAAAGAAATATTATTGTGAAAGATATTCATGTAACCCGATTTAAAATATTATAATTGATGGAGGCTCGATTATTAGTGTAAGGGTATATATTATAAGTGCAGTATTCTGGAAGTCTTATATATTTTTCGCAGTCAATTAATTAAATATATATTAGAAATGCACCTGTTAGAAATATCTCAGGAAAAGATAACGAGTTTACTTACGGCATCAATTCCATTTTTCTATAAGAGTCTTAAACCCCAGCAATCATCTAGACCTCATGCAATAGCCTATAATCAATCAAGGAGCCGCGGATCATCTTCATCATGCCAATGTTGAATAACACAAGAACTAGGTCGCCGCGATAATCACCGAAAACAAAAATAAAAATCACCGGCATTGCTATAATCGGAATACAGTAAAAATAGGTGCAAAATTCAAATGCTCCGCACCTTGCCCTGCGGATAGTGTCCAAGGCCATCTTGTACATTAAATAAAGCAAAGGTAGAAAGAGCATTAACCCGATGGCTCCAACAAATTTTATCGAACCAACTGGGCCGCTATGATAATCTCCATCGAGCAGGAACATCTCTTGTTGAGCTTCCGTATCATTTAACTTCTGCTTTCCCATTGATATTTCTATACCTCGTTCATAGTCCTCACGAAGAAAACCGAATCCATCTCCAAAGATCTTACTTTTTATATATTTTTCAGAAGTAAGAGCCATTTTCCACATTTCAAAGCGCCATTCGTTACTTGCTCTTGTATTTATAACTACTTCCTGGTCCCAGTTCCCTGGAAGAAAACTAAGTGTCCGCTGGAATGTTAACGGAAGAGCTATTTGTGTGTAGCTTAGTAGAATTCCTGTAATTGCTATCAATAAAATAAAAAATGTGACCTTGGCGAAGCCTATAATCTTACCTCTAAGCAACGCAGACATGTAAGTATATAAAATAGCTGTTGCGAAAGCGTTTCTAAATCCGCCAAGAAATATCATGATATATCCCATCAAATAACCGATTAGCAGCTTTAAATTGCCAGCCATAAAAAGATTTGTTGGATTTGTTTTGCTAACTATAAAAACGATAAGAGTAATTCCAACGGCGGTAAGAAATTCGAAGCGTGTCTCTCCGGCCGTTATCTGGCTTATGTCATTTCCCTCCATTGCAGCAAAGGCACTATAAAACTTGCCGAGCACAGAGCCAACCCCTGGTAGGAATAGTTGGACTGCTCCTGCAAATGCTGTGAAGCAACTAATCCCTAAAACCCAAATAGGAAGCTGTTTTGAAAACTTAGCTGATATTTTAGACTTGTTAAGAATTAAATACGCCATCACTCCCAAAATAACATCTACATATGGTTTGCCTCCCACGCGCGCCCCACCCCCTATCGCAGCAAATCCTACTGGATTTCTAAAAAACACTGTTCCAAGATAACCTAGATTTATCCATATCCAGATATCAATAGTTTCAAAAGTACCTTTTTTATTTTCAGTTTTGAATATTCTACTGGATATATAGATTACACTTGCAAAAATAATTGCTATCTGACGGACATCAAATGGAAGCGGTAGGGCTGAAACTTTACCAGATAATCCCCAGCAAATAGGTATCAGCAGGTACATGGAAGACCCCATCCCAAAAAGTACGCAAATGACAACCAACCCCCCGATCACCTCAATGATGGGGGTATAGTTCTCATCCGCGACAAAATTACCTGCATAACAAGCAAATAAAACGCCCACAGCCATCACCATAATCAGGCCTATTTTTTGAGCTGTAAGATTGCTATTCATGTAGAAATCCTTGAATATTTTTCTGCTTAGATTTCGGAGCAATCACATACCATCTGCCCGGTTCGCGTGAGGCAAAAGTCGCGATGAGTCCTTCCCAACGAATGGCATCCCCCGATGCAGAGCACCACTCGGAAGCCCCCTGATGGAACCGATCCTTAAAACCCTCCTCCGACCCCACAAGCCATGCACCCGAAGGCAACTGCGGGAGATTTCCATTCACAGGTGTGAAATCAATCACCTCCCTCTCGCCAAAAGGCTTCCAGAGCGAATACTCGGTTTCATTCCCCGTCCCCGCAAAGTAGATTCTTTTCACTTCCTGAGGCAGATGGCTTCTCACGACATCTAGATTGTCATTGCGATGGGCGTAGATCCCATAGACCCGTGTTATTCTCTCTCCCAAGGCACCAAGGGCGTGATGCTGACTGATCGAGTGGATCATGGAGTCCACGGGGAGCAGGGGGCGGGCGGGACTCAGCAGGAGGGCAGGCACAACGGCCAGTTGACACACTACAGCAAAATATTGCCATAACTTGGAACGCACCAGAGTGCTTTGTCCATCCAGCAGCAGTAGGGGAACCAGCAATCCCGGATAATAGGAGGCTACCAGACGCGCCGCGCTCTCCGATCCAAGCTTGGCCATGTAGGCTCCTAGGGCAACCCAGCAGAGTACTCCAAAGAGGAGACCCATTCCCGACAGCACCCTCCAATTTCCTTGTAGCAATATGGCCCCGAGAGAAAAGAGAATCAGGAGCGTGATGCCAAGTCCCAATCCGGCAGCCTCCTCATTGGGGATCTCGCCCACTTCAAGATTCAAGCGGGGATAGTCCCTGAATAGCAGGCGCATGACCCCCGTGTCACGACACCCCATGATGCGGGTGCTCAGGCTTTTGGCACTTGGGAGCAAGGGTGGAGCGACAGCCCCGATTGCGATCTCCATCGCGTTGCCGGCAAGTCCCGCAACCGGATTGGTGAGCTTCATCTTCTCAAGATTGCGTGGGTCGCCGCTCCAGTCGCCGCTATGGAGCGTATTGGTCAAAGCCATTGGCAAGAACGAGATCACGACGGAGATCAGAAGGATAGCGATGGATAGAAATGGTCGCCGGATCAGGATCTTGATAGACGGGTAGAGGACAAGCGAGAGCGGAAGCAGTAACGGCAGGTTGCTCGCCTTGGCCCCGGTCAGCAGAGCGGTGGAAAGCACGGCAAGTGCAGCATTAGCAAAACAGCTCGTCCTTACGGCCCTGAAAGCAAAAGTCACCGCACCCAGAAAATAGACGACGGCAAAGCAATCATTGCCGATGCTACCCGCCTGAACCACGAAGCAGTAGGCTGTCGGCAGAATCCACATCCAGTTCCATGCAACCCTCCGAGGCACACCGAGGGCGGTGAAAGAGGAATAGATAAGTCCGGGAAGCAAGGCGTAGGAAACAAGATTGATGAGGAAGAGGAGTCGATCGCTTTTAAATAGGATGATCAGGGGGGCCATCAACCATTCGAACCCTGTCGCACTGTAGTCCATCCTACCATTCCAGCCACCGATCCAGTGCCACTGAGAGGCACTCCACCAATGCAGGACTCTCGGCAACCGGTAACAGAGTGCATCGTAATTTGTTGGAGAATGACACGCCCCCCCGATCAGGATCCCCAGCAGGATGATCAGATAGACAAGCGGCAGGGGTCTCCGAATGCGTCTTAGAAGCCTGGAGGGAACAAGAAAGACACCTCGGCCTCCCGAAGAGCGATGCCGGAGAACTCCTATCCCAGCCAGCAAGGTAAATAAAAGGAGCGAAACGAGATACCCCGCTGCATTAAGTTCCCTGCATAGGGAGAGGATCCAACCGGTGCAAACCAGCCACGAACTGAATAAGATCCAAAGAGTATTGGGGGTCATTACTTGCCTTCGAGGACAGTCAGGGAACGATTCCGGTCTTCTCCTAATCCATACTTGAGGATGCAGCGAACCGCACTGATGCCATCCCTCCATCCGATCTTCTTGCCCTCCGCATAAGTCCTTCCTGAATACGAGATGGCAACCTCATAGATACGCACTCCCATACGAGCCACCTTGGCCGTGATCTCGGGTTCAAATCCGAAGCGGTTCTCCTCGATGCGAATCGACTGGATGACCTCACGGCGGAAGACTTTGTAACAGGTTTCCATGTCGGTGAGGTTCAGATTGGTAAAGACGTTGGAGAGCAGTGTTAGGAATCTATTGCCCACCGAGTGCCAGAAATAGAGGACGCGGTGCGCCTCGCCTCCTATGAAACGGGATCCGAAGACGACATCGGCTTTGCCTTGAATAATCGGCTTGAGGAGCACCGGATACTCCTCGGGGTCATACTCCAGATCGGCATCCTGAATGATCACATAGGCCGCAGAGGCATGGGCAATCCCGGTGCGTAGTGCGGCCCCTTTACCCATATTCTCAGGATGGTCAAAAGCCCTCATCTTAGGAATCTCCGCTGCTAACCGATGCAGCACTTCACTTGTCCCATCCCGGGATGCATCATTGACAGCAATCAGTTCGGCAACCTCGGGTTGCTCGAGAACCTTACGGATCACTTCCTCGACGGTACCTGCCTCGTTGTACACGGGCATAATAACACTGAGGCATTCTTGGGAAGTCAACGGGGCATCCATAAAATGAGGAGAGGAATAGGTTTATAGCTTGGTAATGATCTTTTTAGGTATTCTGCAAAGCATTTGGAGGAACATCTGCACCCAGACATTGATGTAATCTATATTGTCGAAACGGCTTGAATTCACAAAAAGGTCGTTGCCGTGATTTGTTCTAGAAAGCTTGTAATGATAAAATCCGATTCCCTTCAGTTTTTCGATGATTGCCTCAATCTCCGCATTGGATCCAATCCCAAGCCATTCATGAAACTCCACACTGATCTGAGAGAAAGTCCTTAAAACATCAGCAGGGGTGTTTTTCAGGATTTCTAGCTCCGCTCCCTCGACATCAAGCTTCAAAGTGACTGGGGATTGGATGGAGAATCTGCTGATAAACCACTCCAGGCTGATTCCCTGAATCGTCACGGATTCTTTATATTCACAATTGTCCAAGATGAAGAGGGATGTTGCCTCCGAATTCTCGGAAATATTGATTTGAAGCTGTTTTTCCTCACTGCAGATTGCGAAGTTAAACTTTTGGACAAGATCGCTTTCATAGGTCTCCTCGAAAGTTATCGGCGAGGCTTCGACTGCATAAACCCGACACCCGTAAAGAGTGCTGATCTGCTTGGAAAAGCTTCCTTTGTTGGCACCCAGATCAACCACGACGGATCCCTTGGTGAGATAATCCTCAATGAGTCCGTGTCCGTTGATTTCAATGAGTTTCATAAGGTTATGGGATGTCCTTGTTAATAAATGTGGGTCTTATGTAGTTGAAGGAGTGTTGACGGGGTATAACCCACTGAGCCACTGACCATTTGACAAAAGAAAAACGCTGTTTCGTACACTTCTCCATGATCTTGATAGATGGGAGTGAGTCGGCAGGAGAGGAATCGGTGAGGGCAATTTAAAGCAGAGGGGGCGCCTATTCATTGCTAGATGGCGACGTTTCTTTTTTAACTTCTTCCTTTTAATCTCTCAAACTCTGCCAGTGCCATGCCGATAACCTGATCCATGTTGTAGTAGCGATAGGTGGCGAGGCGCCCGATGAACGAGACATTGGATATTTCTTCGGCCTTCTCAGCGTACTTCTTGTAAAGCGCCGCTGACTCGGTCGTGGGAATGGGGTAATAGGCTTCCTTCCCCGACTCATAGTCGTCCGGGTATTCGCGTACAATGGTCGTATTCGCGCACTCCTGACCTGTGGCATGCTTGATCTCGACGATGCGGGTGAACTCCTCGTCGTTGGGATAGTTCACCTGCATGGCGGGTTGCCAAAAGCCAGGCTTTCCAGAAATTGCCTCGCGATCCTTGAGTGCATCCGGACCGAAGGATTCGTTCTCGAAACGGAGGGATCGGTAGGGTAGCGGGCCGAAGCAAAAGTCGAAGTAGTCGTCGATCGGGCCTGTATAGATTAGGTGGTCGTGAGGGATCTTCTCAATGACATCGCGGTAATCGGTATTCAAAATGACCTCTACTCCGGGCGAGGCCTCCAGCATGCGTTCAAACATCCGATGGTAGCCCTCCCTGGGCAGGGCTTGAAACTCCTCTCGGAGATACCGATCGTCTCTATTGGTGCGGATGGGGATCCTGCCACAAACCGAGGCGTCGAGATCCTTTGGATCTTTCTTCCACTGCTTGAGGGTGTAGTTCTTGAAGAACTTCTCATAGAGCTCCCAGCCGACCTGAGAGACGATGACCTCTTCCGAGTTGGCGGGATTCTCGATGGGTACTCGCTTGGAGGCCAACCAGTTCTCGAATTCCTCGCTGGTGCTCTCACGCCCCAGAAACTGCTCAAAGGTGTTGAGATTGATCGGGAAGTTCCAATAGCGCCCGTCGGAATAGCTTAGGATTTTGTAGTCGACGGGATGCCACTCGGTGAATTGAGAGAGGTACTCGACAATGCGCGGCGCATTAGTGCGGAAGTAATGAGGCCCGTACTTATGAACGAGTACTCCCGCCTCATCATACTCATCCTGGGCATTGCCGCCGATATGCTCCCTCTTCTCGACGATTGTACATTTAGCTCCCAATTGGCTGGAGAGCCGCTCGGCAAGGGTGAGGCCGGCGAAGCCGGCACCGATGATTAAAAAATGTTTAGGCATTTTTTAGAAGATGCGCCGAAGGCGCAGAAGATGGGAGTTAGGCGATGGGAGATGGGGCGAGGGCGCCTCAGCGGGGCAGAAGATAGGAGATAGGATTGGGGAACCAATCCGCAGGCGACCCTTTCCCTCAATCTTCAATATCCAATCTTCCATCTTCTATATCCAATATCCTATGCCGTAGGGGTATCTATTTTTGAGTAGCTCTTCGTCGGGTGCTCGCAATAAGGCCGGAAATCAGCTTCCCCGTTGTGATGACCTTCGATTTTGTAACCGGGATCAACTTGTTGAGATGGGGGTAAGTATCTTCAATCACATAGAGAAGGGATCTGACTTCGCCGGCAGATGCTCTGGCAATGTTATAAAAATGCGCCTTTTCAACTGCCCCCACTCTCTCAAAACCTTCTGCAATATTCGACATAGTGGAAACTGCAGCACGTTGAATCTGATCTCTAAATCCATAATCCTTCGAAAGGTCATTATCCCTCGTCATTCCATAAACGGCTTTAACTAATTCGCGAGCGCTTTGCCAGGCGGCAAGATCTTCAAAACTCATTCCCATCTTCTATATCCTATCTTCTAACTTCCAGCATGCCGCTTCGCGGCATGCTGCCGCCCTTGGCCATTGGGTTGCCCCTCTGGCTATTTCGGATTTGAATTGTTGTGATGCCAACCATGAGGGCGGCGATTTCCCTTACTCACTTTACCGACTTCACCCACCTAGAAACTTTCTGACTAGCGGGAGAAAGGTCTTGGCCCTGCGATGCCATTTGGAGGCACGTTCCAGTCGGATTCCCAGCTCCTCTCGGGAATCCTCGGGGATTGAGGAAAGGCTCTGCTTAAGAGTCTCGACCCTTTCTGCGGAGTGGCCGATTTTGGGAAGTAGCTGCTGCTGAAGAAACATTGCCACGAATGGTCGCAGTTCCAGTTTCGCCGAATACCGGGTGACGCGCTCCCCCTCCTCCTTTCTGGATGTGATGGCCTGCATCTCAACCAGACGACGTAGGCCCTGACTGGCTGTTCCAGTGCTGATTCCAAGACGCTCGACAATCTCTTCCATGGAGAGAGGCTCCGGAGAGGCGAAGAGAAGCCCGTAGATGGATCCCAAAGAGGAGGGATTGCCAAAGAGATCGGCTATCTCTGCAAAGATCGAGGCCATCTCCTGCTGGATGGACAGTAGGGAGGCCCCAGTCTCTGGGGCCGCAGTATTAGCGATCACCGACGAGTTCATGGGTACAAGAAAGCAGAAAAGGTAGATATTTCAATTCAAAATGAAATGAAGATGCGGTAAATCAACTCTTCCTATGCAGAAGGCCATCCGTTAACCCGAAAGCATGTGGCATCTCTCGCTCCCTTGGTGGGAATTCGTCCTTCGCGGTCTGATCGTATCCCCCCAAGTTCTGCTCCATAACGGGAGGATTTATGAGAATGCACTTAAGGATGCCCAACTCACCCGGGAAGAGTTGATGTCGGCCTTGCGCTCTGAGGGCTTCTCCAACTTTGGAGATGTGCGGGCGGCGATTCTGGAAAACGATGGTTCCATCAGTGTGATTTCCTATCATAATCCAGAGTCATGAGTTCGGCACGTTTACCCATCTTCTCACTAGCAAAAAGGGAATGGGCTCTTTTGGTAAGCTACATCACCACGGCGGTCTTCCTTCTTGATAAGGATCTGCTTAATGACGATCCGGGCGTGCTTGGAGGCATCCTTCTTTTCCTCTGGCTTTTTTTAGTCATGCTGCTGGCCTCTTTCTCGGTTCTACGCCATGCGGATCACCTTGCAGAGAAACTTAAGGAACCGATCGGAACCCTCATCTTGACACTTGCTGTCACCGGTATTGAAGTTCTTATGATCTCAGCCCTCATGCTCCATGGCAATAATCCTGCCCTGGCGCGGGATACCATGTTCTCAGTGGTGATGGTCGTGCTTGGCGGACTTCTTGGCATCGTCCTGCTCACAGGAGGGCTGAAATTCAGCGAGCAGAATTTCAACCTTAAGGGGGTCAATTCCTTTCTGGGCCTCATTCTTCCGCTTTCTCTTCTCTCGCTGGTTCTCCCGAACTTCACCCACTCAGGGGGTGATGGGATGTTCTCAACGCTTCATGCCGTGAGCCTGATTCTCATGTCGCTGATCATCTACGGGGTCTTTCTGGCCGTCCAAACACGAGTTCATCGGGATTTTTTCAATGAAGCTGGACGGAGCCCCGACAGGGGAAAGACAGCCGATGTCCATGGACCTATCTGGATGGATTCCGTTTTTCTGATCCTCCACCTGATTCCGATCGTACTACTCTCCAAGCAACTCGCCCACCTGCTTGACTTCGTGGTTCACAAGAACGGACTGCCGATTGATTTGGTGGGTCTTGTTGTGGCGATCTTGATCCTTGCACCGGAAGGTTTGGCCGCGATTCAGGCCGCCTCGAAAAACCAGATGCAGCGATCGATCAATGTGCTCCTTGGGTCTGTTCTTGCAACGATCAGCCTGACCGTTCCGGCTGCTCTTGCAATCAGCATAATCTATAGAAAACCGCTACTTCTGGGACTCTCACCTTCTTACACGACACTGCTGGCAGTCACCCTGGGTAGTTGCATCATCACTTTCGGTCAGGGACAGACAAACATCCTTCAGGGTTTTGTTCACCTCCTCCTCTTTGCCGCCTACATCGTCATGATGTTTGACTAGCGCGGAGTCGAGAGTCGAGAGTCGAGGGTTGAGGGGCAGTAAAAAGTGTGAAGGTGTAAGGTAGTAAAGTCTTAGTCAAAAGCTGGAAGCTAAAATTAGGAGTATTTGAGAAGTATGATTCATGGCGGAGGGTCGAGGGTCAGGGGTTTGGAGTAAAAAGTGGTAAAGTCTGAAGGTAAAATATGACGCTCCGTGAATAACCTCAGGACCTTCTTACTTTTTCACATTCGCACCTTCCTACTCAGTCACTATCCGCTTCGCGGCGAATGGTGACTGAGACCCACTCCGTGTTCGGAAGGATGAACTTGCGAATGGTGACTTCGATCCAGCGCAGGCTGAACTCACTGAGCAACGCCTCGGCCAACTCATCGGCAAGCGTCTCGATCAGCTTGAGGTGACGCGCTGCAGAAATCCCTGCAACTCTCAAGCTCACAGCATGGTAATCGATTGTTTCGGTAATATCGTCATGGAGTGATTTGGGTTGGGCAAGTGCCGCAAACTTCAGATCGATCAGGAGGCGCTGGGCGATTGCTCGTTCTTCCTCCGGCACACCCACGTGAGTCATGATCTCAAGTCCCTGAATGGAGATGATGCGTTCCGTGCTCATGGTCCGAGTTAGAGAATGAATTTGATATCCCGAATCACCTTCTCCCCGAACTGCTCACGAAGCTTCGCGATGATCTGTGGCTTCCAGGTTCGGTCGAGTTCGTAGCGGACACTCGGTTGAATGACACGGATCATCAGCGTGCCCGCAACCAGACGCTCGGGCTGGGAATGCTGAGCGATGAAGTCTCCCACAATCCCTTTCCATGCCGCCGTGATATCGGCTTCCCTGATGCGAACATCAAGTCCGAGCTTGGGAAGAAGCTTCCCGAGCACATCCCCGATCGTAATTGCACGATCGGGACGCACGTCTTCCGGAAGTCCTCTCCATTCGAACGTCACCCTCTTGGCTGGCGACCACTTCTGAGGATAGCGACCACACATATCACCTGCACCATGTAGAGGTGCGGCCATAGGTCTTGCTGACTAAGCGTCGTTGCCGATCGCCTCGACGGGGCAGCCTTCCATGGCTTCCTTACAGAGAGCCTCCTCTTCGGGAGTCTCGGGCTGCTTGAAGACATAGGAGTGTCCTCCATCCTCGTTGCGCTTGAAGTTGGCGGGAGCTGTCTCGCGGCAGAGATCGCAGTCGATGCACTGGTCATCGCAGTAGTAAGGACCTGCGACATTCTCGGGATACTTGTTGGATACGTCAGCCATAGTTCGAAAAGGTTAAAAGCGCCTGACCCGATTGCAACGGTTTTTTTGGGTTTTGGGAGTTGGGTCAGGAATTCCTGATTTTCCCCATCAGATCCCCCGTTATCTCGGCTATTTCGACAGAACTGGAATTTGAGGGGTCACTGAGAACAATGGGATATCCCGCATCAGCGGCAATCCTCACGGCCGGGTCGAGAGGCAATGAGCCCAGAAATGGAACCTTAAGCCGCTCAGCTTCCCGCGAACCACCCCCGCTCCCGAAGATATCATGACGGCTCCCGTCCGGAGCGATAAAGCAGGCCATGTTCTCGATGATGCCCAGAATCGGGACGTTCGTTTTCTGGAACATCGAGATCGCCTTGCGAGCGTCGATAAGAGCGACCTCCTGGGGTGTGGTGACAATGACTACTCCGGAGAGTGCCACGGTCTGGACGATGGTCAGTTGGATATCCCCCGTTCCGGGTGGGAGATCAAGGATCAGGACATCAAGATCACCCCAGGCGACGCCGCGCAGGAACTGCTGCGTATAGCGAGTGACCATGGGACCACGCAGGATGGCCGGCGAATCGTCCTCCAGCATCAGGCCTAGCGACATGATCTTCAGGCCATGGCGCTCCACGGGAATGATCTTTCCGGATTCGTCGGCATAGGGACGCTCGGAGGTTCCACACATCAAGGCGATGCTTGGTCCATAGAGGTCGCAGTCGCAGATCCCCGTCTTCAGTCCCTTTGCTGAAAGTGCGGCCGCCAAGTTGACGGCAACCGTGGACTTACCCACGCCGCCCTTCCCACTCGCTACGGCGATAACGTGACGAATACCCTCGATACTTGTGGGACCTTGAGCGGGTGACTGGACAGGAGCCTGCACATCGATAAGCACCTTAACCGGGGGCTTTCCCGGCAGAGCGCCGAGAGCCTTCTCCACACTCGAACGAAGATTGGTGGCCACCCCTGTATCATTGGTCGAGACCACAAGTTGGACGGTGATCCCTGATCCGACGGAAATGGCTTTGACGATTCCGAAGGAGATGATATCGCGGGTGAATCCCGGATAGGGAACCTTGGCTAGAAGCTCGCGGACCTGTGTTTCGTCAATCATCACACGATCCTAGAAAACCGCCGCACAATGACGAGTGCTAATGACTTTCTGTTCAAGGGATTTCTGCCTACGCCCTTCTAGAGGATCAGGGGTTGCCAAAATTTGCTGCATGATCAAATTAATGCCATGAGCGACTCCCTCACTTCCTTAAACCCGATCCTGCCGACCGAAGGGCGCCATGTCCTTCATCTCTTCTACAGCATGGAGCAGGAGCCCTGGTCTTATCTGGAGGCAGCCGATCGGCGCAAGAGGCGCGACGGACTAGCTAAGATCGTCAGGGAGATCCAGGCCCTGCCCGAGACGCAACTTCTCCCTTACAGCGTCGTGGGACCGAAGGCCGATCTCGGCTTCATGCTGGTCACTCCGGATCTCCAGGTAGCCGACCGCTGCTCCAAACTGCTCGGCGAGGGACTCGGAGCCGGAATGCTGACACCTACCTTCTCCTACTTCTCAATGACCGAGAGGAGCGAGTACATGACCTCCGAAGCGGAATACAGCGCGGAACTCAAGGCTGAGGGGATCGACCCGGAGACCCCGGAATTCGCGAGCAAGATCGCCGAATTCCATGACCGCATGGAGAAGTACATGCGCCGTCGCGTTGTTCCCGAGCTTCCCGATGCACAGGAGTGGCCTGTCTTCTGCTTCTACCCGATGTCGAAGCGCCGTCTGCCGCAGCTGAATTGGTACGCCCTCCCTTTTGAAGACCGGAAGCGACTCATGGCGGGCCATGCCAAAATCGGGCGGACCTACTCGGGGCGGGTTCTTCAGCTCATCACCGGTTCGACCGGCCTGGATGACATGGAATGGGGTGTCACCCTCTTCGCTAAGACCACCAGCGAGATCAAGGCGATCGTCTACGAGATGCGCTTTGACGTGGTGAGCTCCCACTATGCGGAGTTCGGCGAGTTCTTCATCGGGATCCGGATGGACATTCCCGATCTCTGCAACCGGCTGAATCTGTGACCTTATCTTCCCAGAACTCGACTCTGGATTCTGATCTGGCTGCAAAGGAAGTCCTCCTTGAGGGGATTCTGTCCCAGCGTACTCCCCTGCTGATTGCGTATTCGGGGGGCGTCGACAGTACACTGCTACTGGCAGTCGCCCATCGAACGCTGGGCAATCAAGTCACCGGCATTATTGCCGACTCTCCCAGCCTACCCCGCGCCTCGTTGAATGAAGCCGTACGGGTAGCGAAGGAAATGGGCGCTCAACTTGAGCTGGTCGCCACCACGGAACTGGAGGATCCGCGCTATGCGGAGAATCCCATGAACCGCTGCTATTTCTGTAAGGCCGAGCTCTTCACCCGCATGGACGAGGTGGCCCGCGAGAGAGGATTCGCCGCGATCGCCTACGGCGAGAATGCCGACGACCCTGCCCATCTGAGACCGGGCTCGCAGGCGGCAGCAGAGTTCTCCGTGATCGCACCGCTGAAAGAGGCGGGTCTCACCAAGGCCAACGTCTGTGCGCTTTCGCGAAAGCTAGGTTTGCCGACCGCTGATGCACCGTCCCAGCCGTGTCTCAGTTCACGTATTCCCCATGGCACACGAGTGACCAGTGAGGCGCTCGATTATGTGGAACGGGGTGAGGCGATCGTCCGGCAATTCGGATTCAAGGTCTTCCGCGTCCGCTATGTGCCGCCGAATGGAATGGAGGGAGTTGATCGCCCCGGCGCCAAGGTGCAGGTCTCCCTTGAGGAAATGCAGCGCCTTGAATCAACCCGCAGCACACTGATCGCTGCCCTCTCGGCCAGCGGCTTCAGCAGGGTAGAGATCGATCCAACTCCGCTACTAAGGTAGTAGCGGAGGAAGGATGAAACTGGAGACCTGCCGCAACGGATGCGAAGCACCGGCCGGGCAAGCAAACCTGAGGCCTAAGATCTGCACCCCATTTCCTATTCCCCATCACCCATTCCCCACCCAGTCTCGCACACCCACATCGTCTCCCCGAATTCTGAAAGGATCTCCTGCTTGAGATCTGCAATCTTCTCGGAGGCGGTTTCCGGAGTGAGGACGGCCACCATCGTGGAGCCGGATCCTGTCATGAAGGCGGACTCGACGCCGGGTTGCTGACGCAGCCATGTTTTCATGACAGGCAGGAGGATATACTTGTAAAAGACGGGTGCCTCCAGATCGTTGATGATTTCCAGTTCTCCGAGAAATTGCTTCTCGCGCTGATCTGGCAGTCTTTCTGATTCCTTCAGCTCGGCATATTTTTTGTAGGCCCAGGCGGTCGGGACTGGGAATGGGGGCTTGATGAGGAGAAGGGTACGCTTCGGAAGAGCCGAAGTTGGCTCCAAGACCTCCCCCCTTCCACGGCACCAGGCGGGGCCACTCCCCAAGAAGAACGGGATATCGGAGCCGAGCGTCGCGGCGATCTGGTGCAACTCTTCATCCACGAGGGGATGATCAAAGAGTTCGTTCAGTCCCTTCAGCACGGCGGCGGCATCACTGCTTCCTCCGCCCAGTCCGGCTCCATGAGGAATCCGCTTCAGTAATGTGATCGCAATCCCATGATCGAGACCTGTTGCTACTCGGAAGGCTTCAGCAGCCTTCACACAGAGGTTCTCTGCACCCGTGGGGAGTTCGGGATCATTGCAGGTCAGGGTGATTCCGTTTCCCATTCCATGAGAGACTTCGACAGCATCGGCCAGACCAATCGGAACCATGAGTGTCTCCAGTTCATGAAAGCCATCGGCCCGCTTTCCGAGGATGCGGAGAGAAAGGTTGATCTTGGCCGGAGCCACGAGTGAGATGGTTTGAATCACGTTACGTCCTTTAAAACCTTTGAACTCTCTCATCGTGTGAAACTACCGACCCGACCCCAAGACAAAATCATCATCGCCCTCGATGTTCCCGATACCGACGGAGCTCTTCGACTCCTCGATTCCATAGCTGATCTGGGCGAACCACCAGTACTCTGCAAGATCGGTCTGGAGCTCTTCACGGCTGAGGGCCCCTCCGTGGTCAAGGCGGTAAAGGCGCG
>Ga0194059_1000142_pt1 | contig 35762 bp, 43 predicted proteins | sample SepL6211m_MetaG_FD_163426 | JGI IMG/M metagenome (GOLD analysis project Ga0194059, IMG submission 163426) | Anoxic zone freshwater microbial communities from boreal shield lake in IISD Experimental Lakes Area, Ontario, Canada - Sep2016-L626-11m | ecosystem: Environmental > Aquatic > Freshwater >...
TGGCATCATTTGCCGCTTTGATGGACTCTGCACTCATATCGTATGAGAGCTTGTCTTCGATGATTCTTGGTGCACCTTCAATCATGCCTTGTGCGCGAAGCACCTCGGTAGAATTAAGCGACTTGTAGAACTCGGAAATGTTCTCTATATTTGCTGCGTTCATAGTGATTTATAAGATTAATTCTTAATGAAGGGCGGCTGATTACCGCCCTTTTTTTATTTGTTAAAATGGGAAGCCGTCCTCGAAATCATTTTCTTCAGATACCACTGAGCCAACTACTACTCTCGTAATCGGCTTGCTGATTCTCGCAATCCACTCATCGCTCATCTTGATCTTGTCTTGGATAAACTCTGGCAGCTGACTGAACACAGCCTCGTCATGTTCTTCGGTGTTGTAGCACAATGCATTGTTAAATGCAGGAGGGCATACCATTCCTTTTGGAAGCGGACTCATGCCGATGATGTTGGCATAGGTAGCATCGCCTTTCTCAATGTGAGTAATGTTTACGATGCAAGGTCTTCCAAGTAGTGTAAAGATGTCGAATTCTCCTGCAATCTCGTTGCTCATCTTCTTGCCTGCCCAAGCTTCGATGTCTCTGCGGAGTACAGCTTTCTCATTCATGCTAAGATTGTAAATGCTTCGAGCATAGAATGGCTTGAGGCCTTCGCCTTTCTCGAATTCGTAAGTCTCGGTGGGCAGTTCAAAGATAAACTGCACTTTGCGTTTTTTGCCAGGGAACTGTCCTGTTTGCATTGTAGTTCCGAGGTCAATAATTTGGTAACATCTTGCAGGATACGCTCCTTCTGGAGCTATCTGACGGGAGGTGTTATTCCCTGAGGGTGCTTTTAAAGCCATTGTTTATTTAGTTAATTGATTGAATGATTCTTGAGTAATGCGGAGCTCGTAGTTGAACTCATGCTCTGTTGATGGGTGATAAGTGCGGACCGATTCATGAAGGCCCTGTGTCATCTCCTTTGAGTATTGGCGAACAAGTACAAGTGATCCTTTGTCACATCGCTTAAAGAAGCCTTGATGGCAATCATCTTGCACCACTGTTAACATGATGCCGCTAAGATGATCGTAATTAAAAAACTGCGTGTTGTCGAATGATTTAAAATAAGTGTTCATAGTGAATGAGTAAATGAGTAAATGATTGATAGGGCAAATGTATATCTTTAGTTGATACCATTACACACTATCAAGACTATTTGCGCATAATTATCCTAATGCGTTCACTATCAACGCAATTATTTTGCAGCACTAACTGCGACCACCCCAATAAGTACCCCAACACCGACCTTAAATGCAGTTGTCTGATGCCACTTCTTGTCTTGCTTGATGTAAATATTACTCATGCCGGTGATTGCCACATTCGGATTGTCGACTCTCATGCGGACCACTGTGTCCTTCTTCTTCAGCAACCTATTTACGAAGCCAGTGCGCATGGTATCACCAACAGCATACGTGAACTTGGCAGGGATAGAGATGCTGTCGAGCTGCAACCATCCCAAGCGATTAATCATGCCGCCAATTGTGTACCACTCGGTGGTCTTAAGGAATGGTTTTGGCAGTTGTATGTAGGGCTTGCCTTGAATCATCACTGTATCGCCCAATTTAATCTGCGTTTTGATCACTGTCCTGGTCTCAATCTTAACCACCTCAACAGCGTTCTTGACTTTGACTTCTAACTCCGCAATCTGTTGCGCCTGTTTTGCCGCATCGGAGTTCGCCTGCGCTATTACTTTGCGCTGTGAGGCGATAAGTATTGAATCCTCGTACATCGTGTGCTTAAGGCGATAATCAGACTGCACCCCATCGGAGTTGCATTTAATTAGCACTAATAGGATTGCAATAAATGCCGCAAGTATTATCAATTCAAATCGTACAGATGCCATCTTTTATAAGTTTTATAAGTGTTTGCGATGATTCCCAAAATAATCGTTTATCCTTGAGCTCTGCTTGCAATATTTGCAGGGCCACACATACTGGCATGCCACGCTCAATCACATACCAAGCGGCAACATTAACAAGTCTGATATCCGCCTCCTGGTCAGTCATAACTCGCGAGCTGCTTTCTTAATTAGCACCTTGATTGCATCATCAAGCTTGACAACCGATGTATGAATCATCTTAAGGAGGTCACGCTTTTCGTTGTCATTTGACATAGGGTGGTTAAGCATCAACTGCACAAGCCCAGATATATTGGTGAGTGGTTGACGGATCTCATGGCTGAGCATAAATCGAAACTCTTCGAGCAGCAACTTCTGCCGCTCATAGTTATGCGAGTTGATGGATGTTACATCTACTAACTGGATTCCGACAAAGTGCAATGTCTCTTCAATTGCAAAGCAGTTCCAGATATTATATCTGTCAATGGTATTCTTAAGCCGAGTGCGAGCATACACACGCGATGGCTCAGGCGAATGCAATCGAGCCAGTTGAACTGCCTTAATGAAATCTTCTTGATCACCTTCAATGCTTATTATGTCACTTATTTTGCTTGGCTTAATGTGGCTTGAGTAATTCTTAAACAGCTCATTGCTTGACACAATAAGCCCATGCTCATCAGTAACCACATAGAAGAGGTCAATGGAATTCTCTAAGATGAAGAGCGAAGACATTGATTGAGTTCGCTGCAAAGGTTTGACCAAGCTGACATCGAGCTCCATGCCCATTGAGCCGTGAGGTATATTGTAAAAGTCAACAGCATGCCCATGATTGGAGCATCCATTGTCGGCTTATATTCTGCAAACTCAGTGCGAGGCTTAATGATAATCTTATGCTCTGGCTTAGGAGAAAGCAAGAATGCAGATGTTGTCGGTGTAATTGAATCGCTTGCGTAGATTTGTTGCATCGGCTGTGGCTCTGGCACTATGTCTGTTGGTGGCATCTCGTAAGTTTGCCCCCATTGATTAGTGCAATAGTTCTTCCCAAAGATAGTAAATTTCTCCATTGACTGATAAATCACTTGCGGCTTAACCTCAATGCGATGATGATGCGTATGGAGCTTGCAGCCAATACCCACCACGCAACCATCATCGAGGGTTGTGAGCACTTGTACTGAGTCTTTGCCGTCATCCATTGTCACTGCTTTTAGGTATGTATCCTGCGGCCACCATTGCGGCCACAATTGCTGCAAGTGTCTCTGTTGTAATCTGCTTGAAAATTAAAGCAAAGACTGATCCGAGTATAACAAGTGAGCCAATGGTTGGCCTCCAGTACTTGAGAAGTATATCAAGCACTTGTTTGAACTTGCTAACTGGTTTCCTTGTCATTGCCCCACATGTGATTAAAAACGTAAGATGATTTTAATTTCTCAACAAACTGCTCAAAGGTAAGGTCCATCTCGTCAAGCATGACAAATGGCTCTGTCTTATGCCTTTTAAGGTATGCCTTATACAACTGCTGCAAAATAAAGTTGCGCCTCTTTCTTGCGCCTTCTTACAAGTCCTGTTAATACCTCGCCGCCTGCTCTGTTCCACTTAGCAAACTCAGCTGCAATTCTCGGATCGTTAGCGTTGGCTTTCACAAACCTTAAGAGCTGCGACTTGGCAAGGTTGCCTGCGCCCAGGTTATATGTAAAGCTTACAAGCGCATCAAACTGGTTAGCGTTGACCGGTGTGCCGTTTAGCAATCCCGTCACGCTACCCTCGAACTCCTTAAGGTGGTCGACAAGCATCTGACTTGCTTGCGTGTTAGTGATTGTCTGACCGAGCTTTACCTTAGTGCCGTCATGGTAGTAGGTTGCACCGTAGCCAATGGTCGGCACTCCTGCGCTGCATAGGTAGGAAGTCAAGCGCAAGCCCTCAAACTCCTGTATGAGTCGAATGCCGTTGTTAGAGCACTTCATACTGAAAAAAAGCGTGGCAACTTCCTGATGCTGTAACAAGTGAGGTAACTTCTGAACCCATTACAATTCTCCCTTGTGTAGTACTGTTATTTCTTACTGCACCATTAAATTGCTTAGTAATATTACTTGAAGATAAAGAGCCAGAAGGAGGATTTGATGATGATGTTGAAAAAGGTAAAGTGAAATTAAATGAACCAACATTAATTGATGAAAAATCAACTTCAAGATTTAAAGTAATAGAGCAATTTACAATATTGCCAACCCTTGAATAAATTGCTGAATTTAATGTAGCTGCTATAATTGCATCAGTAAAATCACTAAATGTCGGTGTCCATGTTCCGCTACTTAGAATGTTGCCAAGTTCAATCTGCTTCGATGTACCTTGCGGAGATTGAGTGGTGTCAGAGACATCCACGATATACAATAAGTCTGCACTTACTGGTGCAGTTAATATTCCTAAGTCTGTAATTTTTACTCCTGCCATTTGTTTAGTTGTTTAGTATGTATGTAACCGCCTCAGCTGAGGTCGAGAATGTGATGCCATTAATTGTAAACTCTGCAATGTTAATAAGTAGCACCCCGACAATAGTGCCAAGATGTAAGGAGTTGTCATCAACCACCTCGCATGATTCTACATTGGATGCAACCACACCAATTGATTGTGAATAGAAGGTCACATAGCCGCCTTCAAGAGTTATCTCTGTCATAGTTTTTCGATTAAGTACATTGAACCATAGTTTGTATCTAAAGCACTTGCATTTTGAAGTGCAAAAACAATATAATTTGCATTAGTCCAATTGAGTGCTATTGTTGAAAAATCACCAGTATTAACAATGTCAGTTAATACACTAAATGCTGTCGTTGCAGTTTCAGTATTGTTAGTTGATGACTTTATTACTAAATGCCTTTGAATCTGAGCAAATCTTGATACGGCTAAACTACTAAATGCACCAAGAAGCAAAGGTGTTCCACTTAAATCAGCAGTTGCATTTGAGTATATTCTTAATGTTTGCGCTCCATTAGTCAATAATTTTTTAGTTCGATATGTAATCCTAATAATATCACCTGCTGTGAAAGTATTTGCAGATATTAGTTGCGTATAAACTACCGTATTTAGTATGCTTAAAAAACTTACTGAGTCTGTTGTTGACTTATAAATTAATCCAGCACCACTTGCATACTGCGGAATGTTTAATGTCGCACCCGTCAATGTTGCAGCACCACTTGTTCCAGTAGTGGTTAAGGTAATTGCATTCTGCTTAGCATTCCAAGTCGCAGCACTTGTGATTCGAGCATCTGCCAGTGTACCACTCCATCCTGCCGTTATTGATGCAGCTTGAAGTAGTGCCGTTGTAGGAGTGCCACCAAGTGTAAGTGTCACATTGGTATCATCAACCTTAGTAAGTGCCGCAGGAGTGATGGCTGCCTGCTTGCCGTTGAATGTAGTCCAATCAGCAGAGGTTAAAAATCCTTTAGCACTTGCACTTGCTGCTTGACCATTAGTATAGTCGATGCTTACTAATCCTGCCGTTGCGTTAAAGTCAGCAGCAGTAAATGCAGCAGCACCTTTCGTTGTACCATCAGCAGCTGCATCTGCAATGCTAATAGCAGGAGTTGCTCCACCGCTTGATGCAATAGGAGCAGTGCCTGTTACCGATGTGATTGTGCCACTTCCTTTTGAATTAAATGTAGTCCAATCAGCACTACTTAACGCACCTCTTTTCGATGCTGATGCAGTTGGAAGGTTGAATGTGTGCGTATCTGTTGCAGATGATATTGCAAAGTCAGTACCGCTTGTTCCAACTGCGAGCAGCTGAGTCTGAACAGTGAGCCCATTTAGCGAAGTCAAGCCAGTGGAGAAAGTGGTAATGACTTGGCAAAGGTGATTGTCTTCTGTGTGCAGTGTTATTGTCTTGCTGCTGTGTATCACGTATACTCGTATCGCAAGTCTATCAGCTGCAAGTAGCACTGTGCTTGGAACTGAAACAGCCGTTGTGTAAAGGTCAACCGCAGTGCCATTGGTAATGAACTCAGGATTTGCAGAGTTTGATGCAAGCAATGTCAATGTTCCTGCGCTAAGTTTGTAAAGCTCAATATAGAATCTTGGCGTACCTCCTGCACTTGATGAACTAAAGTACATCTCGAAGTTCCAATTTCCTGCCGGAATAGCTAATTGATTAGGTACACTCGCATCAGTGATAAAAGACTGAATATATCCATCGGCATTGATAGTAAAATCTGTTCCTGCTCCAATTACTGGAGTGCCGCTCATCTGCTTAAATGCCACACCTCCAAGTGTACCTTGAGCAACTGATCCGTTGAGGTAGTAGCTAACACTTGAACCTCCTCCGCTTGATGTAGGAAAGTTAGCAAGCTGTCCATCACCTCTTATGTACTGCGTTGCAACTCCTGCCGCTGCAACAGCCAATGTTCCGCTCGATGTCACAGGGTTGCCAGTGACAGTGAATGCAACAGGCATCGTAAGGTCAACTGATGTAACTGTGCCCGTTGGTATAGTCGGGAACAATGTCGGTGTTCCAGTGCCGTCTAAGTAATCAGCATTAGTTCCAGTGGGCACATCGAACTTTCCATTGAAGGTGCTCCAATCGGTGCTGCTCAAATATCCGTCAGTGCTGCCATCGGCTTGAGTGATGCTGATGTCGGGAGTTACACCTCCGCTTGATGCGATTGGAGCCGTTCCGCTTACTGATTCTACAATGGTTGCAGGAAGTATTGGTATAGTTGGTTTGTTAAGAATCTCACTTACTCCACTTGTTGAGTTCCAGTCACTATTGACTTGAGCATTTGGTATAGTTGGAAATGGTTGAGGTGAACCTAACCCATCTAAGTAGTCAGTTATAGTACCCGTTGGTACATTAAACTTACCATCAAAGGTGTTCCAATCAGTTTGACTAAGATAGCCATCCGTTGATGTATCTGCTTGGCTAATGCTAATGTCAGGATTAGTACCACCACTTGATGCAATTGGAGCTGATGCAGTAACATCTTCTACAATGGTTGCTGGTAGAATTGGAATGGTAGGTTTATTAAGAATCTCACTTACACCACTTACAGAGTTCCAATCACTATTTACTTGCGCTGCTGGTATTGTTGGAAAGGGTGTTGGTGCTCCAGTGCCATCCAAGTAGTCTGCATTTGTTCCTGTCGGTACATCAAACTTGCCATTGAAAGTATCCCAATCTGCTTGGCTTAAGTAGCCATCTGTCGAGGTTGATGCTTGGCTTATGCTGATATCAGGAGTTGATCCGCCACTTGATGCAATCGGTGCTGTTCCGCTTACCGATGTCACTCCGCCACTTCCTCCTCCTGGAACATTTACCTCAACCACTCCAGGTGATATCAGTGATGCTGTCACTCCTGCGCCTGTAAAGTTCAATGTAGTTGCGACAGGAGTAACCTCAACTCCTTCATCTTGCACCACTATCGCACCACCCCCTGCACCAATTGCGCTCAGTGGATCTGCCGCCGTTCCGTTTCCGATGATAGTAACCCCGTCAACAGCAACCTCTGTCAAGCATGGTGTGCAAGCAGGGAGATCTGGAAGCGGAATGTCACCCGTTTGGCAGATGTCATAGCAGCCATCCTCTGTGGTTGTGATCACTTGGATATCGAAGTCCACAGATACACATGCCCACTCATAGTGCGCTGTTAATGTCTTAATCTCATTAATATATCCGCTTGGAATAACCTCAAAGTTAATCACTCCAATGCTCTGCTTGAACAATGGATCAGTGCCGCTTGTAATCTTGTAAATCCTTGAAGCAAGCCAATCCTGAGCATCCTCTGCATCGCATGGCAGATGGCTCTTGCGGACCACTGCATAAGCAGTAAGCGGAAAGCTTGTGATGTATAGCTGCTTGCATCCACTTACTTTGTATGCATCAGTCTTGACAACTGTCACCTTGCCGCGCTTAGCCCAGAACAATGTGCCCTGCTTAGCATCGAAGTTGGTAACAACCTCCGCTTGACCATTGCCGATATAATGCACCCAAGCCTTTTCGTTGCCATTAGCGTTAAGCTCGCAAAGTCCAAACTGCTTGTCGAAGATATTGGCAACCTCAATGCGCTGATTGAGCCGTTCGATTATGGTCTTAAGTAGATTCATGGTTTTGAAATCTGGTTTGATATTTCTTCGACTAACAAGTCTGCATGTATTTGTAACATTGCATCTTGTTCCTCTTTTGTTGGCTGAAAGATTGTTCCGTATCCTTTAAAAGTTTTGTACTTTGGATTGCCGCTTGCAACTCCTTTCTCCAATCCTAATGCTTTGCCTGCTTCATCAGCTTGTAGGTAAATAAAAGAACTGAATCCTTGATTGCTAACACTTGATTGGTCTGTTCCAAAAGAGCGTTTCAAGAATCCTGTAAGTTCCAAAGGTGGCTTTCCGTTTGCCGCTTTTATCTTTGCGTATGCTTTTGAATAGGGAACTGTTGGAAGAAAGTTACCTGCTTGGTTTTGACCTCTGCCAGTATCAATTCCAAAGATACGAATGTACATCTCGCGCCTCATGTCAAGCACTGCCACAAATAGCGGAGTAAAGCCTCCACTCCATTCGGAGAACAGCCCGTCAATCCTTTCGCTTATCTCCTTGGGTGTAGCCATTATGGAAGTGCTGTGACGTACTTCATATTTCTTCTGCAATCAAAGCACGTATTGTCATCTGGCAGTCGCATGTTCTGCAACATCGCTGTTAGCTCCTCGTTGTATCTCGTTGCCGCTATGTCGCGCCCTGCAATCATTCCATCGTTAGGGTCGGATGTTGCAAAGCCAGTGTTCACGCTAACTGTTGTGTTTACTCTTTGGTTTGGGCTTATTGTTAGCCCATAGTTATAAATCTCGACAGCCGTTGCATAAGCAAGCGGCATTGCCATCAATCCTCCTATGCTGCATAGCCAAGCTTCCCTGTCGCAGTTGACATTATAAACTAATGACATCCCTTGCGTGTACTTCTTTGCCTTCGATGATAGCACATTGAAGCCATCAGTGGTCAGCTCGATTCCGATTGCATCAACAAACGGGCAAACGTGCACTGCTCTCAAGCTACCTCCGCAATCAGTGCAACTGCCCTTTTTAGGAATCATCTTGGTGGTGTCGTAAAGCGACTCATAGACAAAAGCTAAATCCATCTTTCTGCGATTTGCTTTAAATGTCTTTCCGATAAACTGCTCAACTGCTTCCGATTGGTAGAAGAAAGAATCAATTAACTTTAAGGTGCTCATGTCATATACAAATATCTCCACTGGCACTGCCATCGTATAGATGTCAATCTTGAAGTTTGACAAGTAAAAGTTTAAGAAGCTTAATGTGTTAGGATCAATCGTCACTCTGATGCCAGTGTACTTTCCTGCTCCTACTGCAAGGTCCACATTGCTTGCGTTGGTAAGCACTTGACCGATGCGCTTAGACTCCACAACAGTGTCCGCCTTCATCATTGGACTTAAGCGGCTCAGTATATCAGTTGACATCTTGCGCCAGGCGAATGCTCGCTTTGCTTCAAAGAGCTCAACACCGGTATTGTATTGGTTTGTGATTAGCTGACCGAGCAAGGTCTGATTGATGCCTAAGTCATCGATGTAAAGCCCAGTAGTTGGCTCTGGTCTGTCGCAACCTTGTAAGCCGAGTAGAGATTCGTAGCACATTGGCTGTCTTATTTTTCACAAAGATAAATAAAAAAGGAGAGGCTTGCACCTCTCCCTTAATTCATTGCAATGTTAATTGCTTATGAGTTAACGATGCTTACGCAGTTAACGTAGTTAACTCCTGCAAGCTTATCAGATGCCTCATAGATGTTCGTAGGCAATGATGCAATCAGACCAGTTGTAGTTAATACAATTGATAAGTTTCCGCAGTCATCCTTCATTGTTAAGTCGCAAGGTACTCCTGCCGGTGTATACACTAACGTCTTAGAGTAGTTTGCGCCTGCCGTTGGAGTAACTCCTGTGTTCCAATCTGCAAGGTTGAATGACAACCACTGGATTGCTCCTGCCGTTGTTACCAATGCCTTGTTCTGAGAACCTTGAGCAGCTGCCAAACGAGAATCATAAGCGAAGCCGAAACCGTTTTGCTGACTGATAGCCAACAAATCAATTCCGAACTGAGAGCAGCATCCTGCCTTTACTGCATTGGCATAACGCTGCATCCCTGCACCACCAAATGCAATCGGCGCACCTGGATAGTTAGCCATTGTAGTTGCTTGTAAGATGTCAGCCAAAGCGAATTCATTGATGATGCCTGTTGATGCAATGGTTTTAATTACTAAGCAATCAGAAGTCACAGTAAAGAAATTCTCCACATCTGTTCCCCAGTTGCCGATGTCAGCAACAGCTTGAACAGCAGCAGCAGATGCAACCTTACGGTCTAACACATCCATTAAGCGCATGATTGACTCAAGCACATAACGGCTGTTCTCTTGGCAATGGCGAGCGATGTCAGCAGCATTGATCAATTGAGATGCAGTGTAAGTGTCAGTTGTTTCAACAGTGTAAGTCTGCGTTGAATCGCCATACGTGTTGTCAGATGTACAAGTTAAGATGTTGCCACCTTCCTCAACTTCCGTCTCAGGTAAACGCTGAATCCAACGAGCTTGAACTGTTTTAAGTTTTCCGTTTCCAGGTGCAACCTCAGTGCGAATCATTTTCGCGTTCTCAGGAGACAATAAGAATTCAAGGAATGGAAGCTGCTCGCGTTGACCAACCTCAATAAATAAATCACCCAAAGACATTTGTACATTCGGGCACTCGGAAAGTATTCTTGATATAGACATGATAGTCGTTTTTTATTGTAGAATTTTGTGCAACTTATTCTGAAGGCTGTTGCATTGATGCCTACTTTTTTGCAGCTAAAGTCCTGCCGACTACCATAGAGAGTAGCAAAGGTAAATAAAAAAGCCGCACTCATAACAAGTGCGGCTCTAAAAACAATTAATCCCCGTACAAATATAGTTTATTTTGTGTAGAATCGAGGATTGATACCTTTTAATTTTCTATCCGACTGAATATCTAATTGCGGAATCGATGGATTGCGCATTGGAATCTTGCCGCCTGCATGTGGATTCTTTTGGATGATGCCTGCCTCTGTTGCCTCCTTAATAAGCACATCGCTCATTGTTAGGAATGAGCCTGCTTTCTCCTTGCTCTTAAGCCGCTCGCCTGTTGCCTTATCCTTAACCACAAATGCGCCATCTTCCTCAAGGTCGATTGCATACTTATCAGTGACCGCTGACTTAAAGCCGCGAATGGTGTACTCGTTAACACTCGGATCAAGCTTTAATGCTCCAAGCTCTTTCTCGAATGAGCTGTTAATCTTGCTCGTCTTAATGTCGGTTGCAACTTGCACCTTGTAGGATTCAAACTGTGTCATTACATCTTGCCTTGCGCTGTCAAGCTCATTGCTCTTGCGCTCAAGTGTCTTGTATTTTTTCTCCCACTCTTGTATCAGTGCTTCATTGCCGTTGCCAGATGCGCGCTTCTCCCAATCTTCGCGCTGCGTTTCAAATGCGCTCTTTGCTTTCTCTGATGCGTTGCGAATTACTTCCTCAACCTTCTGCCCTTTGAAGTCTTCATCGGTTAGCACGATGCCAAACGGCTCAAATGCTTTGCGTGTTGCATTGGCGATTGTGCCCGTAAGCTTTCCAATCTTGCCGCTTACTTCTTCCTGCTTAATCCAGTGCTCTTGAAATTTTTCTTTTGCCGCTTCGAGGTCGGCTGCTTCTTCGAGGTTGAGGAACTTCATCAGCTCCAGTGCTTCCTCCTGTTTGATTGCCATAGTCTATTGTTATTGGTATTAGTTTTAATTCTCTTGCACCTCGCTTGATAAGTTCAGTAGCGAGTACATCAGAGGCACGCTTGATTGTGCCATCGCTCATGATGTAGTATGTCATGAAGCAAAGATATAAAACTTTTGATTATGTATAACCTTCTGACTTCGCTCTTGCAATCACACTTGGCGGAACTTTCTGCTTGATCACTGGCACAAGGAAGTGGCGGCAGTTCCAACCACCAACAAAGGTAAAGATGCTGCGTGAGTCAGTGCCATCGATGCGCCCATCCCAAGTGCCATTGCGAATGTCATTGATGCCTGCGCTGTTCTTGCCATCGCCCCATTGCTCAATCTCCTTACGATGGAAGACAGCCCCTTCGCGATGTGCGCAGAACGGTCTTGTTGTAGGTATCTCGCCGCCCAAGTATTGGAAGTAATCAATGCCGAGTTCCTCATTGACAGTCGCCGCATAGCTTCTGTCTGCAATGGCTTGCGCTGTGTTGGCTGTGGTGCGAACGTTGGCAAGCAGCCTGCCATCTGTGGTCTCTGTTCCCTCAATCACTCCTTGCAATGCTTTTACCGCTTGGTTAAGTGGAGCTCTTGCCGCTACGTTGGCCGTCAGCTGCTCAAGGAATGGCTGTGTCACATTCTCCTTAAGGCCTGAGCCAAAGAACGCATTGATGGCATTCTGCTTGGAGATGGCAAGGAGTTGCCGCTGTACATTGTCTGGTTGGAATGAAGCATCAATCTTCTTAGCAATGTCATCTGTGAGCTGCACACCTTCATCGATGGAACTCAAGAAGGATTGCACAGCATCCTTGTACTCACCGCCTGCAAGTACCTTGTTGAGCTCATCGGTTATCAGTCCAATTCTTCGAATGTTATCCTCGGTCTGTCGGATGTTGCCTGTTGCATCAACATCCATCTCCGCGAGTAGCGGGCCAAGTTTTCTCCACGCATCTCGCTGTGCCTTCTCTGCCGCCGTAACAATAGTCTCCGGCACAGTCTCAAGCATTTTAATCTTTCGCGCAACAAGTTCATCAAACGATGCCATTCAATAAGGTTTGTTGTGCTTGTTGTATCGGATCAAGTGTCACTGCAATCTTTTCTGCTGCCTTGGCTCTGAGTGCTGCAATCTGTACGCTCATTGATAGGTCGAAGAATGTCGGTGCTTCTTGTGTTGGAATGTAGTCACGCATCAGCTCCATCACAAGTTGAGGTGCTGAGTTATGGAGAACATCTTGCCACTTCTCAACTGTGCCACTTGCAAGTCGAGCAAGCACATCTGCATTGCTCATAAGTAGCAACTCATCAGCGTTTACTATCAGCTCGAATAGAGCACTGCTTTCCTCGTCAGTGTAGTTGATTGCTCTGATGTAGTTGTACACGTTGCTGTATGTCACCGCAGGCGGAACTCCTGCCTTCACTCCTTCGCTGATGATAGCAAGGTAATCGCTTGGAGTACTGATGTCAAAGCTTGTTGGATAGACCAGATTAACACCGCCAAATAAATCGCCGTATCGCATCTTGCCCATTGTCACCAAGCAGAACTCATAGATGGTGAATAGCTGATCACTGATAGGCTTGATAAAAGCATATAATGCGCGGAGCTTATTTAAGCTTCCTGTTGCAGTCGATGCCTCACCGATAGTTCCACTTTCATCGCTTGAAGGTAAGTGCAGGATACGTCTTGATTTAGCCATCTGCTGCTCAATCTCTGTGCGCAGGAAGTTCAATGTCTCCATCGGAGGCGATACAAACTTCAAGTACTCGCCGCTAAGTCCGCTGTCTCCTTCGCTCAATGATGTCTTTGGCTTGATAAGTAGCATACCCGTTGGACTAAATCGGCTCTTTACTCCGCTGCCTGAGCATGAAGAACAAGTGCGATAGCCGCCGTTGATTGGATCGAATATCTGCCCGTCATTACACTTGTTACCTTCGCGATCAATGAACTCGCATATCTCCCCAAGTGCAACCATAAATGGGAATGCGCTTGTTGCCTTGCTCATCTGCAAGTAAGACTCATCGAGCACCACCTGGTCAAGCAATGGCACTGCCGTGATGAATGGCGATTGGAATGCAATCTCATCATTGATAAGTTGAGGTGCGCCCATCAGCTTTATGCATGGAACATATCCCAAGTTATGCTGAAAGTAAACATAAGGCTCACTGAATGTCATGTCGCTCTTCTTGCCAGTCTGCTCAATTCGGTAGATGGCATTTTGGTCATAGAGCTCAAGCACAATGCCGCTCTCTTCCGTCTTGCTGCCCACCTTAACATGGCTGTGATCATCACTGATCACTAAGTAATACTCTCCAAACTTTTGACCTACAATGTTCTTGCAGTTGTAGTATGTTGGCATTGGGCGAAGTAACTCGTTGCCAATTACAGGCTGCTCAACTCCATCAATCTCAATCATCTCGATGTCATCTGGATAGATGGCAATGATACCATTGGCATCAACAAGCTTTAATGTTGGAAGCATGTTTTTAACAAACATCTCCAAGCTGCCAAACTTCTCAATCTCGGTATTCACATACCGCTGAAAGGTCTCCTCTGCAAAACGCTGATCCAACTCAGGCGAGTATCTGATGCTCCAGTTCTGATCGGCGAACGCTCTGCTGATCGTTGCGCGGAAGTCCTCAAACACACTTAAGGTTGTAGCCTTATAGTTTGCCTTGATATACAATGCCTGCGCATCCGTTTGATTGGGAGCACGCACCGATAGCAAGTGCTCAGGATAAACATCGGAGCGGCTATGCGGCAAGATGCTATCATACATCTTGGCGGCAAAGTTGTAGCCGCTCCAATATTCTGGATACTGGCTCCCTGCTCGCTGTTTAGTGATAGGGTTGAGCGGAGTCGATGTTGTCATCTGCTCCCACCCCTTACGCTTAGCGGCAAATCGGTTTACTATTTTTTGAATGTCCTCAGATGAGAGTGCCATAAATTAAGCAGCTTGTTTAATTGGATTTTTTGCAGTGCCGATTGTAGCTCCTGCCCAATTGCTGCCGCATTTTTTGCCGCCGCACATCTTGATTACTTTTGCTTTTGGTTTCATCGGTGTAGTATTGAGAGCCCTCGACCTTCAGTGGTGTTGAGCGTTACATTCTTATAACCAAAGTGAGCTGCATATTCTACAAGCTTTTTTGGTCCATCAAGGTGAATGGTGTCATGGTAAACAATCACACCACCTCTTGCAACAAGTTTCTCCACAAGCTTGAACTCGGGAAGTATTGCATTCCATGAATGGTCAGCGTCAACAAAGATAAGGTCAAAATGATTCTTAGGTAGCTTACCCAATTCATCAAGTGAGTTGCCTAAGATAAAATCAATTGCCTTATTGCCTTCTGACATGTACAGCTTTGTCGCATCGGTGCGATAGTCATTGATGTCGATGCCGACATATAGCCCACCTTTTGGCAATGCCTTGATAAGATGCTGCGATGTCTCGCCCTCAAAGACTCCAATCTCAAGCACACTGCTATACTTAGACATCTTCATCAGCGATGCCATGAAAGCACCGCATTCATCCTCGGAGTTCCAGTCATTGCGAGCAACCTCGGTGAATGTCTCTGTTGTTACAATCTTCTTAGGTCTGCCCTTCTTTGGTTTATCGTTTTCCATCTGCGTATTTGTTTTCTGCTATTCGTGCTAATTGGTAGATGTGTCTTGAGCCGATTGCCTTGAAGTCCGCTGCAAGCATCCTATCAAGCCAGTCGATGTAGAATCTTGGTGTAAATCCTGCGCCGCCGTAGTAGCTTTGCAAGTAGTAGTTGTCTATAATCTCTTGGAAGTTCAAGCCCCTCTGCATCGAGAAGTGAATCATGCCACCCTCGCTGCCTTTGATTTTCTCGTAAGCTTTCAGCGCAGGATCAATGCCGAGTATCGCAAGTGCGACATTCATGTACAACTCATCTGGCTGCCCACCACCCCACTTCATGCGAAGGTCTTTTGGCTCAATCGTCTTATCCATGTAGAGATGGCGAGCTTGTTGGTAGAGCTCTTGTGTCTGTGAGCCCTTAACAATCCACTGCATCGAGCTGTTTATGGCAGGCATCACTGCATCCGATGGTAGGTCAAAGTGCGCCCACATCTTATCAGCATAAGCCCACTGCATCTCCTTGAAGTCGCGCCCCTTGTCAATGGTATGGTAGCCCACGCAATGGCTAATGTAATCTTTGCCAGATTGAGCAAGCTCGTCAATCATCGGCTGAATGTCTTTGAGTGCAACAGCATCCACATCGAGGTAGAGGTTGCAATCGTATGGCAAGTACTTATATAGATTTACTTTTACCTTGCCTGGATCAAGCTTCTTGTTGGTATAGATATCGGCAGGATTGATGTCTGCAAAGTGCTCGACATACTTAACAATATCCGGGCACTGTGATACAGCCTTGAGCACATCATCGAACAGTACCGTGATGCTGACATTTGGGCTGTGCTTCTTGATGCTAAATGCAAGATTGAAAGCAGCCCAATAGTATTGCACCTTACCGAACGCAAGAAGCACCACCCCTGTTGTAGGGGCAGTGCTCTGTGTGGTAGTTGTAAATTCCTCAGTCATTATCAGAATACACCTGGAGGCGCATCGTACTGGAAAGGAATGTTTTTATTTCTCCAAGAGAAAGTTCCCTCATAACGCTGCAATTCATTGTTCTGCTCTGGCAAGATAAAGCTTGCTGATGTTGTGATTCCAACTGGAGCCGTGATGTAAAGCACCTTACCCGAGTCGCACATGTAAGCAAGTATCCAAGAGATACGCTTATTGTTTAACTCATTGTAGAAAGCGTTGTTCTCGTCAGTCACGTTTGCATCATAAAGAGTCGCTGTGCGATCTTCATTGATACGGATTGAAGTACCGCAACCGATAGGTGAATCAACTGTGATAGGTGAGCCAGCAGGAAGTGCAAAGCGAATGTCGCTGATTAGCTTAGCTGTGCCTGCGGAAAGTAAAGCATCAACCTCAACAGCATCTGAAGGATCAACAAGCTCAGTGCCGCAAGCACCAATGATAACAGCGGAAACTCCGCCAAGTTTATATTCGTTGCAATTGACCAGGTTGTGGTCAAGCAAGGATGTGTCGCAATAGGATACACAGGCCATTTGTAAAAAGAGTTTGTATTGTTGTTTCGCTGTTGGATAGGTCGCGGCAATACACCTACTTGGTCTCTATGTTTGGCAAAGTTACAAAATAAATTCTTGATATAGGTTCACAGAATCTTCAGTTGTTAATCTTTGTAAATCCTGCGCAAGCAAAAACGGCTCGTCATTGTTGTCCAATATACTCGGCAAGCAGTCAGCATCGGTGTTGCTGCATATCGTTTTGCGCACCTTGGATGACTTAAGTGCAAGGTCAATGTTTAATGCCCCAAGCTCGTCTGCATCGTTGTAGGCAATATCTGGGAACTCTCCATCAATGGCATAGTATAGATCGCCATTCACATAGCAGTTGTCATAGTAGAAGATTGTGCTCAAGAAGTCAAGCACGTACTCAGGCAATCTGCCAAAGGCAAACGTCCACTTCTTCTCGCGATCAACGTAGGTGGTTTGATACTTGCCGGAAGCAAAGCGGAAGTTGTTCACCTCTGTTTGATACTGAGCTCTGAACTTGCGCCCCTCCAATCGGATGCCAGGCAAGAAGGAGCTTGCACCGAATGCAAGATTAAACTGGTCCTCTGCGTTGCAGCCTTCAATCTTATAGTACTTGCACTCGTCATTGTAATCGCCAATGGCAAGTACATCGCTGTACTGATCCCATTGGATTGAATCGTTCTCGATGCTTATCTCCACAAGGTTGATGATGGCACCTGCAGGAGCACCGCCAAACTCACTCACCAATATTACAAGTGGGTTGTTGCCATCGGCAGTGATAAGCACTGTTTGATATCCCGTTCCACTAAACTGCACCTGGTTAGTTCCAATCTTAGCAAAGATTTTTACATTGGTGCGGCTCGCAATATACACGCTCACGTAGTACTGCAAGCCATCGCATAAGTCATTGCTTATGTTCTGAGTGATGCTACCTTGATCGCCTGCCGTTGGTAGGTCAAACTCTGCTTGACCTTCGCTCAATGTTACAGCTCCTGCTGTGGTCCATCCACTAACTCCGCCTGCATCTCTGAAGATGCCGTTGTACAAGTAACTCTGTCCGCATGTGTTGGTGCAAAAGTCCGTGATGGCAAGTCGGTAACACCCCTCGCCAAGTGCAACATCTGTCAATGCAAATGCAGTGGTGATCTTGTTGTCCTTTACAGTGTAAGTCGGTGCAACTATGTCAACCGTCTCCAGTGTCACCGCATCAACGATTCCCACCTTCATCTGATTTTCTGATGCAAGGCCATACACTTGAATGCCGTTGGTGCTTAGGCAACCTACCCAGCTCTCACTGGCAAAGCACAATGTCACGCTGTCATTGGTCATCGTTGGATTGGCAAAGTACAATGTGTAAGTGCCAGGCAATGTCAGCACATAGGTGCTTGAGCCATTCATCCCAACTGTCAAGCTTCCCTCATCCAATGTCAACACAGTGAACTCTACTTGATACAGCTGATAGATGAAGTTGGTCCTTAGCAATTGGCAGTAGATACCTGGAACATCCAAAGCAGTTGAGCATGCTTGATTGTCAACAGGAATACCCCAAGCACTTTCGATTGTATCGTACTTGAATAGCACTGACAAGTCGCAAGGTGTCGACTCCACTTGGAAGAATACTTGGTCGTTGAAGTCAAGCAGCTGCTTGTAGTCACCGCCGCAATCTGGGCAGTCGACAACAGTGTTGCTTGTAAAGATGATAGGCTGATTCGGAATGGAAGTAAAGCTCATCGAAGTATCTTGTTTGATTTAAGTTGTATGGATGCATCCTGCTTGATGATGCTCTTGATATCTACCTTATTAATGTAACCCTCAATCACTCGCAGTGGATCATCGTAGTTGCCAAACTTAATCGGCCTTGATGTGTTGTCAAGTATTGCCTCAATCTCTTCCATGCGAAGTGGTCGGTCGAAGGAGTAATCTAAGCGGCGCACTGAGTTAGGATCAACATCAACCAATGCAGTTGGCTCGAATGGAGTACCTTGAATATAAATGTTTGTTGCTCTTGTTTGGCCGTTGTAAGTTGCAGTGTTAAGCAAGCCCTGCCCAAGAAGCCCTGCCGTATTTGTAGTGAAATTTCCGACAATGTCAATGCGAATTAAGTCGGTGTAATTGCAAGCAATGTTGACATCAAAGTCGCAATACATATCGAACTGCCCAAGTACGCTTTGAGACAATGCGCTGTAAGTTGTTTGTAGCAATGCCGCACTCGAGTCAAACCTCCGCACCATAACTTGAAAGTTTCTTGGTGTAAAGTTTGCCGCTCCGAGTAATATCTTAGAAAGTGCGATGCTTCCCTTTACATTATATAATCCTGTAAATGGCACATCATAAGTCTGCCCATCGAATAAGTTATTAGGATCGTAAAACTGATTGCCAAAAGGTATATAACTTCCGTTATAAGTGCTGTAATCCAAGTTGCTCCCAAAGTCAATTTGCCAAAATGGTTCTGAACCTAAAGCATAATTCGAGTTAGCAATCACAATCGTGTCGAATGGATTGAAGCCAACAGCAAGATATTGAAACAAGCTATTTGGAAAACCGCCAAGCCAGTTCTGTGATACTTGCTCATTTATGTAGCTTGTATTGTACACATGCCCACCGATGCCAAGTGGATCCTGGTCATCGGCAAATATCATTTCAGCAGGACCAAAGAAGTTGCAATCCACAAGCACCATGCCCAAGTCATACTGGTCATTGTTAAAGCGGTATATGTCATCAATTACATTGGTATCGAATACTACCTCGCCGCTTAATAAGTCCATCACGTTGCCTGTATTGCATTCTCCAAGTATTCCAAAGGTCTCGTCTCTAAATCCTCTGAAGGCAATCTGTGGAAAGGTGCAACCGCCATTCCCTCCATCGCACTCCGATGGATACAAGAAAGGATCAGAGCCAAAGTTGACAGCCGCATAAAGCTGAGTCTTATCGAATGCCATCTTTATGCTTGGCTGATTGTAAAGGTTGCAGCTTTCGCCAAGCTGTTGGAAGTAGTCATAGTTCTCGATGCGGAGCAATGGTCTTCCATTAGCTTGCCTCTGAATTACCATTCCCAATCTTATCTTCTTATTCAATGCCTCGTATAACTTATCAAAGGTCATCTGAGTCGGTGCTTGGCTTGGTGTTCTCATTGCCAAGCCGTTTGTCATCATCAACGTTTTGCCATAGCCATCATTGTTAATCTGTCCGCTAAAGTAATCGCTTTCAAAGTCCACAAAGTTATCGCTCATGCAGCTCACAAGGAACTGAAGCGCATCATAAATCTTTATGCATCCAACAAGGTTAACAACATCGAAGTCTCCAGTGGCAGGATTAAAGAAAGAAACATCGTAAACTGGTGACGGCACAATTGGCTGCAAGTTCTTGGTAATGTCCGAGTTGCTGTAAAACGGGATGCTCTTGTTATTGTTTATCTTGGTGCTAAAGCTGTCATCGTAAATCTTAGTCTTAACCTGGCACTTATCCAAGTCAAAGCTGCACTCACTTACAATGATATATCCGTTTGCTAATCGCTTCCATGTTCCTCCGCATTCATACTGCACCTCAACATCTATAAGCGAACAGCCCCCCGTATCAACAAGATTGTCAAAGATGTATTGATACATGCCACCGACAAAAAGAAGATCATTGTCAAAGGATACAATCCTTGCATTAATTGCCGTATCGAGTGATACGCTTACACCAAACTCTTCCGCATTGGTCGGCTGCCCTCTGTCAGCTCCATCGATTAGGAACTTGATATCTACTGCCATGTGTATCTTGAATCTTGTTGGTTGATGTTGACCACTACGTTGCGGCCCTTTAAAGTCTTGTTGATTGTCTTCAACTCCTTCTCCATGCTCTTGCTGTTTAGCGATGCATTAACAGTCACACCTTCCTTGCCCCTTCTTCCTGCCGAGTAGCCCATCAATGCAGGACGCACATACTTCTCGTCTATCATCTTGCGGAATGCCTCTGTCGAATGATTCATTGCATCAAGCTCGCGGCGATGCTTTGCGCTCTGCCGTCTGTTGACCATGTACTCACCTTGCTCAGCTTCAATCATCGTACCACCTTGGCTGTGTAGCTTGCCGCCAATCAATCCACCTTTTTCGAACTTAGGCAATGGCTTGGCTGCAACAGCCGCCAATTGAATACCTCCAATTACTCCTGCAATGATCTGAAATGGAATCGCTTCAGGATAACCAAGCTGTGCTCCCGTCTTTATAATTGATGATGCAGTGTCAACAGCAATGTTAAACAACGCAAGTGCTTTGTCTCGTCTTGCTTGCTTAGTCTTCTCATTTGAAATTGCTTGCTGTGTTCTTTTCTCCAACGCAACTCTCTGCCTTGCCTTATCACGATCAAGGTCTGAGCTTGCATTAATTGCATTAAGCTCCGCTTCACTTGTTGCAGTAATCTCTGCAATCCTATTCTCCGAATTTACTTTGTTTAACTCGTTAATTGAATTTAATACACTTTGCACTTGATCAGCATATTGAAGTGCTAAATCAATTCGCTTATTCGTCTCTGTCTTTGTCTCCGCTGTAATCGATTGCTGCGTCTCTGCATTGATTAATGCAATCGCACTGGTATCACCTTTGGCTGCATCAATTCGCTTCTGTGCATCAATCTTAATCAAAGCAATCCTGCGCTCCAAGCTACTGCCTTCTTCAATCTCCAATGTCTTAAGCTCATTGATTTGCGTTTCAATGGCAGCCGCTGCAATGTCAGTCTTAACCTTGCCAATTGCTGTTGCATAGCGTGTTGCAATCTCGAGCTCACTAAGTCCTAAGCTATCAGCAAATGAAAGCTCGATGGCTTTCTGATTCTCCAGTGCTGCAAGCTGCTGCTGCAAGGTTGCGCCCTCCGCGGCCTTGGCTGCATTAAGCTTGTCCTTAAACAGCTTTTCATTTGCTGCTTTGTCGAGTACTGCAATATCAGCTGTTGCCTTTGCCCTAATCTCATCAATCACTGTCGCCTGTTGCTCAAGTGCTTTTATTTCTTCCTCGCTGCCTGCCTTGAACTTTGCCGCTGCAAAGGTTTTTTCAAGCTCGATAATCTTGTTATTGCTCTCGTTTAATATCTTAGACTGCGCATCCAATGAAGCAACGAATGCATCATTGGCAGCCTTATCTAAATCTTCCCTTGCCTTCTTCTGGTCCTCTGCCGCTTTCTTTGCAGCTTCAAGTGCTTTGTCGCTTGCAGCCTTTTGCTTTGTCGCACGCTGCTCGTTTACCTTCTGCTGATTCTCATCTATAAGTCCTGCCGATGCTTCAATTGCTGCCGCCTTGTCAAGCTCTGCAGTAGCTAATGTATTAATAGATGCAGCCGCTGTCTCTTTTTCTTTCTTAACTCTCTCTTTGCCTAACTGCTCTGTTTTAATATTAGTTACTTGTGATGTAATAAGTGATTCTACTAAATTACGTTTTACAGCACCAGTTGCGATTGCTGAAGCTGTAACAAGGAATGCTGTCACTTTCTCACCAACAGTCTGCACATTTTGTTGTTGCACTGTTGCCGCCTCTGCTGATAACACAGCCGACTGCGCAAATAATGCCTGAGCTGTTGCCCTTGCTGCCGTTGCTTTAATGTATGCATCCTTCTTCGCAATGTAGTTTGCCTCAGCAACATTAAGGTCGGTAGTCTTTCCAAATGAGTTGCCAAGTGTATCATTGTATATCTGCAATGCTGCCTCCTTGCTTATCACTCCTTTCTTTGCCTGTTCAAATGCAGTACCAACCTTTGTAGTCTCTGCAGTCGCACCTTCAATAGCTTTCTTGCTATCATCAAAAGTAGCAGCCAGTGCTCTTGTTGAGACCGATGTGCCAAAGATAGCATCCTTAACCGCATCAAAGTTCTCAACAAGTGCAATCAATCCAAGAACCAATGCGCCAACTCCTGTCGCAGCAAGTGCAATCCTGAATGCTTTCATCAAGCCTGTCGATGTACCGACCACAACATTGTATGCCACCTGTGCTGCCGTTTGCACACCTGTCTTAATTGCGCTTTCTTCCTTAACCAACTTAGCAAGCTGCTCAACTCCAGTAGCAATAGCCGTTACTGCCGTTAACTTTAATATCGCCTTGTTTAAATCTTCGTTCTCACTTCCAAACAATGCGGCCGCTCCTTGTGCTACCTGAAAGGCTGAAGCTAATCCTTGTGTCGCTCCTACTGCTGCATCGAACTTAAACGTGTCCGATGCGAGAATTTTAACCTTTGCTCTTGTGTCACCAATCTGATCCTCGAGCTTAGCCGCTGCAACAAGCAACTGGTTAAATGCCGCCGTCCCATCTTGCCCTGCAATCTCCAAGTTGGCAAGCTCTTGCTTCAATCCTCTTAGCTGCCCTGTCAAGGTCTTGCCCGACTTGCCAAGATTGTCAATTGCCTTGGCTTGGTTGTCTAATGTCTTCTTAACCTCGCCGCCACCGAATGCCGCACTGAAAGCTCCTGCGATGCTTCCAAAGAATCCTTTTACCTTCTTAGCTGAATCCTGTGCACCCTCTACTACCTTGTCATTAATCTGGTTAATCTCGTTGACTGTCGCCTTGAGACTGGATGTTTCCGCTTCATAAGCGACTTGAATAGTAGCTGTTGCCATTACTTCTGAGCTTTGATGTTGGCCTCAAATTTACGTAAATAAAAGTCAACATCACCACTCATCATCTCATTATACTCAACTACGCTGCCACCGCTCAATATCATCACTTGCTCCCTCATGTAGTCGCCTGCCTTTTGCGCCCGTTGTCTCGGTGAGAACTCAAGCGGAACAAGGAGTCGCGCAGATTTCTTTGCTGCACCAGGTTGTACTCCCATAGAATCTGAAAGTCTTCGGGAGACATAGTTAACAAGGGCATCAGCGGATCGATACCCAAGCCGGAGAAAAAATCTTTCGCCCCTCCCTTGCTCAGCTGCTCGAATAACTCAAGCTTGTAGTTGTGGATGTCGCTGTTCACAATGTCTGGATTCTCGTCATCGCGGATCATCCACGTTGCTGCTATGTTAAGCAAGATGTCGCGATGTATCACTGTGTCCTGCCGCTCACGTATCACATGGATGTATGCACCTATCAGTGCCGCGTTCTTTGGATTGGTCAACCCGGCACCCAATGCTTTCTCCATCTCGGTAAGTATCAACTCCATTTCGCCGCCACTTACTCCCGAGCTCAACCGCTCAAGCAGACTCATGCTCATGCTGAAGCGTTCAAGTGGTAGGTTGACCTCCTTTGGGAATCGGTAGTAGGTGTGCCCCTCATGCGTAAACACCTCAACGAGGTTATGCGTTGTCTTCTTACTGCCCAATAAAGAGCGCAGTCGACCTTTTAATTCTTTGATGTACTTCATGTATTGATTCTTTTACTTGTAACTCGTTAGCATTTGACATCTTTATGATTGTGTTATGGCCGTCATCAAACACGTACATGATCTCATTGACATTTACAATGATGTCAGTGTATCCCATCTCTTCCGCTGTCAACTCTTGCAGCTGCACATCATCCGTATCCATGAACTGAATCAACTTCGTGCGCACCTGGATGAAGCCTGCCATGTCACCAGTATTCAAACGGGCACTGCGCATCCTCCACTCTGGTCTTCGCAGGCAGGAAGCAGCCGCACTCCTTGCAGGAGTTAAGTCGCTTGTCCTTATGTTGGCACAGCGCACAGATGGAACTGCGTGTCTTGCTCAGCTCGTTGTTGCGGCCCGTTGCCATAAACCACCAACCTTGAATTATTGCGCCGATGCGTGTCATGGGATTAGTATAGGATTTAGCCCAACGGATGCAGCTGAGAATGATATACACTTGTAGGTCTCTGAGTCGATAGTTAGATCTAATCGATCGTAGCAGTTTTCGCATTGTGTTGCCCATATCGTATATCCTTGTAGTGGGTCGAGCTGCACTCCATCAATCAGAATAAATCCCCCATCACTCACAACTTCAAACTGTTGTATATTCTGTGTTGCATTGTGCTGAACCGAGATGTAGTAAGTGTCATCAGCTAAGCCAACATTGTAAACTATCTGAGTCAAGCAAGCATTGATATAACTGCCTGCATCATAACATGGTGTACATACGCTCATAGGTATCGCTTTAAGATTGCGTTGACAAAGTAACGAAAACAATCCAAGAAGTCAGCACGCTCGGATAAGATTCTTCTGTTGCTCTTGATAATGCTGCCGTTGGCATCGCACTGCACTTGCTTAGCATCGAACACAAACCCCTTGCACCTTACCGAGTTGGCTCGGATGTCAAGCTTGCGCAGTGCTGCATTGCAATCAATGCGGCTGTTGTAGTGCGTTGGATTAGCCGGTATGATGATCTGCGAGTCGGATAGGTGCAGCCGCCGCTTGATCTGAGTGTAAGCACTCGAGTTGTCACGCTGTTGCACTGTGCCACCTTTGCCCATCGCATCGCCCGTCAATCTCAACAGGCCCATCGGAATACCCATGCGCTCTACATGATCGCAGAACGCATCAACGCTTCCCTTCTCAATCTTAATCTCGTCAACCACCACGCAGCCCCTCGGTAGCTGTTGTATGACCAATGCGCAGAGTGGGTTGATGTTGAAGTCGACTGAGATGAATATAGGTATGTTGCGATTGAGCACCACGCTATCATCGATGTGCCTATCGTCCTGCCACTCGTACAAGAACGGATTAGCAACATCATCCAAGATGTCCCAATCGCCCTCCACGAATCTCTGGTACTGGACAGGCGGCAACTCCTTCAAGCTCTCAAGGTACTCGGCAGGGATATGTGGGTTGTCGGTTATCTTCGATGGTATGTAGCTCCACCGCTCAGGTAGGCTGTTGTCTCGGTAGCGATCATAGATGATTGACTTCACCCAGTTGTTGGCAGGGTTGCACGTTGCAAGGCAAACGATGGGCGGCTTGCCATGCGCCTTGTTCCAACTGCCGATGCGCTCCTGTACCTTGTAGAACGTAACCTCTTGCAGCTCGTTAACCTCATCGAGCCCTGCGCCGTTGATCTCTAATCCACGAAACCTGTTGAGGTCCTTGTCATCGTCAAAGCTTTCCGCCATGAAGATCAGCTCACTGTCGTTGTTGAACGTCACCACATTCGTGTCTCTGTTCCAACTCTTGATGTGAGCATTGAGCCCATCGCTGAGCAGTCCAGTAAAGCTTGGGAACGTTGTACGCTTAAGGTCGGGCAAGCTCTTACGAATGATTGCCCATCGACTGCCGCCGTAGTGCAGTGCCAGATGGCTGATGGTAAGCAGGAGCCAGTAAGTCTTGCCGCCTCGAATCGCGCCACCAAAAACAATCACACGCTTCTCGCCATTAATCGCCTGGTCAAATGCAACTGTCTGTGTCTCGGTCAGCGTATAGCTCATTCACTCTTGGGCTCGGTGCGAATGATCACCAACGGCTCAGTAGATGTGATGTTGGTGTCGGTGGTTTGCTTAGGCTTGCCGTATCCGTAACCAAATACGAATTCAGCTGCTTTAACATCTCCCTTCTTTGCCTTGAGTTTCATTGCATTCAATATCGCCTCTGCATCAGTAACGCCATTATTTTCCGCACCCAATGTGTTCGCTATTATATCACTAAGCGCAGGAAGTTCTTTCTTGCGCCCTACGTTTTTTGTATTGCCAGACTTCAACTTGCCTCCGTTTCTACCCTCTCTCATAGTACGAGATATTTACGAGATTAATGATAGCTCACCAATTCCGCTCTGGAGTCGGTGTTCTCCTTGATTTTTGTTATCTGTTCCTCGTTGTTGTCAATGTGCAAATCAATGCCTAAGCTTTGAATTGTCTTCCACTTATCAGCTCCATTTGTAAAGTACACGCGAAGTCTCGGGATGCCGAGCTCCTTTGCAATTTCGTACACCTTTGCACTCATGGTTGATTCATTGCGAGCAGTGATGATATACACGCGATCACCATTGGCAATCTTCCTGCGAGCAAGTGCCATGCCCTGTGGTGTGTCAAGCACGCCGTCAACGTCGAATGATATCTTCATCGTTTCTTGAATTTAGCAGCCTCAGACAATGCGATTGCCTGAGCTTGTTGAGGTGTATATCCTTCATCAATTAGCTTCTTAATATTCATCTGGATGATAGCAGCTGAGTCTCCTTGGAATAGTGGCATAGTTTTACAAAGATAGTGTTTTGCTTCGCTTGATATCATCCTCTGTGAGCTTCAATCTTACCACCTTGTTGTAGATAATTACATCAGCATGGAAGTTCCCGTCATCATTGTCGCGCAGTGCTCCAATCAAGTATTCATTCGGCGCATCCACTTGCAAGTCTTCCGATGCCTGCATGATCTTCTGCATTGCCTTAACCTTGAATGTAACCTCAACATCTTGCACTGATCCGATTGGAGTCAGGTAACCAGTAAAGGTGTCATCCTGAATGCGCATGTATCCACTTCGCCATCTGTTAGCAGCCATCGTTGATCATTATGTATTCGTTAAGTAATGCGTATATCATCTTCTTAATATCTTCCTTCTTACTCTTAGGCACTCGCAAAGTGATGTTGCACGTTTCTTCGCCGTACTTAAATGGCGGTCCTGCTCCTGCTCTTGTGCCGCCGTGCTTATTAATCTTCTGTTCCATTAGGCGCAAAGATAGGAATTAACTTTTGATTGTGCAATTTTAATGTCTTAATCCACTTTGCGCATCTGGATAAATAGTAACTGTATACAATGCTTTCTGGATCCGCATTCATCAAGTGCAACCTGAAGCTCTCATGCGTGCGCTGTGTTGAATGATATGTCACGCAGCCATCTATAATCTTTCCCTCAATCGGATACCACTCGCACATGGTCTTGATAATCTTCTGCTCAGTGGTCAGCTCCATAGTTGATAATGTTTAGGAATTCTGCTTCACTTCTTACAATGTGATACTCATGCCCGAGTGATAGGCACAGCTTCTGGAAGGTGATCTGCTGCGGTGACTGCTTTCCGATGTCTGTCTTCCATTCAATCCAACAAGTCTTGCCGTTGGGCTTAAGGTAGCACATGTCAGCAACACCGGCAATGACTCCCATCGCTTTATTCATTGCACCTTTGATGCCGTTGATGGAGTTGTTATTGATGGCAAATATGCGTCCTCTTAAGTCTGGGCGTGCATTCCAAAGGTTTTGGAAGGCTCTCGCTTGGGTTGCAACTTCACTCATAAGTGGACAGGGTGGACAGGGTGGACAGGGTGGAAAATTGGGGGTTGTCCTTTGCAAACCTTAGGTGCTCTAGGTGTATAGGCGAAGTGGACAGGGTGCTGCTAAAAATGACCCTATTAGGGCTTACATGTGTGTGTGTGTGTGTGTGTGTGTGCATGTGTGTGTGTATCTCTGTTAATTATTAGTTTTTACCCTGTACCTTGTCCACTCCTTCTGTAAGCTTTGATGTTGTAAGGTTTGAAGCGGACAACCCTAAAAGTTATAGGGTTGTCCAGGGTTGTCCACATTGTTTGGATTTTTATACACATAATACATAGTAATCTTAGAGCCACCCATTATTTTACGATCTTTTATAAATCCAAGTAAAGAAAGCATAGTTCCAATTCTGTGAGTGTTAAGGTAGTTAAACTTTGTCTCAAGCATTAAGTACTGTTGAATTTCAGTAAGTGACATCCACTCACCGTATGTTGTACCAGGTTGAAGCTTCTTGTGAATTAAGTCCTCCTCTGGAGTCGATAGCTTAAACATCTCTGTTGCTTGATTAAGTTTATCAATATCTTCTTTTAGTATTGTGTACTGGACTCCATCTTGGAACATAAAATAGAGCTCTCGCCAAAGTGCTGCCTTGTCGCACTTGTTATATAGATCATGGTCAATGTCAAGAATATTAATTGGTATCTGCCTACGATTACCTGTTGCATCATTAAGTATCTGCGTTTCGTTTGTTGTTCCACAGAATACTGAAAGTCTCCTCATGTCAAGTGATACTCGGCCGTATGGCTCGCGCACGTTTATAAACTCTTTTGATGTTAACTCCTTAAGTCTCTTGTCTTCCTTCTTTGACTTTCCGCCGTACTCGTCATCAAGAATAAACCACTTCTTGCACATTAGGATTTCGTCATCCTTTCCGGCATCCATCTTGGACTCAGCAAATAAGTAGCGCAGTTCTTTTGGAAGAAGATACCGGAACCAATGTGTCTTACCCGTACCTTGCTTTTGTCCTGAGAATATTAGCACCAATGGAGAATGGATGCCATAAGCGGAAGCAACAGCTGAAATAAGCCATCGAGTGATGTACATATCGTAATTCGGTGTGTCGGACTTTACACTGCGAATAAGCAGATCAAGGTTAGGATATTTATAGTTTATAGGTTGGAATAGATCCTGCTCAAAGAATTCGTGCAAAGGGTTGTAAGTATGAATCCTGTTTGAGAATAGTATTGATGTGACCAGGTCTTTGCTTGACTCTTTAAACACTGCTTTGGAATCAAGGAAGATTGAGTTGATGTCATTATCATCAATCGGCTTTCCATCAAGCTCGATGTTGCGAGTGATTAAGTTCCTGCGCAGATTGTACGTATTAACAAATGCAGCGATATCGGTGCTTACTGAATCGGATTTAAACTTAATATCCTTGCTTACTATCTGCTCGACTATCTCTTTTGAGTCTTCAGGACTGTATCCTCCTTGCTTTTCGAGTGTCTCGATGATGGCTTCTTTGGAAAGCCCTGCCGCCTTTTGCGATGTTGCATATCGAGCCATTGACTTGGTATACTCGGAATATATTTCGATGCCGTTCTGCTTGGCATGGAAGTACAGTGTGCCGATGCTTGACTTCTTTGCCTTTGTCTCGTTGTGATTCTTAAGGCAGGCATCGAACTGGCTATCGCAGTCGAGTGAGTTGTACTTTGAGCTGTGCGATGAAAGGGTGTGGAAGTGATCGCGCCCTTGCTCTTGCAACTCTGAAACGAGTGCATAGCAGATGCGCACCCAATCGGAGTAGTCTTCGCATAGATTGAGCCCTTTGTCATCCATCTGCTTAATCATGGCATCGAAGTCAGTTTTAATAAACATAACCTTTGGATGCTTCTGCTCCTTCTTTTTAGGAAGATACTTCTTGAATGTTGCTGATTTGGTATTAAGCAGCAAGAAGGGATCGTATGAAACAAATCGAGCTCTTGAGACATCCTTGCCTGACTGGTCCACAATAAGTTGGTACTCGTTGTATAGGTATGCAGCAATGCCATGAAATGCATCGAGGTGGCGAGTGCCATCAATCTTGATAATAAGGCATAGTCCTTGGCCGCTGATGGAAATGAATGCAGCATAGATATAGGGGTTAGCACCTATGCGTTCTTTTACTGCGGCAGGATCATCGAGGTTGTCGATGTCAATGGCTATGAATCCAGAGTGCTTGCGCAGGCAATCAACCTTGCGCTCCGAAAATGATCCGCTTGGTGTTACCAGTGGAGCGGTTTTCTTCTTAAGGTCTTTTATTTCTTTTGTTGGAGCATTGCGAACTTCGAGTGCGATGTCTTGCCACCTTCCAGATTGGACTCCTTCAAGGAAGCTGTCAATTTCGATGTCAATGTCTTGTTTGTCATGTACGTTTTTATAAGATGATATCAGCATTATATATTGATTTTAGGGTTGTTTTTAATTTTTCATCGGCGAGGTTGATGTGGAAGCGGTTGTACTTTCTGTTTTTTTCCTTACACCAGAGCCTCGCAATTTCGTCATTCTTTTTTTTAATGTAGAGGTAGTTGTCTGCATTTATTTTCTTGATGTTCTTTTTTGCAATAAGAGCAACATGTTCGATGGCTACAAATAGTGATCTGTATTCTTTGTGATGCTCATTCATCTGGATTAGCTTTTTGATGTCCACGCTATCGGTCATGAGGATAAAGTCTTCAATGCCTGCATCGAGCACTATCTTCTTGGGGAACTCATAGCCGCAAGGGAATAGCATGCCGAGGTGTTGCGCATCGCACTTCATCTTGGATGTGTGGAGCAGAGCGGCGCACTTTGGGCACTCTTTAACGGGCGCAACTCCTGCGCCTGGCTTCTTGGGATTGTGGAAGATATCCTCCCAATTTCGGGAGGCGGCCCAGGAGCCATGTGTGAGGCAGTTAGCACCAAGGTCGATGATAGTAAACGCGAGCTTTATTGGATGCGGACGAGCACCTCTGCCGCACATCTGAAGCCAAAGCGGCATCGATGCTGTTGCCTTGTTAACGATGACTGTCTCGATGTCGGGTTGGTCGAAGCCTGTTGTTGCGATTCCTATGTTGTTTAGTATGGCATCTGGAGTACTGGCAAACCATTGAAGTGTCTCAGCGCGATTGGTTGAGGTTGCATCGAGATGGCGCGAGTTAAAGCCCTCGGCAAGGAAGGCGGCATTGACTGCCATCGAGTGCTCGACATTGCAATTGAAGATGATAGTCTTGCGGCCGAGTGAGTTCTTCTTGTAGGCATTGATGGTTGTGTCGATGTACTTTGGCTCTTTGTACATCGCTCCCATCTGCGCTTGATCGAACTCGCCTGCTTTCATCTTGAGCTTAGCACGCTCTATGATGTTGGATGCGGAGTAGGTCTGCTCAGGTGCAAGGAAGCCCTGCTCAATTAGTTCTGGTATGTCAATGCCGCAAACTATGTCATCGAAGTAGTTGCGCAGTGGGTTGGTCTTCTTGGCGGCAAGTGGAGTGGCTGTAAAGCCGATGATGTACTGATCCTTGAAGTGGTCAATGAGCTTAGTAAAGTTACCGATGTGGCACTCGTCAACTATCACCATGCCGATGTTGCTGAACATGGCAAGCCGCTTGTGGGCTGACTCAACCATTGCGACATACACGCGAGCAGGTGGGATGGACTTCATTCCGGCTACTACTTTCTGCACTGGTAGGTTGATTGCTTTGCTCGCTTGTGTGAGGAGTTCTTCGCGGTGAACGAGTATCAACACATCTTGCGAGGACTTAGCGCAGTAGCGGTCACAAATCGCGGTAAAGCACACTGTCTTGCCTCCGCCCGTTGCGAGCTGAGCAACCACCTTGCGATGGGTGCGCAGCTTCGCAGCAATGTTGTTAATGAATCGCTCTTGGTAAGGTCGCAGGATCATGAGCCGTAGGTTGAGGTGTAGTAGATTGCAGAGCTGCGATTGTAGAACTTTGGAACTCTTGTCTGTTGGTCTGTTCTGCCATCGCGATATGCTTCTATTATCTGCTCCTTTTCGATTGCAATTGCTTCAAGAAACTTAGCTTCCAATTGTTTTTTAAATTCATCGTATCCTAATGTTCCATCAAGTAATGATTCCAATTCCCAATTTACCCACCAATTAAATTCTTGCACTGCTGTTTGCTTTTTCATGCGTTATCCCCCCTTAATTCTTCAAATTCTTTCCAACATTTTAATCCTATATTACGACGACTTAAAAACATTTCTTTAGTTATTTGAGATGGATACATATCATCAAAACCATATTTTAATGCGTTTCTAAGTCTAACAGAAGCATTAACCAAATCAATCCAATCTGTAACTAATAATTCATTTGATGCTTTAACTTTTTCCTTTTTTAGCAAATGTGATAAATACCTTTTATCGCTATCGTTTAAGCAATTGTGGTAAAGTGCGTATAAATCCATTTTTTTATTGGTATTTCTTTTTATATAGTTGCTCACCTGCGGGCTTTCCGACAGCGATGTTGCCAAGCATCATGTCCTTGGCGCATTCATTGCAGATGTCGATTAGCATCTGTTTTTCATTTGGCAGTTCTGCCTCGCAGAATATTGCTATGTGTTCGTAAACGAGTGCCATTGCCAGAGCGTATGGCTCTTGAGATTGTCGGTACTCTTGCGCTCCATTTTTGCAGAGCTGCATAACTTTTTTCAAGGAAGTCGATGTCATAAATATTAGGGGATTTGTAATTGGTTTTAATTCTTCCAGGTCTGCTCCATACAATCTCGACATACTTAGTATCCTCAGCAAGGCTAATGAATACTGTTGCATCATCGATGTGGTTGTACATCATCTTAAGATGCTTAAAGTTTGTCTCTATGTATATGAAGTTGCGATGCAGGAAGTAATACATCACGTTGGTAAATGAATAATTCTCAAAGCCCTCTGTGGACCAAGAATGATCTGATGAGGTTTTCTGCTTCTTCAATTTCGGAGGGTGTATGTCGGTGGATAAAAAGTTCACCTTTGAACTTATTGGGCACTCCTATGTAGTAGAAGTTTGTCGGCAAATAGCCAGTAAGATAGCTATACCAAACGGCTTGGATATGGTTGTAGTGCTTAGTCATGTCGGAGGCAAAACTGCGGAGCGTTGTGCAGGAAGTTGTCTTGATGTCTGCATTGATTGAGTACATCGGGCAGTGCAAGTCGAGGATGCCTTTTGCTGCCACCTTGCGCCCGTCAATCTCAACCTCCTTAATGAAGGTGATCTCCTTTGCTGACTTCTCGAATATCAAGCGGAGCATTGGGTGCTTCATGATGGCATCAAAAACTTGTCGAGCATTGGGCGGCATGTCATTGGGCTCTGTCTCGAGTAGGTTGCGATGGAACTCCGCGCCGCGCTCGAGAGCACCAGCAGCATATTGGATGCTGCCAGTGTAGTGCCTCTTGATGCTTGAAGCATTGATGGCTTCGATGCTGTTATAGATGTCGCGGCTCATAAAAAAAGTGTAAGTTGGATGGGTTGAATTTTTGTTTCTTGGCATATCTCGCAATTGCAATTAACCAATATGTAATTCCAATTTTTTAAATCATCATTCCACTCACAATAGCTTTGCTTGTGCTTAATAATTCGCAATCCAAAATCTTTGATTGAGCCATCTTCATTGAAAATTGTCCAACTTTTAGATAGATGTAAATAATGAATTTTGCTCATGACTCAATCTGTCTCTTGTCAAGTGGAATGAATCCAGAACCGTTGCCATGTACTACCTTGATGAAGTCAACCTCAACCTTTGCTGAGTTGACAATGACCTGGGCGATGTCTGCGATTGCTTTTGCTTTGTCGAGCTCCATGTCGCCTTCTTTTAGCATCTCGATGATTTCAAATAGATGATCCCTTAGGTCTTCGATTTTATTGCGTGCCATAATTTATTGAGGGTTTTAATTGTTTCGCGAATTGGTGAAGGGTACTTGGTGATGGTATTGCGCTGCATGTTTTCCACTTTCGTGATTGCTTCCAGATTATCTATCTCGAAGTTTGAGATGTTTTTATCTCGGAATGTCACTATCATGTGCGGCTCAAGCTTGCCGTAGTGCTGCTCGTAGATGTGCCGGTGTTTCAGCACCCATCGTGTGTGCTCTGCAATCTTTATGTAGGTGTATCCATCTTCATCGATGCGCTCTGAGCCGACTTCTCGGTGGTTTGGTGGCACAGTGCCCTTCTTGAATCTGGTCTCGATGCCTCCGAATGCAACGCCCTTCATGCCTTTGTTCCAAGGCTCATGTCCTTTGTAAAACTGCGTTGCTTGGTTGCCTTTTTGTAGTCGGCCGCTTGCTTCTGTTTCAAGGTACTCTGGAGTCTTATGCAGTTGCAGTGCGAAGGCTTTGGCATAGCACTGAGAGATTGATTTCCCAGTGATGAATGCCACCTCTTTTGTCGACCGATGCGGATAGTACTCAATGAGCAACTCGGTCTCTTGCATTGTCCAGTTACAGCGCATCATAATACTCGCGCCCTCCTTCATCGCCTCCAGTATTGCTTGGCTTTGGCAGCCGCTTAAACATCGATTGTTGCCCGTCATGAAAGCCGTTGGAGTAGGCTTGTATGATTGCTTCTTTTACCTTGGCTTGCGGAGTGTCATCATCGGCCTCGCGAGGATCAATGATTGCATCCATGTAGCGATTGAAATTGGCGAACTCTGCGCCTATGTTGTCGAGTGGATTCATCGGATTACTTGTGTTTTTACTTCGGTTAATTGAATGCCGCGAATGGCAATAGTACGGGTGATCTCCATTGCTTTTGGAAGCTTGCGGAGTAAATCTTGAATGTCGAGCATCTCTGCATTAAGCAGTGTCATTAGCACTGTCTCCCACTCAACATCGCCAACTATCTCCGCTTTCTTGCTGATGCGAATGTTCTTGGTGTGGTCGAGCTCAAGTGTGGTTGTAGTTGTTGCATCGGTGAAGGTGGCGAAGATGCCTGACACATCGCTTGTGCTTGCTGACATCAGCGCATCGGCTGCATCCTGTGCAATCTTCGCATCTGCCTCTGCTTTCTTAGCTGCAAGCTCGTTGGAGTACTCAACCATCATCTGCTTGCGCTGCTCGATGTAAGCCTTAAGTGGAGCAGTGGCATCGCGCTCGACATCCATCACTGACTTCTTGTAGGTGTCCAGTGGAAGCGTGACCATCTTGCGATTAATCTCGATGTGCTTTATGGCATCATTTGCCGCTTTGATGGACTCTGCACTCATATCGTATGAGAGCTTGTCTTCGATGATTCTTGGTGCACCTTCAATCATGCCTTGTGCGCGAAGCACCTCGGTAGAATTAAGCGACTTGTAAAACTCGGAAATGTATTCTATATTAGCTGCGTTCATAGTGTTATAAGATTAGTGCAAATTTGGGGCGGCCTAAAACCGCCCCTTTTTTATTTGTTAGAACGGGAAGCCGTCATCTTCAAACTCCGCTTCAACTGAAGCAGGAGCACTTGCCACTGGAGCAGGCTTGCTGATTCTCGCAATCCACTCATCGCTCATCTTAATCTTGTCTTGAATAAACTCGGGCAGCTGACTGAAAACAGCCTCGTCATGTTCCTCGGTGTTGTAGCACAATGCATTGTTAAATGCAGGAGGGCATACCATTCCTTTTGGCAGCGGACTCATGCCGATGATGTTGGCATAGGTAGCATCGCCTTTCTCAATGTGCGTGATGTTTACGATGCAAGGTCTTCCAAGTAGTGTAAAGATGTCAAATTCTCCTGCAATCTCGTTGCTCATCTTCTTGCCTGCCCAAGCTTCGATGTCTCTGCGGAGTACCGCTTTCTCGTTCATGCTTAGGTTGTAGATGCTTCGAGCATAGAATGGCTTGAGGCCTTCGCCTTTCTCGAATTCGTAAGTCTCGGTGGGCAGTTCAAAGATAAACTGCACTTTGCGTTTTTTGCCAGGGAACTGTCCTGTTTG
>Ga0194059_1000145_pt1 | contig 35647 bp, 12 predicted proteins | sample SepL6211m_MetaG_FD_163426 | JGI IMG/M metagenome (GOLD analysis project Ga0194059, IMG submission 163426) | Anoxic zone freshwater microbial communities from boreal shield lake in IISD Experimental Lakes Area, Ontario, Canada - Sep2016-L626-11m | ecosystem: Environmental > Aquatic > Freshwater >...
ACTTTTATGACCATTGCTATGTTTGGTCTAGTTTTGTCAGCTGTTATTTCAACCTTGCTCTTACCGAAGCAGCCCAAAAATTACGGTTGGGGCAAGCGCTTGGCTATGATATTTCAATGGATGATTTTGCCAGTTAGCATAATTATCTTTGGTGCCGTGCCGGGACTTGAGGCTCAGACCAGATTAATGCTTGGCAAGTATATGGGTTTTTGGGTAACGCCAAAAACTAGGACTATAAAATAGTAATTATTACTTAGCGGTGGATAAGTCTTATAAAACCTTTTGATTCAAAAGGTTTTTTGTTTTATAGATGAAAAGTGCTTCTAATTATAGACTTACGTCTAGTTAGTGATTTGTGCTATAATATTTTTAACATTTAAAATTTATTAGCACACTCCCCATGCTTCTATGGCTTTATAATTATCTGCAATCAAAACTAGGTTTGACTGAGTCGAATCTGATTGCCAAACTAGACAAACGTGCCTGCGATTTGTCTGGTTTTAGTTTATTTTCTTTTCAAATTATTTTTCTCAATCAGTATCTGGTCTTGTTGTCCATCGCCTCTGATCTGGTTAAATATCTCATCGTTCTATTTTATCCACACTCTGATTCTTTTATCGTGCTTTTTAGGCAACGTGAACAAAAGAGTTGCCAATTTTCCTATCACGATTATCGCAATATCCAGAAACAAGTTCGTGTTTTTTCTTTAGCCGGCATGGCGACTCTCGTCGCCGCCACCGTCGTCACCTCGCTCATTACCAACCTCATATTCGGTGGCAAGCAACCGAGTTGGGCCATGACGGTTGATTTTGTGCAAAATAATTGGACCACCCTCTCAACTACCGCCACCACGACTGGTAAAACCTCCGGTTGGGCGAGCTATGGTGCTGCCTCGAGTACCATGTTTGTTGCCTCAACCTCGCTAACCATGATCACGGTCAACGGCACTACCACTCAATCCACCTCCACCACTGGCTTTAATGTCGCTGGTTTTAGTAATTCCGGCACGGTGGCTGGCAATTCGGTGATTTTGTCGACTTCAACGAACAATATAACCTCAGCACAGGTTGTTGGGGGTTTTGGCTTTATGTGTTCACTCTCCAAGTCCGGTGATGTCTATTGTTGGGGGGTTAATGGTAATTATGGGACACTTGGCAATGGTACTACCACGTATAGTTATGTGCCTGTTAGGGTTTTGAAAGGTGCGGCGGCGGCAACGGATATTGATTCGTCCAATACATATCTTGCAAATATTAAAAGTATTAGCGCTGGTCATGCCAGCATGGCGATGTGTGCCGTCTCGTTAGCCGGCAATGTCTATTGTTGGGGGCGAAATTCTGAAGCCCAATTAGGTATTGGTACAACCGATGCCTCTATGCATGGTACGCCAGTGCGGGTTACTAAGGGCGCGGCCGTGGCTGGTAATATCGTTTCTGGCTCATATTTAGGAAATATAGACTCCATCTCTAATAGTGGTGATGGTAATAATGAAATGACCTGTGCGGTAGCTAGCAGTACTGGCTATGTATATTGCTGGGGTTCAAATGGTTATGGTCAATTAGGTTTAGGTGGCGTAGACTTTGCACTACACAGCTCTCCGGTGAGAGTGGTACAAGGCGTAGCCCTGTCGGGTGATTACTCTGGCGGTTATCTTAGTAATATTAGCTCAATATTTTCTGGTGGCAGTTCTGCTTGTGCTATTTCCAAGGCTAATAATGTTTATTGCTGGGGTTATAATGCTTATGGTCAATCAGGTAATAATACCATCATCTCTACAAATACGCCGCACATGGTACTTAAAGGTGCTGCCTTAGCAGGTGATCATGACGGCACTTATTTGAATAATATTAAAACCATGGATATTGGTTTTAGTAATACTTGTGCCGTTTCCAACGGTGGTAATATGTATTGCTGGGGTTACAATGTTCATGGTGAGCTAGGTCTTGGTAATTATTCCAATAGTCTCGTGCCAGCACAGGTGATCGCCGGTCAGGCTGCGGCCAGTGACACTGATGGCAGTAAATTAATAAATATTTCAACCATTGTTGCATATTCAACACCTTGGATGGGTAAAACATGTGCCATTTCCAATATTGGTAATGCGTATTGTTGGGGTGAGAGTCAAAATGCACCTGTTAGAATTGCAAAAGGTCAGGCCGTAGCGAGTGATATTGACGTCTCAAATACTTATATTTCAAATCTTAAGACTATTCAGATTGGTTATGTAGATTCGTCATCTCAAACAATTTGTGCATCTTCATTGTCAAATAATATATATTGCTGGGATCGAAACACTTTTGGCATTGGTACTGGTACTCCAGCCTCATCTAATAATAACCCTGTTCGCACCCACGGTCTAAACAATGTCGGCTACCTCGACCTCAGTGCCTCGGTTTGGTACAACCCCTCGGGCGTCTTCACCTCAAGCATTATCCCTATCGGTCAGGCGGTCGCTAATTGGGGCAACCTCAGTTGGTACAATTCTGGCAGCGCCGCCAGCACCACCATCGCCATGCGCGTGCGCACTGGCGCCACCCCTGGCTCTATGGGCAGTTGGGGCGCCTCGACCACCGACGCAGTCGGCAATACTTTTAAATTTTTAAAACAATGGGGTTCGGCAGGTTCAACTCCTGGCAAGTTCACCAATTCTACAGGTGTGGCCGTTGACTCTCAGGGCAATGTCTATGTGGCTGACAATGCGGTCGGCAGTCAGGTAATTCAAAAATTCGATAGTAATGGTAATTTTATTCGAGCCTTTGGTGTTGGTGCACCAGGCGATTCAGCTGATGGTCATTTTAATACTACTGGCATGATAGCCTCTTTGGCGATCGATGAGTTAGATAATATCTACGTGACTGATCCCGGTAATAGCCGAATTCAAGTTTTTGATACCTCGGGTAATTTTATTCGTAAGTGGGGTAACTCAGGTAATTTTACGGCTGGTAGCTATTTATCAATCGCTATACACCCCGTAAATGGAAAAATTTACGTTTCAAGTTATTTAAACAATAATCTTCAGATTTTTAATAAAGATGGTTCAACAGCCACGGGTGGTTTTGCAATTACTGGCCGCTGGGGTATTGCTGTTGATGCCACGGGCAATGTCTATGCATCAGGTGATAATGACTACGTATTTAAGTATAATTCTGGTGGTACTCAGATTGGAAGTGTGCAAACAAATTATTCAATTCGAGGTAATTTAAGTCTTGATAGCGGGGGTAATGTTTATGTGCCAAATGGCTATTTAAATGCCGGTATATACATTTTTTCATCAAATTTGGTTTATATTGATCGAATTAAAAATGATTATTTAAATGTTGGTGATACGGTTTTCTCTCGTACTGGTGAACTGTATTTTGCAGATGCTGGTAATTATCGAATCGTAAAATTTGGCTACCAAACATTAAAAAATCTTGGCGCCCAAGCTACTCATGGCTACATCCAGTACGAAGCCACTCTCAGCACCATCGATTCCACTCTCACTCCTTCACTCGATCGCGTCAGCCTGACCTACAACGCCTATCCCGCTAGTTCTAGTCTAGTTTCCTCAGCTGTTGATACCGGCAGTTTGGCTAACGTTCTAGCGAGTATCAAGTGGAACCAGACTCTGGCTACCAATACCAATATCAGTTTCCAACTCCAAACCTCAGCTGACAATCTGACTTGGTCACCTTGGCTCGGTCCTGGGGATATCAACAGCACCAATACTTTCTATACCTCCGTCGGTAACGGCTCAGCCATGGGGCAGACTATCAATTCGGTGCATGCGGCTGCCGTCAACAACCAGTGGTTCCGCTACAAAGTCACGCTCTCCTCCGATGGCGCCTACACGCCGACCCTCAATGGCGGTCCAGGTAATGGCGTAACCGTGACTTACGTTGCCAATGAACCACCTGAGGTGACGAACGTCACCGCCTATCAAGTCGCCACTACGACTGACCCGAATTTCGGCCAGGTGGTGATTGATTATCAAACTCGCGACATTGATTCTGAGACCGCTCTCATTAACCCCTCATTCAAGTACTCGACTAACGGCGGTGTCAGTTGGAACAATATTACGACTGGTCTCTCGATTGGGGCCACAACTAGCAAGACCGTGGCCACCTCGACCTTCACCGCCTACCAAGTCGTCTGGAATCCCAAAGCTCTCGTCAGTCTCGACAAGATCGGGATTGCCAGGATCCGGGTGACCGCCAATGACGGTCAGGCCGCTCTTGCGACCGGCAGCGGCGACTCAGCTAATTTTTTCCTTGACACTCTGGCGCCGATCATTACCGCTCAGCCAAGTGTCAGCGCCTCGACGACCCCCAATGCGATCGTGACTTTTGCAGCGACTGACAATTCAGCTCGTGAATTGCGCTACTCGATCAATCCGACCGATTACAATAGTTTCTCGACCAATGTTTTTGGCAATGAACTCGGCTGGCAGACCTACACCAGTGCTGTTTCAACCGTGCTTGCTACTAACCCAGCCACAGTTTACGTCCAATACCGCGATCTACTTGGTAACGTCTCGGCTGTGACCTCGGTCACCACTCCGAGCACGCCGACTAGTTTCATGATCCAAGATATCTCTAACGTCAAAGACGGTCTGACTGATTACCGGCTATTTTTTGCCTGGAAACCGGTTAACTATTCTCAACCCTCCGGCAACTTTGCCGCCTATGACGTCTATCGTTCAGTCGACAATGGCGCGACTTACGCTCTCCTTAATACGATCAGTAGTTCGACTATCAACTACTTCAGTGATTTCAACGCCCCTTCAGTCGATCCAACTTTCTATTACGTCGTGACTCGTGATACTAACGGCAACGCCTCCTTTGCCTCGGCTGCCATCAAGGCGCAGGCTGATGGCAAGACTGATTACGGCGAGGGCGGGGGCGGAGTCGGCAGCGCTGCTCCGGTCCTGAGCAATGCCAGCTCGAGCGAGATCTACACCACTTCAGCCACCATTACCTGGGATACCGACATCCTAGCTGATTCGCTTGTCTATTTCCAAACTACCCCAGGTTGTGATTTCTCCCTAGCTAGTTCGACCGGCATTGCCACCCTAGTTAACAATGCCGGTAATTTCGGTCAACATCGTGTAGTAGTTTCGGGACTTGCTCCTAATACCACGTATTATTACCGTCCACGTTCGACCGAGGCGGGCGGGGTAGCTGGCGATCTAGCTTGTACCTCTGACAGCCCTTCCTTTACCACCACCGCTGGTCCAGCCATCACTCCAGGTTCAGTTAATTTTCAGGATATCAGCAATAATGCTGCTACTATCACTTGGACCACTGACTTGATTGCTGATTCATATGTGGTTTTTGCCACCAGTACTAGCGGTACTAATTTAATTAATCCAGCCGTCTTTGGTTACGACTTCAAGGGCAACGCCCATGGTGTGTTCCTGACCGGTTTGACGGCCGGCACGAACTACTATTTCACTGTCCGCTCAGACAATGCCGAAGATCACAACGGTAATGTCGGTTACTACAATTTCAAAACGACCAAAGACCTGACGCCGCCAACCATCTCTGGTCTCGCCTCAAGTACGACTGATGTTAGCGCCAATATCACCTTCGTGACCGCTAAACCAGCTACTAGTACGGTTACATTGAGTAATGCTGCCGCCGGTTTCAGTATCTCGGATACTCATCCGACCCTGGACTCAAACCACAATTTTGATTTTGCCGGTCTAGCCTCCTCAACTGTCTATGATCTCGTCATTACGGTGAGCGATGTTAATGGCAATACCGATACTATGACTGGCCAAGTCACCACCAAGGCTGCGCCTGACACCACCAAACCGATCATTGCTTTTAACCCAGTCACCGACGTCACAACTAATCAGACCAGCGCTACTATCTCCTGGAACACTAATGAAAACGCTAGTAGCTATGTGGAATATGCCGAGGCAACCACCACCTTTAGCTCAACCGCTAGCAAAGTCGGCCGTGATGACCTCATTACCACCCATGCAGTCAGTATTACCGGTTTAGCGGCTAGCAAACAGTACTATTTCCGTATTATCTCGACCGACGCCTCAGGCAATCAGGCCGTCGAACCTAGTGCCAGCAATACCTATCATACTTTCCAGGCCGTCATTCAACCCCTCATCATCTCGAACGTCAACAAGAATACTGTTACCGACAACAGTGCCGTCATTACTTGGAGCACTAACCACTTAGCTAACTCCCATGTCGTTTACGGCTTCGCCAGCAACGACTACATCATGAACAACACCAACGGTGCCAGCACGACTGAACATACGATTATCTTGACCGGTCTGGCTTCGAGTACGAAGTACTATTACCGGGTCGTCTCCACCGATGATGTCGGCCAGACTGCCACTTCGAGTGAACAAAATTTCACCACTAGCAACCAACCGATCGACCCCGCCGACTATCAGGCCAAGCTCGATCAGATCGCCACGCTCACCGCTCAGGTGATCGACCTGCAGACCCAGCTAGCTAACGCCAGCAGCAGCGGAGCCAGCAGTAGCGCCGAGATCCTGGCCCTGCAAGCCGAGATCGCCCAGCTCCAAGCCTCCTCAACCGCCTATCAGATCCAGATTGCCGCTTTGCAGGCTCAAGTAGCTAGCATGGTCAGCTTCGCTGACTATCAGTCCAAGCTTGACCAGATTGCCACCATGACGCTGCGGATCAATGATCTCGAGGCTCAACTTGCGAGCAGCGGAGCCAGCAGTAGCGCCGAGATCCTAGCCCTGCAAAATACTATCGATACCTTGAATGCCACCTTGGCTCTGAGAACCGCCGAACGTGATGCTTTGATCGCTCAGGTCGCCAGTATGTATTCGGCTGACCTCTACAACGCCAAAGTCGCCGAGATCGCCACCTTGACCGCCCAGTTACTTGATATGCAGCTCAAGCTTGATGCGGCTTCGAGTACTCAGGCCTCATCGAGTATTACCATCACTCAGCTCAATCAAACGATTATCGACCTAACCGCTCAGTTAGCCGCCTCTTTCTCACCGGTCCAGTATCAGGCCAGACTCGATGAGATTGCCGCCCTTAATGCCACCATCCAGACCTTGATTGCAGCAGCTTCGAGCACCGAGGCTTCGACTAGTGCCAACATTGTCGACTTGAATCAGCAAATCCTCGATTTGACGGCTCAGTTAGCTTCTTCATACTCACCAGCACAGTACCAGGCAAAATTGGATGAGATTGCGGCCCTCAATGCCACCATTAGCAATCTCTTGATTCAGGCTTCAAGTACCGAAGCTTCAACCAGTGCCGAGATCACTGCCTTACACCAACAGATTGTTGATCTGAATCAGCAAGTCACTGATCTGACGGCCCAGTTAGCCGCCTCCTACACTCCAGTCCAGTATCAGGCCAGGCTTGATGAGATTGCCGCTTTAAAGCTGACAATCAGCGAACTCTCTGCCATGGCCTCGAGTTCAATCAGTACCTCAACCTATCAGGTCGCCTTGGACCAGATTACGCAATTGCAAGCCGATTTGGCGGCTAAGTTGGCGGAGATTACAACCCTTCAATCACAGGTTACGACCCTAGAAGCACAGATCAGTACGATGATTGATCCAGTTTTGTATCAGGCTAAACTTGATCAGATTGCCACTATGACGGCGCGCATCATTGATCTTGAAGCGCAATTAAGCTCGGCATCGAGCACTAATGCTTCCTCAACAGCTAACTTGCAAGCTGAAATTGATGCACTGAAAGCACAAATTGTTTCACTGCAAGCCCAAATCACGAGTCCTATTGATCCGGTAGACTATCAAGCTAAAATTGATCAGATTGCGAATTTGCAAACCCAATTGGCCGCAGCCGTAGCTAGTGGTAATAATTCGTTGGCACAAATCACTATACTTGAACAGCAAATTGCTCAATTGCAAAAGGAACTTGATACGGCAAAAAAAGCCTCAGGGGGTGGAGTGATCATAATCGACAAGACGGACAAGACAGCACCAGAATTATCAGAGATTACTGTCTCTGAGTTAACCCCGATCGGTGCTAAAATTAGCTGGAAAACCAATGAGCCAGCAAGCGGTTTTGTACGCTATACTGCTAGTACGAGTGACAGGGAATATGTTGGTTATCAAGATTTGTACAATGAACATTTCTTTTATTTGAAAAATCTTTTGCCAAACAGTACCTACACTTACCAGGTCTCATCTGTCGATGGTTCAGGAAATCTTGGTCAATCTGGTGAATTGAGTTTAGAGACACCTATTTTGACCATTGACCCGGAGAAAACCGATCCAGCAACGACCACTGCCACTACAACCATTGAAGAAAAGCCAAAAATTACACCTCAGTTGATCGAAAGTGCCGCCAAAAATATGATCAGTTTGATGAATAATTTGTCGCAGGTTGTTTCTATTGGTACATTCGAGAAAACTATAATTACTCAATTTGATTCGCTTGAACAATTAGCTCGTATTATTCCTTCGCCAGTTATGTCTGGTGAGCCCTCGATTGAGACAACACCAACTACGGCTATTATCAAGTGGAACACCAACAAACCAGCCAGCTCGTTAGTTGCTTATACACCAGCTAGTTTATATGCTGCAAATAAAGGTGCTGATAACTATATTCAATTGGCTGGTCAGGCCGACGAATTGTCCTTAAATCATTCGGTCAAGATAATCGGTCTCAAACCAGACTCATTATATCATTTGCAATTACGTAGCAAGGCTAAGGTTGGCCCAGAGGCGATGTCAGGTGACTTCACCCTCAAGACCAAAGCTGAAGCTTTAGAAATAATATCTTATAATACCGAGATTTTATCACCGCAAATTGTGAATTTGCTTTGGTTGACTTCTGAAGAGACAAATTCTCAAGTGACAATAATCCCTTATCATAACAATGTCTTGTCAATCGATGATGCCAAAACGATTATGAACAAAATTTATACAACAAATCATGAAATGACGATTGAGGAATTGGAATCAGGTACAATTTATCAGATTGAGATGTCTGGCGTGAATAGTAAAGGTAAAAAAATATCGAAAATTATCCCTTATTTTTCAACCACCAAAGATGATTTGCCACCAGAAATAATGCAAATCAAAACCGAATCAGCTTTATCGCAAGGCAAAAGTCTAAAGGTTCAGACCGTTATCTCTTGGCAAACCAATGAGCCAACTATCAGCCAGGTAATGTTCGGTAAAGGCGTTATCTTTGGTGAGACTGATTTGCCTGATGCGACGATCATGGAATCGTCATATGGTCGCAAACATACGGCAATTATTACGAACTTTGATCCTGGTTCGGTTTATTCATTCAGAATCAAGGCAACTGATTCTGGTAATAATACTGCCATCTCAAACACCCACACAATTCTGACGCCTCAGCAAAAAGCCTCAGTCTTTGACCTGATTATTAAGAATTTTGAAAGTACCTTTGGTTGGTTATCCAACGTCGGTCCGAAATAATTTTTAACTTTTAGATAACTTGTGTTATAATGTGAATAACTTATATTAAAAATTTATGTCATTCTTAGACAAATTAAAAAGGAGGGTTGATGTCCTAGAGGATGGCCAACCGCAGGGTGAAAAAAAGGGTGTACTGCAAAGTACCTCGAATTTTGCACAGTTAGACGTTGATATTTTCGAGACGCCGAACAAATATATTATTGTAGGTATGATTCCTGGTGTCGATATCAAGACGCTCGACATCTCTGTTGGTGATGAAAATGATGTCTTAATTATCCAGGGAAAAAAAGCTTCGCCGATCGAGCAAATAAAATTAACTGAAAAGGGTCTATCTCATCATCATCAGGAGTGTCAGTGGGGGGATTTTTATCGTCAGATAATTTTGCCTCAAGAGGTTAATCCCGAAATGATTGAGGCTTATGAGGAACGTGGTGTTTTGATTGTCAATTTGCCCATGTTACGCTTGGCTAAAGGCAAAAAAAACATTACCATAACCTCTAAAACTTAGTATTTATATGATTTTACTTAAAAGGAGGATTGCCATAGTGTCGCTAAGTTTGTTTTTGGTTACAAATTTAGTGTCTTTTTTGGTTGTTGACTCAGTTAATGCGGCTGGCGCGACTTTATTTTTTTCACCAGCTACCAAATCCGTGGTTGTTGGTTCAACTTTTAGTATGTCCGTTTTGGTTAATTCAGGGTCTGGTAGTATTAATACCTTAGAGAGTATTGTAAATTTCCCCAAGGATTTATTAAGTGCTAGTTCGCCATCTTTGGGTGGCTCTATAGTTAGTATGTGGGTGCCAAGTAATCCTGTAGCCTCAAATGGCAACGGTACAGTTACTTTTGGCGGCGGCATGTTGTCACCTTTTACTGGGGCAAGTGGCCGAGTGCTAAGTATTAGCTTTAAGGCGCTTAAAGTTGGTAGCGCGAAAATTAGTTTTTCAAATTCCCAAATTCTGACCGGACCAGGTGAGAACGCTTTTGGCGGTGCGGGATCGGCGACAATTACAATTACTGAGCCAGTGGCACCAAAAATTGAAACACCAGTTGAGACTAAGCCAGTAGAGACAAAACCTGCCGACACAGCCACGACGCCTACTAGTATTACGACACCACCCGTCACCAATAGCACTTCAGCAGCCGAAGATGTGACGGCTGGTCAGCCTAAGGGTATTTTGCCGCCAGCCCCAGAGGTCACTTCGCCCTCTCATACTGACAAGGAAGTTTGGTATGCCAATAATAAAGTCCAGCTTGATTGGCGTTTACTTGCTAGTATTATTGGGCTTGGCTATTCAATGGATACCTCGGCCAGCTCAACTCCACCTGATCAAAAAGGTGCCATTATCCAGACCAAGACTTATGACCAAGTAGCTGATGGCCGTCATTATTTTCATATTCGTTTGCAAAACAAAACTGGTTTTGGACCGATTGCCCACAGGCAAGTCTTAGTTGATACGACCCCTCCAACCAAACCACGTCTAGCTATTGATAATAATGGTGATAGCACAAATCCTAATCAGATCTTTAGAATTGACACCCTTGATGTTACTTCTGGTATTGCTAAAATTAAATTTTGGTTGAATGGTGCTGAAAAGGTGATTGAGCCGTCTGGTAGTGTGGTTGAACCATATCAGCTCGAAAAACTGCTTCCTGGAAATTACAACATTAGTTTGCTAGCATATGACAGGGCTGGTAATAATTCTTCTTCGACTATCAATTTTTCGGTTGACCCGCTCAAGGCGCCTATTATTACCGATATACCAAAAGAGATTAGAACACTTGATAATTTAGCAATTCGCGGCTCGTCATTTTACCCAAATTCTACCGTGACCATATTTATCGGTCTTACTAATGGTGATCCGATTCAGGCTGAAGTTAAAACAGATGATAATGGTAATTGGTCATATCAGCACCCTGGACGTTTAAACAAGAATAATTATGAAGTTTGGGCAAAAATAACTGATGCCAGGGGGGCGCAAAGTCTGAACAGTATCAAAGTTGGACTAGCCGTTACCTCGCCCGATATTATCGCACTTTACGGTGTCTATATTATCTTGGTCTTATTGACCATAATTGCCTTTTTGATTTTATATATTTATATGCTCAAAAAGCTTTATAATGCTGAACGTGTTCAAGCAGTTGAAGAAACACAAGGGGCGCAAAAGAAAATTAATGAGATCTTCTTGGCTTTGCATGAGGAGGTAAATGAATTAATTGAATACGCCGACAAAAAAGCTGGTTTATCCGAATCTGAACGACGTGTTAAGGAAAAATTAGAAGAAGCCTTGGATATATCAGAAGAATTTTTGATCAAGGAGATCGAGGATATAGAAAAAGAAATATTTCTCCCTAAGGTTAAGAAAAAATAAAATTAGCTAGTAATTAAATTTAAAAAAAGTAGCCGTAGCTACTTTTTTTAGTTGTGATCTAATGAATTGACTTAACGCTTATTAAAAATCATGTTATAATTAAGGCGTCGTTGACTTCCCAAAATGCGTAAAACGGTTCACAAAAAAAGTATTATTGCTAAATTTTTTAAGGCCCTGTTAGGTGGTCTTTTTATTGTTTTTTTGGGAACAGCTGGCATGGATGCTGCTGACCATCGGGGTAATCTATCCGAGTCGGTTATCGGTAAATTAATTTTTGGTAAAAGTGGCAGCAGGTGTCCGGCAGAGATGGTTTTTGTCAGTTCAGAAACTGGTGGATTTTGCATTGATAAGTTTGAGAATTCGGCTGGCGATGGTTGCAATATTAAAAATCCCAGCACAGTTAGCGAGTCTCAGGATAGTTTAAATATTTTTGCATGTCAGCCGGTCTCGGTTGTCAATGCTTCACCTTGGACAAATATCACTCAAGATCAGGCCATTAGGGCCTGTGCTAAGGTTGGAAAACGTTTACCAACTAACAAGGAATGGCAAGCGGCAGCCCTTGGAACGCCAGACCCAGATAAGGACTGGGGTGTGGATGATTGTCAGGTGGCTAAAAATTGGCCAAGTCAGCCTGGCCTAACTGGTTCAGGACAAAAATGTATCTCCTATTCAGGCGCATTTGACATGATTGGTAATGTATGGGAATGGGTTAGTGGGGCAGTAGTTGACGGCAAATTCGAGGGTCGTGAACTGCCAGCCTCTGGTTATATATCGGCGATGAATGCGAGTGACGCCATGCCAAGCGCTACCAGTGAGACGCCCAGTGCGACCATGTTTAATGACCAGATGTTTATAAAAAATACCGAAACTCGGGGAATTTTGCGTGGTGGTTATTTTGACAACAAGAGTGACGCCGGTCAGTATGCAGTTTACGCCGTAACATTGCCAAACAACTGGGCTGGCACCATGGGCTTTCGCTGCGTAAAGTAAAGCTGAGTTAAAATTCTAGAGATCCAAATGCGACTCAGTCGTATTTTTTTTGGTCAAAATAAATTTGAGATGCTTGATTGAAAGTAAAATTTGCTTTGAGATTGGTGTTTGTAAAAAATTTGAATTCACCTCTAAAAACTGTTATAATATACTCATATTTCGCTTAATTGTTGATAACTTTTTGTCAAAAAAAGTTTATGCTTTAATGCGAAATAAATGGCTAAAATTAAAATAAATTTTCATAAATTCTCCAATTTGGCTTAATTTTAAAATTAAGCGCAAAATTCCCCATGCCTGAAAGAGTGAAAAAAATTATTAACCTACTTTCTAGGTCGTATTTGGTTTTATTACCTGCGGCCGTTTTTTTGTATTTAGGGGTTTTTAGTTTGCAGGCGCAAACAGTGGCTAATACACCGGAGCCACAGCGCGTTAATATTGCACCATCCGTCTATGAGGTTGTATCTGGAACAAGTTCGGACAATTGGTTGAATCCAGGGTTGGCCTTGCTATCCGAAAACTTAGAAAGTGCTAGTTTTAGTGATTTTAATCAAGAAAATAGTGCCTCCTTGAAAATTGGTGAATTTGCAACCGTGACACCAGTCTTGCCGATAGATCAGCCTTCTAGCGCGACACCTGCGCCAATAGATTCAAGTGTTTCGCCAAGCAGTGCTTTGCCACCGGTTGATATTGTGGCAACACCAACGCCTGAAATTGTGGTGCCTGCCACTAATTCGCCTGCTGATTGCACGCAAAGTACGACCTGCACAGCTCCAGTTGACGCCAATCCCTTAACGACTGACCCTCTCCAAGGTTTGCAAAATCCTGTTGTGCCCGTGTCGCCTGCCGTTGAGACTCTCCCACCACCGACTGAGCCAGTTACGCCTACTGTTGACGTCCCGACCAGCCGTCGGTCATGGACTAATTTGGCTAAGCTAATAGATTTTTTTAGACCCAAAAAAGCTGAAGCACAAGATGTTGGCGCCACTACCACCCTCCCGAGTCAGGAGTATGCTCTTATTTACAAGGATTTTAGTCTGCCAAGCGGCATTATGGCAGCCAACAATATCGCCAATGTGCAATTGCGCCTCTCGATGGCGGCCAAGGCGTTTAATCCGGATGACAAAGTAAAGATCTATTACAATGTCGGCACCGGTTGGTTTGACACCGGGGTTTTATTTGTGGGTCAAGGTTTGGCAAATGCTACCAATAAGGGTTATTTTTTATTTGGCTTGCCTATCTTTACGAGTTGGCAAGATTTGACGAAATTGCAAATCAAAGTAGTTTATGAGCATGTTGGTGATGGCCCAGCTGCCGCCTTGTTGGATGGTGTTTGGTTGGAAGTTGATTATAGTCCGGCCGATCAGGCTGTGGTTCCACCAGTCACTGAACAATTAAACGCCGAGACTGAACTGAGTCGTTTGCGAACTGCTGAATTGAATGCGCCGTTCACCATGGAGCAGGTTTCTTTAAAAAATAGTTTCAAGACTACTGAGGGGCCAGATTTTAATTTTTTATACCGTCGCAAAGAAAGCTTGCTCGGCAGTATTACCTCAAGTTTACTGGGCTTGTTTACTGATCAATATGCTGGGGTGGCTGTACAGGGGGAATTGACCAATGAATATGGGCGCAAGGTGAGTTTTGTGCCGGATGTTAATTATTTACAGGATGGTGAATTCCATGTCAAATTACCAGACAATTTGCGCGATTTTAGGCCAGGTAAGTATGCCATGATATTGACGATCGCTGATGGCGAGACGGTTTATAAATCAGTTAAGGATTTTAGTTGGGGCGTACTCTCTATAAATACCAGCAAGTCTGTTTATTTGCCGACAGAGGAGGCATATTTGCAAATGGCAGTTTTGGATGACACTGGCAATACTATTTGTGACGCTGATCTGTATTTGGAGGTAACGGCGCCAGATGGTGGAGTGGCTTATTTAAATACCGACAACGGCTTGATTAGTCGAAATGAAAAATGTGGGCCGAATAATGTCATTAATGAACCCGATTATTTTGCTCATTACGGTCTCGCTGGTGTTGGTTTGTATCAGACAAAATTAATCGCGCGTACCAGTAATGGAGTCAAGGAGATTGTTGATCAATTTGAGGTGCGTGATGCTTTGCCGTTTGAGATTGAGAGAATCGGTCCGACGCGTATTTGGCCAGTGGCAAACTATCCGATGAGACTTCATATCAAGGCTAATGAGGATTACTCGGGGCCAATTACCGAAATCGTGCCAGCTAGTTTTAAAGTCGTCCCTAAATCGGCCACTTTAAATGAAATTACGCAAATTAAAGGCATTGATTATAATTTTATCGTCAGTGATGACATTGACCAAGCCAAAGATACTAAAATTTTAACTTGGCAGGGAATAAATCTTAAGGCGGGCGATGTCCTGGATCTGGAATATGAGTTTGACGCGCCAGACATTTCACCTGAATTTTTCTTGCTCGGCCCATTAAGCGTGGGGACTTTTTCTGAATTGCGCATGTGGCAAGTGGCGAGTGATGCGGTCTCTATTTCTGACGCTAATGGTGGTACCTCGGCTGGCGCTTGGACGACACCAGCCAATGCCTGGAATTCGACTAATAATAACTATGCGGTTAGGGCTGTAGCAGCCAATGCCAATGAAACAACTATTTATCTTAAAGCAACCGGCACGACTGCGACTAGCTCATCAAATCCGATCGTGAAGGTGGAGATTGGTATTGAGGGCTTGGTCTCGAACGTTGCAGTAAGTGCTGCGTTGAGACCGCTCTTTAATGGCGTGGCTACTGGTACGGCGCAAACTATTGCTGGTGCAACATTGACAACTGCTGATTTAAATACGACCTTTTATGTTGATGTGACTAATGATGCTGCCGGACCAAGGCTTGGAAACTGGACTTGGGCTGATGTACAAAATCTTGATGTTCTCGTAAACGGCGTAAGTGCCATTGGTTCGGTTCAAAACTTAAGTATTGACCAGATTCGTGTTCGCGTAACCTATGACACTGTCGTGCCAGTTGGTACTTTTAATTCAGCAGTGCAGACGACCAATGGCAGTGGTGATGTTGATATGTCCATCGAAGTTTCAGATGCCGATGGCGGTTATAGTAAGGCAAGACTGGAATATGCGGTCAACCCTAATTGTACGGCTGCTGGCTGGTCATATTCGAACGACACCACTATTAATCCTCTTGATGCCAGCACGACGGCTGATTTTGGTGATCCAAAAATAGATAACAATCAGTTATTTCAAATTGGTACGACAACTGGCTGGATCGTTACCGCCTCTGGTTCTAATTCGGTGTTTTTTGATTGGAATTCTAAACTTGATGCACCAACGGCCGATGGCGAATATTGTTTGCGCTTGACGGTTAATGATGGGTTAAATAACTCTACCTCGACTTTTGCCACGACCACCCTTGATAATGTCAATCCAACAGCGCCTGGCCAGCTCTCAGCCGTTGTTAGTTCAATGGGTAATGGATTAGTGGTCAGTTTTGGAGCCAGTTCAACCGATACAAATTTCAAGGAATATAAAATATTTTATCATCAAGGCACGTCATCGGTAAACGAAAGTGATATTGTTTATGATCAGACTGATAATCCTGTTATGGCGAATAATAATTATGGCGGAGCCTCAGGCTTTACGATCAATGACTTATTACCGCTAACCACCTATACCTTTAATATTTGGGCTTATGATCTTTATGGCAATAAGGCCAGTTCGACAGCCATTAACATAACTACCTCTAAAGCTGAGCCTCAAAGGGCTAATACGGTTTATTATTTAGCTGGTCAGTATGTTGGCGATGGTTCGGTTGGTCAAAACTCAAATACCAATCAATCTTTACCAGCTTTTAATTTTTCTCTTGCAGAAACTGCGGCGAGCATTAAAAATGCCTATATTATTTTTGAATCTCATTTTGAGTCATATGCCAATAATGTTGGTAATTATACTGGCTACGACTTGGGTTTTGATGCTTGTCAAAGTCCTTGCACACCTAGTGCGTTTGGCGGTACCGGCATTGCTACCAAGACTGATGCAACGGTTTTGGCTTATGATCAGACGGCAGCTGGCAGTAATTATGTGCGTCTTTTATTTGATGTGACTAATGAGGCGCAATTAGCAGCTTATCAGGGTGGTGGCGCTACTTTGTCTGGCCAGGTTGGTTATAACATTAAACGTACATCAGCTGTCAATTCTATTTCTGAGTCCAAGGCAATGTTAGTAATTACTTATCAATATGCCGAAAAACAAACAGTCAATCAGACCAATACCGTTTTTTATCCGTTAGAGTCGACGGTTGCTGGGCATTCTGGTACTAGGTTATCGGCCCAAATTGATGATTGCGTACTTGACTCAACTTGTCCAAAGTTTACTTATCGTATGGATATTCCAGAGATCAAGTTGTCACTCGCTGATTGGTATCAAATGTACAATCATCATGATAACGGTACGACTGGTGACTTGCTTACAAGTGTTAATCTCGACGGTACGAATATTGACAGCGCGACTTATGTCTATGAGTTGGCTCAGGGTGGTGGACAAGGTGGTGCGCCGATAATGTACTTTCCAAATGTTAGTGGTTTTGTGGAAAATGCCACTTCAACACTCGAGTACAAAGCCACTAGCCCTGGTGGTGCGATGACTCACTACCTAATCGGCGGCGAAGCGGTCGATACTTATGTGGCGTCTTCTTCGGCCACAATCAAAACCAAGACAGTTTCTTTTCCGTTGGGCGTAACGACTAATGGTAATTCCACAGCTCAGGCTAGCTCAACCGTTAATGTTTATTTTCCGGAAAATGGTACGGCTACTGGTACTGTTCAAATTAAAAAAGCTTGGTTCAGGGTAGTTTCAAATAATGGTGCCAGTGCTGCCAGGACCTTAACCTTGGCTTCGAAAACTGGTAACAACGCAATCACAGCAGGTTACGCGTATGCCTATAATTCAAATGCCAATGTAGTTCGGCCGGTCTTTAATATTGTTCATGTCATGCCGAGTGCTCAATATGATGAACTCGCTAACGCTAATTTGACTACTCCTAAACCTGTCACGCTGTATACTACCAACAACAACGTGGCCGTTGGTGGCGTGGCGGCAGAACTAATGATTACTTACACCTATACAAGTGAGAAAGCGGGTCACTTGTCATCACTCAATTTGTATGGTGGCCAGGCTTATCAGAACGGCAACTCTAGACTTGCTACGACGACGATTAATTTTATCGCTCCGGAATCAAATAATACAAAGACCCTGCTCGGTAGTGCCTTGTTAGCCAGTTATTTATTTAGTGATAGCGATGCGGTGTTTGGCGCGACACAGATTACTTTGGATGCCAATGCTTCCAATACTTTACCAACCTGTACAAACGCCTTTAATAGCAAGCCCGACACTTCGGCTCCAAGTTTTAATAATTTTTCGGAATTTTATCGACGTGGCACCTCAACCATCTCGACAGATAACAACTCAACTGTCTATACTTGCACCTCGAACAACGGTGGTGGGTATGCGACTGCTGGCGGCAAAATGAATACACAGTTTTTGTATACGTATTTATACACAGCACCTCAACCAGTCTACACGCAAAATTCATTCAGATTTTATGAAAATGGCAGCACCATTGATCCAGTAGTGGCGAAGGCGACAGAGAAGACGTCAATTACTAATATTAATTTATGGGATATCGTTCGCTTGCGAGTTTCGGCTGGCCCAACAATCGAGGACTTGGCGGTTAGTCAGCAAGATTTTGATTTGCAGTATGCTTTTGCTAGCTCGACCTGTTCGGCAATTGCGTCTTCGAGTTGGTATGATGTCGGCACCTCAACGAGTAATACATCATGGCGCAGTTACAATAATCCGCTTTTAGCAGCGCACTCTACGGCTGGCAGTGTTTTGCTGGCTAGTTCGACAAATTTTGAGAGTTATGAAGAGGATAATCCGACCTTATTAAATCCGGTTGTCTTGACTGATGGTAAATTTGGCGAATGGGACTTTAATTTGTTTAATTTTAGTGCAACTTCATCCCAGGATTATTGTTTTCGTATGGTAAAAAGTAATGGCACGGCCTTTGCAACTTATCTTTACTATCCAAAGATCACGACGGCAGCTTCAAATACTGCGCCGACGAATCCCATTAATTTGCTACAATACCTTGGAGCAAATAGCACCTCAACCATTACGGTTGCTACCTCGACCTGGATTAACCAGAACACCGTACGACTTGTTTCAAGTGTTACTGATGTTAATTATTCTGAAGGTCTAAGCTTGTTTTATCAGTTAGCAACCTCAAGCGGAAGTTTATTATCATTGACGTCAGTGCCAGCCTCACCTTGTGCTGCAAGTACGACCTATGCGAGTTGCGCGTCGAAGGTTTGGCGTGCCACTAGTTCTATTAGTGATTATAGGCTTAGAGCTTTTACAGGTACGGCGACAATCTCAACTATTCCTGATGATTATAATGGCTATAAGTGGCAAGTCCTGGCATGTGATGATAGCAATGCATGTTCTATCTGGATGGATCCTGGAGTGGTGCCAACTTTCAGGGTTGATACAATAGCGCCAACTGCACCTGGGCTGATGACGGCTACTAATGTTTCAGCAAATGCTCTGACCCTTAAATTCGGTACTTCTACGACTGAGGCAAATTTTGCTTATTATAAGATATTTTATAAAAAGGGCACGAGTTCGGTGCGCGAGACTGATACACAGTTTTATGATAATGCGACTTTGTTATTCAAGGATTACGCTGGAGCAACTTCAACTTATGTAAACTCTTTATCAGCTGGTACGATTTATGCTTTTAATATTTGGGCATACGATATGGCTGGCAACAAAGCCAGTTCAACAGTAGTCGTTGCTACGACTACTAGTTCGTTTACTGCTCCAACGAGTTACTGGGGCACGGTTGGACAAAAAACTGACGGTACTGGAGGAATTGATATGATTTTTACTGCCGATGATCCTGATAATGACGATACCTTGAGGGCAAAAATTGAATATGAACTCGGCAGCGGCTGTTTGTTTACTACGACTGCCACGGCAACACTCAATACGGCTGATGCAAGCACATATGCCTATACGCATGGCACATTCAATTTAGCTGGCGATCCAAAGGTTGATAACACCGCGACTTCTGGCTATCGAATTGGTACATCGACCGGTTGGATTATTACCTCTCCAGGTGCATCTGACGTATATTCAACCTGGAATTCCAAGCTAGACGCACCTACAGCTAATAATACTTATTGTTTGCGCTTGACGGTTAGTGACGGTGGCTTGATGGCTACGAGCGTAACCAAAATTGTCATGGTTGATAATGTTGCACCCACAGCGCCAGGTGCCTTGACCCTAGCAAGTAAGAACTATAACAGTTTGACTTTGAACTATGGAGCTCAAAGTATTGACAGTGCCTTTAGTCGTTATCGGATTTTTTATTCTACAACTTCGCCGGTGACAGAACTCGGCACTGAGCTTGCTGACTCAAATCTTGCATTACAGAATTACAATGGCAAAGCAACAACATCGATCACTGGTTTGTTGGCTAGTACAACTTATTATGTGAATATTTGGGCTTACGATGTTTATGGTAATCGCACGAGTGCTGTGCCACAAGTCGTAGTAACTACTAACTCTTTGCCAAGTAGCGCCTCCTCAACAGGCCAATTTAGAGGTGATAATTCCATTATATATAATGGAGACTGGACTAGCACCACAACTATTCAATTGGTTGGCCAGGGCAACGACCCTGATGCCAGTGAACGCCTGACTCTTTATCACGAATTTATTCCTATTGGTTCTAGTTATAAGACGGCCACGACTGTGCCGGCTGGTGCTTGTATGTATGGCACAAGCTATACTGCCTGTGCTAGCAAAATTTGGTATTCAACCACAAGTGCAATTGGGAATTATAGTATTTCACCATTTAAGGCAACGACCACAATTACTAACGTTTCATCGAGCTCGATCGGTTACAAATGGCAGACGATAGCCTGTGATGATGACGGCGATTGTTCCGCCTGGTTTGATTTTAACAGTACTTTGCCAAATATTTTGGTTGATAATTTAGCTCCGACAGCTCCTGGCGCTCTAACTTTCAACGCCAAAACCAGTGCGAACGTAACTTTAAATCTCGGTGCTAGAACGGTTGAGGCAAATTTTGCGAGTTACAAAATTTATTACGCCTCCGGTACTCCACCCATCGCCACAACTACTTCGACAAATTTTGAATATGTTGATCTTGACTTAAGTTTCATTAATTATAATGGCCAGACCATGATGACTATCCCTGGCCTTGCACCAAGCACTACCTATTACTTCAATATTTGGGCCTATGATGAGGCAGGACAATCGGCAAGCTCGACAGCGGTTGCCGTGACGACGAATGCTGTGCAGTCGACGCCTGGTGTCTCATTTTATGCCAAGTCTGGCACTTCGACTATTTTTTATCGTCGTTGGGATGGCACGGTTTGGGGCAGCGAACAACGAGGCCCAGTCATGGGTTCGGCAACTTATAATATCAGACAAATTGACACCTTATCTTCAGATGATCGTGGCAAGGTGGCTATCGTTGTTAAGGCGGCAACGGCAGCCAATCAACAGTGGTGGGGAACGGTCTACAGATTTTCGGCCGATTCATTTGCCACAACAACTCAGCTCGGTCCAACCTTGGCTCTCACAACCTATAATAACTTGATGAATAGTTGCCTTGGTAGCTTATCAAGTGGTGATTTTTTTGTCGTCAAAGCAACTACGACGGCCGCAGCCTATGTCAATGGCACGGCGGTTCATGCATGGAGTGCGGCGAGTGGCTGGACTTACGTCGCTGATGGTCCTAACCCTTCAGCCAATCTTGTCGGTTGCCGTTTGATTCGTCGGCCCAATACTGATAATTACATGCTAACGACCTTTGATAGCGCTCTTGATGTTGGTGCAGCTTATTACATCGGTGGTAGTAGTTATGTTGATCTTTGGACGGCTCACAATAAGTATTCATATAATGAACGCAACGTGAACCAGTTCAATGGCGAAGGTTTCTTTGATCCAGGAGATAATACGCGCGGTGCCATCGCCTATACTGATAGCACGACCAATACCTTCACTCAGGGCAAATACTTTATTGCTGATAATTTGACCGCCTCTTTTGGTGCGGCTTCAAATACCCCAGTCTTTAGTACGGTTTATGCTCAGGGCTCATTTGCGACAGACGATGGCAATACTGGTATTGCTTATTTTGCTGGTAACGATACTGCCAATCAGCTAAACGTTTATAAACTTGATATTACTGGTGGCTCACCAGCTTGGTTGACTACGACCAATGGCAATAATATTTCATCTGGTTTGATGTATGCCAATACTAATCTTTCAAAGCCTTATGATATTAAATTTTATAAGTATTTTTATGGCCTAGTGACTTGGGGTAATGCAGCTTCGACTACGCCAAAATATAGTATTATAAATGCTAGCACTAATTCTGTCAGTGCCTCAACATCCTTAAGTAGTGCATCAAGTTCGATTTATACTAGAGTAAAATTATATGATGATCCCAATGAAGATGAGTTGCTCGCCTTGTATCAAAGTAGAGATATTAATTATTCAGCGGTTTTTTGGAATGGGGCAGCTAATAACTTTTATTCGACGGGTAATCAATCATGGAAGGTTCTGGGTACTACGACGATTACGGCCACGCTTTTAGCCACTGATACGATTAGTTCGTTTACCTATACTGCTAGAAATGCAGCTCCAAATACGCCCACCACCCTCAATCAATATAAAAGCGATGGGGTTAGCGTGCTTGCCAATGGTGATTGGACCTCTTCATCATCAGTATATTTTAATGGTAATGTGACTGATCCAGACACGAGTGAGGTTTTAACGGTTTATGTTCAGGTTGCTACTACCAGTGGTGTCTTTAGCAGTACCACTACACCGCCAGCCGGTGCTTGCGCAACATCGACCACTTACTCGGCCTGTACGAGCAAGATCTGGATAATCGGCACTTCGGTTGCTGGTGATTATAGCTCAGCTCCATACAACCCCAAGGCAGTTATTGGTGGCTTGAGCGAGAGTGCTACCGGTTACAAGTGGCAGCTTATGGGTTGCGATGATCAAAATTTGTGTTCCAATTGGACTAGCTATAATGCTATAACGCCGAATTTTATGGTTGATACTTTGGCACCAGGCAATCTTGGTAATATGGTTATTTATAATAAAAACAGTAATAGCGTTAGGTTAACTTTTGGCAGTCAGGCAACTGAAACGCCCACCTCTAATTTTTTAACATATAAAGTTTATTATCGCGCTGGCGCCGGGGCTACCGAGGGTGATGCCTCGTCGACTGATGCTAATTTGGCTTTTATAAATTATAATAACGCCACTTCAACCTTGATATCAGGATTAGCCTCGAGTACCCTCTATTCGTTCAAGATTTATGCTTATGATAAGGCAGGTAACAAGTCAATCTCAACCGAGGTCTCAACTACCACGAGTCCTGGCCCGATCATAACTCAGTCGAGCTACATTTTCGAAAATGATGACGGGGTAAATGTGAATAGTAATTCAACCAGCACGCTCGCCAGCACGACGCTTGCCAATGTAAATATTGGCCAACGTATCAATGTTCGCTTGCAAGTTGAAAACAGTGGTGGTGATGCTATGAGCAGTAAGGTCTATAAGCTACAATATAACAATTTCACTGATGCCTCTTCGACTTGGGCTGATGTTACTAATACTTCAGAAATTGCCTTTGGTCTCGGACTTTCCGGTACTAATGGGGATGCTATCACTTCGTCAAAGGCTTCATCGAATGCCAAATCATGGTCCAATGGTAGTTGGCATAAAGGCACAGCCAACACTAATAGTTATACTTTAAATAGTAATGCTTATACTGAATTTGTATTTGCGATCAGAACTCATAATGCCTTGTTGGGCAAAACCTATCGCTTGCGTTTGTATAACTTAACCGATAATGGCGCTTTAAATAACTACGCTAATTATGCGACTTTTTCAACTTTGAGTAATCAAGTAAGACGTTATAGTAAAGGCGTTTATGGTACGTTACCTGGAACTACAATTGATCTCTCTTATTATTTTGACTTAGCTGGTTATAATAATGTTTTAACCGACAATAATACAACCTATGACGCTATGTCCGCGACTGCTGCGTATCCGATTAGTAATTATTTGTATAAAAATTCTACCAGCTCTCAGGCCTTAATTGTGAATTGGAATGGTCAGTCCAATGTTGCAGCCTCAGTCTCTCCGGTTTATCTGCAGATTTATCGTGCGGGCAGTGTTAATGCGTGGGAGACAGTTGCCTCAAATCTAGTTTCTGCAGCAAATACAGACTTTAATTTGAGCTATACTCTGAATTCAACTTTGTCACAATATTATGACGCCAATTATTGGACCTATTGGCGAGTTTATCAAGAACTTGGCACACAAACATTGAGTTCTGATTATTTTAATGTGGCTACATCTACTGCTGCGCCTATAGTTTATCAGAAGCATTATCGTTTTAGTGACCGTAATGGTAATTGGTTGGAAGCCGAGGATACGCGTAGTCCAGCTGCTTCAACCTCGATCCAGCGCAATATTGTTACTAGACTGCGAATGTCGGCACTTAATTTGGGAGCAGGTAGCGCTGCAAATTATCGCTTTAAAATTGAATACGCAACCACGACAGGAAATTGCGCCACTGATCCTGGCAATTGGTCGGCTGTGACCACTGACAATACCAAAGCCTTTAGGATGTCAACTACTTCAACTGTCACCGATCAGGCCCTGACTTCGGCCGTCTTAACTTCTAATGGCTACACTTTTGTGGCTGGTCGTTATGTTGCCAGTACTTCAGTTATGACTGCCTCAACTACTTTGGCAGAGGGGCAGTATACGGAAAATGAATATGCTTTTTATGCTAATAATAATGCAGTTGATGGCACGACATACTGTCTTCGCATGACCGCAAGTGGCACACCATTAAATTATTATGATAACTATGCCCAAATAACCATCGGTTCAAATAGTAATTTGGCTCCAGTATTTATTGATGGACCTGCTGAGGATCCGATTATGTCTACCTCATCGAGCCCGGTCAATAATGATACAATTTTCTCATTTAGTGGCACGGCCACGGATACGCCGACTGATAGTTATTATCTGGCAATTTGTCAGACCAATAGCGTAACCCCTGGTGATGACGCCCCGCCGACTTGTAATGGTGGTGCTTGGTGCATTTCGAGCGTTGCCTCATCTGGCGCTCAGGCTATTTGTAATGCAACCGTCTCGACTACCTCAGAAATCGGTAATTGGTATGGCTTTGCGTGTGATAAAAAATTCTCGGTTGCTAAATGTTCGGCTATGTCGCAAGGCACAACGACCGATGACAGTGGTTCGCCATTTTATATAAATCATCCGCCAACATATACGGTCTTGGGTACTCAGATTACCCCTCAAAATCCAGGTTCAAATTTTGTCATACAATCGACTTCCTCGTATACTGATATTCAAGGTGGGGCTGATACCTTGCAGTTCTTTGTTTGTGCAACGCCAAGTGCCACCGCTGCTGGTTGTGCCAGCACTACAATTTGTTCTTCAGTTGGCTCAACCACTAATGCAAATTGTAATTTTACTGACATCGCGCCAACACCAGCCGGCACAACTAATTATTATGGCTTTATTTATGACAATCATGACGCTACCGCTACAATTAGTTATCGAACGAGTAGTTATGTTATTAATAACGTCAAGCCGGTTTTGGGTAGCCTAATATTGAATGGTGGTAATCCTATTCAGCTAGGTCTAGTCGGCACAACTACACCGATTTCAACGGTTATTGACGTTACGGAAAATAACGGCTGTCAAACTGGGCTTATTTCTGCAGCGGCTACTATTTATTATTCGAACGTGGCTGGTGGTAGTGGTTGTTCAGCTAATGACAATACTTGTTATCAAGTTAATGTTGCCAATTGCATTAAGAGCAATTGTGTTGATAATAATGATTCGACTGCAACCTATACGTGCACGGCCCAATTTAAATATTTTGCCGTTCCGACTGACAATTTCGGCGTTGGTAATCCGTATGAGCCTTATAACTGGACGTCTTATATCATGATAAATGATGGGACTTTTTCGACATCATCATCAAATTCAGTTGAGTTAAATACCACACAAGGCCTTGAGGTGCCGCAAGCGACGATAAATTTTGGCAGTATATTTTCAAATCAAAATACAGGTACTTCAAGTCAGCAAACGGCTATTTGGAACGCCGGTAATTCGCCGATTAACACCAATTTGGCAGGAGATGATCTGCACAGTGCTGCTTTGGATATTTTGCTGGTCAGTAATATGGAGTGGAGCTTTACCCCAAATTTCCAGTGGTCATTAGGTAATTCGGTTATTACTAGCGGATCAGGTGGATATGACGCTCCGACTAATATTGCTAGAGCTACCACAACAGCCACTTCAACCAAAAATGTTTATTGGGGAATCGGCATTCCTAATGGCTCAATCTCGACCCTTTATACCGGTTTGAATTATTTTACTGCTATTCCGTATAATGCCGGTTGGTAATTTGGGGCTAATTGTTAAAATATTTTTATCTAATAGCTAAATGTGTTATAATTAAAATATATTTATTGTTAATTAATGCTAGAAAAATTCAAACAAGCAATTCCGAATAAGCAGGTGTTATTCATTAACGCTATTATTTTATTTGCAGTTTTTTTAGCCATTATTTGGTTGTCAGTCACTTATATTTATCCAAATTTCAGTAAAAAAATTGGTTCACTGGAAAGAGCTCATGCTGAAGAAGTAAAAAAAGTTCCAGCTGTTATTAGTGATATTCGGGTGGCGACGACAACAGCCAGTTCAACAATTTTAAGCTGGAAAACCGACAAGGTGACTGACTCGATGATAAATTATAACGTGAGTCGCGATTATGGCATTGTTCGTGATCCGGCCACTTCAACGGACCATGAATTGTTCTTAGACAATTTAAGCCCTGATCAGTTGTATTATTTCAAGATCATCTCAACTGATGTAGATGGTAATCAAAGTATTTCTAATGACTTAAGCTTTTTTACCTTGAATGACAAACCAACGACCACCCCAGAGATAAATAAGCCACTTGAAAATCCGACTCCAAATCAGACAGAGACTACTAATGGAGCTGGCATGGGTGAGGGTGATGGCACTGGCAATACATCTCCAAAAATAACTCAAGAAATTCTCGACTTACTCAATCAAGTCCAAGAAGAAGGTACATTGGATCTAATTGAGTCAAAGGTGCTGCAGATGGCTTCGGAAAAAGCCAAACCACCAACTATTTCGGGTGATTTTGCTAAAGTCGAGCCAGGAGTTGACTTCGCGGTTATTCGTTGGAAAACCGACAAAGAATCAAATTCACTCGTTTCTATTGCTTCAGAGGATAATTATACGCCAGGTAAATACACGATTAGTCAGGGTAACGCCAATGAGATGGTTCTATTGCATGAGGTTAAATTGCAAAATTTACGTCCAGCCACCACTTATCATTTTCGCGTTGCTAGTAAGAGCTCTTTAAATTTAGAAAGTGTTTCCGAGGACTCGACTTTTCGAACAAAATCAATTATGCCAGAGGTTTTCAATATTAATGTTAGCAAAATCGAGGAAGAGGCAGCAACGATTGATTTCTCAACTAATATACCGACTTCGGCGATTATCGAATATACTGATCTTAATTTGAATGTAACTAAGCTTGAAGGTTCGACAGCTTTAGTCAGTGAACATTCTTTGCGGTTAAAAGGTTTGAAATTTGATACTTACTACTCGGCCGTTGTTAAGGTTGAGAATGAGCAGGGAGAAAAAACCGTTTCTGAGCCCATTACTTTTACGACTGTCAAGGATATAATACCGCCTGTCATTTCTAAAGTTAATAGTGAATCAACGCTATATCCGGGAGAAGACAATAAGACGCAAACCATCGTCAGTTGGCGTTCGGATGAGCCGGCAGCTTGCCAGTTTATGTTTTCGCAAGGCTTGACAGTCGGTAATGAAGAGGGGACGGGTTTGCAAGCCGAAGAAGATTATACAACAGCGCATGTTCAGGTTGTAACCGAATTTCAATCAGCGACAGTTTATAAGTTTTGGATAAATTGCCATGACAAGACTGGTAATAAGGCCAGATCGGATGACTACACAATGTTAACTCCATCAAAGGAACAAAGCATATTGGATGTTATCATCAAGAACTTTGAAGGCACCTTCGGTTGGCTAAAGAAGAAATAAAATTTCAAGTTAGTTAGATAATGTAAAAAAATGGCAGAACCAATTATCCGCATTCGTAACATGAGTATCATCTATAATAAGGGCAAGGACAACGAATTCCGCGCTTCTGATGGTATTAACATGGAAATATATCCTGGAGAATATATAATTTTCTTTGGTCCTTCGGGTTGTGGAAAATCAACGGCGCTTTATTCTATTCTTGGCATTCTGCAGCCGACATCTGGTGAAGTTATCGTTAAGGGTGAGGATATTTATGAATATACGGCCAATGACATGGTGCGTTATCAAACTGAAGTTATCGGTATCATGTATCAGGCTTTTTATTTGATACCGTCGTTAACAATTGCTGACAATGTCACTTTGCCTATGATATTTCAAGGTGTTCATCCGACTATTAGGCGACAAAAAGCCGAAGAATTGCTTGAACGCTTTGGCGTTGGTATGCATGCTCATAAATTGCCCGAAGCCCTGTCTGGCGGTCAAATTCAACGTGTATCGGTTGCCAGATCGTTTATAAATGATCCAGAAATTATTTTGGCCGATGAGCCGGTTGGTAACTTGGACTCTGTGTCGGCCGACGCAGTTATGAATACGCTCGATGAAATTAATCGACGTGATAAAAAAACCATTATCCTGGTGACTCATGACGCCAAATACTTGCCTTATGCCCATCGCATTATTTATATTCGCGATGGACGGGTGGTACGCATTGTGCCAAACCCAGAAAAAAAGCAAATTGCTCGCGTTGACAAGCAGAAATCAATGGTGACCGAAATGGAGCAGCTTGTGAAAATTCATCCATATTTGTCGGCTTCAGAGTTGAAAGTGAAGAGTATGATAAATTATTTGACGCAAGACTTGAATTTCGAGCAAATCATTAGGCTGGAAAATTTTGCCAAGCTAATGATTGACGGTAAGGTTGATGATGAGCGTTTTTATAATAATTTGACGACCGATTTCAAAAAAGGCGGTGTCGGCCTTGACGCCAAGCAGGGCAAGGAAATGACAGCTAAAATTGCCAAACTGTTATCGCAGTCAAAAGATTTTAGGCGTTATCGACGTCGCATGGATGAGAATAATTTTTTCAATAAGGGTAATGAATTAATAAAACATATCACTAGCCATTTGGTTGAAGCATATGGACATAAGCTGGAAAAAATCGCTCAGAAGAATTTAACCGAGCTGGTGTATGGTCGCGTCTCGGGCCTAATCAAGAAAGATGAATTCGTTGATGGCTTAATGAATGAATTAAAAGAGAAGGGTGTCGGCATGAACAAAGAAATGGCCTTTGCCGTGACTCAATATTTTGAAAAATTATTAACTGCTGGACTTGAAGTTGAGGATCGAGCCGCTCATTAGACTGGAAAAATCACTTTATTATGAGAATTCAAGATACTGCTAGATTAGCTACTCGCATGTTTAAGACGCGGCCTGCCAGAACCTGGCTGACTATTCTTGGTATTGGTGTCGGTATTGCCGCCGTGGTGGTTTTGGTTGGTCTTGGTTATGGCTTGCAAGGTATTATCCTCGAGAAGATCGTTTTTGGTGAGGCCTTATTAAGTCTTAATGTTAGTGCGCCGACCTCAAAGGCCATTCAGCTTGATAAAAAGGCATTAGAGGCCTTGGCTAAGGTCGAGCACGTTGATGCTGTTGAGTCTCTTGCTAGTTATACTTCACTTATCAAATACGGTTCGCTCAAGGGTAGTATTTTTGTGCGCGGCGTGACACCAAATTATTTCCGCTATGGCGGAGTTGTGCCTGCTTCTGGTTCATTGTTTGTCGCGGGAGAAAACAATAAAGTCGTCTTGTCAACCGCTGCCCTGAAATTATTTGAAACGAATGCCAAGGATGTAATAGGTAAAAAAGTAACCTTTGAAGTCTTTGTTCAGGGGGCTACACCGGAAGATGTTCAGGGCGTACCTTTGAATAAGGAATACGAGGTGAGTGGTGTTGTTGAAGATGCTTCATCAATTTATGCTTATATTCCGATAGGTGAGTTGAGTAGTAAATTTACGGTTAATAATTTTGAAAGCGCTCGTGTTAAGGTTGATACGAATGCCAATTTGAGTATCACAGAAGCGGCAGTTCTTAAAAAGGGTTTTGTTGTAACGGCTTTATCTAAAACCGTTGAACAGGCCAATAAGATTTTTCAAGGCATTCAAATTGTGCTTGCTATCTTTGGTGGCATTGCCTTGGTCGTTTCAGCGATTGGTATGTTTAATACCATGACCGTTACGCTCATGGAACGTACTAATGAAATCGGTATTATGCGTACGATTGGCGGCTCGCCGACCAATATCAAGGTTATGTTTCTTTCAGAAGCTATGGTGATGGGATTTCTCGGGGGAATTGCCGGTATTTCGATTGGTGTTTTTGGAGGGTTGGCCATGAATTTCACCCTCAATACTATTGCCGCCAGGATGGGGGGTGCCGCCATCCAATTATTCCGCTTTCCGATACCGTTTCTTTTGATTATTGCGGCCTTTGGCGCGGTAATGGGTTTTTTAACGGGTGTTGTGCCGGCCAAGCGTGCCGCCTCAATGAGTCCGCTAGAAGCCATTCGGTACAAATAAAATGACAGTTATCTTTAAAAAACTGTTCAAGAACTATAGTTTAAGGAGTATTATTTTCCTGTTATTGGTGATTTTTATTTTTATTAGTTTAATTTGGGGTTACATATTGTTTAATAAAGCACAGTCAAATTATCAATACTTTGGGGGAAATTTAGAAAAATTATCTTTGAGAGAAAAAATTGATTTAACCACGAATTTTTTTAAAGAAAAATATTTAAAATCCAAGGAAGAATTAATTGAAGAGGCAAAAAATGCCGAAAAACGCGAACAGCAAAGATTGGCTATGCCAATGAATCAAAAAATTCGCCTGTCTCTTTTTTTGAAAAATGATTATCAATTGAGTTTGTCGATACCACAAAGTTGGCGAGAAAAAATCGTAGTCGAGGAGCTTAATACTGAACGAGCAAAATTTATTTACAGCACTAGTAGCCAAAAAATAAATATTTTTGAACTTTCTCTAATTCCTGAGCAGGCATCAACTGCCTTAAAAAAAGGTGAAAAAAAAATAATCGAAAAGTTTAATCAAGCGGCAGTTGTTTATATTCCAAATTATCAAAAGCAGAATAAAATTATTGACAGTGAGGTTCAAAGTTTTCGTATCGAGCTGGGACAAGTTTTAGAGAGTTTGCAAATAACAAATAATCGCTAAAAAAAATATTTAAGGTTAGCCATTAAAAAAGATTTTTAGATTACTTGAATTTGTGTTAAAATAAATTCATGTTGTGGATATTATAATATCCCATTAAATTCCCCATGCTATTATGTCAAAAATAATCAAAAAAAGCTTTCGGCAGTCATTGCCATTTATTATGATTGCCCTGATCATAAATCTCTCAGTTTATGGTTTAGTATTTAATTTGACCTTCGGTTTCGATGATGCGCTCGTCAAATGGATGCCTAGTGCTAATGCTGATACAGCCACCAGTTCGGTGACAGTTCGTAATGCACCGCCATCATTCGTGGGGTTTGCAGCCGAAAGTCCGACTTCGTCATCAACTTCGCCGGTTAATGTAGGTGGCTCAATTGGTTTTGTTGGTACCTCGACTGATCCGGAGGGTAATAACGTTTATTTGATTGTTTGTTCCACAGGTGTCGTGACTGCTCATAACGGTGGAGCTCCAACTTGTGGCGCAACTCAATATTGTATCTCCGGCAGTCAAGTGGCAGGTGGTCAATCTTCATGTAACTATAGTAATGTGGCTGATCCCGGTGCATTAGTAGAGACAGTAAACTGGAATGCTTTTTTCTGTGATGATCACGCCTCAGAGGCCAACTGTTCGGCTGTCAATCAGGGTTCTGGTGATTCTGGCAGTCCATTTTATGTAAATCATGCCCCAACCATCGTTAGTGCCTCAACTACTGATAATTTTAAAAATCCTGGAGCGCTATTTACTTTTACTGCCACCACCTCTGATACTGACGCAGCTGGCAGTTTTGATTTATTGACTTTGTCGGTGTGCAAGACTAACAGCTGGTCAACTTCAACCGGTTGCGCTGGTGGTACTTGGTGTACGGCCACTGCCACTGGAGCGGCCACTGCTGTAGGTATTTCATGTCAGGCTTCAACTTCAGTGCCTTGGATGCATGGTGCCTCAACGACTTATGCTTTCGTTAAAGATTGGCATGCCATGCCAGGTTCTAATAATAGTCAATCGTTCACTTTTACGACGAATGACGTCGCCCCGACCATAGGCAGCATCTTATTAAACAATGGCAATCCAATTTTAACTAATATTAAAGGTGCTGCCAGTACGACTGTATGGGCCACCTCAACCAGCGTCAGCGATCAGAACGGTTGTATTGATTTAGTGGGGGCTACAAGCACGCTTTATATGTCTTCATCCACACTGGGCTCGAATTGCGTGGCCGATGATAATAAATGCTACAAGCTAACTTCTTCCAACTGCACAATTTCGGCCTGCGCAGGTGGGGCGATCGCGACTGTTGCTTGCTCAGTTCAAATAGCCTATCATTCAATTCCGACAACAGGTTCAGGCACTAATCCTTATGCGTCTTATGGTTGGGTTTCAGCCATTAGCCCGTATGATGGCGGCCCACAGTCCGTTTTAGGTACTAGTTCGCCAGTTGAGTTAGTGGTAAATTCGGCCCTCGATGTTACTGAGACTAGTATCGTCTATGGTACCATGATTGCAAATACCGACACTGGAGCAACCACTACGGCCACTACGATCGTTAATTTTGGCAACTCTCCCATGGGTAGCGATATAATCGGTACTGATATGAATAAATTGCCTGATGTTATAGCTGCTAATAATCAAAAGTTTGGCGTTTCCAACGTAACCTATGCTTCTTTGACCTATAATTTGTCCTCAGTTACGCCACAATCTGTTAATTTGGCCATACCTAGACCAACCAGTAGCGCAGTAAATCAGTCATCTAGTGTTTATTGGGGTATATTTGTCCCAGCTGGTCGACCTTCTGGAAATTACACTGGTACTAACACTTTCTCAGCTTTTTGGGATTCAACGGCAACTGCTGGCGCTTGGAACTAGTTGCTATTTCAGGAGAATCATGTAAAATATAAACATCTTGACAGTTATCAGATATTGCTGGCCTAATATATTAGGCCAGCAATTAACGTTATGAACAAATATTATTTAATTGCACTTGGTCTCGCCACTCTTTACCTTTTTACTAAAATTGCTAAAATATACTTGTTTAGTGGTTTTGCACCTTTTGTAAATATGCGCCGATCGCAGGCACAGGCAGTTATTGGGGAGTTATTTAAAGAAAAAATGGTTGAAGATCCTGTAGTTTATTCTTTAGGGTCTGGTCAATTTGGATTTTTATCAGTTCTTCAGGAAAATATGCCTAAGGCCAGACTGGTGGGGGTTGAAAATAATTTACGTTTATACATAATTGAAAAGTTGCAACTCTTGTCAAAATTTAGCCCTATTCAGTTAAAAGCGCAAAAAAGAATTTATAGTTTAAAATTTGACGATATTGACCTAATCTATTGCGATTTGTCGCTAGAGGATCTTACTGAGTTGCCCTTAAAATTCAAATACGAGTGCCGACCCGGTACTATTATCCTCTCAATGGGTACGCCCATTCCAAATTTAGAGGAAAAACGTGGCTTTGATTTGCCACCAGTCAAGTCAATTAGAGAGCGCCTTATGTTTTGGCGTCATGATACTTTGACAGCAAAAAAAGATCACGGCAATAGCTGGGTATATTTATACGAAATTTAGTCAATGCTCGCGCACATGGCAGGCAAAATAATTTGCCTGCCATGTGCGCGAGGATAGTTGTTAAAACAAAAATCAAAACGCGCCGCCTGTATATTTATTATGATGCGACGGTTAAAAATTAATTTAATTACAGTTTTAATTTTGCTTGGCACCCTAGCGGTTGTGAGGCCAATTTTTGCTGGTTTTGGCATCTCACCGCCTTACGTTAAAAACCAGCAATTAGTGCCTGGTTCAAAATATGAACAGCAAATTATCTTACTGCGATCTTCGGCTGAAGAGGATTTAAAGGCGACGATTAAAGTTAATGCTCCGGATATAGCTAGCTGGATTTCGCTCAATCAAGGCGAGGAGTTTGTTTTGCCAAAAGGTCAGGTTCAGGTCCCGATGACTGTAACCGTGACCGTACCCAAGGGCGCTCCGCTTGGTAATTACAAGGGCAGTTTAAATATTCGTATTAGTTCGTTAAAAGAAAATACTGGCGGTGTTGCTATTGCTCTTGGTGCTAGAGCAGATATTGACTTGACCGTAACGAATGTTGATTTTTCGGATTTTATGGTCAGGATGGCCGAAATCCCTGACTTTGAAATTCTCAAATGGCCATGGGATATGCCGATTTTCAGTCGGTTTTTACATCGAGTGACGGTCGTTATGAACATCGAGAATCTTGGAAACGTCAAAATAGCACCCTCAAAAGTCACTCTAGAAGTCTATGATATTTCAAAGACTCGAATTCTTGAGTCAGGTTCTGATAGTTCAATTGATAAGATTGCCCCATTTTCCGTTGGTCAAACAAAAGCCTACTTTCCGACAAAACTTGGCCCAGGCGAATATTGGGGCAGGGTAAATGTCTATAAGGATAATACTATTATAAATACTTATGACTTGGCCTTTGTAATTGCTAAGCCAGGCGAACTCAAAGGTGGCTCACCGAGCCTAGGTATCTATCCATGGTTATTATTATTCGGTTACTTGTCTATTGTGGTAATTATTATCGCCTCTTTGTTGAAAATAAAGATTTGGCGACATGCTTGGCGCTTGCTGCTATTTGTTTTGAATATTTTGTTCATACCAATAAGGCCAATTATTTCAAAACTAGCTTCGTGGTTTGAAGCGGCTAAAGATGCATTCTGGGATTGGGTTGGCAGCAAGGCTAATGATCGTCAAAACCGCGGCCAAAAAAAGCGCAAGTAAATTAAGATAAAATCTCTGTGCGAAATAATTCTCCTGTTGCATCTCACGTCTATAAATACGCGATAATAGCTTTTATTTTGCTATTTAATTTTTCTTATGTACGTCACGCTCAGGCCTTTAATTGGGCTCAGACGTTTCTTGAGGTTATTCAGTCATGTGGAGATAATATTAAGGATGCCAGTGAGGAATGTGATGGCACTGATTTTGGTTCGACAACTTGTGCTACTTTAACAGATGCTAACGGTAATCATTATAACAAAGGCAAAATTGCTTGCACTTTACCTTCACTAACTGATCCAAATTATGGCTGTAAATTAGATAAAACCGATTGCTCATTGTGTAATAATGGTGTTATGGAAGGGGTTGAGAAATGCGACACGGCCGATTTTGGTTCGATTCTCTCGGTATGCAATGGTGCCCCCTATTATTACACCGGTACGAGCTCAGCTCATTGTTATTGCATGTTGGCCGGCTATCCTCTTGAGCCTGGAGCGGCCAAGTGTACCTCTAATTGTTTAATTGATATTGGCATCGGTACTAATTGTTTAAAATCAACAACTACTGAAATAGGTATTGTTGGTTCACAAGGTGGTGGCTCAGGTGGCGGCGGCGGTCTTGGCTCAGGTGGCGGCGGCGGTGGTGGAGGAGG
>Ga0194059_1000146_pt1 | contig 35584 bp, 38 predicted proteins | sample SepL6211m_MetaG_FD_163426 | JGI IMG/M metagenome (GOLD analysis project Ga0194059, IMG submission 163426) | Anoxic zone freshwater microbial communities from boreal shield lake in IISD Experimental Lakes Area, Ontario, Canada - Sep2016-L626-11m | ecosystem: Environmental > Aquatic > Freshwater >...
GGATGAGTACCTACACACCGGGTGGTGTATTCTAGCTTCCTGGTAAATTATGTCCGTATGTATCAAGCCCCGCCTGAAAAGGCGGGGCTTTTTTTAGTAACTAACTTTTTCAGCCTCACGATTACTTTACGATTTAAAACCAGGATCTTCTGTCTTATCGCTTATAATCGAAGCTTTTTGGAATGACTCAGGGATGCTGTTTATTTGTTAATTTAACAGTAGACGCACAAGGGAAGGCACTTACGTTAAGGGTAGTGAGGGCGTGAATATTTCTCCGAGTGGTAAGTCAGTCGGTTACTGTGTAAAAACAGGTAGGAGATATAGGGTTTTTGATATTGAAAAAGTGAAAAGTATTATGGCTGCGATTTATGAGAATAAGAAGATCAAACAGTAGCATTTGATGCAGGGACTTGAAAAACAACCGGATAGTCATGGAACCATTTCAGTTCTCGGAAGAAACAAAATCGAATGATGGTGGCGTAATGCATCAACATGTTCCTGGTCGTGACCTTGGAGCGATTTGAACATGTTCTTTATCTGAATATCTGAAAATTTTATAGAGCTATCAATGTGAAGATCGGCAAGAGCCGATTCCATTTCAATAGCCTTTGTTATCGCAAGGAATATATCAGGTGGTGTTACACGAACATGAGAGAGAAGCGCCGTAAGTTTCTCGTGGACCCGGCACGCTTTATTATAATCGGTAACTATTTCTATTTCGCACTCGTGCCTGAGTCTGATTGCCAAGTCAAAGAGCTTTTGGTGATTCTCTTCTTCCAGCGCCGTCTTTTTCCAGAGCTTGGAGCTCTCTTCATCATCGTGGAATAACTCGCTGTAGTAATGATAAAGCTCCGCTGAAAGCCCTTCTATTTTTGAGCAGACATTCAGGAACAAAAGCACGATATCTTCTTTGTTATTGTCTTTCGTCAAATTGGTCATTTTACCCTGCCAGGCGGCAACATTCCTCTGATAACAGGAGCGGAGAATATCATTAACCTGTCTGGTAAATCAAACCTAAAATTCTTTGACAATTTAAAAATGGTCGCTCAGAGGGCGTATAGTTTGAAAAATAAAACAGAAATAATGAATAAAATAATGGGTTTGGCTATTAAAACAATTATCTTGTTAGTTGGCTGCTACTCGATATTCTCGATATGCATTCTCAGAAAACACGATGTCATGTATATTTGGGGCATATTCCTGACGATAGTGGCAGCATTCATTTATGATCAGGTCACTCTCAAGGTAGATTAAGCAGCCGCCTCCCGATCTGAAAACTGCCTACTCTTCGCCTGCCAGATAATCAACCGCTTCAAACCTCAGAATTTCCGCCCAATCGCCACAGCCGCTCGCAATGGCTTCGTCACATGCAACAATAATTGCTTCAAGGTCGCTCGTCACATGGGGATTTTTCTTGTCTAAAACTAAAAATGCCGAATCAGGGTGAATCGTCCAACCATTAGAAGCGTCGTAGAATTTCATGCGCGTTCCCTCCGTGTGGTATCTGGTATTTACAGCTTGACCGTTTTATATAAAAAGTTCTTGAATCGAAACAGCTGCCGCTGTTCCTCTTCATACTTCAATCCCACTGCGAGCGCTTTCAGATAGCGAGCAACGGCAGGCATAGTCTTGCCGGCTTGAGCGCGCCCCTTTTCAATAATCAGCTTCACTGTTTCCCGGGAAATATCATTGCGAGAAAACGGTTCATAGACATCCGCCCAGAAATCCCCCCCGGCGACAATCTTCTCAATGATTTCGACTGCCAGGCGTTCATCGAGGTCATGGATGGTTAACGACGGTGTGCGCTCTTCAAGGCGACCGGTGCCGGCTATCGCTTCGCTGATAGCTTCGCCGGTTATGAGGCTCTTTCTCCTGAAAAACAGAGCTCGCAACAGGATACTCCTCAATTCGCGAATATTGCCCTTGTAACTGTGGCGTGTGAGGATTTCTTTAGCTTCTTTGGACAGGTACGGTGGTGTTTCTCCGCTATCGTTCTCGGCGCGATAGGTGCGGTAGAGTTTGCCCAGAAAGTGAACGGAGAGATCGGGGATGTCTTCGCGGCGTTCGTTGAGTGACGGCAGGCGTATCGAAAGTTCTGAAAGCCGGTGATAGAGATCTTCCCGGAAGCGGCCGACTGCAATCTCATCGGCGAGATTTTTATTGGTTGCTGCGACCAGCAGAACCCTGCTGTAGCGCTCGGTATTTTCCCCGAGCTTCATGAAGCCGCCATTATCGAGAAAACGAAGCAGTTGTACCTGGGTTTTGGGGTCGGCATCACCAATTTCATCCAGAAAAACTATGCCTCCGACATTTTCTTCCAAAATCCCGCGCCGGTCGGTATATGCCCCGGTAAAAGCACCTTTTTTGTGCCCGAACAGCTCTGAATAGGTCAGATCGCCGGAATATGCGGCAATATTTGTTTTCTTGACCGGCAATTCCCCTTTCGGGTTGATATCGCGGCGATACAGTTCGTTAAGGGTATTGTAGAGGTTGTTGAAGAAAAATTCCTTGCCGGAGCCTGTTTGTCCGGTTACCAGAATTGACGGGAGCCCGATGGTCGCTTCCTGTAGAAGGTTGCGTGACCAGAAAACGATACGATTGAAGAGTGGCGGTGAGACCGTGTTGATGAAATCGACGACCTCCTGGGATTTCAGACTGTTACCGATGATATTTCCGAGCCGGTACGAGGAAACGTGCGGGTCTTTGTAGGCGACGTCAGAGGTAAGGCGGTTTACCTCTCCCTGAAGACGCTCAATGCGTTGCAGATCAGATACATGGCGCGCCGTCAGAGAGCCGATGATCTGCAGAATGCGGCGATGCTCCTCACGGAAATAGTCGTACTGGAGCGAGTTCAGGCAGATTACGGCGATAACTTCGTCATCACAGATAACCGGAACCGCGATTTCGCTCTTCAAAAGCGGGCTCATGGAACGATGAAAGCCTTCCCCCTGTTTTTCCGCCTCAACACGTGCGGTAATTTTCGGCCGCTTGCTGAAGGCAACGTACCCGGTCAGACTGCGATCTTCCTTCGGCAGGCCGCTGCCGCCAACCATAAGTGGGGGGATGTATTTTTTCAGCCACTCTTTGTTTTTCGCACCAATTATCGTCCCATTCTCGTCCTCTACAACCAGCCATTTCATGCCGTCCCGTTCTATGACAACGGCTATGCTGCCGGTATCGGCGCCAATAAGCTCTGTCGCTTTGGAAAGGACTCTGGTGAGAAACGGCTGGAGACTTTCCGTCCGCTCATTGAGAAGATCACTGATTTCAGAAAGCACGCGAATTTCAAGATGCTCCCCGCCAACTTCACTGATGACCTTTTCGACCATTTCTGCATGCGTCTGCAGCAGCCCCATCTCAAAATCGCTGAACTGGTACAAATCATGCGAATAGTAATTAAGCAGGCAGATAATGTGGCGTGTTTCGGGGTTGTAGCGGGGAACAACGTACAACGAGCGAAGCTCCATCGATTCCGTCAGCGCCCGTTTTTGCAGGTTGTGCTGGGTCAGATCGCCAATAAAGAGCGGCTTCAGCAGGCGTTCATCGGTGATGATGCCCTGATCGTTAATGTAATTGGAGATCAATGACATCCCCTTGCGGAGATCCAGTGCACCCAGCAGGTCGTAGGTCTTTTTTAAATGCTCATCTGCAGAAAAGCTGGCAAGATTTTCCAGTACTCCAGTGCCGCCATCTTGGTGAGTCGGTACCAGCACCGCCGCCAGGGAAACTTTTTCAATGAGCTTGACAGCCGATCTGACCATCATATCGGCGGCTTCTCGCGCCTTTAGCTCTTCAAGGCGCCGGGCAAGCCGGACCTGCTGATGATAAATTCTGGCCTGGTCAAGGGCGTCGGCTACAACGCCGACCAGCTCAGCCAGCTCGGTTTTCGCGTGGTTGTTCAGCACCTCTCCCGGATGGTCCCGGTCAATGCAGAGTACACCAATCGATTTGCCGAGACTGACAATCGGGATAATGTAACTGGAGCGGAGTCTGAAGCGAAGCGCATATTCATGGTCAGATGAGTTTTTATCGGCATCAGGGAACTTGAAATCTACCGGGAGTTGACTGACGAATACCCTGGAAACGATTGATTCCCTGGAAACGATGGGAAATGTCGTCTCTATAAGATCTTTACTATGAGCTCCTGAGGCATGAGCGCAGGTAAGAGTTCCCCGCGTCAGATCTTCCAGGTAGACGCGGACCTGTTCGCTCTTTGACAGTTCTGTTGCAATTTCAGCAAGAGCATACAGCAATTCTCCGAGATTTTCCTTGCCATAAAACGCGATCGCGCTCTGAAATTCTTTGAATCGGGAAGGTAAAGGCATAAATCCCCAGCACTTCGTTTAGTGCGTAAACACGAATGAGTATAATTTCTACACTGTGAGAATATAGCGCTGGAGGTTGTTCAGGTCAAGCGGGAAGTCGGGATGGTGTTGATGCTCTGCTAATGTGGCGGAACTACCCTTTGAGTACTTTCAACATTTTTTCGGCAACGTCCTTACCGCTGATATTGTAGGAACCTTCGGCCAGCTGCTGCCGGATGATGTTCAGGCGTTCGCGCCGCGCCTCATCTTCAGCCAGCTGCAGCGCCGATGAGGAAAAATCTATTGCGACAGATGGCACTTCAGCAACAGTCTGCGTCGCGATGGGATGCTGAGCAGGTACTGCGGGTCTCGCCGGTTCATTTTTTAATACGTCGATGTAATTTGAAACGCGAGCATCTACTTTCATAACTGACTCCGGAAAAAACGTCTTCTTGCAGTGATGGTTCCCCCATCGGCAGAATCCCGATAAACTTTAGATTCCTCCACACAGAAGGTCAGCTGAGCCCCTTTCTGATCTGGTACAGTTCTTCAATATTCAGGTCGTTTTTCTCGTAAAACTCGCGCTCAAGCTCTTCTACATAGAAACGGTCAAGCCCGGAATTTTCAAGAAAATCCTCCCGCAGTCCGACGTTGCGATCAGCAATGATTTGGGGCAACAGTGAATGCAGGTACATGGCTTCTTTCTTGATAGTGAAGATAGTCTCAGCAAAAAGGTGGTCAGGAATGTCAACGCTGGTCCGTTTCTTTGTTTTCAATTCTTCTGTTACTTCTCTGCGCAAAACATCCTGGTCAGCCTGTGTGATAAACTTGGAGTAAAAATTGCGGATACGATCACGAACATGTTCCAAAAGCACAATCGCTATGCGCTCTTCCTGATCAATCGTGCCCAATTTGATATAGAGTTCTTCAATCGTTGACTGCTGTGCCTCTACAAGAATCAGACCTTCCATCAGCGTTTTTACCTTGCGTCGCCCGAACGCACCAAGATAGGCATTGGCAAAAAGCTCCCGGATAAACAGCTCATAAAAACTGTCTTCATGCAGGTTGTCAAATGCCGCCTTATGCTCCAGCAGGCCCCGGAGCATCTCGACGTTAATTTTGACATTTTCCATGAAAGCCAGTTGGCTGATCAGATTTGAAACCGAATCAAAGCGATCAAGGTACGTTATCACATATGAAAAACCATCCAGAAGAGATGTGTCGGCACCGTCACGGATTTTTTCATCACACTCCTTGCTGGCGTCCAGCATGAGCTGGTCAAAACTGTGATCCCGGTTTTCCAATGCTTTTTTCTTGGCCCGGAGCAGTTTCAGCATATCAGCCCGGTCGATACGGCTCTCAATCTCAATTTCCCGGAAAAAAATCCCCTCAAGCACTTCACGTGCTGCGGCGACGTACTCCTGCTCCTGAAAATTCTTGAGTCTCTGGTCTTTTTTCAGCATTTCATCCAGAGTATAAAATAAAGCCCCCGGGATTTTATTGCGTACCGACAGGGTTTTAAGACGGGTAAGGCGGGCATTGTCAAGGGCGCTGATCTCCCCCTTGGCATTGCACGCCAGCAGGATATTCCGATATTCGTCAACGATGCGCTTATTGGCGGGGCAGCGGTACATGGCATCTATGCGGATCCGTTCCTGCTGATAGCGATCTATTTTATAGGTCTTGGCAAGATTGACAAGTTGGCCAAAGTCGGCGTCAGCAATTTGTTTATTTTTGTAATAGAAACTGCGAAAGAGGTCACGATATTCACGATGGTGGCGATGGATTAATTTAACGATAAACAGCTGGGAAGATTCATCGCTTAATGGCGGAAACAGTTCTGTAATAAGAATATCGTCCCGCTCTTCTCCAACGGCCTCAGAGCGTTTGATGCTCTTGCCGAGTCGTTTAACCAACTCTTCCTGCTGTTTTTTCAATGTGCGAGAAAGCAGATTGGAATGAACAAAAAAGAAATAGTTACAGACGGCATTCCCTTCAAAAAAGATGTTGTCGAATGTTTCCGTGCCTGAAGTGCGGTCACTGAAACGGACGGTGCCGTTATCTTCAGAACGGGCTCCAAACATGACGAGCCGGTTGATAATTTCCGGCTTGGAAAGATCGGAGATCGGCTGATCCACGCCGAACATATATTCGCAAAAATTACCACCGTTTCCCTGATACCTGAGCCCCTCATGAGAAATTATCATTTCGTTCCCGGGGGAAAAAATACGCAGATTGTTATCCTCCTGCAGAATATTGAAAAAATAGCGCTGGTAGGCATCAAAGCCGACTGCCATGACAAAATACTCTATCTGCTCTCCCATCATACCGTGCAAACGGATGTCTTTGTACATCATCTCATACTTCTCCTCTTGTCAACAGCTACAGATGAAACTCCATGCCATCATACGCCAATTCGAAACCCCGGGGGAGTTTGTTTCCCTCAGAATAGGCAATCTGGTGGGTCAGGTGTGTCAGGATTGTGCGAGGTGAGTGTAGCTGACGTGCGGCTGCGATCGCACCGGGGATGTTAAAATGATATGGATGCTCGGTCCAGCGCAGGCCGTCTATCACGAGTAGTTCAACTCCCTGCAGAATTTCAAGCGATGGTTCCGGAATTGCGCTGCAGTCGGTCAGGTAGGCAAAATTCCCCATCCGGTAGCCGAGCGAAGAGGTTTTGCCATGCAGCAGAGGTATCGGAATAACGCTTTGTCCGAACAGTTCAAAAGTTGCGCTGATTTCGTGTGCAGTTAATAACGGTGTGTAGCCTGAACCATCATGCTCGTTAAAAATATAACTGAAGCCACTCTGCAACGTTTCAAGTGTCGTCCGGGATGCAAAGCAGGGGATGACCTCCTGATGAATAAAATGAAACCCGCGCAGGTCGTCAATGCCGTTGACATGGTCTGCGTGGGCGTGGGTGAACAGAACGGCATCAATGCGCTTGAGATGATGCCGCAGCGCCTGCTCCCGCAAATCGGTTGAGGTATCAATCAGTACGGTGCGATCATTGTAACAGATCAGGAGTGATGCGCGCGTCCGCTGGTCGTGTGGGTCACCCGAGGTACAGACCGGGCAGTCACAGCCAACCATCGGCACCCCGGTAGAGGTGCCACACCCCATAATAGTGATCTTCATGCTCGTCAACTTTCATGTGTAATACCAATTCCAAATCAAAGCTCCATCTTCGTTGGCTCGTCTTCGGCTCCTCAGCATACTGTTTGTATGCCTTCGTCGCCTCATTCCTCGCCGCCTTGATGGCATCTTTGATTTGAAATTGGAATAATGAGCTCAAAAATAGCAGAATCGGATCATGCAGGCAAGGTGGTTTTCCGGTTATCCGGGTCTGGAGCCACAGCCGCTTATCGGGCCAGATCAACAAGCAGGGCTACGTTGAGGCCGATAACAACCAACCCCACTATCCAGAGCACGGCAGCGCCGTACGGCTTGTTGGCATATCCACCCATGACCTTTTTTGATGAAGTCAGCATGATCAACGGAATAATTGTGAAAGGGAGCTGCAGGGAAAGTGCGATTTGACTCCAGAGGATGCCCTTGAAAGGATTGGCAAGGAGCATGATCATTGCTAATGCACCGACCAGGGTAATCGCCAGACCAATACGGGAGTGCGGATCATTTATATCAAATGGTTCGATGAATATTCCGGCAAACACACTGCCGCCTGCCATCGCTGCGGTTACTGACGAGGAAAGGCCGGCAAAGAGCAACCCCAGGGCAAAAACGACGGCAGAAGCCCGCCCGAAAATCGGCTCAAGGGTCAGGGTCACCTGCGGTAAATCGTTGACGACTATTCCTTGTTTATAGAAAACCGCCGCCGCCATAATTATCATGGCGCTGTTGATAGCCCAGCCGGCAGCCATCCCGGTCAGGGTGTCAAAGAATTCATATTTGAGCTGCTTTTTGATAACATCATCACCCTGCTCATTCCACTGGCGACTCTGGATTACTTCCGAGTGAAGAAAGATGTTGTGGGGCATGACGACGGCACCGAGCACACCCATGATAACCGGCAGCGCTCCGGCAGGAAAAACCGGCGTTACCCAGCCGACAAACGTCTGAGCCCACGAAACGTCAGCCAGGCAGATTTCGAAGACGAACGCGAGGCCGATGAGAGAGACAAAACCCATGATCCATTTTTCAAGCCGTTGGTAGTTTTTCGAGAAGAGCATCCAGGCCGAAAAAAAAGCTGAGAGTATGGCACCGAAAATCAGCGGCAGGCCGGTGAGCATATTAAGACCGATTGCGGCTCCGAGCAGTTCTGCCAGTGCCGTCGCAACACAGGCGATCATGGCGCTGCCGAGCATGGCAATGCGCAGCCAGGGCTTGAAGAATTTTGATGCCGCTTCAGAAAGGCATAAGCCGGTGACTATGCCGAGATGGGCAGCGTTATGTTGTATTATAATCAGGATAATTGTGGAGAGGGTGACAACCCAGAGGAGTTGGTAGCCGAACTGCGAACCGGCTGCCACATTGGTGACCCAGTTACCCGGATCAATGAAGCCGACCGTGACAAAAAAACCGGGGCCGATATAACGGAACAGTTCCAGTGATGTCAGGCGCGAAGCCTGCCTGCCGATGTGGGAGAGCCAATTCATAATGTGGTTTTTGGGTTACGCCCTGTTATGGTAAATCGGCGCCACGGGCCGCCGCAGCACGTTCATGCTCATCGTTGATGTACTGCAGCGAATATTTCACATAATTACCGGGCGATTTTTTCAGCCAGGCGACTTCATCTGCTGTCAGGTCGCGCTTATATTTCGCCGGGGCGCCAACCCAGAGGGTGCGGGGTGGAATAACAGTGCCCTCCGTGACGAGTGCCCGTGCTCCCACCAGGGCACCTTCACCGACGACAGCATGGTCCATGACCATCGCCTGCATGCCGATAAAACAGCCGTTCTGCAGGGTACAGCCGTGCAGGGTGACACTATGGCCGATAGTAACGTCATCACCGATAATCAGTGGAGCACCGGGGTCATCTGCATTTTTTTTGTGCGTAACATGGAGCATGGAGAGATCCTGCACGTTACTGCGCGCGCCGATACGGATGCTGTTAACGTCGCCCCGTACCACGCAGTTATACCAGACGCTCGCGTGAGCCCCTATCTCAACATCGCCGATAATAACGGCGGTCTCAGCGATAAAGGCGGTCTCGTCCACTTTTGGGTGGCAGTTTTGGAATGATCGGATCAAAGCCATGTTACCCCCATGTCACCCGTCTGCCCGCTTTTCACGCTCTGCAAGGGCGAAGTCAGCGTCAGTCATCATATTCACCAGCTGCTCAAAACTGGTTTTAAGCTCCCATCCCATCTGCTTCCGCGCCTTGGCCGGGTCGCCTAACAGCAGGTCAACCTCTGCCGGGCGGAAATATTTTGGATCAATCCGGATTACTGTTCTGCCGCTTATTGTATCGATCCCTTGTTCATCAACGCCGTTTCCCTGCCATACCAGCGGCATACCGAGGCGGGAAAACACCTTTTCAGCAAAAGTACGCACCATGTAGGTTTCGCCGGTAGCAATGACGTAATCTTCCGGCTGGTCCTGCTGCAGCATCAGCCACATCGCCTCAACATAATCGCCTGCAAAGCCCCAGTCACGCTTGGCATCGATGTTGCCGAGATAGAGGCAATCCTGCAGCCCCAGTTTGATGCGGGCGGCGGCGCGGGTTATTTTCCGGGTAACAAACGTTTCGCCGCGCCGGGGTGATTCGTGGTTGAAAAGAATACCGTTAGAGGCGTGCATGCCATAACTTTCACGGTAATTCTGGGTAATATAGAAGGCGTACGCTTTGGCACAGGCGTAAGGAGAGCGGGGATAAAAGGGGGTCGTTTCCTTCTGTGGCGTCTCGACTACCTTGCCGTAGAGTTCGGACGATGAAGCCTGATAGAAGCGGGTCTTCAGTCCGGTTTCCCGAATTCCTTCCAGGATACGTACCGCGCCAAGACCGTCTACCTCAGCAGTATATTCCGGGACGTCAAAGGAGACACGGACGTGGCTCTGGGCGCCGAGATTGTAAATTTCATCCGGCTGGATTGCCCTCAGCAGCATATTGATCGAGCTGGCGTCGTTCAGGTCACCGTAGTGCAGGAACATGCGGACATCTTTTTCATGCGGATCGCGGTAGAGATGGTTGATGCGGGCGGTGTTGAAGGAGGAGGAACGACGAATCATGCCGTGGACTTCGTATCCTTTCGAGAGAAGGAGTTCCGCTAGATAGGAACCATCCTGACCGGTTATGCCGGTAATGAGTGCTTTTTTCATGTACTGTTTCCTCCAAAAAATTTAGACAGCAGAGACAATCTACCATGGCATTCAATAGCACACTTTTGGCCTTGTTCACAGAGTAAATTTTCCTGTTTCTGCCAATAAAGGAGCGAAAATGGCAACAACAATTGCCTTTGCCTGAGAGTTGCAGTATTCTCCGTCCTTCCAACAGAAAGGAGTGAGTACATGAACCTGTTACATGCCGCTGTCCTCGGAGCCATTCAGGGCTTTGCAGAGGTTCTGCCGATCAGCAGTTCGGCCCACCTGATTCTCGTCCCGTGGCTGCTCAAGTGGCCTGAATCCGGTCTTACGTTTGATGTCGCGCTGCATCTCGGAACCTTTCTGGCGTTGTCGCTCTATTTCTGGCGCGACATCATTGAAATGATTGTTTCATTCTTTGATGCCATTGCCGCACGCAGATTGAACACTCCTGCGAGAAGACTGCCGTTTCTGATTATCGCTGCTACTATTCCGGCAGCGCTGGTAGGCAAGCTTTTTGAACAGCAGATTGAGGCGATCTTCCGTTCCAATCCGCTTCTTATCGCCTCCGTCCTGATTGTGTTTGGCCTTCTTCTCGGGTTATCGGATATGTTCGGGCGAAAACGCCTGATACTTGACGATATTACACCTGCCGGCGCACTAAATATCGGATTGCTTCAATGCCTGGCGCTCATTCCGGGTGTTTCCCGTTCCGGGATAACAATCACTGCAGCTCTGCTGCTCGGCTTCACCCGCGAGAGCGCCGCCCGTTTTTCATTCCTGATGTCACTGCCGATCGTCGCAGGAGCGGCGCTGCTCAAAACCGTGCATCTGTTCAAGCATGGCATACCTGCCGGTGAAGGCGTGCCGATGCTGGTCGGGATCGTCTTTTCTGCAGTTACCGGCTATATCAGTGTTGCCTTCCTGCTCCGTTTTGTGCAGAAGCAGAGCCTTTCACCATTTGTCTGGTATCGGGTGATCGTAGGCGGCGCTTTGATTGTTGCCATAATGACGGGATTCAAAGGGTAGGGGGAATTTATGCAGGGTGGCATCAAGGAGTGGCCGGAAGACGAGCGCCCGCGTGAAAAGATGCAGAAGTTGGGGGCGTCAGCCCTTAGCGATGCCGAGCTGTTAGCCCTTATAATCAGGGCTGGAGACCCGAGCTCCCAACAGAGCGCCATCGATCTTGGCCGGGAGCTGATCAAACATTTCAGCGGCAATCTGCGGGAGCTGGCGAGCGCAGATATAAACGAACTCTGCGCTATCAAAGGAGTCGGCCTGGCCAAGGCGACCAGCATCAAGGCCGCGTTTACCCTGGCGTCACGCTTCCAGGCCCGCAAGCTGGAGCGCCTCGACCGCTTCACCTCACCGCAGCAGGTTTTTGACTACTTCCATCACGAATTCCGCGACAGCCGTAAAGAGTATTTCCTCATTCTGTTATTGGACGGCAAAAACCGCATCATCAGGCGGGTCCAGATTTCGGAAGGGAGCTTGAATCAATCCATCGTTCATCCGCGTGAAGTGTTCAGCCCGGCGGTGAAGGAGTCAGCCGCCGCCGTGATCCTGGTACATAATCATCCTACCGGTGACCCGGCACCGAGCAGCGAGGATATCTCCATCACGAGACGCCTCAAGGAGGCCGGAGAGATCATGGGTATCAAGGTGCTGGATCACATTATCGTTGGTGACGGGGAGTATATGAGTTTTGTGGAGCGGGGCCTGTTGTAGCAGAATCAGCCAATGCCCGCTCCCTGGCGTTTTTCAGCGCCTTGCGCCTCCTCCTTCCGCCAAGAAACGTCTCTTCGATGATAATGGCGATAAAGCAGACGACGAACAGGGCAAAAATAATCCCTAATATAATGCGCATGCCTGCACCAATACTGAAAAGCTGTTCATATGCCATTGGAGTCCCCGACGACTAAACCGATTGCAGTGCCTCGTCAGCCGCCCGCTCCGCCGCTGCCACACAGTCATTCAGGCCGATACCGCGATAGGAATTCCCGGTCAGGATCAGCCCCGGATGGGCTTTGAGCAGATCCGCCAACTTCTGCAGGCGTGCGCCGTGCCCGACGGTGTACTGCGGGATGGCCTGCGGGTGCCGGAATACCCGGACAAATTCCGGGGCTGTGTCGATTCCCATGGTCATCTGCAGATCCTGCCTGACCCGTGCCACGACTTCATCATCACTCAGGTTGACATATTCCGGAAAGCAGGCTCCCCCCATCATGCTGCGCAGCAGCACCTTATTCCCGGCAGCACGATTTTCAAACATGCTTGAATCCCACAGAGTGCCGAGGGTACTGCGTCCCTCTTTTTTCGGGATCAGGTAGCCGAAACCATCCAGCGAACGTTTGATCTGCTCGCGACGGTAGCCAAAACAGACCACCGTCATACTGGCGTACGGAATCTGCCTAAGAGCTGCAGATATACCGTTATCCAATTGAGCCAACATCTCTGCCGCCGCAAAGGCCGGCGATGCCATAATCACCTGATCAGCCTCATACAAAGTGCCGTCACTGCAGGTTATCTGATACGCTCCCCCCGCTTCTCGTTGCACGACAGTAACGGTAATGCCGGTCTTTACAATCTCTCCCAGCGACGCCGCCAGGGCATCAGAGAGATACTGAATTCCCTCCCGGAACGATGTGAGCACCCCGCCCGGTCCGGCGGCGCTGGAAACCACCTTGCCGGCGGCGATATCTTTTTTCTTCTTTTTGCCGAGCATGATCATGGCGCGGATCAACCCGCCGTATTCCCGCTCGAGTTCGGCAATGCGGGGGAAACAGGACTCCAGCGACATGGTTTCCGGGTCGCCGGCAAAAATGCCGGAAACCATCGGTGCGATCAGTTTGTCGAGCGCCTCCCCCCCCAGGCGTCGCCGCCCGAAATCGGCGAGGGTTTCGTCGACACCGGCTGGTGCCGAGGCGATAAACGGGGTCGGCTCCAGAGCAAGTCGCAGCTTGCCCGGCCAGGAGATCAGGCGGCTCGTGAGGAATGTCGGAGCGCCGTCAGGCAGCTGGTGCAGTTCTCCGCCTGAGAAGATAAAACGCTTGCGGGCATTATCGTTGCTGCGATGCAGGTTGCTCTCCACACCAAGCGCCCGGCAGAGATCGAGCGTCTGCGGCTTACTGTCGAGAAACCCGTTTGGCCCCCATTCGCAGGTATAGCCGTCCGCCTTGATACTCTTGATCTTCCCGCCCGACTGTTCTTCCTTCTCCAGCAGGGTAATCTGCAGCTCTTTTCCGGCTGCCAGTGCCTTGGCCCGCAGCAGCCAGGCGGTCGCAAGACCGGAGATGCCGCCACCGATGATAACTATTTTTTTCATGGTATACCCCACTTGTGATTGTTTACCGTGCAGGTGATACTACGTGCGTCGGCCTCCTCTGTCAAGCCATACACCGCTGTGAGAGTTGACAGCCACAGAGTTAGTGATTACATTAACTTCCAACTATTGAATATTGGAGAACACGATGGCACAGACAGATTATTACAAGGCGTTGGGAATTGAAAAAGGTGCCTCGGCAGATGATATCAAGAAGGCTTTCCGTAAGCTCGCGGTCAAGTACCACCCCGATCGTAACCCTGATAACAAGGGCGCTGAGGATACGTTCAAAGAGATAAATGAAGCGTATGCGGTTCTTTCCGATCCGGAGAAGAAACAGCAGTACGACACCTTCGGTTCCAGCGGTTTCCATAATAAGTACAGTCAGGAGGATATTTTCCGTGGCTTCGACTTCGGCAATGCCTATAAAGATATGGGCGGCGGAGGAGGTGCCGAGGATATCTTCTCGCGTCTGTTCGGTCGCAGCGGAGGTCGCGGCGGCTTTCGCTCTGTACAACAAAATGGCGCTGACCACGAAATGGAGTTGACCATCAGTTTTCGTGATGCGGCTCAGGGCGCTGAAAAGCAGGTTGCTTTCAGGCGCAACGGCCAGAGGGAAGAGCTGAAGGTAAAAATCCCGGCTGGCGTGGATAACGGCAGTAAAATCCGTATTAGCGGCAAAGGGGCCCAGAGCGACAGTGGCGGTTCTCCGGGTGATCTGTTCCTTATTCTCCATGTCGCACCTGACCCGGTGTTTATCCGCGATGGCGGCGACCTGATTGTTGAACGCCCCATCTCCTTCAGCGCCGCCTGTCTCGGGATTTCTCTCGACGTACCGACCCTTGAAGGAGATAAGCGCATTAAAGTCCCCGCCGGTATTCAGCCCGGCACCAAAATCAGGCTGAAGGGCTGCGGTATTAAAGCGCTCGGTTCAAATACCAGAGGTGATCTCTATGTAAAGATCGGTGTGCATATTCCGGAAGCGTTAAATGGTGAGCAGAAAAAACTGGTGGAGGAGTTGGCGGGGAAAGGGCTGTAATTCAGCTTTAGAACGCGGATACAACTAATTTACGCATATTGCTTTAATTTGACGTGGAAAATTATTTATGGTATGAGGTGTCCTCAATTTCAAAACAAGGGAGAGTAACCATGATACAGAAAATAATCAAACCAGTAAGTTTCCTTTTGCTTTTTTCCTTTTTATTCCTTGATGTTTCCGTGCAGCCGGCAAAGGCACAGATGATCGGGACCCATACCGTGATCGCGGCACAGAAGCAGGAAGCGAGCCGTGAGAGGGTTACGGCATTTCTCGGTCGCGACGATGTACAGCGGGCTTTGGTGCAGCGCGGTGTTGATGCTGCCGAGGCACAGCAGCGGGTGGCGAGTCTTTCCGATGCAGAGGTGACAAAAATTTCCCAGGCCATGGATCAGTTGCCGGCCGGTGGTGATGGCGGGCTCGGGACGATTATCGGCGCGGTGGTTTTCATCTTTGTGGTATTGCTGATCACCGACCTCCTCGGCCTCACCCATTTTTTCCCCTTTGTTAACCACAGGCGCTAAGCGCGAGAAACAATTGCATTTCCTTCAGGCCGATAGACAACTGCTTATCGGCCTGATGCTTTTGGCGCTGTCCCTCGTGTTGTCCGGTTGCGGCCTCCTGTCGACAGGGTCACTGCTCCAGATGCCGGGCGGCCCTGCCAGAGCAATCGTTGACAACGTGCCTTTTTTTGCCCAGGAAGAGTTGCAATGCGGCCCTGCAGCACTGGCCATGACACTTAACTGGAGCGGTGTCACCGTCCAGCCTTCCGATCTTACCCCCGAAGTTTTCACCCCCGATCTCCATGGCAGCCTCCAAAGTGCCCTGATTGGTGCGACCCGCAGGCATGGCCGGGTCGCCTATCCAATCACCGGCAGTGAAACCCTGCTGGCGGAAGTATCTGCCGGCACTCCGGTCATCGTGCTGGTCAATCTCGGCCTGTCATGGTACCCGAAATGGCACTATGCCGTGGTGATCGGCTTTGATCAGGAACGTGAAGAGATGATCATCCACTCAGGACTGAATGCCTATGAGCATCTCAGTTTCCGGGTTTTCGAGAATATATGGCAGCGCGGTGCGTACTGGGGACTCCTGGTTCTGCCGCCTGATCGGCTGCCGGTTCGAGTCGGAGAGGAAGAGTGGCTTGAAGCCGTTGCCGGCCTGGAAAGGACCGGCCAGTGGCAGGAGGCCGCAACCGGTTATGGTGCGTCCCTACAGCGCTGGCCGAACAGTTTTGTCTCCTGGATGGGGCTTGGCAACAGTAGATACCGTCTGTACGATCTTGCTGGCAGTGCCGAGGCCTTTCAGCGGGCAGCTCTGCTGCAACCGCAGAACGGCATGCCTTTCAACAACCTGGCCCAGGTATTAAAGAGCCAGGGGAAGCAGAAAGAGGCTCTGTCAGCGGCACAACGAGCCGTTGCACTTGGCGGCCCGCTTGTCGGGAATTTCCGGCAAACCCTGGAAGAGATAGAAAGCAAAGAGAGATGAAATTATTTCAGGATACTGACCGCTTTGGTGCTGACACGCTCAGTCATGCAAGCGCAACACTCGTCTGGCATTATCCGTTGTCTTTCGCGCCACTTCCTCGATTGGCACCCCGCGAATTTCTGCAACCCGCAGTGCTGTTTCCCCTATCCATCCCGGTCGGTTGAAGGTTCCGCGATACCGTTGCGGCGTCATATCGGGAGCATCTGTTTCCAGCACCAGATGCTCCAGCGGCAGTTCCCGGGCGACTCGAAGCGGTTTGACGGCATTATTCCAGGTAACCGTGCCGGAGATGGCAATGGCAAGGCCGAGCCGGATGAAGTCTGGCGCCATCTCTACAGAGCCGGAGTAGGCGTGCATGATGCCTCCTACCTGGTGGACACCCTCTTCACGCATAACTCTCAGGACTCTTTGAAACGCCCGTCGACAATGTATCAGTACCGGTACACCATGGTTGACCGCCACCCGAAGCTGCTCTCGAAAAGCCCGTTCCTGCAGATCCAGCGGCACCGTATAGGCGGGATCAAGTCCGGTCTCACCGAGGGCAATTCCCTTGCTTGAGAGCACTGACAAGCGCGCTAACACCTCGTCGGTGGCAGTATCCGCATGCATCGGATGAATGCCGTATGCAGGAAAAATCTGCCGGCTTTCTGCGGCAAGCGCCGAAATTTCCGACCAGCCATCCGGATGAACCCCCGGAACGACAATGCCGATGACTCTCGCGACGTTGGCTTCTTCAATAATTCTGGTGAGTTCTGAATGAAGAGGTTCCAGATCAAGGTGGCAATGAGTGTCAAACAGCCCCGGGGTCACAAAAACCAGCCGAACAGATTGATGACCCGTTCCATGAAGCGGATCAGTACGCCCCGGCGCTCATGAGCATCAAGCTCTACCACATGGGCGGCATTAATCTCCTCAAGCAGTAACTCCCGGATCTGACCACCGAACTGTACGTTATCGACCATGCAGTTGATCTCGAAATTGCGATGGAAGCTGCGTTGATCAAGGTTCGCCGAGCCGATGACCGCACGCTCGGCGTCGATCAGCATAACCTTGGCATGGAGAATTTCGCGTTCCAGTTCAAAAATTTCCACCCCCCCGCGGAGAAGAGTGGCGTACGAAATTCTGCCGAGCAGCAGCATCAGAGGTACGTCACTGCGGGCCGGCAGCAGCAGTCGTACCCGCACGCCGCGGCGGATGGCGCGCAGCAGTGAGCGGATAATGCGCGGACCCGGCACAAAGTATGGTGTGGCAATGAGAATCTCCTCCGCCGCAGAGGCGATATTGACCTGAAACACCTCGCGGATATAGGAGCGCCGCTGGTGGGGTCCACCACTAATGATATTGACTGCCGCATCGCCCACTTTGATGGCGTTCTGCTGTGGTCGCCGTACCGGAGCAGCCGGGGCGGCATTCCCGTCCATCTCGCCGTGCCAGGTTTCGTGGAATATCGTCTTCAGCTCACAGACCGCGTCACCTCTGATGCTGAACCCTAAATCGCGAAAGTTCTGTTTCTCGTCCATACAGCCGGCGTACGCTTCACCGATATTGAAGCCACCGAGAAAAGCCAGTGCATCGTCAACAATCATCATCTTGCGATGATCCCGTTTATCAAACCAGGTAAAACCGCGCTTGAAAGAGGGAACATTGAAGGGGATCAGCTCGATACCGTGCAGAGAAAGTTTTTTAAAATATGATGCCGGTGTTTCCAGGCAGCCGATATAATCGTAGATCAATTTGACCGAAACACCGCGTTGAACCGCTGCCGCCAGTTCCTGTACGAGACACATGCCGATATGATCGTTGTGGATGATGTAGTATTCAAGAAGGATAGTCTGCTCTGCAGAGCGGATGGCTGAGAAAAACGCCTCAAAAAACTGCCGCCCGCCATGAAAGAGTTCGACACTGTTGTGGCGGTGCGTAACCGGTAACTCCAACGGGCGCAAGCGGTTCATCAGGCGGATGAACCTGAAAAACCGTTTTTTATTGAGAAATTTGCCGCTTCGTGCGCCGATCATGCCAGAGAGGTTATGCAACCGGTATCGTCAGGCGCCCGACCGTGGCAATCTCCGCCGTCATGATTTCACCGGCTCGAACCGGTCCGACTCCGGCCGGGGTGCCGGTCAGGATCACATCCCCCGGTTCCAGCGTGAAAATTGCCGAAATGTGGGCGATGATCTGCGCTATGCGGTGGATCATGTCGGCTGTGGTGCCGTTCTGGCGGATTTCGCCATTTACGGAGAGTTTCAGGTTCAAGGCATGCGGATCAGCAACCGCACCGGCCGGGACAAAGCCAGAGAGCGGACAGGCGGTGTCAAACCCTTTGGCAATCTCCCACGGCAGCCCCTTTGCTTTCAGTTCATTCTGGACATCACGCAGAGTCATGTCGATGGCAACGCCGTACCCGGCAACATGCTCAAGGGCACAGTCCAGAGTCACAGCGCGGGCTTTCGAGCCGATCAGCACCGCCAGCTCGACTTCGTAATGGCACTCCTGCGAGTACGTCGGAATCCGTACCGTATCGCCATCGCCAATCACCGACGAAGCCGGTTTCATGAACAGAACCGGTGCTGCCGGAGTCTCGTTGCCAAGCTCGCGGGCATGTTCGGCATAGTTGCGTGCCAGGCAGACAATCTTGCCGATAGGAAATGGCTGGTCTGTTCCAATTAGTTTTCTCGTAGCCATTATATCCTCCGTAGGGGCGTGGTCCATGACCCGCCCGCCTTTGATCCTGGTTTAAAGGTTTCCCCTGAAATTGCTTCTTCCCTGACAAGGGCGGGTCGCGGACCCGCCCCTACACAAGTAAACTCTCCCCTGTCATCTCTTGCGGTTGCGCGAGTCCCAGCATCTTCAGCATGGTTGGCGCAACATCAGCCAGACGGCCCCCTTCGCGGAGGGTTACATTCTTGCGGTTGTCATCAACAAGCACCAGCCAGACCGGATTGGTGGTGTGGGCGGTGAACGGCTCACCGTTGTCATCCTGCATCTGTTCGGCGTTACCATGGTCGGCGGTAATCAGCACTGCGCCACCAAGTTCGCGTACCCTGGCAACAACCCGGCCAGCACAGGCATCCACCGTCTCAACAGCTTTTATGGCAGCGGCCTCGACACCGGTGTGGCCGACCATGTCACAGTTGGCAAAGTTGAGAATGATGACGTCGTACCGATCCTGGTCAAGCAGCCTGAGGAGTTTTTCCGTTACCTGAACGGCGCTCATCTCCGGTTTCAGGTCATACGTGGCCACCTCTTTCGGTGACGGAATGAGGGCGCGCTCCTCACCTGAAAAAGGGGTTTCCGCACCGCCGTTGAAGAAAAAGGTGACGTGGGCATATTTCTCGGTTTCAGCAATGCGCAGCTGTTTCAACCCGGCATCGGCCAGGATGCCGCCGAGCAGGTTCTTTAATTCGGTCGCTTCGAAGGCAATCGGCAGGCCGAAGGTTGCATCGTATTCTGTCAGGCAGACGTAGGCGGCCAGTTGCGGACGATCCCTGCGCACAAAACCGTCGAAATCGTCCAGGGCAAGGGCGCGGGTAATTTCCCGGGCGCGGTCGGAGCGGAAGTTGAAAAAGATGAAGCCATCGCCGTCACGCAGTTGGCCGACCGGCGCACCCTGTTCGCAGATCACGGCAGGAACGACAAATTCGTCGTATATCTTGGAGGCGTAGCTCTGTTCAATGGCATCCTGCGGTGACACACACAATTCACCGAGGCCATGAACCATGGCATTGTAGGACTTCTCGACCCGGTCCCAGCGGGTGTCGCGATCCATGGCGTAGTAGCGCCCCATGACCGTGGCAATCGTGCCGACGCCGATTTTCACGATCTCTGCCTCCAACTCTGCCAGGTAACCGGCACCGCTCTGCGGCGGCGTATCACGGCCGTCGAGCAGGCAGTGCACGAAGACATCCGACAATCCCTCACGTTTCGCCAGTTCCAGCAGCGCGTAGAGGTGGCTATTATGGGAATGTACGCCGCCATCGGAGAGCAGGCCGGAGAGGTGTAGTCTGCCTCCGGACGCTTTGACTGTGGCAATGCACTCAAGCAGGACCGGATTGGTAAAGAAATCGCCATCAAGGATTGACTTGGTGACGCGGGTCAGTTCCTGATAGACAATCCGACCGGCACCAAGGTTGAGATGGCCGACCTCGGAGTTACCCATCTGCCCATCCGGCAGGCCGACTGCCATTCCGGATGTTTTGATCGGAACGTGCGGGTACTCGCTCAGGTATTTGGTGAGATTGGGTGTTTTTGCCAGAGCAACGGCATTGTGAGCCGGGTTGGGATTGATCCCCCAGCCGTCGAGAATCATGAGTACGAGTGGCTTTTTCATAATTTGCACTCCTTCCGGATTAGTGATGATACGGCTCTTTATTCAAAATGGTAAAGGCCCGATAGAGCTGTTCCAGCAGAAAAACCCGCACCATCTGGTGGGTGAAGGTCATTTTTGACAACGACAGCAGCTTGCCGCGCCGCCGGAATTCTTCGGAGAAGCCGTAGGCGCCGCCGACGGCAAAGATCAGTTCGCCTGTCCCGCTGTCGCGCTGTGTGCCGACAAAGGCGGCAAGCCCGGGTGAATCCAGCTGTTCGCCCCGCTCGTCCATCAGGATCAGGGTTGCTCCGGGTGGAATCTGCTTCTCCAGCCGTTCACATTCGCGGCGGCGCATCTCCTCGGCTTCGGCGCCTTTCTCGTCGCGGATATCAATCAGCTCCAGCGGCATGTAGCGACGAATGCGACCGGCATATTCGCCGATCGCATCCTTGACCCACGGGTCTCGACTTTTGCCTACCCACAGTACCTTCAATTTCAAAAATCAGATTCCTTGCGTGACGCCTTGATCTCAGGCGGGAGCTCAAGCTCGGGAGCCATGCCCCAGAGACCGTCGAGGTCGTAATAGCGGCGAATCTGGTCGTGGAAGATATGCACCAGCACATCGCCATAATCCATAACGATCCATTTGCCGTCTGTGGCACCTTCGATATCGTTGACTTTGCCGAATTTCTTCAGACCGGTACGGATACTGTCGCAAATAGCCTGGTTCTGCTTGTCTGACGAACCGGAGATGATCACCATGTAGTCGGCAATCGATGAGATCCGTGAGATATCGCGAACACAGATATCATACGCCTTTTTGTCATACGCCAGTTCGGCGCACTTAAGAGCTCGTTCAGAGGCGGTGAGGGTGGTTTTTTCAACGGTTTTTGCTTTTTTTACTGGCATTAGTGATAGATCCTTTGCTGCGAGATATATGCTGCTACGTCGGGTGGCACAGAGGCGGAGATATCGGTGCCTGCTGCAGCAAGCCGCCGGATTTCTGTCGATGAGATATCCAGAGGATTGCCGGTGATAAAACTGATGGTGGTGCCGGTATGATGGGTCAAGCGACCACTGTCGCGGTCATGCGTAAATTCCCTTCTGACCGCTTCCGGCAACGCTGCAATCCGGTCGCTGACTGGAGAGCCGGGGCGTTCGACAACGATCAGATGACATGAGGAGAGTATTTCACGGTAGCGGTGCCATGTGCCGATCTCCAGGAACGAATCCGCGCCGATAATGAAAAACAGCTCGTCATCGGGAAAGCGCTCGCGAAAGATCCTGATGGTGTCAATGGAATATGACTTGCCGCTCCGCTCTGCTTCAAGGGTTGACATCTCGAAAGCGGCTCTGTCGGCAATGGCAAAACGTACCATTTCCGAGCGCCTGGCAAAAGAAACGTCTCCTGCCACCGGCTTGTGCGGTGGGTCGGCTGCCGGAATAAAAATAACCCTGTCGAGGTTACATACATGCAGAGCCTCCCCGGCGATGTGCAGATGGGCATTATGAACCGGATTGAAGCTGCCGCCAAGCAGGCCTATTCTCATGTCTGCATAATTTTATTTTTAATGATGAGAATTTCGAACGCCATTACTGCTTTACCGGCAAGTTTCTGAACTTCCTGCAGGCGCTTGTCGAGTGTTGCCAACCCGCCCGCAACAACAACAATGACAACAACCTTTGTCTGCATGACCAGCGCCATAACTAACAGCGGCGCATCGGGGGGAAGCTGCAAAAACGTGAGCAGACGGCTGTTTTCAGGGGTTTGAGCCAAAATACCCATGGAAAACTGGCCGGATGCGAATGTGTCTCGTATAACAGACGGTTTGTTTAAGGGTATCGTCAGCTGGTGCGATTCTTCAACAAGCTTGCCTGAAACTACGCTGCGCCAGTCAACTGCCATATTGTCCCGGATAAGAAACAGGGCAGAGGTCGTAAATTCCTGACCGAGATATTTGGCGAAAGCGGTACCGATCTGGTCGCGATCCTTTGCAGACGCAAAATCGAGAGCAAGCTGTTCCGCAGAATAGTGATCAGGTGCGCTAAATTCCACTGTTTGATAATCCTCGTAATCCGGAAGGGTGGCAAACCCTTCGAATTCGAACGGGACTTCCACGTTAAGCGGCTCGCCGTTCTCGCCCGTCATCGGAAAGACAACTTTTTCTTCAGTAGTAACCGTTTCCGCAGATAGTGCGGTTCTCCGTCTATTGGCGATATCCCCCTCCGCCAGTATATAACGGATGTCGCCGCGTAATTGGTAATACTTTGATAGTGCCGACGTAATCCTGACATCCGGGGCAAAATGCGGGAGTATAATAAAGCCGGTAACAAATGACACCTCATCTGACGCTTTGAAATCGGTCGGATCTGCCATTGCCAGCGTCAGTTTCTTGCCTTCAATCCGTATTGGTACGACGCGATATTTACCTGCCAATTCAGCTGGAACCTGGGCAAGCACTTCCGGCGGCACCGAAGTCATGGCGCGCGGAGTAACCGCCGGGACGCCCAACGTGCTGCTGAGGAAGTGACACAGCTGCTCGTCAGAAATGACCCCCATTTCAATCAGGCTGCTCCCCAGTTTGATGCCGAACAGCGCCTGATTCTTGAGTGCCTCATCGAGCTGCTCCGGGGTAATTATATGTTCCTGCAGCAATAGTTCGCCAAGCTTGATTGCCATACCGGCTCCTCCTTTATATGAGATTCTACATGACAAACGGCTTGAGTAGTGTGCCTCTGATCGGCACGGTATAGATTCCGGGAGCGGTCATAAACCTGGCCAGCAGTATAAAAACCAACTTCTGTTTTTCCAGGAAATCCGCTTTCGGCATAATTTGCAGGCTCATGTTGAGGGGTGCAACCGCCGCGTCGGTGCCAGTCGGGATATCCCCGGAAAGCCGCATATAGACACCGTCACCTTCAAGCGTAAAGCTTTCCAGGCGAGCTTTGCCGTCAGTGACCTTCACCATTCCCTGCGTTTTCAGGTTGGTCACGTCGGGAAGCGGGAAAACACCCAGCTTGACACCTGAAAATTCAAGCTGCCGTATCTCCACCTTCAGGTCACCGCTCAAGCCTTTGGCGCCACGCTGCAGGCGTCCCTGACTCCAGAGGCTTCCGGCCGCTTTCGCGCCGAGGACGCTCTTGAAAAAGGGTATGTCGGCAAGAGCGATACCGTCGGCAGCCAGGTCGAGCGCAGCTTTCCCATTCAGGGCGTATCGGATGCTCAGGCTTCCCGTGCCTATGCCTGCTTCTCCGGCAATGACCGCCCGGCCGGTAAAGAGCGGCAGCAGCAGGGCTCTGACCTGCAGTCGCCTGCAGCGTAATAGCGGCCCCTGCTCAGATGCCAACAGCATATTATCCCATGCCAGGCCGGGAAAAAATGTTTTGTGTGCTGCCGGGGTGAGCGTCAACCCCTGTCGTGATAAAACCTGGGTAAGTATGGCGTCAATTTTTACCGAGGGGAATAACAGATAGCTGAACAGCACAAACAGAGCAACACCTGCCGCCGCAATGGCTGCTCCCCGTATCAGCGGAGACACTTTCAAGGTTTTGCTTGAACGGGAGCCGGCTTCAGCAACGCCAGGACCAGTGTCAGGTCACTGCGGGACGGGTCATCAAAGCGAATCCGCAGATTACTTTTTTTGATAACCAGCGGTCGGCTCCCTTTTTCGAGTCTGTAGAGTATATTGATCGCTTCGTTCAGCGTTATACCTTCGATGCGGATATCGGCAGCATCTTCGATAACACCGGGGCGATCTTCACCTTTAAGCGGCACAATTTTTACCGATTTTCCTTTGATGCCAAGCTCTTCAATGACTTTAGCCGGTGAATCATCGGGACGGAGAGAGGCCATGCGACCATGCAATTGATCTGATGACGTGCGGGCGGAAAGATACGCGGTCTTGAGCGGCAGCATCTCCTTTAACACCGTCTCACGGGCCGTGCGTTTTTTTTCAAGCGCCACCACTTTTGCGCTCAGCATCGACCAGCCGACTGCTGTCGCAAGCAGTATAATCACGGCATAGCCACTCCAGAGGCGCATCCGGCTGTCAAGGTTCTGCCATCTGTCGCGGAAAATCTCCAGAAGCCTCATTTTGCCACCTCCTTGAGAGTACCGCTCAGGCTGAAGGTGACGCTGCCATCCGGGCGGCTCTTGACTTCACCAAGCTCGGCAGTGGCGAGGAGAGGGGCAAGCGCAGTTTTAAATTCATTGACCGCCTGTGCGGAACGGGCGTCCCCCTTTATCCTCAGGGTGCGACCTTCCAGTTCTGCCTCATATAAGCCGTTGATACTGCTCCCTTTTGCTTCGGCCAGTTTTTTTAACAGATCGAGGAACCCGCTTGACCCTTCGACACCGGCCAGCTTCCTTATTTCGCCCTTTATTTCAGATAGTTCATCAACAGCCTTGGCCCGGGCAGGGAAAATTTCACGGTACATGGCTGCGATCGATTTATTCAGAGAGGCAACATCCGCCATGGCGGTGCGGTACTGGAGCCCCTTGGTAATAAATAACAGTACGATGACGGCCATCGCCAGTAGTCCGGTCAGCAGCAGCTTTCTGCGCAGTTTGGCATCTCCGGCGGTCCAGGCCAGTCCGCCCCGACGGAAATCGGGGAGCGTGCCGGCAAAACTGGCGCGTGCAGCCGCGTAAAGTCCCGCCAGTTGCTGAAAAGTCTCATCATTTTTAAACAGATGTCCCAGCTCCGCAGGGACTTCAACGGTTTCTACCGGCAACGGCAATGAATCTGCGGCTGAAAACAGGTGTGCTGCAGAACCGATCAAACAGAGCTGTGGTGGAAGCACTTCCCCTGAAAGTTCCAGAGCCGATAGCGTTGCAGGTATCATTGACAGGGAAACATCCGCATTAAATGTCCGGAGATAGGTCAGTCGGCCACTCTTCAGTATCGACAGCGAACTGCCGTCGTATACGGCACAGTCGGGGGGCAGTCCGGGATATTCGGCCAGTGAAAACGGCAGCGAGCTGATAATCTGAGGCTCAAGGCCGAACTCGCGGAACTGCTCGATGACCGCACTGATGTCCTCACTGCGGGCCCAGAGAGCCAGAAAACGGTCTGCAGCGGAGGGTAAAACGTCAAGGACAAGATCGTCTACCGCCTGCGCAATATCTCCCTGCAGCTGAGTCGGCAGCACCTCACGGACCTTGCGCAGATCGGTAAGCGGGAGTGTGATGGAGCGCTGCGCAAAAAAAGTCGGCGGGACGCAGAGAATAATGCGCGGCGAACCGGTCATTTTTGCGACTATATGGTGAACGGCATCGGCAAGAGACTGCTCTTCACCCAGCTCGAGAGAGGCAGCCCCGATCAGTTCGGTGGCACGTCGGGAAACTCCGAAATGGGCAACGGTGAGTCGATGTTCTTCTGTCTGTAAAACAAGATAATCCATGGAACGCTGTGTCCTCTTCTTTCGCGTTGCGTCAGTATTCCTGCCATGACAATAACTCCGGAGGGCCGCCTGTCAATCGCACCACCGCCTCTACGGTCCGACCGGAATCTTTTACTTTTGCGACTGAAACTATCCTGAAAAGATTGCCTTTGACGCTGATTTTGCCGACGAGGCCGGTTGCAATCGTATCCATGCCGGGTATCCTCGTAAGTTCCCCTGTCGATTTAAACGGGAGCAGGCGCCGCTCTTCAACAATACGCTCGGCCATCCGGCTGTCAATGCGGTCGTCAAGCGCAGCCAGTACCTCCAGGGGAGCAGTGTTTATGTTGACTGTTGACTGCGGCGAACCGGCCTGGTCCGAAAAAATCGTCAGGTAGGGCTGCAGGGTGCCAGGCATTTCCGGAGTGAAGCCTTTCACCAGTGACAGTTCAATCAATGTCATCAGCTTGCCGTTACGGGGGCTGTATGGCGGCTTAAGAGCCCGGTAATACGCCGATTCAACGCCGCCGGAGCGCGGCATATCGTTGCTGTCTATCCAGTCCGCGACCGCACTCCAGAGGTCTGCAGGCAGTTTCAAGCGTGTACCGAGTCGCTGTAGCAGCGCAAGCGTAAACGGTTCATACTCTCCATTCGGCTGGACCAGTCCGTTAATGTTGATTTTTCCACTTTCTTCGCTGACCGTGATCAGCAGCGAACCGGCCTCATCTTCAAGCCTCAGCGGAGTTGCCCAGCGGTCGGAAAGCGCCGTATAGGAACGGTCGGCAAGCATCATCTGCAGGAGTTTTGCCCCGCCGGTCGCACCTGACTCTGCGAGTATCGACGCCTGCTGTCCGTCCCGAAAGTTTCGGCTGAGTGAGGTGTCCACGTACACCTGATGAATCATCTCGACCACGACGGCTACCATTAACGCTGTTACAATCAGAGTGAGGATCAGGGCGAATCCGGACTCATTTTTCAGTTTTCCGTTCATGAGCCGTTTACACGCGGGGCAGACAGCAGGGAGAACTCTACCGTCTTCCCTGCGTCTTCAATCTGCACGGTTACCCGCACACCCTTGGGAAGAGTCCCGTTTATGGCAGAATCCCAGCTTTTAAGCCACTTTGACCCGTCATAGCACTCCACCAGGAAAGCGGTAATCTGCTCCATCTGTGGATACGCTACTGCGGTCTCCTCTTCGGAAAAGAGATCACGTTCATGACGTGTCAGGATACGTTTTTTGTTTTTTTCGGCCATACGGTACGCCACAGTAACTATGCCGGACTCTTTACGGTTCTGACCCGCAGTTGGAAGGAGAGTCGTCAGCGCCAGAGTTGATGACGGGGTGCCGAAACTGTCGCGATCCTCTACAACAAAGCGCAGTCGCTTGTCGCTGCGGTTAAACTGTGCCGAGGAGACTTCGCGGCGGATCAGGTCGAGGGTGGCACCCAGTTCACGCCGTGACTCCATTCCGGATGAGGCGCGGTCGCGTGCCCGCAATACGCCGAAATAGCTGCCATACAGTGCCGCAGAGAGAATGCCGAGCAGCACCACGGCAATAAGAACTTCAAGCAGGGTAAAGCCGCTATTTCGGGAGGTATCGGACAAGCGCCACCTCCCTTCCGTCACTGGCACGCCGCACTTTCACGATCAGTTTCTGAAGCCCCGGCAGATCAGCCGGCAGCAGGTCAGCTTTCCAGCTCAGCTCCGGGTGGGAAGGAGCACACGTGCCTTCGCCTTTTGCGGGGTTCTGTTCCAACTCCGCCATGCGGTTTCTCGCCAGCAGTGTCATGGTCGTACTATCGCGTTCGTGCGCAATGATGCCGAGGTGGTAGTTAACCGAGCCAAGCAGGGTCAGAATAACACCGGCCATTATCGCGAGCGACACCATTACTTCGAGAAGGGTAAAGCCTGAAGAGGCGTCTCTCATGGCGGATCCTCGTGGTATCCCTCGAAAGCCTTGACCTTTCCGCCAGAGGGGAATGCCATCACGGTCCAGAATTGCCCGTCTGCTGAACGGAGATGGAGCGTGATAAAGTCCCGTACACCAGCCACGCCGACATCAATCCGCAATTGACCATCGGTAATTTTACCAAGCCTCGGTATCCGGACATCCGCAACGATGATGCCTTCTTTCACCACTGTTTTCTGCAGCAACGTGTCGGCAGGATCTTTCGCGCTGCCGTCCGCTCCGTTTTCGTTGATTTTTATGATGTCCGTTCCGGGTGACACTATCAGATGATACCCGGTTTGAGATGTCGCGGCCCGCTCCTGAATATACCGCAGTGTGGAGGCAAGCGTCCGGGCCGATATTTTCAGATTTTCCTGGTCTGAAGAGGGGAGCCGCGGCAAGACCAGCAGCATGACTATACTGATAATTACCATTACCACGGCAATTTCAATCAGAGTAAAACCGGCTTTACAGATGTTGTCCCGATCCGGTTGGAGCACATCTGAATCAATCACAGCGAGGATTCTCATTCCCTATGCCATTGCAAGTATGTGCGCCAGATTTTCTCCATAGAGCCGTTTTTGCCACTCCCGCATGCCGGGAATGGCCGCAAGTTCGTCTATTGAAGCGCCTTCGGTATCGGCGATCGCTTCCAGAAGCCAATTCGGCGCCAGTACACCCGGATCGAGACCGAGCTTGTGACTGTAGTGCTCACGCCATACTTTGAGGTTTTTAAGACGCTCTTTAACCCGCTCGAGGATCTCTTTTTTAACGGTGCGGGGGAAACGGGGCAACCTGTTTTCAGCTGTTGCCATGCCGCGCTCAATCGCCGACAGCATGCCGCTGCCATGCCGCTGAAGCTGTCCAGGCGTCATGCCTTTAAAAAATGACAGTTCGTGAAGAGTTTGAGGTCTGTTTTCAGCAACATCAATCAGGGTATCAGCCGATAGCACTTTGAATGGCGGGCGATCAAGGAGTTCCGCCTGCTGATCACGCAGTTGCAGCAATTCTTCCAGAACGGCGAGAGAGTGCCCCCGCAGCTTGCCTGCCCCCTTGCAATAGATAAACAACGGGCCATCCTTTTCGGTGACCCGCGCCTGGCAGACGAGACGCCCTTCTTCTTCCAGCCAGTGCATCCGGTCTTTCTCTTCGAGCTCATTGCGCAGCTGGTCATAGAGTGCCAGCAGATCCGAGGTATCGGCAGAAGCATAGGCACACATCTCACGGGTGAGTGGTCTCTTGCTCCAGTCAGCTTTCTGATATTTTTTATCCAGTTCAATGCCGAAACGCGCCTTCAATAACGCAGCCAGTCCAAACTCGGTTATGCCGAGAAAACGGGCGGCGATCATGGTGTCGAACAGGTTCGTTACGGTAATGCCGTAATCGCGATGCAGTGAACGGATGTCGTAATCAGAGCCATGCATGACAACAATAATATCAGGATCGGCTAACGGAGCGGCCAGTGGCTCAAGAGAGGTAAGCGCCAGTGGGTCAATCAGCCAGCTTTGCTCGCGGGTTGACACCTGGACGAGGCAGACTTTTTCTCGATAGTGATGGAGAGAATCCATCTCCATATCAACGGCAATTTCAGTCTGTCGGGAGAGGAGCGCGGCAACTTCGGCCAATCGCGGTGCGGAGGTAATTATCTCGCAGGTTCCAGCCTGCCTATGGAAAGAACTCAAACCGTAAACTCCCTGATAATTGAATAGGTTGTGGTACGCTGGGCCGCTCTGAAGCCGGCTCCATGTATCAGAGTGATCATCTCTTGCTGCGACATACAGAAACTGCAGCCGGCAGCGGCTACGACATTCTCCTCAAGCATTGTGCCGCCAAGGTCATTCGCACCGAAAAAAAGAGCCGCAGAGGCCATTTTGGCACCTTGCGTAACCCAGCTGGCCTGTATATTGGGGATGTTATCCAGCACGATCCGTGACAATGCGAGCACCTTCAGGTATTCGACCCCCGTGGCGGTCGCTCCACCCAGTTCAGTATTGCCCGGCTGATATGTCCAGGGAATAAATGCTGTAAACGAGCCACCCAGATCCTGCATCTCGCGCACCCGAAAAAGGTGCTCGACAATATCTTCCGGCTTTTCGCCGCTGCCGAACATCATCGTGGCGGTAGTCGGCATGCCGAGGCCGGCCGCTTTCAGCATGACCTCACCCCACTGCTGCCAGCCGATTTTCCGTGGAGAAATACTGCGCCGCACTTCATCTACCAGAATCTCGGCTCCCCCGCCCGGAATGGAATCAAGCCCGGCATTTTTCAGGCGCAGCAAGGCTTCGTCGAGTGTCAGAGCAGAATTAGTTGCGATACAAATCACTTCAGCAGGCGACAGGGAATGATTCTGAATTGTCGGAAAGCGCTGCTTTATTTCCCGGAAAAGCTCTTCAAAAAAATCAATTTTGAGATCAGGGTTAAGCCCTCCCTGCATCAGCAGCTGGGTTCCTCCTTGATCCACAAGCTCGGATATCTTTCCATAGATCTGATCACGGGTCAGAATATAGGCGTCCGCTGCTTCTTTGCTCCGGTAAAAGGCGCAAAAAGAGCAGTGCGATTCACATATATTGGTATAGTTCACGTTGCGATCTACAACAAAAGTAACCAGGCCATCAGGGTGAAGCCTGCGCCGGATTTTGTCAGCGCACGTGCCAAGGCTCAACAGATCTCCGTGCAGTAACAGGTCAAGGGCCGCAGCGCGCTCAATTCTGGCATCTCCGCTGGTGGTCATGCGATGTTCTCTATTTCAGCTTCAAGCAACTGGCGGATTTCCAGCGGTACCCGCCGGGCTTTCAAGGCAGGACTGATACATGCCAGCGTCACCAACCCGTCTGCCAGTATCCTGTTGTCACTCTGCCTGATTATTTTCTGGTTGAACGTGACAGATGAACCGCCGACACGGGTTGGACTGGTTGTAACAGAAAGGAGATCATCATGAAGAGCCGGTGATTTAAAATCAATTTCCAACCGCACTACGGGAAATACAAAACCCTTTTCAGCGAGTTCCGCAACAAGGAAGCCGTGACGGCGGAAAAATTCAGTACGGGCCCGTTCCATATATTTGATGTAATTTGCATGATACACAACGCCGCCGGCATCAGTATCCTCATAATAAATTCGAACGTCCATTATTTGTCACTGTCCAATCTTAGCTTACAATTTACGACCGCGTATTATTACTCAGTATGAGTCCATTGTAAAGGTTGATTATCGGTGATCGGTCAGGGCCCGATCTGGTGCAGAAAATCCAGACTTTTCAACTTTTTGGCAGCATGGGTGGCAATTGATTCATCCAGCAGCAGAGCCGCCTGTTCGAGTGCTTCTGCATCAAGTGTCACCTGACCAAAACGGCCGGTCGCGAGACATGACTTCAATCCCTGAAGTGAAGCCGGCGACATAATACGGCCGGTGGCGGCACAGAAGCGGCACACCAATTCCCCTCCCTGCTGGATACGTGCCCCGATTCCGACAAAACCGGCACCGCAACGACAGCAGCCCTCAAGTGATGGACGATAGCCGAGGATATTCAGCACATTTATTTCAAACATCCGGCGGTCGGATTCCTCCATTTGTCCGGTGTCGAGCCGCTCAAGATATGAGGCCAGAAGACGATACAGACGCGGCAGCGGCTGCCCCTCGGGAGTGAGGCATTCCACCAGCTCACATGCATACAACCCATGGGCAATCGCGCTGAGTTCGCAGCGTATTCCGGAATAAAGTGTGATGACATCAGCGCTGCGCAGAGTGGAGAGCCCCTCTTTGTGATTAAGCTGGAGATCGATCCGGGCAAACAGCTCAAGTGCGGGGCCAAAGCGTTTGTGACTATTGCGGGCTCCACGGGCAAAACCCTTCAAGCGACCATGTTCGAGGGTAAAGAGCGACACAATCCGGTCGCTTTCGCCATAGTCGGTGTTTGAAAGTACGAAGGCCTGCAGTTTTTCCAGATGCATTGGGGCTATCCTGCTCTTGCGGGAAAATATGGTGACTGATGGAAACAATGAGAAGTAATTTTACAGCTGTATTACCCGTCTGGGTTGTTCTCCTGAATCTCTGCGAGCATATCCAGAGCAAAATTCTTTGCCCGTCCGCCAGGTGCGATCATGCCGTACGCGATTGCTTCCCGTAGCTCCGCATCGGTGGCCCCTTCCGACTTCGCGACCGCGAAGTGTTTTTTCAGTCAGGTCGGGCAACCGACTGCAACCGCGCACCCCACTCTGATCAACTCGCGTACCTTGTCGTCAAGAACTTCTTCATACTCGTAATCAAGAAATTTTTTCCGAATGTTCATAGTGGTTCTCCTGCGGGATTATTTGTGTGCAGCCCCCGGATAAATACTCTCCAGGCTTTGATCCGGTTAGAGTTTGGAGGCCTTTATTGCCCAAAATATACTGCCTGAACTTCAAAGACAACGACAAAAGTGGCAAAACAGGGAACCACCTTTTCAGTGCCCCCGTTTCTCACTTAAGCTGCTGAAAAAAAGAAAGCGTCCCTTCGTTAACTCAAAGATTTTTAGTCCGTCCGGCCAGAATAATTAGTTGAGAAATCAAACAGAACCCTGCTAGCTGAAAAGCAGCTTTTTGTACGGTAAACCAACTGCCGACCCGGTGTTTGTTGACAATTTAAATGAAGAATTTAATTAAATATTGACTTCATCCGCCAAAATAAGTTATAGGCACATTCGATGAGACGCTTTTTTTACAGACTTAACTACAGCCTCGGTAGCGGGAACGACCGGCCAATCAGCCTGGTATGTATCTGACGTAACGGTACGCCTCACTGCTGCAGATGCGTCAGGAATCGCAGAAATCCGCTATGCTATCGATGGTTCAGCCGTGGTGCCGAAATATTTCTCACCCGTTTTTTTGCATCAATTTGGTACTAGTTGAGTAAGTCATAGTAGTCTTTCAGCTATCGTGCTCTGCACGACATATAAAACCCAGGAGGAAGAAAATGATGAAGAAGTTCGTTGTAATGCTTTCAGCAGTGATGTTGATGGCAGTCCCCACCCTTGGTCTTGCAGCAATGGCCGGAAGTAATACGGTCAACTCAGCAGCAATAGTAGATGGTTCAGTTGCAACCGCAGACCTTGCCAACAAGGCAGTTACCGCAGCCAAAATCGCTGATGCAACCATCACGGCAACACAGTTGGCCAATGGTGCCGTGACAGTCGCGAAACTGGGCATTGTTTGCTCTACAGGTCAGACTCTTACTTATAATTCTACCACTAAAGCCTGGGCATGCGGTACAGCACCAGCAGGCCCTGCCGGCCCTCAGGGTATTCAGGGTATTCAGGGAATAAAAGGTGACAAAGGTGATACCCCGCATTATGCAAATGTGGTCGTTGTTGCCAAAAGTGGTGGTGACTTCACAGACCCTATTGCTGCGGTTGCCTCAATTACCGATGCTTCTGATGAGAACCCCTATCTTGTTCAAATCATGCCCGGTGTTTATGACTTATCTGGAACTATTGTCATGAATAACAATATAGAACTTGTCGGTTCTGGAGAGGCGGTAACCAAGCTTCGCCAACAAACCAGCGCCGCGACTATCTTCTTCAATCAAACATTGCCATCAAAAGCTTCAGTTAAAAATCTTAGTGTAGAGGTCCTAGTTACGCCAAATGATCAGGGCTCAATAATTGAGTTGGGAGGGGCATCACCGATCATTGAAAAAGTCACAATTACATCAGGAGTTGGAGGACGTGGTTCACTTACAAATGGTGGGAGCCCCGTGTTTAGAAATGTAACGTTTAACATTTCAGGTGGCTCGTGGAGTAATTGTGTGACAGGAACGAGCTCAGCAAGCACATTTGAGGGTGTAACATGTAACTCAACTACTGGTTATAGTACTGGAATTGAGACATATCTTGGTAATATTGTTATCAAAAATTCATCCATAAATGCTAACCTCTATCCAATTCGAATAATGGGTATGCGTGATATTGATCCGGTTATATATGTCATTAATTCTCAGATACAAGGATATAGCATGTACTCTGGATTGGGAATTATTAAGTGTATTAGTTCTTACGATGGTAATTTCAGTCCACTCGTCTGCCAGTGAAACAATGAATTATTAGCTGAATATCTTTTTGCTTTGATAATATCTTCCATTTGATTAGTAGCAGAATTGTCAGAGGATAGACATGGAAGCTTCGGCTATTTTTTTTTGCCAGTTTCCATGAAATTCACCGCATATTTTTTCCGTGCACCGCACGACATTTTATTTCTGGAGGAAGTTTTATGAAGAAGAGTCTGAGTTTACTGGCTGGTATTTTGTTGATGGCACAAGCAGCATATGCCGCAAATGCACTACCTACGGTCAAAACCTTCACAGTGCCTACAAGTGCAGTATCCCCCATTCCGGTTTCATCCTTCATAGCCACAGACACAGATGGCACAGTAACTGGCTACATGATTACGGAGTCATCCTCCAAACCATCAGCATCTGCTTCGGGTTGGAGTGTATCTCCACTCACCTCATACACAACTACTAAAACGGGTTCTGTGACTCTCTATGCATGGGCGAAGGATAATGCTGCCGGTGTTTCCGCTGCCAAGAGTGCGACCACTACTATCGTATCCGGGCATACTCATAACCAGTCTGATGTTGTTGGCCTTGCTGCCAGTCTTGCTGCTAAAGCGGATGCAAAAGCTCTTGCGGACGGACTGGCTGCTAAAGCAGATGTCATACATAATCATGATGCTCTCTACCAGAAGAAATATGGCAATGTAGCTGTCGTAGCCCAGACCGGCGGAGATTATTCAGACCCCTACACTGCAATGGCCAATGTATCAACCTGGTGTAACAATGGTTCACCTTGTTTGCTTAAAATTATGCCGGGAGTTTATGATATTGGTACGAATATAATTCCAATGGCGAGCAATGTTGATATTGAAGGAGCGGGTGTCGGAACCACAAAAATAGTTGGTGGATTTAGCTACTATATTGTTGGTAATACTGAAATACGGGCGATTTCGATTGAGGGAGCAATCAGCATGCAGTACATTGGTGACACCAGTTTTAAAAATGTAAGGATTGCTCCTCCTGCGGATCAAGGAACTGCAATATGGTCGAATTTTACTCGTGGGGTGGTCACCATAGCTGATTCTGAAATTGTTGCCTCATCTGAGGGTATCAATGAGTGGCACTACGAATATATGCCTAGTCTTAATATCATAAACTCAAAAATAACTGCCGGTTTTGCCGCAGTGACTCGTGGTGGAATCACTTCTGTGACCGGTTCTGAGTTGACCGCAAGTGTCGCTCTGCTTGGCAACAATGCAATTGTCAAAAATTCTGTCATCAAAGGCGGCCTCAATAGTGGCTCATTCACCATGGTCAATACTCAGTTTTTGGGTGGGGTCTCTGCAGGGGCAGCAAAATGCTTAAATGTTTATGACGCTGATTACAATTTGATTACCTGCCAGTAAGTATGTGTTGAGGCTGTTATAGCCAGATAGTTTGAAAGAGTTCGAAAGGGGTTACAGAACAAGCTGTAGCCCTTTTTTTGCCCCCCCCCCAGCCCCATCTGCAC
>Ga0194059_1000147_pt1 | contig 35581 bp, 23 predicted proteins | sample SepL6211m_MetaG_FD_163426 | JGI IMG/M metagenome (GOLD analysis project Ga0194059, IMG submission 163426) | Anoxic zone freshwater microbial communities from boreal shield lake in IISD Experimental Lakes Area, Ontario, Canada - Sep2016-L626-11m | ecosystem: Environmental > Aquatic > Freshwater >...
GAGTAAGACTAGGCAAGAGGAGACAGTAACTGCCGGTGAGAGATTTGAGTTAATGTCTTTCAAGAGTAAGAAAACCGGTAAAGTGGTTGTAGCCTCAAAGCAGGAAATTGCACCTACAGAAGAAAAATATAAGGTTGAATTTCGTGGGACATTTTTACATGAAGGTAAAGAGTGGGTAGTTGGTCGAATAAATAAGTGTCGCAACATCTTTGCACAGCAAATTGTAGTGGTACCTGTGCCATCGCCAATTGAAAGCGCACCACCACAGATAAAAGAGGAGAAAAAAGTTGAAGCAGCGCCGGTACCAGTAGTAGCACCAAAGCCAGTCGCTAAAATCGTAGAACCTCCGCCAGTCCCAGTAGAAAAACCAGTCGCCAAGATAATTGCGCCCACACCAGAAGAGCCGCTCAAAAAAGCGGAAACCGGCAAATTGTCAGGTGAAATTGTAGGGTGGGGTGGTTATTTTGATAGTCTCGGTGAAAAGAAAACCGATACCGGTTACTATGGTGTTTCGGCAATCGTCCGCAAGGAAGTTGGTCGGATAGGTGACTATACTAACAAACTCGGCATAATGGCTACTTATCAAGGGGCTACGGGTACAGATCAGAAATTCCCTTGGAATACTGATGCGGTATTGGTTGGTCCGACCATGAAGCTTGAGTCTGATCGCAGCTCGATTACCGCCAATCTTCAGGTTGGCAAGCAAATAATGGGCGGATCTAATGGAATATACACCTTTAAACAGGAGGATTTAATTCTCAAACCAGAAATTCTCTATGAGAACGCTGATCGACGTACGGATGGTAATATTTGGTTTCCAAAGTACGAAGCCTCGGCTATGGCAATAGTTGGTCTTAATAACTTATCAGGCAGTGCTGACTTCAAGGGTGCGCCTGCAAATTATAAAAAATCGAATCCATCCATGATTGATCTCGAAAGTAAGCTCGGAATTACCGACATCAAGCTAACGGACAATCTTTTTCTTACACCTTATGTTGGTGTTAATGGTTATAGAGATTTCGGTCAAAACCAATTTGGAGCCCAGGCCAATACTGGCATCTGGTTTAATTGGCATGACAAACAGGTAGGTGGCGTACAGACCGGTTTCGATCATCGCTTCGGTGGTGGTAACTCCTGGCAAGTTATTGGTGGCTATATCCACCTGACTGATCTGTACAAAGCTATAACAACCACCAAAGAAAAAAAATAACACCTTTAATATATCGTATAACCAGGGGTAGTGATGATAAAATCATTGCTACCCCCTTGAACATTTTTAGCTAATATTTAATCAATATTGGCTAAAAATGATCAAGTAAGCTTGACAAATTGGCTTAGCCGTGCTAAGTTAACAAATCCTAAAATTTAGGAATGCACATTTTTAATGAAATGTCGGGTGTCGCGAAGTATTTTTCTATCAACCTCTAACCCCATACGTTATACGTAGGGCAAAAACAACACAGAAAAAGGAGAAACAGATGAAAAATTTTATTCGTACATTGGTAGTGATCGCTTGTCTCGTTACCGTCCCAGTTGCCTTTGCTGCTGACAAGAAAAAAGTTGCCGCTAAACCAGCCGCTAATGCCGAATTGTCTGCGGTTCAAAGTGCTTTTGCACAGATTACCGAGGCTTCGCCCTCGATTTCCGGTAAAGACGTCTTTGTGCCATTGGCAATTGTTGAAACTATCCCGTCGTTTGACAAAACCGCAGCAGTTTATGCTTGCAACGATGTCAATGGTTGGCTGGTTAGGGGTAATACTTATGCTTCAGACTTACGTTTGAAAGGCACAACCATGGTTGCAGCCAAGGGCGGTTATATAGCTGTTGGTATGGCTGGCAAAAGGTTTATACCTTGTCAGGCGTCGGACGTCAAAGCAGAACAGGATCCGTCAAAGGTTCGCTTCGCCGAAATTGGCACTGTCGTGGCAGATCCAGCCCAGAGCAGTTGGATTGATATCCAGCCAAATCGGCAGGACGCCAGCAAAAAGGATTTAACAATCCTTGTAAAGAAATAGCAGTACTTCACTGCAACACCTATGAGGGTAGTTTTTATAACTATCCTCTTTTTTTGTCTAAATATATTGACAAAATCGCTAAAGTATGATAAAAAGAGGATATTCACTTGGCTTTATTATGATAAAATAAATAGGTGTTGTTCATTTAAACAGGATCAATATTGGTTATAAAAATTCATAATCCTAAAAATTAGGATTAAATCTCAAGGAGAAAAAGGGAGGTTGTATGAAGAATTTTATGCTGTTGTTGTTTTGTGTTTTTGCTGGCGTCTTGATTGTGCAGTGCGCGTTTGCAGCCGACAAATCGGTCGCGCACGGTCGAACTGTGGCAGAGGTACGAGCGGCTTACGATAAAGTCGCTGACCCTTATCCACGCGTTGAGGGACGGGATGTGATTGTGCCATTAAAGATTGTGCAATCTATTACTAATTACACTGATTCACAACCTGTTTTTGTTTGTACGGATCTGAATGGTTGGTTGGTACGGGGCAACAAATGGGGTGAAGATCTGCGTCTAGTAGCTACCACCATGGTGCGAGAGGATAATAACTTTCGGGCAGTCGGTATGGCTGGACTAAGGTTTCATCCGTGTCAGGCTAAATCGCCAAATACCGAAAAGGCTAATCACGCAACCGATGTTAATTGGGCGCAAATTCAGGACCTGGTATCTGGAGAGTACAAAATTGCCAATTGGATCGATATATCCAATGGTGATAATAAACCCTGTATACTGATACCAAAACCAGGAGTGCATTACATGCCAGGTATCATAAAATAAACCAATATAAATCGCGAGGCTAGCTTCAATGCTGGCCTCTTTTTTTGGTCTTAAACTTGACAGAATGGCTTAAATATGATATATATTAATATTAATTATTTTAAGCAATTTTTATTAATTTGTTTAATAATAGCAAAAAAATGAAAGCTAGGACACCGATTGACGCCACGATTGCCATAACTTATCACTGCAATTCACGTTGTGAGATGTGTAATATTTGGCAAGACAAGAATCCAGCTGAGATACCGCTAGAGTATTTTCGCAATTTGAATAAAGATTTAAAACACATTAACTTGTCTGGCGGGGAGCCGTTTTTGCGTACTGATTTGCCAGAAATTGTGAAAATTATTAAAGAAGTCTCACCTAGGGCGCAAATCATCATCTCTTCAAATGGCTTGGCAACTGGACTGATTCGCAAACAAATTAGAGAAATTATTAAAGTTGAGCCAAAAATTGGTGTCAGAATCTCGATTGATGGCTTAGCAAAAATGCATGATGCGGTGCGTGGTGTGTCAGGCATTTTTGAGCAGGCTATGCAAACTATTGCGATGCTGAAGTTGGAAGGTGTTAAAAATTTGGGCTTGAGTTTTACAATCATGGATCATAATGTAAGCGAACTACTTACAGTTTATGATTTGTCACGTCAATTGGATATCCAAATGTCGATGGCGCTCGTACAAAACTCTGAGATATATTTTAATAAAGGATCAAACAAAATAACTAATTTAGAAATTCTTGAACGTGATCTCGGTCACTTAATTAAAAGTGAACTCGCGACTTGGAACATTAAACGTTGGCTACGAGCTTATTATAATTTTGGCTTGTTGTTATTTGCCCGAAAGCAAGAGCGGTTACTGCCGACCGGGGCGGGTATAGATTCTTTATTTATCGATGCTTATGGCGATATTTATCCGAGTAATTTGATCAATTTAAAAATGGGCAATCTAGGCCAAGCTGAATTAATAAAGTCATGGCATGATGATCAGGCAAGTGTGGTTAGATTTGAATTGGATAAAGGAGAAATCAAGGAGTCCTGGATTATTTGTACAATTCGCGGTGAAATACGTCGGCATATACCGAGGGTTGCTTTTTGGATCTTGAGTCATAAATTTTGTCGAGCCAAGTTATAACCTTATGTTATTAAACTACACCCTTAAAACTATCTCAAACTGGAAGACTTGGCGTTTAGCAGTTTTTTTTGTACCCTTTATTGTGGTCTTGTTTTGGTTGGACATTTTTACTTGGCAAATTCCTTTAGCCTTGCTTTTATCGTTTTTGGCCTACACCTTTTTTTATAATAAACTTTGGCAGTTGTTGGTGCTAGCACCGCCATTAATTATTTTTGGAACGATAATTAGCTTGCAAATTCGTCCGGGCTGGGCTTATGAAATGACAATTACCGAGGCCATAATTTTAATGGTATTTGTGGTTTATTTTTTTGAGCGTTTTTTTTCTTTGCAAATGCAAAAGATACGCTTAGATGGCTTGGTTTTTATTATGTTTTTTTATTTTGTATGGGCCTTGTTTAGTTACTCAGAGTTTGGCCATTTACATAACTTCATTGGTCAGGCCAAGGTTTTGTTGTATGGTCTAATGGCTTATTTTTTGGCTATCAATCTATTTGACGAACTTTACAAGATTAAGGCGTTTTTTAGTTCACTTGGGGTTTTGGTTATTTTATTGTCACTACAATTATTTTGGAAATTTTATGATATGGGCTTTTCGAGTAAATTCTTTTTTGAGCGTAGCTCGATTTTGTTACCCTCGGGTGCGCTAGCTTTAGTGGCCTCGATTTTAGCCATGATTTTGCCGTTAATGTTAACCATGAGTTTCGCAGAAAAAAATAATTACAAACGCTATTTTTATTTATTAGCCACCATACTAGGGTTAATGGCGGTCTTTATGACCCTGGGCAAGGCTGCTATTGGTAGCTTAGCTCTCGGTATTATGGTAATTTTTCTGAAATTTAGGTCTAAACGGCTGGGCATCGCCTTGTCATTATTGTCCATGACTACATTGGTCTTTATATTTATGACGCCGTACCTAGAGGGTTTTGTGACCAGGTTGGGTAACGTCACAACTGATAGTAATATTAGTTTTAGAATAGAGGAATATGTTATTGCCACCAAGATTTTACGAGAAAATTGGCTTTGGGGTGTTGGCCTTGGTCAGGAGCCAGTTTGGTATGCGAAATACTACGCCTTTAAATACAATGAACTGGTTAATAATTATTGGTTGCAAATTATTTTAGATTTGGGGGTTATCGGTCTTGGTCTAGCCTTGTCAGCATTTGTTTATATCATGGTGCAAATAAAAAAACTGATTTCAATATCTCAGAATGTTAAGGTGGCTGATAGTTGGTACGCTTATGGTTTAATAGGTTGCGGTGTGGTCGTCTTTTTTAATGGTCTGGCTGAGGTGACAATTTTTGCCTTAAATTATGGCATTTTATTGTGGTTGCTAGTTGGAATTAGTAAGGCTTTTTTAAATTTGAAAGAGCAAATATAAATATTATGACGAAGATTTCTGTTATTATTATAAATTATAATACGCCTAAAGTGACCGAATTAGCCCTGGAGGCTTTGTTTAAAGCTCGAGGCACTTTTGTACTCGAGGTGGTGGTGATTGAGAATGGACAAGAGCAAATTTTGAGCCAGGCTACTGTAGAAAGATATAAGGTCAAGCAGTTGATCAATGACCATAATCTCGGCTTTGCCAAGGCGGTCAATCAGGGCCTTGAGGTGGTGACTGGCGATTTTGTTTTATTGCTCAATTCTGATGCCTTGCTCGATGATAAAGCATTGATTAAAATGGTTGATACGCTTCAAGGCCGGGAGGCTTTTGGAATTGTTGGGCCCAAGATGGTTTATCCTGACGGTAAAATTCAACCATCATCGGGTTTATTTCCGACTTTGATGCGTGAGATTTTACGCTTTTCATTTGTCTCTAGATTAATGTCAGCTGGTACAGTGAATTTTCGAGGTTTGTTGAAGGGTGCTGCGGATCTACAAATTGTTGATTGGGTTTCTGGTGGCGCCATGTTGATTAAAAGAGCTACATTACTTGATCTTCGGTCTTTTGATGATGGTTATTTTTTTGGGGTTGAAGATATAGATTTTTGTTATCGTGCCAAGAATTATAGTTGGCAAGTTGTTCACGATCAGCAAGCGGTGGTAATACATTCTCATGCTTTTTCTTCCGGGGGTAAGCGTTCAGAATTTAGCCAAAGACATGAGATGTGGGGTATGCTAAGATTTATCAATAAGTATTATTCAGGTCAACATCTTTTTTATTTTTTAGAAACGATATTTTATCGATTAAAAATTCAGAAAAATAAATTTTTAAAATAGCATGAGGATATTGCAGGTTAATAAATTTAATTATCAAAAGGGTGGATCTGAAAAATATTTTTTAGAATTATCAGAAGCGCTCGAGCAGCAAGGCCATGAAGTGGCTAAATTCAGCATGCAAAACCCTTTGAATTTTAAGGATAAAAATGAAAAATACTTTGTCAGTCAGGTTGATTTTAATCAGGGTTCTTTTTACGATAAAATACGAGCGGCTTTCAGGCTTTTTTGGAGCTTTGAGGCGGCAAAAAAATTCGATCAGCTACTCCTAGACTTTCAGCCAGAGGTTGTTCATATTCATAATATATATCATCAGTTATCGCCTTCGATTTTACTGAAGGCTAAAAAACGACGCATCCCGGTCATTATGCATCTCCACGACTACAAATTGTTGTGTCCAAATATGAAAATGTACAATCAAGGAGGTGTTTGTGAACAATGCAAGGGTGGCAGGTATTTTAATTGTACTTTGAAGCGCTGTCTAAAAGAGTCTTATTTAAAAAGTTTACTAGCCAGTCTGGAGATGTATTTTCATCATGCAATTTTGAAAATATATGAACGAGTAATTACGACTTATATTGCGCCTTCAATGTTTGTGCTTAAGAAGGCAATAGAGTGGGGGGTCGAGCAAGATAAAATTGTTCATTTACCATATTTTATCAAGACTGTTGATTACGAACCGCAGTATGAGCCTGGAGATTACTTGCTGTTTTATGGTCGTTTGGTAAAAGAAAAGGGGGTAAAAACTTTGCTGCTTGCATATCAGACCCTGGGGCATAAAGTGCCTAATTTGAAAATTGTTGGGGCGGGACCAGAGTACAAAGAACTTGAACAACAGATCAAAGAGCTAGGCTTGGCCAGTAAGGTTGTAATGACAGGACCAAAGTACGGTGAAACTTTGAAACAATTGGTGGCCAATTGCTATGCGATAATTGTGCCATCGGAGTGGTATGAGGTAACTGGCATTGTTAATATGGAGGCAAGTATTTTAGGTAAACCGGTCTTGGCTGCGAATATTGGAGGTATTGGTGAGGTAGTTAAAAACAAAGAAACGGGGTTACTTTTTAAGTCAGGCAGTGTTAAGAGTTTGAGTGAGGCTTTAGGATTATTATTAAGTGATGAGGCCTTGGCCAGGCAATTTGGTGAGGCTGGCCATGAATATATTGTTAAGAATTATAATAAAAAAAATCACCTCTCAAAGATAGTGAGCGTATATAAAAATGCAATTCAAGCGGAAAAAAATAAATAGGCGTGACTTTTTTAAATAAAAATAGCTAATAATAGCTATTTTTATTTGTTTATGGCTGGTTTGTGGTAATAATTTATTGACATAATCAAGATATTATGCTAATATAAAACATTAATTTAACGTAATTTACGATACGTAACTAAGGCTATGAATTTGATAACAGATGGTTTTAAAAAGATGATGCTGGTTCGATTTGGCGCAATTATTTTAGCGTCAACTATTTTGAGTTTGAATTTTTTTACCTCATCCGTGAGTGCAAAAAATTTAGCTTATTATTCAAATGATGCAGTTATCTATAGAGGGCAACTGATTGTGGCTTCAACGGACATGGGTCAGTTAGAGTTATTTCAGGGTACTAATAATGATTTAAAAATTGCAAAAACCATCACTTCTTTTGATACGACTTATGGTAATTTTGACAGTTTTTATTCAGCTGCACTTAAAATCGAAGAAGGCAAATTATATGCCTTTGCCGTAGATGGTCGCTATTTATATAAATATGACGTTTCAAATTTAAAAAAGCCAGTTTTGGTCTCAAAAATCAAAGATAATTCTGGTAATTATTTGGTGCAAGTCAAGGTTGTAAATGACAAGCTTTTAACTATTGGCAGTAAAACTTTGCAGGTTTGGAATTCTAGACTTGAGGTTGTTGATAGTTATGATAATTTTGGCAAAGATTATTATAATTATAATTTTACTCCGCAAGGTCACTACGCAATCACTATTAATGAGGGTAAGCTAAAAATATTTAATACCAAGACTAGGTTGGGGGTAAATGAGATTAAGTTGCCTGCTATCAACGGTGGTAATCGCCGGGCCATGACACGCGGTGATTATATATATTTAGTAAGTGACAAATCGATAAATAAGATCAATCTTGAGGGTAAGGTGGTCAAAAGCCAAGTTCATGGGGCTAAAAATGGTTATGATGTCGTGCCGGCCAAAGGTGGTAAGACGGGTTATTATTCAACTGGTAATAAGATCGTGAAATTCGATTTAGTTACTTTAAAAACAGTAAAAACAGTTAAGGTAAATTTTTGGGCTATGGGTCTGAAAAATGTCACGACGGCTACTGGTGAATATCTGGTGGTTGCTGGGGCTGATTATCTGGTAGTATTTGATCGGAATTTACAAGAAGTCGGTCGCATTAAAAGTAATCAAACGGCAGTTCGTTCTGGTGACAAGCTGTCATTAAAAACTAACGTTACTCATGCCGTTAGCGGTAAGGAAATTAAGCTGTCTGGTGAAGGCTTTGCCTTGAATGAGATGGTCGAGGTGCAATTTGCCGGAGTTAATTTTACAGCTAAAACTAATGACAGCGGCGCTTTTGTGCAAAAAATTAAGGTTCCGATGCACGCCCCAGGAGTGGTCGATCTTACGGTTAAAGGCAAAGTTTCAAAAATTAATTATAGTACAACTTTTAAAATTGATTAGTTAGGTTTTAAATATATTTCTATGAAAATATATATAATTGGACAAAAGGGTATACCAGTAAAATTTGGCGGTGTGGAAAAGCACGTTGAGGAGTTGTCAAAACGCCTGGTTAAGCTTGGCCATGAAGTTAATGTCTATACTCGTCCCAATTATACTGACCCAAGTCTTAAGTCTTATGAAGGTGTTAATCTGATAAGTGTGCCCAACATCAGTACCAAGCATTTGGATGCCATAACAGCTTCATTTCGGGCAATTTATGACTTAAGGAAACGTGAGGTGGATGTTATTCATTTCCATTCTATTGGGCCATCATCATTGATACTCCTGGCCCGTCTATTAAAGCCCGGTGTGCCGATTATTGCAACCTTTCACTCGCGTTGTTATCAGCATAAAAAGTGGGGAATTTTAGCCAAGGCGTATCTAAAATTTGGCGAGATTTCCTGCAATCTTTTTGCCACCAGAACTATTGCTATTTCTAAATCATTGGCTGATTATGCTAAGGATGAATACGGTGTTGAGGTAGCCTATATACCTAATGGTGTAAGTTTACCAAAAATTAAAAAAGCCAAGCTGATACATGAACTTGGCTTGAGCAAAGGCAGCTATATTTTGGCCGTTTCGCGCTTGGTTAGGCACAAGGGTCTGCATCATTTGATTGATGCCTATAATGGTCTTAAAACTGATAAAAAATTAGTGATCGTTGGTGATAGTGCCTATACGTCTGATTATGTGGAGGAGTTAAAGGAAATGGCCAAGGGTAATAAAAATATCATTTTTACCGGTAATAAGTCGGGTGCTATTTTAGAAGAATTATTTTCTAATGCCTATTTGTTTGTTCAGCCTTCAGAATTTGAGGGGCTGTCTATTGCATTATTGGAGGCGATGTCCTATGAGCGAGCTTGTTTGGTTAGTGATATTCCTGAAAACATGGAAGCTGTTGGACTAGTTGGCTTTAGCTTTAGGAATAAAGACGCTAAGGATTTAATGTCCAAGTTAGACTTTTTATTAAAACGCCCTAATTTATTATACGCACAGGGCCTACTTGGTCGAGATCAAGTTGCGCTAAAGTACGACTGGTCGAGTATTGCCAAAGAGGTGTGTGGTGTTTACAAAGATGCTATGGCTGGCAAATTTTATCGCTCGAATTACGTTAATCACAAGATAGTCAGGCGATTTACTAGTTTTTTTTAAACTTTACATGGTTTTTGTGCCATGTGATGGAAAAACTTAAATTAAATTTTTCCATTTTACGGCACAAGTCGTAGTTCTTTACATTTAGTTCATATTGAATAAAAAGCCGAATATTCTCAGGGTGTGCAATTCAAACAGCTAAAGAAAGGAGGGATTAATTAATTTTTCCAGAAGTTATCTATTGTGCAGTCAACAAAAAAGGAGAATTAAGATGAAAAGTGTGTTAGCAGTTATGTTGGTGGTATTTAGCCTGGTATTATTTGGCTGTGGTGGTGGCGGTTCGATTAGTGATCGTATAAGTGGGGGGCAGACACCAAGTACTAGCGGTAGCGGCAAAGTGGTTTTACTTTCAGCTGTTGCTGGACCAAGCACTGGTCAGACAACCTATGTTATTAAGTTGCCCAAGTCGCTGGTATATGGCTCACGGGCTAATCCCTTCATTTCGACCGATCTCAATGGTTTTACGCCTGTACCGCTCACGCAGTCTAGTTCGGATGGCCTTGATTGGATAGCCACTATAGTGACCTATGACATGATCGTCAAGGTTAAGTACGGTGGAGATAATCTATCGACGCCGATTAGCTTCGCTGATATGACGCTTGAGGGTAGTGGTTATTATAATGCTACTGTGATGGCTCTGGAAATTGGCTTCAATGCAGGTAAGTTATATACTGTCGCCTTGATGCCGCCACCGGTTAGTCCGCCAGCTGATATTGTCTCACTTGTGAGTGCTGTTCAAGATCCAGTCACCAAGCGCTATCGCTATAAGTGGACCATGGACATGACAGCTACGAGCGGAGCAAATGATGCGCCGTTTATCAGCGGAGATTTTAATGGCTGGAAAAATGAACCCATGTCTGTCAATGCTGGCTTTGGAGTCTATTCGACTAGTAGTTATAACAAGCTGACTCGCTTTACCTATGGTGGTAGTGCAGTTGCTAATAGCTACGCCAATGCCACTAATGGAAAATCTGGTTATTGGGATAACTCTAATAACATATTTGTAGTTGGCATGAAAGATGGCACATTCTTGAAACAGAGCGCTTTTTTGCCTGTGGCCTATGGTGGAACTGCAACTGACACTGGCAATGTTGTAGGTTTTACGCTCAATGCTGCCGGTGATAGTCTCACCATATATTTCAACCTTGAAAAGGTTGGTGGTTCGATCGTTGCGCCATTCTGGGACGGTGCCTATTACAATTGGGTGCCTCAGCCGATAACTGTTATCGATGCCAATGGTTGGGCGAGTGCGACTATACCGGTTACACAACCCATTCAATTGGTCTTTGGCTTTGGTGGTGACATTGCTCAAAAAAATTATGGTGACATTACGAAGTCCCAATATTTTAGGGCAACATACGTCAATTATACCAATGTTATCGCAGTTGATGTGAGAGCTGGCGCAGTTACGCTCGCCTCACCGCTCGTTATTCAATAAAATCTCAACCCTCAAGTTAATCTTGAGGGTTTTTTATTTGTCAAAAGTTATTTCGAGTGCTAAGCTTTTTTTACCTAATTTATAATATTATGCAATTATATATTGATACAAGTAATCGTGAGGTGATAGTTTTGCGCATTTATCAGCACGAACAAGTTGTTGGCGAATTAATTATTCCAGCTGAGCGTCGTCAGTCAGAGGAGCTGCTTCCAGGTATTGTGCTACTGCTCAAGCAGGTAAACCTTGAGATGAAAGATTTAACTAGTATAAAGGTAAATAATGCCGGTGGTAGTTTTACGAGCTTGCGAATTGGCGTGGTTACGGCCAATGCCTTGGCCTATGCCTTAGGCATTCCGATTGAGGCCAATTCTCTAGCTGATATTAAAAGTGTGGGGCAGTTACGGGTGGCGGTGCCAAAATATGATTCAGCGCCTGATATAATCGTCAAGAAACATTGGAGTGAAACCGACAAAAAGTAATATTATATTTCTTTTACTAGGTAGACCGCGTTTTGGGTAAAAATAGGTGGAAAAGTTATCCCCACATTTCCCCACAAAATTGAATAAAATCAGAAATCACTTGTGTACAAGTGATTTTTTGTTTTTTGTTAAATATTTTTTTGCTTAATATTAAATAAAAAATGACCTATTATAAAGTGGGGTCAAGTGATTGACCAGTGGGGAGTAGTGGTGTATAGTTGTAGCATGGTGGTGAAAAGTGGTGAATGACCAACTAACGCTGCCACAAATAAACTTCATTGATTATGGCAATGAAGAAAACAAAAACAAACGTCTTAAAACAAAAACAAACCTCAAGAGGCATGAAGCTTCAGAGGCAAACAAAAACGCAAATTGAAAAAAACATAAAAAGACTTAGCTTTCTGGCCAAAACATTAGAGCCAGAACTAAGGCAAAATAGTCCAGTCCAAATAGCTGGCTATGACAAACTACAAAAATCATAGTTTGTCCGTTTGATAACTTAAGACGAAGAAGGGAATTGACTAAGAGGGGAGTTTTAGTCAATTTCCTTTAGGTCTAAAGTGTTTAGGCTGAAAGGGGATCGACTAAGAGGGGAGTTTTAGTTGATTTCCTGTGAGTCTAAGATAAAAGAGAGTAATTAACTCTTGAATAAAGACAGTTATGTTTATTGGTGAATACAACCACAATTTAGATGAAAAAGGCCGTTTGGCCATCCCATCTAAATTCCGCACAGATTTAAAAGGCGGGGTTGTCGTAACTAAGGGGCTAGATGACTGTCTATTTTTATACACAAAAGAGGCTTTTTTGGAGGAGGCTAAAAAGGCCAAAAGCTTGCCGACGATTTCTAATCCTCAGGCTCGTGCCTGGGTGCATAATTTCTTAGGTGGGGCCATGGACTTGGACTTAGATGCACAAGGTCGAGTAGTATTACCAGAGTATTTGCGCAATTTTGCTAATTTAAAGAAAAAATCAGTTATAGTTGGTATGTTCGATAAATTGGAGATTTGGGACGAAGAACGTTGGAATACTTATAAGAATGACGCGGAAAAGACTAATAATCAATTGGCAGAGTCCTTGGTCGGTTTAGGAATTTAAGGGTGAATAGAGACAATTATGGATTATCAACACGTACCAGTCATGCTCAAGGAAGTTTTGGAATGCCTCGATCCTAAACCTTTAGAAAATTTCATCGATGGCACTTTTGGCGGTGGTGGTTATTCAAGCGCCATTATTGAAAAATGTCAGCCAGGCATCGTTTTGGCCACTGATGCAGATCAACTGGCACACGATAATGCAAAAATAAATTTTAATAAAAATAAAAACAAATATTTAATTCTAGTCCATGATAACTTTTCCAACTTACAAGAAATCGTTCAAAAACAGCAGGCCAAGCAAAAAAATCTTAAGTTTAATGGTCTTGTACTCGACTTGGGGCTTTCTGGAGCTCAACTCGAGGACCGGGATCGCGGATTTTCTTTTAAATTATTATCGTCTCCGTTAGAAATGGCATTTGGCCAGTCGGCCAAGCAAACTAGCTTTGAGATATTAAATACTTGGAGCGAACAGGAAATAGCAAAGATTATCTGGCAATATGGTGAGGAAAGTTTTAATGGTCCGATAGCCAAATCGATCATAGCAAGGCGCAAAGTGAAAAATTTGGAAACGGTCGGAGAATTGGTCGAGGCTATTGAGGCAGCTTTACCACGAAGTTATATAAACAAACAAAAAATTCATTTTGCCACCAAGACCTTTCAAGCCATTAGAATTGCGACGAATGAGGAATTAGCCAGCCTTGAAAAAGTTTTAAAGGAAAGTCTGAATTATTTGGAAAAAGGCGCCAGAATTGTAGTGGTTTCTTATCACAGCCTAGAGGATCGCATTGTCAAGGATTTCTTTCGGGCTGAAGCTAAGGGTTGTATTTGTCCGCCAGTATTTCCTATTTGCCAATGCAATCACAAAGCCAGATTAAAAATAATTAATAAAAAAATAAAAATACCGAGCCTGGAAGAATTAAAATTGAATCCGAAATCGCGGAGTGCAAAATTAAGATCGGCGGTCGACATATAAAATAAATCAAAATAAAAAAAATGAACAAGGAGACAAATAAAAATCAAGAAGAAACAAAAACTAAAAAAAATATTAAACCATCGAATTATTTTTCGATCGTCAACAAAGTAATGGTTCTCTTGATAGTGATTTGTGGCGTCTCATACTTAGTAGGTATGAATGACTTATCGATAAAACACTTTGTCGTTCAGGAAAATAAACGTGCTGTTCGTGAACTCAAGGATCAAAATTCTGATTTGGAGACGCGAATCATGGCCTTAAGTTCCTACAATACAATCAATAAAAAAATTGCCTCTTTGAAAATGGTTAAAGTTGATCGGTTGAATTATATCAACGTCAATGCCGTTGTGGCGAAAAAATAGTAAGTATTAGTTAATTAAACAGAATAAGGAGGTTTGAATATCTAGCTATGGCATCCTGGAGAAAACACAAAAAAGCAATCGATGAGGATAGTCGCATTAAATATTTGATGTTGACTATTTTTGTATTAGGAACGGCCCTGATTTTTCAGCTTTATAAGCTGCAGGTCAAGAATTATAATATCTATGCTGGTATGGCACAAAGGCAACAAGAGGTTAAAGCTACCTTGAATCCAGGGCGCGGACGGATTTTTATCACGGATAGTCGAGATGCCAAGACGAGCAATGAGATATTTCCGCTGGCCACTAACAAACAATTTGCCACGGTTTTTGCTAAGCCGAATATGGTAACTGAGCCGCAAAAAATAGCTGAAACCTTGTTTGTCTTGGCTGATGAGGCGACTCTGGTAGCTCAAATTGAAAGCAGGATTAATAATGATCCAAAATATGCCAGTTCAACGGCAGATTTTAAAAAATTTAAACGTGATGTTGATATAAAAGCAAGCAAGGAGGCCGCTATTGCACGTTATTATGCAATTTTGACAAAAAAAAATGATCCCTATGAAGTCTTGATAAAAAAGGCGAGCGAAGAGATGGTTGAACAAATTAAAACTTATAAATTTGCCGGCATTGATTTTTCATTCGAGATGGCGCGTTATTATCCAGAAAATAATATTGGTTCGCATTTACTGGGTTTTGTAGGCTATGTAGGTGACAAGAAACAAGGCCGTTATGGGCTTGAGGGTTATTTTGATGCCATGTTAGAAGGACGAACTGGCTCGATTCTAGCTGATCGCGATGCTCGTGGTGGCATTATCGTCATGAATGACAAGGATTATAAAAAGGCCGTCGATGGCAGCGACATTTTTTTGACTATAAATCGTTCAATTCAATACAATACTTGCCAAAAATTAGCTGAGGCGGTGAATAGGCATGGCGCCGATGGCGGTACGGTCATAATTATGGAGCCTAAAACTGGTGCTATTATTGCCATGTGCTCATATCCTGATTATGACCCGAATAATTATCAAGAAGTAAGATCTGCCAAGACTTATCGAAATCCCGCCATCTACGATAATTATGAGCCTGGCTCAACTTTTAAAGCAATTACCTTAGCCGCCGCACTTGATCAAGGCAAGGTAACACCTGAATCAACCTATAATGACACAGGACAAATCATGATCGACGGCTGGAATAAACCCATAAGTAATTCAGATTTTTCAACCTTTGGGGCTCACGGCAAGACTACGGTTACTACAATGCTTGAGAAATCCCTGAATGTCGGGGCAATCTGGACGATGAACCAGATTGGACCAGTGGTCTTCTCGACCTATGTCAAAAAATTTGGTTTTGGGGAAGATACTGGCATTGAGCTTGATAGTGAAAGTTCGGGTAACATTGCAAATTTAACAAGCAAAAAAATCAAACCCATTAGTGCGGCGACAGCTTCATTCGGACAAGGGATTACGGTGACGCCAATCCAGATGGCAACTGCTTATGCCGCCATCGCTAATGGTGGGCATCTAATGAGACCCTACATAGTTAAAGAGATAGTTTCACCGAGTGGCGTCAAACAAGTGACCGAGCCAAAAGAGGTTAGTCAGGTTATGTCAACCAAGGCAGCCACGATTTTAACTGGCGTAATGGTAAATGCCGTTGAGAATGGTCACGCAATGAGAGCTCAAGTGCCAGGCTACTATGTAGCTGGCAAAACCGGCACAGCGCAAGTATCTGGTGGCTCAGGCAAAGGATATGGCTCGAAGTACATTCATTCCTTCATTGGTTTTATGCCGATCAGTGCTCCGAAATTCGTCATTTTGACTAAGCTAGATGATCCGAAGGATGCAAAATACGCTGAATCGACAGCTGTACCGCTGTCGGGTGAAATATCAAAGTTCATTATAGATTACTATCAGATACCCCAGGAACGTGATGTGAAATAAGTAAAATTTATAAAAATAAATCAAGTTAATGTTAAATAAAACTCTCCAAAGAATATTAAAATTACTTGCAAGCAGGGTAGTTAAAAGATACCAGCCAGAAATTATCGGCGTGACCGGTAGCGTCGGCAAGACGAGCACCAAAGAAGCAATAGCCTGTGTTCTCGGTAGTAAATATCAGATCAGACAAAATAAAAAAAATTATAATAACGAGATTGGCTTACCTTTGACTATACTAGGTTTTGATTCGCCAGGTTCAAGTATTTTTAAGTGGTTATTTTTATTTATAAAGACGTTAGGCCTGATAATCAAAAAAGACAGTAAATATCCGGAAATTATAATCCTCGAAATGGGTATAGATCGGCCCGGTGATATGGACTATTTGATCAGTATTGCTCGGCCGCAGAGCGGAGTGGTGACTACGATCGGCCAGTCACATTTGGAATTTTTTGGTACTCAGGACAAAATTGCTAAAGAAAAGGGGAAGCTAATAGAGAGATTAAGTGGACAGGGTTGGGCTGTGCTGAATTATGATGATTTGCGAGTTCGGCGAATGAAAAAAATCTCAAAATCAAAGGTCTTGACTTATGGTTTTGATCAAGATGCAGACATTTCCGCAGTAGAATTAGTTTTTAGTTTTGAAAATAGCCGAGAAGCTGGTAATTTATCTGGTCTGTCTTTTAAATTGAAATATCAAGGTTCGGCGATGCCGGTGCATTTACCAGCTGTCATTGGTTATCCGGCAGTTTATTCGGCTCTAGCAGCGGCGGCTATTGGTATCGCTCACGGCATGAATTTGGTCGAAATATCACAAGCTTTGTACAATCTTGAGCCACCTCGAGGGCGGATGAATATTATTAATGGGCTTAAAAAGTCATTAATTGTCGATGATACCTATAATGCCTCACCGCAGTCGACGCTCGAGGCGATCAGAGTTACTGGCATGATTGCCTTAGCTGAGGGTGCACGGCGTTGGGCGATTTTAGGCGATATGTTTGAACTTGGTGCCTATACCGAGGATGGTCATTTAGCGGTTGGACAGGCTGTGGCTCAAAATAATTTTGACTATTTGATTGCCGTTGGCGAGCGATCGCTCAAAACTATAGATGGTGCGCTAAAGAAAAAGATGAAAAAAGACCGAATTTTTCATTTTTCCACTGCGCTCGAGGTTTGCGAATTTATCAAGCAACAGCTTGAGCCTAACGATTTATTGCTAATTAAGGGCTCGCAGGGTATGAGAATGGAGAAGATTGTAAAACAACTGGTGGCTGAGCCTGACAAGGTTAAGGAGTTGTTAGTTCGCCAGGATTGGGCTGATGCTTAAAAATTAGCTATTTTGACCTTTTAGATCAAATAATATAGTATTGATTCATGGAAATATCACGATTAAAAAAAGTATATATGATCGGCGTGAAAGGTGTTGGCATGACCATGTTAGCGCAGTTTATGGCCGAAAAAGGAGTAAAGGTGGTTGGTTCTGACACGGCAGAGAAATTTATGACTGATCTTGTCTTAAAAAAATCTGGAGTTGAAGTGATTGAGGGTTTTAATGCTTTAAATATACCAAATGATGCAAATTTGATCATTTATTCAACCGCTTATAATTCTAGTAACAATGAGGAATTAGCAGCTGCGGTTAATGGTAAGATTAGATATCAGTCTTATGCCGAGGCCTTGGCAGATATTTTTAATTTTCATTACGGCGTGGCTGTTTGTGGCTCGCATGGCAAGACCACGACGACTGCCTGGCTTGGTTGGGTGATGGCCCAGGCTGGCAAGCAACCGAATGTTTTGGTTGGTTCTCGGGTCGCGCAATTTGATGGTGCATGTTTGACTGGAACCTCTGATACTTTGATTATTGAGGCTGATGAATATCAAAACAAACTGAGATATTTTCATCCGCAAGTTGTCTTGCTAAATAATATTGATTATGATCATCCTGATTATTTCAAGACGGAAGCGGATTATGTTCAGGTTTTTATCGAATTTATTAAAAAAATATCATCCAAGGGTTTATTGGTAACAAATTACGATGATTTGATGATTAGAAAGTTCGCAGCCGTTAATTGTCGAGCAAAAATTGTAAGCTACAGCATTAAAGAAGAGGCTGATTTTGTGGCTTATGATTTGCGACATTTGAATGGACGACAGTATTTTAAGGTTAAGATGCGCGTCGAGCCAGACGAAATCTTGGCTGATAATTCTGCTAATCTTGAATATAGTGATGAGTTAAGTGATCTGGGTGATTTTTCGATTAGTTTGTCTGGCGTTCATAATGTTTATAATGCCTTGTCAGTCATTGCAACCTGCATCGAGATGGGCGTCGAGTTGATTGATATTAGACAGCATTTAGGGACATTTTTAGGCACTGATCGCCGTATGGAAAAAATCGGCGAATTTAATGGAGCACTCATTTACGATGATTATGCTCATCATCCAGCTGAAATAAAAGCGACTTTGGTTGGCGTCAGACAGTTGTTTCCGAAGAATGAGTTAATATTAGTTTTCCATCCGCATACTTTTACGAGGACAAAGGCCTTGCTGGATCAATTCGCCGATAGTTTTCACTTGGTAGATGAGCTGATCGTTCTTGATATATATGGCTCGGCCAGGGAACAACATGGCGGCGTTTCAAGTCGTGACTTGATTGAAAAAATCGAACAATTAAGGCCCAATGGTTTCGCTCCAAAATATATCAAACACATCCCTGGTCTAGTTGAGTGCGAGGCATATTTACGTACGCGTTTAGGCAAAGGGCAGGTTTGTTTGCTCATGGGTGCAGGTGATGTTTTCCGAATCGGTAAAAATCTGCTAAAATAAACTTATATGCCTATTCAAGATGTAATCGAAAAAAATATCAAACTCGCGCCTTTTACAACCTTTAATATTGGTGGTGAAGCAGCGTATTTTGTTAATGCTTTTACTGCTGATGATATTGTGGCTGGAGTAATTTGGGCTAAACAAAATAATTTAGATTTTTTTATTTTAGGTGGCGGCTCAAATGTCTTGATTAGTGACGACGGTTTTCCTGGCCTCGTCATAAAAAATGCTACTCAAGCTACGCATGTGGACGCTTTGACTGTTATATCAGAATCTGGCACGCAATTATCACGCATCGTTCATCTAGTCTCTGGTCATGACTTGTCTGGTCTTGAATGGGCCGCTGGCATGCCAGGCACTTTGGGCGGGGCTATTTGTGGTAATGCTGGCGCATTTGGTGTTTCGATGCAGGACATTGTTGAATCGGTGACGGTTTTTGATTTGGAAAAACAAACTCAAGTATTATATTCTAATCCGGAATGCGCTTTTTCATACAGGCACAGCATTTTTCGATCAAATAAAAATTTAATAATTTTGTCGGCCAAATTGAATTTAAAAAAAGGTAATAAAATCGATATCGAAAAAAAAATGCTTGATAATGTCAATTATCGTGTAATGAATCAGCCGAAGTATCCCAGTGCTGGCAGCGTTTTTAAGAATCTCAAAGTAGAGGCAATTCGTGAGGCTGATATGGATCTTTTTGAATTAGCTCAGGAAAATGGAGCTGTTCGCGGTGAACATGTTTCAGCCGGCTGGCTGGTTGATAAGATGCATTTGAAGGGTGAGAGAATCGGTGGGGCTATGGCCAGTGAAACTCACGGAAATTTTATTATCAATAAAACCTCAACTGCGACGGCGGAGGATGTCATTATGCTTATAAGTATGATCAAGCAAAAGGCTAGAACGCTTTATGGGGTCAAATTGACGAAGGAAATACAGTACGTTGGATTTTAATTTTTTGTTTAATATTAGCACTTCTTGACAAGAAGTGCTTTTTTGTTGCATTTCTGTTGACACTTTTAAATTATTGTGCTATATTATGAGCACTAAAATGGTTTTAGAATTTTTAGTCAAGTTTATAAATAATTTATATAGTCGAGCTTGTCCGGTCTTCGATTTACTATGGAAATGGAAAATCTACAAAACAACAACCCCGAGAAGTCAATTCTTGAACAAATAATCAACAATCAAAAGGCTGAAGAAGCAGCAAATTTGGATGCTGTAGAAATAGTACGTCAATTGTTTTTAGATTTAAATGATCGCGAGCGCGACGTATTGTCGCGACGTTTTGGTTTGAGTAATCAAATTAAGGAAACGCTCGAAAATATTGGCTCGGCCCACAAATTAACCAGAGAGCGTATTCGCCAGATTGAGAACTCAGGCATTAAAAAGCTACGAACTCTTAAGGATTTAGAACAAAAAATCAATAGCTTGCGCAAGGTTATTATCGAATTACTCGATGAGCATGGCGGTATCATGGAGCGTGATTATTTGTTGTCAGCATTGGTGAATTTTTCCGTTGGCAGTGTTGACAAAGAAGAGGCTGTCAATATCCACAAAAATCATTTGGAATTTTTGGTCTCGAAATTATTGCATGAAAATTTTGAAGAGGTAACTGAGACTAAACATTTTAAAAATAGCTTCAAATTGAAATATCAGGCCATAGACCATTTAGAGGAATTGGCCGAAGAATTGATTACCAAGGTAAAAGAGGTAAAGTCAGTTATGATGACTGAAGATTTGTTTGAGTTGACCAAACAGCTTGATAACTACAAGAGCAATGAAACCAAATTGAATCCGACTCAAGTTTTGGATCTTAGTAATATTTTGGGTGGTGAGCTATTTAATGAAAAAGCCGACTTGGTTAATGCCAACAAGGCGTTGTATTCGATTTTTCAAGCTTCAAAAGATATTGAACAGAATAAATTTGGTCATTGGGGTCTAGCTGATTGGCGTGAAATTCGTCCAAAAACTATTAATGACAAGATTTATTTGATTTTAAAGAATCAGGCCAAACCAATGCATTTTGTTGATATCACTAAAAAGATCAATGAGATTAGTTTTGATGACAAAGAGGCGAATGCTGCTACGGTACATAACGAGTTGATTTTGGACAAGAAATACGTCTTGGTTGGTCGCGGTTTATATGGCCTCAAGGAATGGGGTTACAAGACGGGCACGGTCGTTGATGTGATCAAGGACGTACTAGAAAAAGCTCAAGAACCATTGTCTCGTGACAAGATTATTGAAAAAGTGCTTGAACAACGCTTGGTCAAGAGGGCCACGATTGTACTAGCCTTGATGGATAAAAAGATTTTTGAAAAAAATTCAGATAATAAATATTACGTCGTAACAGCGTAAAAGTATCAATAAAAAAACTCGGCACCAAGGTGCCGAGTTTTTTTTATTAAAATGATAATTTATGGTATAATATCGCTATCTGTTAATAAGTTTATTCGAGATAAGTAAAGATTAATTTTACTAGCTGAATTTCTCAAAGACATCTTCCCATGCTGTTAAAAATCTATAAACTCCTCCAGGCTTGGCTCGCTCAAAATGAGCTCAAGCTCGCTACAAAGTTAGATAAGCGCGATTGCGACTTGTCCTTTTTTAGTTTATTTAACTTTCAAGTAATCTTTCTCAATCAGCTGGTAGTCCTTCAGGCTATTTTTGCTGATATTATAAAGTATTTAATCGTTCTGTTTTATCCTCACTCAGATTCTTTCATAGTTCTCTTTAAGCAAAAAGAACAAAAGAGTTGTAATTTTTCCTATTTCCACTACAAGACCATTCAAAAGCAAGTCAGAGTTTTTTCAGTGGCTGGCATAATCACTCTAGTTGTCTCAACTGTTGTTGTCTCTCTCATTACGAATTTAATGTTTGGTGGCAAGCAACCATCTTGGGCGGCAACTTATGGCTGGAATCAGGCTGGTTTTTCCGGTGGTGCCACCACTACTATAGCTTCGCATCCTGGCAATCAGTCGCTATGGAATTATTTTTTTAGCAAGGACCCAGGCATTAGTATTGCTGCCAGTGGCACCTTAGCCCTACAGACAGTAAACAGCTCAATTATCCAAACTACCGACACAGAGTTTAATGCTGGTACTATGGCAAGCACTTCCGTACTCGGGGCTAATTCTGCTGCTAATCTACAATTAAATCAAGATTATCATATCAACGAATATACGGTTGGCCATCTGGCCAATGTTTCAGTGACTGTGACCGCTGTCAATCAAGGTGGGCCGTGGCTTTTGGTCCTATCTGGGACTCCCAATCTAGGAAGAATTTTTAAGAATGACAAATTTGTTGATTCCACTGGCAAGCCTTGGAAAGTTTTATCACTCAATCCTTCCACAACAACCCCGAGACTCCTCGTCATTGATTCGGAGGGCAATGGTACTGCGCCAGCTGCTGGAGTTGGCTCGGTTGGCAGATGGTACTCTGACCTTGCAGCCTGGGAAACTGGCAGGCAAGGAGATTTGGTGGCGCGTAACGCCATCGAAAGAGCCTTGCCATATTATGACGTTGGTCCAGATACCACACCGCTGGCAATTTCTGGTTGGACAACTGATGCCACTCATTATGTGGAAATTAATGTGCCACTCGGGGAGAGGCATCGAGGGAAGTGGGATGATGGAAAATATCGATTGGAAACAGCTGTTGGCATGCTTAATAGTATTGATATTGTAACTAGCTTTGTTCGAATAATCGGCATGCAAATAAGGCCAAGTGGAAATAATAGTGATTATGTTAATGGAATTACAACTGCAAATATAACTGGAGCAAGTGGCAGTATTGTCATTGATTCAAATTTATTTAAAGGTAATATTTCTGGCGGATCTCAATATGCTGCAGGCGTTTTTGCTAATGCCCCTGTTGGCAATATTGTAAAAATTTCAAACAATATTATTTATGATTTCAAAGGAGCAACAACTGCTGATTATGGCTTAAGGCTTAGCAATAATGTTTTTGCATATAATAATACGATCTATAATTGCGGTGCTGGTTTTTTTAGTGGGAATAATTTGGTAACAATTAAAAATAATATAGTGCAATTAACAACATATGTTGGTAATGCCTATATGGGAAATTATGCCGCAGGCTCAACTAATAATATTTCAGATGAAGCCAATGCTCCAGGCACAAATCCACAGAATTTAAAGACTGTTTCTTTTGTTGACGCTGCTAATAAAGATTTTCATTTGGAATTTAATGATGCTGCTGCAAAAAATACTGGCGCAGATTTGTCGGCTGATGCGAATTTGCCAATAGTAACTGACATTGATGGCGACACTCGCACAGGCACTTGGGATATCGGAGCTGATGACGTGGGTACTGTGTATTTACACACGAGTTCAATTGGGACAAATGCGCGGGACTTTGCAACTTTGCAGGCTTGGGAGGACAATCGTGGAGGGGTTTTGACAAATCGTTTTGTTTTTAAATTATCAAGTCAAACCGGAGCGTTTATTAATGGTGAATCTGTTACAGGACAAACATCTGGTAATGGTGGGTCATATATTAGAGAAAGAGCAACACCTTCTGCAAATGAAAAATATATGACTTTGATGCCATATGGAGGAGCTTTTCAGGTTGGAGAAACGATAATTGGTGCAACATCTGGTTCGACAGCAATAATTTCAAGCATTGTTGCCACGAGCACAATTGAAAAAGGTGAAGTATATAATGATTCTGTTTTTACTGCTGGTGTTAATATTGCCGGCTCAACTGTTGATGCTAGTCATTATTTGTGGCTAACCGCTGAACCGAGAAGTAGGCATTGGGGAGTGGCTGGCACCGGAGCCAGGATTAATAATGTGTCAGGTACAGTAATTGATATTAATAATTTTTATACAAAGGTAAGTTTTCTTGAAGTTTCCAATAGATTCAATGCTTCAAATTATGGTATTATGGCGACCTATCTTATGGCTGATAATGCAGAAATCTCTAATAATTTGGTTTATTATGTAAATAAGCCTGGTGGAAATATGGGTGGCGCGATTTGGATTGAGGCAACTGGTAAGGCATTTAATAATATTGTTTACAATGATGGAGGAAATGGCGTGGCCGTACAAATTGGTTCAATATATAACAATACCATTTATAATACTGCTCAAAAAGGTATTTTGTATGGCAACACAATGACAACTCTTGTTGCTAGTAATAATATATCAATGCTTAATACTAATGGCGATTATGGTGTCGCTGCTAATGGTTATGACTCACCAAGTGGATATAATTTTTCATCAGATGGTACTGCAACAGGAGCTGCATTTCAATCTAACATCAATAATAAAATTAATATAGTTCTAGCTGACATAAAATTCGTCTCCACCGATCCATCACTCATTGATCTGCATTTAATGCCTGGTAGTGTTGCCAAAAATGCAGGTGCAGACTTGTCAGCCACTTTCAAAACTGACATTGATGGCAACGCTCGTCCAACAGGAATAAATACTTGGGACATTGGCGCAGACGAGTGGCAAGCCAGTTCACCAATTTTTAAAACAAGTGGAACATTTGTTTCGAGTGTTATTGACCTTGGTGTGAAAGCTGACATTTCTTCAATAACTCTGAATGCCAACACTACTGCTGGCACAAATATCAAAACTCAAATTGCTGTTAATAATGACAATGCTACTTGGAACTTCGTTGATGTTGGTCAAGCGCAAAGTGGCATCCCAATTTACTATTCTGTTGGTCAAAACACACTTGACCATAAAACTGGTTTGCCATCAATTAGTATTACTAGTGGTGTAGCAACTTTTTCCGTGGCACAAACTGCCACCAATATGGGCGTTGGTGATAAAATCACATACAACGGCGCAACTGTTGCATATATTGCTGGAAAAATTTCCACGACCCAATGGAATGTTGTCACCAAGCTTGGAGCAGTGCCAGCCGATGTGACAAATCAAGCTGTAAATTCCATTGCCCATGCTTTTTCATCATTAAATGCTGCTACTACAGGAGCTTCTGGTGTAAATTTCTTGAACACAGCTGATTTAGTGTCTAACAACTACCAACTAAATTTTCCTTGTTATTATGATACTGGCGCAGACACGGCAGCCGTGGCTGTTTCTGGCTATACAACAGGGGTTAATAATTTTATTAAAATTTATACCCCGAATAATATTTTAAGTGAAGTTAATCAGAGCCAAAAACATGCTGGTAAATGGGATAATGCAAAATATCGATTAGATGTTACTACCGATGCTGCATCAGCACTCAATTCATCGATAGCCTTTTTGAAGATAGCTGGCTTGCAGATAAAACTGACTAAAACAAATTATACCTATGCGGTAATTAGATTGGGTACATCCGGAAATGGTGGAGATGAAATAGAGTTTAGTAATAATATAGTGACTGGCTCTTTTAGCGGGGCAGGAACTGCGCAAGGAGTTGAGGCATATAATGAATATGCGAATAAGATTTTGATTTATAATAATATTGTTTATGGCATAAAGAATGGGGTGAGTCCAATGAATGCTATCATAAATAATTATGTAAGAAATAATAAAGTTTTTATATATAATAATACTGTTTATGACTCTTATGTTGGAATTGCAACTAACTATTTTCCAGCGACTGTTAAAAATAATATTGTTCAATCAACAATAGCATCAAATTATGCCGCAACCGGTGGTGGTAGTTTTTTTGCAAGTTCAACTAATAATCTCGCAAGTGATGCAACTGCTCCAGGAACAAATCCTCAAAATTCAAAAACAGTTTCTTTTTTGAATTTAGGAGCTTTGGATTTTCACCTCTCTTCTTCTGATGCTACGGCCAAAAACGCAGGAATCAATCTTTCAGCTGATGCAAATCTTCCTTTTTCAACTGACATTGATGGACAATACCGCACCGGCATGTGGGACATTGGTGCGGATGAAGAAGGTGCTTCAAGTTCGCTTGGTGTTAATCGTTATATAAAATACAAAACATTCTTCACTTCAGACTCTGTGAATACCCCAAGCCTTAATGACGTTACTTTAACATATAGCTCTCTCCCTGCCAGTGCTTCGCTCATCTCTTCGCCCTACAACACGATGGATGCGACTAACCTCTTGGCCAAATTGCAGTGGGGTGAAAATTTGTTAGCCAATACCGATGTAACTTTTCAGGTACGCACCTCGCCTGATAATGCATTGTGGTCTAGTTGGCAGGGGCCAGACGGCACATCAGGCACTAGTTTTACCGATCCGACTGGTGGTGAGTTGATGCCTAATACGGTGCGCGATGGATCTGGTGATCAATATATTCAGTACAAAGCTACTTTACTATCTGACGGTGTGAGTACGCCAGAAGTCTCATTTGTAAATACTACCTATGTAGTAAATGCCCCACCAATCATTATGATCAGCACTACCACGCCCATCAGTCAAGCGGCTAGTGGTACAGTGACGATAAATTATACTGTCCGTGATGCAGATACGACTAGTGGTAGTGCAGCTAATCAGGGCAAGGCGACCATTGGTCTTGAATATTGTACCGCCAATTGCACGACCCCGGGTGGTGAAACCTGGGTGGCGGCAAGTGATGCATCCCTGAGTGGACAGTTTGGCACGACTACGGTCGAAGAGGTTAATATGTTGCCATACTCATTAATCTGGAAGCCTAGTATTGATTATGCCAATCACTACTTTGCCGATGGAACATTCAAAATTAGATTGACGGCTAATGACAACGAAGCCGCTAATAATATTGGTCGTGATAGTTCTAATCTATTTTTGCTTGATACCAAAAAGCCCAATATCACCTCATTCATAGTTAATGGCGCAGCTAGTACGAATAATATTTCTATCATTGCTACCGATGACAGTAGCTACAATATGGAGTTGTCACCTAACGCTGATTTTGCCGGTGCCACTAGTTCGCCCTTTAGCGCCAATTCAATTTTTGACTTATCAGCCAAGCCGAGTATTGTCTATCTTCGTTTGACTGACAGCTATAATAATATCTCTTCGACTAGTGTGGCTATACCAGAGACACCTCAGGCGATGATGATTCAGGATAATTCTAATATGTTTGCAGACCCGCATGAATATCGTTTGTTTTTGGCCTGGAAGGTACCAGCTAATCCAGTAGCTGGCTTTGATCATTATGCTATTGAGAGGTCAACTGATAATGTAACCTTTACTAATTTGACAAATACAACTGATCGATTGATAAATTATTTTGGCGACAGTTCAACCGTAATGGACCAAAATTACTATTACCGTATAAGTGTCGTTGACACCTTGGGTAATGTTTCGTACCTTTCGGCCATCATGAATGGCAAGGCGAATGGTACGCAAGATGCGGGTGAGGGCGGGGGTGGAGTCGGGACATTAGGGGTAGCGCCCATTATCGCGAGCGTGGCTACGACCTCAGTCTTTACCACCCAAGCCACAATTTCATGGAATACCAATGAATTAGCCGATTCCGTGGTCTACTATCAAACGGCCACAGGCAGTGATTTTAGTACTGCCCTTAATAGTGGCGTAGCAACCTTGCGACAAGACGGAACCAGCTTGTATGGTGCACATAGTGTAAACATCACCAATTTAGAACCGAGTACTACTTATTATTTTTATGTTGAGTCAACCAATGCCAAGTCTGTAACGGCCAGTAGTACATCTTTACCTGATGGCTATAGCTTTACCACGGCTGCTGGACCAAAGATTAGCGGCGTGAGTGCAACTAATGTGGCCAATACTGGGGCGACTATTGAATGGAATACTGATCAAGTAGCCAGCACTTATGTTGTCTATAGTACTAGCTCAGACATGACCAATGCGACCGAGATCGGCACTGCTGATGCGGTTAGCCGTCATGGCTACAATCTTACTGGCCTCACGCCGGGTACGAGATATTATTTTTATGTCAAATCAGGCTCATTTGCCCGGGGATATCGGACTAATGGCAATCCTTTCGAGCTTGTCACGACCTCGGATGTGACTCCGCCTCTGTTTTTGACCATTACCCACACCGCCGTAGGTGAGTCAACTGCCATGATAATTTGGCAAACCGATGAGTTAGCTGATTCACGGCTGGAATATTGGTCAGCCAGCAGTACTGGTACAATCTTGTCTTTGCCAGCCAATCCAACTTTTACGATTGATCATGTATATAGCCTAATTAATTTAGCTACGACCACTAAATATTATTATCGCATTAGTTCAAGTGACCAGTCAGGCAATGCCGCTACTAGTACAGCTGACGAAACCACTAGTTTCACGACCAGCGAAAAGCAATATGGTGAGACTGATTATCTCGACAAGATAAATCAACTGAAGACCCTGCAAGATTTGTATAACAATGCCAGCTCAACCAATCAAACCACGATTGCTTTATTACAAGCTCAAATTGAACAACTCACAACCCTAGTGAACAGTCTCACTAGCACGGCTTCTAGTTCAGGTTCGAGTAGTCAGGTTCAGATAGATCAGTTAAATGCCGAAATAAAGGCTTTGCGGGCTGAATTAACCCAAGCCAAAAGCCGGAGTGGTGGCGGGACATTAATTATTGACAAGACTGATAAAATTTCACCTACATTGTCAAACATTCAGGTTAACGATTTGACTGCGACCAGTGCTGTGGTTAGTTGGATAACTAATGAAAAAGCCGATAGTTTCGTTAGTTTTGTCAGCGACCAAGCTCCTGGCTATTATGGTAGTTGGATAATGAAAGATAATCATCTAGCCGAGCTTAATAATTTAATGCCAGGCAGTAAGTATAAATACAAGGTAGCATCTAGAGATGAGAGCGGAAACTTGGCTATATCGGGTGATTATGATTTTAATACTAAAAAATTACCACCCGAAGTTGCGATTTTAGCCACCGTTACGCCGGTTGTTGCGGCAGAAGTTACCCCAGCCCTAGTCGAAGCAGCTGCTAAAAATATGATGGAATTAATGAATAACCTCTCTAAAGTTGTCTCAATTAGTTCATTTGAATCAACCGTCTTGTCGCAATTCAATTCATTACAGAAATTAGCTGGCATTATTCCTGGTCCTGTTTTGTCTGGTGAGCCACTCGTGACGTTAACACCGACAACGGTAACTATTAATTGGCACACCGATAAGGCGGCAAACTCGATGATTGCTTATGCCCCGGAAATCCTTTATTCCAAGAACAAGGGGAGTCGCGGTTATCTTCAACTAGTTGGTGAACCTGATTTGGCAGTGACGGAACATTTAGTTAAAATTGTTGGTCTAAAACCAGACACGACGTATCATTACCAGCTTAGAAGCAAAGCTGTAGTGGGTGCGGAGGCACAATCCCGTGATTTTACCTTCAAAACGCGGCCAGAGGCGTTAGAGATAATCTCTTCTAGCAATGAAGTGTTGTCACCACAAAGCGTGAATTTCCGTTGGTTAACCTCGGAACAGACAAATACTCAGATCAGCATAATTCCGTATCGAAATAATCAATTATCAGTTGATGAGGCTCGTTCTATTATGGACAAGACCTATACGACTAATCATGAAATGGTAATTAATGATTTAAATGGCGGTGAAATCTATCAAATCGAAATCTCCGGTGTTGACCTTAAAGGCAAAAAAATAACCAAGAATATTCCGTATTTCTCGACGACCAAAGATGACTTGCCACCAGAGATCGAGCAAATCAAGACCGAGTCAGCCTTGTCACAGGGTAGAACCCTCAAAGTCCAAACAGTTATTTCCTGGCAAACTAACGAACCAGCTATTAGTCAGGTCTTGTACGGCAAAGGGGTAATCTTTGGAGAAAATGACTTGCCAGACAAATTACCACTCGAAACAGCCTATAGCCGCAAGCATACGGCTATCATTACCAACTTCGATCCTGGCTCTGTTTATTCTTTCCGTATCAAGGCTCTAGATTCTGGTGGCAACGAAACTCTTTCGAATACTCATACGATCCTCACGCCACAACAGCGCGCCTCGGTCTTTGACTTGATTATCAAGAATTTTGAAAGCACCTTTGGTTGGTTGGGGTCGGTTGGTAAATAATAAATGTTAGTTTTAATTGGTCCGTGCTAGTTTGCTCAATACTAGTCTAATATGGTAAAATATGGACATGAATTTGGATATAACTTTAAATTTAGATCCTTGGTATGGCTTTATGGCACTGCCTGCTGACGAGATGCTACTACGGATGATGCTCTTGGTAGGTTGGTTACCTATTGCTTTTATCTTTATGTGGGGTTTTTGGCAGTTATGGCAGGATTACATAGGCGGGCAGTGGGGAGCGAAGCAAAAATATATTTTCCTTGCGATTGATGTGCCAAAAGGTAATGAACAATCACCCAAGGCTGTTGAAAACTTGCTTACCTATTTTGCTGGTGCTCATAGTAATCCCAATTTAATCGAGGTTTACTGGGATGGTGTAGGACAAAAAACCTTTAGTCTAGAGATCGCCAGTATTGATGGCTATACCCAATTTATAATTAGAGCTAATGCTGATTTTCGCAGCTTGGTTGAGACGGCCGTTTATTCGACTTATCCGGATGCTGAAATTACCGAAATCAATGACTATACGAAGGGCTATCCGCGCACATTTCCTAATGACGAATATGATGTTTGGGCAGCTGAATTTGTTTTAGCCAATCCTGAAAAGCTACTACCCATCAAATGCTACAAAGAATTTGAACATACTTTTGGCAAACCAGAAACTCAATTTCGTGATCCGATTGCCAGCTTAATGGATCTATGTTCAAGTTTACGACCAGGTGAGCAACTCTGGTATCAGATCATAATTGTGCCGATCGATCAAGGTAAACGTTTTTCAGGTGGTGGTGCCAAAGCCATTGGTAAAATTTTTGGTGACAAGCCCAAGAGCTCGCCTCACTGGATGAGCGGCATTGCTGATGAGGTGGCTGGTTGGATGGCGGCTTTGACCGGAATTGATTTACGTGGCGCGCCAGCTGCAGAAAAAAAGCCAGAAACGGCCCTGAAAATGATGGATCTCAGGCCTGAACAAAAAAAACAAGTCGAAGGTATTCAAGAAAAAATTAGCAAGCAAGGTTTCGAATTCAAAATGCGCCTGGTTTATATGGCAAGACGTGATGTGATAAACAAACCAAAAGTGGCTAATGGTTTCGTGGGTTTTATAAAGCAGTTTGGTGCAAACGACCTAAACGCTTTTAAACCGCACTCAAAAACCGTCACCTCGACCTCTTATTTCCGCAAGGCATCGCGTTTGAATTATCGCAAAAATAACATTGTTGGCGCCTACATGGATCGCAGCGGTTGGGTCGGTAGCGAACGAGGTTTACTTAACATCGAGGAATTGGCCACAATTTGGCATTTCCCAATCGAAGCCTCTGTTCGAGCACCATTAATTCAAAAGACTTCTGGTCGCAAAGCGGAGCCACCAATTACTTTGCCAATTGGTGATGATGTCTCATCCAGAAACGATTTATTTGATGAAATTTTTGTTGATTATAATTTGCCAGAAAAAAAGTCAGCCGAACAGGTCAAAAATACAACGGATGATATTTTTTCGATGGACTCCGAATTGAAGACGGAGTCAGTTAATAATAAAGCAGAAAATAGGCCAAGTGGTGAAGCGCCTGATAATTTACCATTTGTTTAATTTAAAAAAATAGTTTTCATATATGGCCGAAGAAATTAATGTGTTCGCCAAAACAACATATCGCGGACAAGCACGAAAATTTGGCATCAAGACCGATGATCGCCGCCGTCACATGTATGTAGTTGGAAAAACCGGCGTGGGCAAATCAACCTTGCTTGAAAACATGATTATCAATGACATTAGAGCGGGACATGGTGTGGCAGTGGTTGATCCTCATGGTGATCTGGCGGAAAAAATTATTGAATACATTCCAAGCGAGCGGGTTAATGACGTCATTTATTTTAATCCAGCTGACATTGAATATCCGATTGCTTTTAATGTCATTGAACAAGTTGAACCACACTTACGGCACTTGGTCGCCTCTGGCTTGATCGGGGTTTTTCAAAAGCTTTGGGCTGATTCCTGGGGACCGCGGCTTGAGTATATTTTGCGTAATGCTATTTTAGCCATTCTTGACTATCCTGGCTCCACCTTGCTCGCCGTAGTACGCATGCTGTCTGATAAACCCTTTCGCAAACGAGTGATCGAGAAGATTACTGATCCAGTTGTTAAGGCTTTTTGGGTGAATGAATTTGCCAGTTATGCGGATAAGTTCGCTTCCGAGGCAGTCTCACCTATCCAAAACAAGGTGGGTCAATTTTTGTCGAGCTCGCTAATGCGTAATATTGTCGGCCAGGTTAAGTCGTCAATAAATATCCGTGAGGTCATGGACGATCGCAAGATACTAATTTTAAATCTCAGTAAAGGACGCATTGGTGAGGATAATTCAGCCTTGCTTGGAGCGATGATGATTACCAAGATTCAATTGGCGGCCATGAGTCGAGTTGATATGCCAGAAAAGGATCGCAATGATTTTTATCTTTATATTGATGAATTTCAAAATTTCATGACCGATTCATTCGCCAATATTTTATCAGAAGCCCGCAAGTATCACTTGAATTTGACCATGGCTCATCAATACATTGAGCAGCTAAGTGAAAAGGTTGCGCCAGCTGTTTTTGGCAATGTCGGTACGATGGTCGTTTATCGCGTTGGCGCCGCTGATGCTGAAGCCTTGGTTAAGGAGTTTACGCCGACTTTTACAGAGGAAGATATGGTCAATCTGCCGAAATATCAATTTTATACCAAATTAATGATCGACGGTGTAAATTCCACGCCTTTTTCAGCAGAATGCTTACCGCCACTCTCCCTCAATGAAAAAACAGACAATACTGAAAAGGTTATTCGGGTTTCACGTGAACGCTACGGTCAAAACCGCGAAATGGTCGAGGACAAGATCATGCGCTGGAGTTTTAGTGATGATGACGAGACTGATAATAAAGTTTTTTCAAATGACCAGGCGGAGCCAGCCAAGGCCAAATCGCCAGATATTATTCCATTTGCATACAAAAGTGAAATTAACAAAAAACCATTTACTATAGATGCTGAAAAAAAACCCTTTGTAAAAAAAGAATTCAAAAAGCCAGAAACTATGGCGCCGGTCAAGCCTGGCTTTGAGGTTAATTGTAGCCGTTGTGGCAAATCAACTGTTACAAAATTTCAGCCGGATGGTGTCAGACCAGTTTTTTGTGCCGAATGTTTGGTGAAAGTTAAGGCTGAAAAATTAACCGAAGCGGATTTGCGTAAAAATAAAAAAAATCAAGAATTAAGCAAGTTATCAAATCAGGCTAGTGAAACAAAAGTGTTAGCTCCTATTCAACCCATAGTAGTGATCAATCCTGCAAGCAGAAAAGTGGCTGAAAAAAATATTGATCAAGTTGCTGTAAAAGAAATAGCCAAAAGTAATACCTTAAAACCGCTAACTACTAATGAGCCAAGCGTCTCGGTTGATGCCGCTATTAAGACGGGCGGGACGATCAAGACTAGTGGGGGCGGGACGATCACTATTAAATTCAGTAATCCCGAAGCAGATCAACCGCCAAAGACGGAGACAGATAATAATCCTTAAAACATGACCTACAATTATATTAATACATCATTTTATAGTGCGGACCAGTGGCTCAGTAATGACGGTGCCTTATTTGCCTTGAAAATAAATAATTATCAAGTAGTGACCATTTTCTGGAACATTTTTTTAGCTTTATTACCTTTTTTATTCGGTTATATATTGTTAACTTTTTGGCGTCGAACTGGCTTAATTAGTTGGTATCAAAAATTATTTGGATTAATTCTGTGGTTTGTTTGGGTGTTATTTTTGCCTAATGCGGCCTATGTTATTAGTGATGTCAGGCACTTACTTGATTATTGTCCTAGGGACACGCAGTTCAGGGTTTGCAATGAAAATGCCTGGATGCCGGTCTTTTTCTTTGCTTACGGCTTGATTGGTTGGATAACCTTTGTTTATGGTCTGATGCAAATGAAATTGTTTATCGAGTCTTGTTTTAATACTTTTGTCTCATATTTATATCTAATGGCTATTATTCCTTTGATCGCCTTGGGTTTGCTGCTGGGACTGGTTAATCGCTTTAATAGTTGGGATTTTTTCCTTTATCCTGGTCAATTATGGCGCACCATTTCAGCCTACTGGAATGAACCTCAAAGCTTTACAAATGTGGTTATTTTATCTATATTGCTCTATATTCTATATGGAATAGGTTATCTTAGCTTAAAAGAGCGATTTAGAGCATAAAATGACAGATTATCTAAAAATTGGCAAGGCCACAGATTTGGAAGGTAGTGACAGGCGGATTTATCGCGCACTTGAGTGTTTGCCCGGTGTTTTGTCTTGGGGTACATTATTAGTCCTGATTATAATGTCATATTTTAAGCCGGTCTGGGTGGCTTATTTTTTGCTCGCTTTTGATGTCTATTGGTTGCTACTTGTTATTTATTTAGGTATTCATTTGGTAGCTAGTTATAATCGTTTGCAGGAAAATCTAAAGATAGATTGGAATAAATTACTACTTGAATTGCCAAACATTCCTGGTCGGCCTCAATTGGCTGATGTTTTGCATGTTATAGTTTTACCGACGGTTAATGAAGATATTGAGATTCTGCGAACCTGTTTTCAATCGATTATTGACGATGGTTACCAGACCAAAAAAATGATAGCCGTTTTGGCGGTCGAGGAGAGGGCAGGTGTCGAGGCGCTGGATCGAGCCGAAAAAATTAAAGCTCAATTTGCTGATTATTTTAGAAATTTTATTTATACAATTCATCCTGATGGTTTGGAGGGTGAGATTAAGGGCAAGGGGGCAAACCAGGCTTGGGCAGCGAGAATTTTGCGTGAGCAAATAGTTGATGCCGAAGGTTTGAATTATGACAATATCCTGGTCTCGGTTTTTGATATTGATACTGTCGTTTACCCGGGGTATTTTGCTTGCTTAACTTATAAATTTTTGACCGTTGATAATCCTTATCGGGCAAGTTATCAGCCAGTACCTTTGTATTACAATAATATTTGGGAAGCGCCTTTCTTTTCCCGCGTGGCCGCCTCGAGCAATACCTTTTGGCAGATGATGCAACAGATTCGTCAGGAAAAGCTCGCTACCTATTCGTCACATTCTATGACTTGGCGAGCCTTAGTTGATGTTAATTTTTGGTCCACTCGCATGGTAAGCGAGGACTCAAGAATTTTTTGGCACTGCTTGTGTTATTATAAGGGTGACTATCGAGTCGAGCCGATGAATTTCCCGGTCTCAATGGATGCGGCTATGGACGAAACCTTTATTGGTACGGCCAAGAGCTTATATAAACAGCAACGTCGTTGGGGTTGGGGGGTGGAGAATTTGCCATACTTGGTCTTTAATTTGCTCAAAAACTGGCAGACGATGCCTAAAGGTAAGATTATTGAATTGGTGGTGGTGCAAATGTATGGTTTCCATTCTTGGGCGACCAATGCTTTGATAATTGCGGTCATTGGCTGGATGCCCATGTTACTTGGCGGTGATGCCTTTAACTCAACTG
>Ga0194059_1000149_pt1 | contig 35514 bp, 57 predicted proteins | sample SepL6211m_MetaG_FD_163426 | JGI IMG/M metagenome (GOLD analysis project Ga0194059, IMG submission 163426) | Anoxic zone freshwater microbial communities from boreal shield lake in IISD Experimental Lakes Area, Ontario, Canada - Sep2016-L626-11m | ecosystem: Environmental > Aquatic > Freshwater >...
TAAAAGAATTTGCGGTGAAAACCAAGGCTTCGGTGTGTTTTTTCCAAACTCCTGCGATCCAAGCTGAATGATTTGGAAAAGACGTGCTGGATAGTGTCCATTTGGAATTGAATATTCAGGTTTAGTTATTCCTGCGTAAATTGGTGCCATAATTTTTTGTAATTTTAAATTTTTTAATTATTCTTTTTTACCCCAACCTCTTAAAGTCGCTTCAGTACAATAATGCCAAGGATTTGTTTTGCTAAACCTAATCGGAATTAAATTTTTCAACGACTCATCGTCAATATCATTGTTTATATAAAAACAAATTATTTTTTGTTTTTTACCAACAAGTGAAACTTCAATTTTCACAATTTGTCTATAAAGGCAACTACGATTGACAATGTCACCAACCTCAAAAAATGATTTTTTCATAAGGTCATGATGGCTTAACTTCTTTAATGATCACACCGGAACCCTTGATCTCTTTGATTGTTGGGTTTTTGGTCGCGAGTTCAACTTGCTTCATTGTGATTTCGCCCTTTGCTGATGCGCGCTTGAGATATTTGTCAATCTCAGTTTTTGAAACTTTGAGAAATGGCTTTGCATCCATTCCAAGTGCCTCAATCACATTGCCAACATTGTACTCTTTGGCCTGCTTGCCATAGTCGCGCTTCACTTGCCAAATCTTGATCTCTCCAGTTTCTGTGTCGAGCGTCTGATACTCGATCATATCCTTATTGTCGCGATCCATGATTTCGACAGTTCGCTCTTTTACTTTTTCCTTCACTTCCTTGGCAAAACGCTCAAGGTTGCGAACGAATAGCAAGGCCTCTGCTGCCTTTTCCGGCGTGCTTAAATAAAAGCGCGCCTGTTCTTTGATGATGTCTAGTGAGTTTTCCTTCATAATAGTTTTTGATTAGTTGGAGTTATATGCTTTGATGCCGACGTCTGCAGCGCTGAGTTTGCACTTTTTGGTGGCAAAAAATTGGCAGGATCTTGATTCTTTTTGTTGATTCTCTCAAGTGCTGCATCAAGTTTTTTGCTCCAAGTTTTCAACTCTTCAAGCGTCATAATTGATAATGCTCCCGACTGTTTCTCCAACCATTCGCGATCCTTTCCGAGCAATAACAATACGCTATCCATATACTCAATGACGGCCTCATCCTCTGTTTTTTCAGCACCACTAGCAGCACCACTAGCAACCCAATCAGCCAATATTTTACCAGTTGCTTCAGTAATAATGAAAGGATCTTTACCCTCGAACAACCTAGTATTGTCTTTTGAAACTACTACTTGATGAGAGTCACGATCAATATTAAAGTTTACAGTCAATTCATACTCAAATCCTTCTCGCTGCACTTCTTTAGTACCGACCTTCTTGACTCTCTTATCTTCGGTCATCACTGTTTCAACCTTATTTCTTACTGTGGTGATCACATGGCTTGATGAGGAGGTGATAGCGTCAAGAAATCTTTGGTGACGTGGAGTAGTTTCGCTCCATGCTGACCACGTATTGCCCTTAAATTTAGCCATAGCTAACTTTTCATTGAGTTGAAGGCATCCACCTTCACCTTCCCATTCGTGGGTTGTTGAATCAATAATGATAGCTTCCATCCCTGCATTTTCAAATGCCTTGATAGCTTCGATATAACTCTCCGGTGTGAATGGTGGCTTCAAAGTGATGATATTGTATTCTCCAAAATCTGAATAAATATCACCTCGACCATTCTCCGAATCAATAAGGCCAATTTTGTCCCAAGATCCAACCAAACCCTTGGCAAGCAATAAAGACGAGTAAGTTTTGCCAGCACCGGACGGTGATGATAACCCGATCCTCAATCTTGCCTGCGTGCGCTTTGCTTTTCTAATTTCAATCATAATGTTTTTACGTTTTTACTTTTTAAATTTTACTATTTTACACGCCACATCGACCGATGGCTCCTTGTTTTATTTTTTGATAACACGCATTATTTTTTCCAATCGGCTCAAAGGTTTTGAGCGTCTGTTTTCTCTGAATCTGCGTGCTATTTCATTTAAGTAGTTGTTTGCTCCAGCTTTACTGATGCCAAAACGCTCGCGCAATGTCTTGGTGCTTGGCAATATACCATGCTTCTCGGACTGTTGGAAATGCCATTCTTCAAATTTTACGAGGTAGTCAAATACTTCCTGTTCTGTTGTTTTTTGATACATTTTGTTGTTTTTATAATAGGTTAATATTAGCATACCTTGGACGTTTCGTCAAATCTATAAATGACCTTAATATACTTTTTTCTGCCCAATAATGCCAATGGTAGAAAGATAAGTCCAAGGATCAATCCCTTGCCAATGCTGTAATTTTTCACCACTTCCTCGGAATAAACGACATATCCTTGGCGTAAAAGAAAAAACTCCTGACGTTTCCTGCTGGCATATCCAGTCATTGATTTTGGATACTTTTTGATGATTTGTTGTGGTTTCATATTGTTACTTTAATTTATAAAAAATTTCACTTTCATGTAATGAGTCATCACCATTTTCAATTATTTCTTTTGTTTGATAGTACCAATATAAAGTGTCCTTTTTATCTTCAAGATCTATCAATCCATAAGCATTGACAATAACTCCTTGCAAAACGTCTGTAATACCTTCGTCATCACTAGCAAAGACAATAATATCTCCTATTTTGTACTTTGGCTTTAATAATAATCTTTTGTTAAATCTATTCATAAGTATGAAATTATTGATAAATATCCTCATCGTCATCGTCTCCGATGGCATCCTTTCTTATTTGGTAACGTTGTGCGCGTTCCTCGATAAACATTCGCTTCTCGTTTTGATAATCAAGCCATTCTTCGACTGTCATATCAGATTCTTTTTTTCTACTCATATTTTTTGATGATGTAAAATCCTAAAATCTTTCTTGATACTTTTCCTTCTGCAAGTCTTCTCCAAAGTTGCGGATCTGATTGATGCACAACAATGGTAGTGGTCTTTTTTTGTGATTTGACTGCATCGTAGCGTTGATATGCGCGATCCAATGATAAGTAGTTTTTTGTTTTCATGATCGTGTCCATTTAACATTTATGCCGTTTTTTACAAAGTATCGTTTCATAATGATGTCGTACTCTGTGGCTAGCGATAACTGCCAACGTGGAAATTCCCAATCTTCGCTCATTCCTAACTCTTTTTTGCATGCTTCGTAATGTATGCAATTAGTGCTGCAAACTCCTTTCACTTCTAAACGTTCCTCATTTTTTATATTTCCTTCTTCATCGAAGTAATGTGGTGAGCATTTCATATATTTTTGTATTGTAGGTTTGCTTTTTTAGCAAATACCCATTTTGATAGATTACCTTTTATAATTTGTGATTTTGTCCAGTCAGTAGATTTTGCTACATCGAACCGATCCAATGAGTTGATGCAGTCGTCCTGCATTTTTCCTTTGTTGATTTTTTGCCATTCGCAAGTGTTGCAGTCGTTGATTTGGTAAAGCCCTATATCCCACGTGCCGTTTGTGTTTAGCAGTTTAGCATTTGGATTGTTGGAACTTTCACCGGCGGCCAAGGCGGCCATAACTTCTGTAATATTTGTGCGCGGCTCTTTGATTTCGTCAGCGTGTGCGGTTGGTGTCACGGCTTCGCTTAGTTTGTGTGCTTCCTTCCAAGCCGGAAGTTCATTCACGATTTGCAGCGTTTCTTGATAGCCTGCCCAAACTTCCCGGAATGTTAGGATGTCGAATGTATACGTCACTCCAATAATCATCCCCAAAGATAGTCCGATAGCAAGTCCAATCCTGCGCTGCTTGATCAATTTTTTTTCCTCGATTGATTTTTTTGCTGCTTCAATTTTTTTTAATACTTCCATTTTTGTGTACCCCTCACCCAAGGGTGTACGATTAATTATTATTTTTTTCAGTTATTGCCATCTCCACACTTTTAACTGCATTGTAGCCTATACTTTCGCGTGCCCAAGTAGCTTTTTCTGCTTCAATTATCTTCATCAAATCGCGATAACTGACCATTGGATTCTCCTGCGAGCACTGCACCTTTCCGTAATATTTAGTAAGCATTTATTTGACTGGTGGCATCTCCGCTACAAGTTTAGTGTGCATATCGCACAGTCTTTTGTATTCAGGTGTCCCAAATTTTCCCTTAATAATTAGATTGTCAATTTGTGCATTCAACTTCTTCAATGTTTCTTTTTTGTTCATTTTTTTGGCAGCGTCACCCGTCGCCAAAATTTATTGATTAATTTACTTGGTAGAGAGAGGACAGTAAACGGCTCTTTGTTTTTGGCCTTGCTGCCTCCCTCAACCTTGTAAACCCAGTATAGCATAGGATAGACGAAACGTCAAGTATCAAAAGAAGTTTTGTAAAAAACAGCCAAATAATGGCTTAAATAAAGCATAATAAATAAAAAAAGTATTTGGCATATTATACCATAAATTGCCACGTTTCCCCTTGAGTTCGCCTCGAGTTCGGATTGTGGACAAAAAATCACCTTCAAACCGGTGGAATGAAAGTGAATTTTTGCGTGGTAAAATGAAAGTTTATTGATATTGGTCGGTAGTATGTGACCAGTGGCCGGGATGGGGTGTTTGATAGTTACCTCATCCTGTGGCCACGTCAATAGAAAAAGGCGTCCACTTGAACGCCAATTTTATGATTGTATGCGTGTGTCGCCTTTTTCTTGCCTTCTATTTGGTGCCGGCGTCGGATAGTCTAATATCTTTATGTATCGCACCCACTATAGAAAGCACAATACCCACGATTTCAAACCCATCAGTGACAACCGTAGTGATCTGTTCCGGCGTGAAATACTTCGTCCATCCAAGCAATCCAGCAACGGTAATAAATAGCCCTAGATATGTTTTGTATCCTGTCATAAAATTAAAACTTGTGAATTAGCGGATAAAGATTGCGTCCCGGGCAAGCAGTCGGAGCCAATCGCACATCGCGGTGACCTTTCACACTTGCAGCAACAACTTTCGGTAGATCCGGGCGTTGGCTTGTAAGATAAACCAAAAGCGCCTGCAAAGATTTGATTTGCGCTGGCGTTGGTTGCTGAGTTTCCATATTGCCATCCAACTTGATCGCAAGGCTTCGGATATTCACGTCGTAATTTCCAGCGTGGTAGCAAATCTCTTTTTCATTTACACACTGATAAACATCCCCGACGTTATCAATAGAATAATGGTATGATAGATGCCCCCAATTATCTGCAATGTGCGTGTTTGCTTCTGAAATCAAACGCTTCAAAGTATTGTAAGAGGTCGGACGAATGACTGCGTCGTGGTGAATTACCACGGTGTCAATGTTTTTAAAATTCATTTTTCCATTGCTTTTTTTGAATGGAAGTTTTGCTGTGATGTCAATAATTTTCATCTTGTTTTTTTATTACTGTTTAATTGCTCGCTTAATTTTTCTGCTATGGTTTTGTGCCTTTCAATTTTCACACTTGCCGCCGCTTTGACGCCTAGCGATAGAAAAATGATGCCTGCCACCATTACAATGATAATTGTGCGGTTAAATTTACTCGTATTTTTATTATTAATTATTAAACGATTTCACTCTCCACAATGATCTGGAAAGTTGGAACCGTGATGACTTCTCCACTTGAAAATGTCACTTGCAACTCGGCGATATAAATACCGTCCGCAGCAAACGTCCCGTTTTGAACGTTATACTTGCAAATACCATTAGCAGCATCAGCAACAGTTGCAGCCAACACAGTGGCGGCATCGGTGCTATTTGCCAGCTTCAAATTTAGACTGATCGCGTTTGCGACTGTCAAATCAAGTGCGGTGTTGTCGTAATTCACCACCTCGAAAAACAGATCGTAACCGTGGTCGTTTTGCTTCACTACTAATTGCTCCATAATTTTATTTTAAATTAATAAACTGAATACTGCCCACTGGTAAGGCGAGCAGTATCAAATTACTATCTTTGTAATATGCAATCAAAGAATTCCTGTCCGGTCTGTCTTATTAAATATAGGAATCCGAGTTTTGTCGATCCGTCAATGAATGTTCCTGTGGCCAATTTTCCACCTGCAACCGCTGTAGACTGAGCATAACGAATATAGCACCACGGTTCAAGCACACGATTCAGCATGTCGAAGCGGTATATGCGCTGCGATCCCATGTTGATATACATATACTTGCCTCCATTGGTTGCTGCATCTTGCGCGCTTGAGCATCCAGTTGTAAAAGTGATCGATTGGTTATTTCCATATGTCACGGCTGCGCTCCATGTTCCATTTGATCCAGCAGCAATATCGAGGTAATAAAGCGTAGTTGTAGCAGCTCCCCTGAACCACATAATGTGAGAATTTCTCGCATTTTTGGCAGCGTCCGGAGTGATTGGAAAACAACTCTCAGCCATACATCCAGCGCCCATTGCAGCCGGTGGGTTAGCATATTGAACCATAGCGCCACCAGCAATGGCGGCAGTTGACCATGCAGCATCAGCAGCGAATCCACCAGCTAAGTATGAGTAAGTCACTGCAGCGGCATTTGTCCAAAGTAGCAAGTCGTTGTTATTTTCAACCACGAATTTTGCAGTGGCAGATGGTGTCACAGCCCAAGCAGCGACTGTGAAAACTGCGGTAGCACCACCAGTGTGAGATGTGATCTTGCGACGTTGTCCAACTGCTGTCGGATTGGTCGTATCTTCAACGATTCTGACTTGATAGTTTGAAAATTCATTGGCAAGCAATCCTGCAGGCATTCCTGATCCAGTTATTGATCCAGCAGCAGCGGCAGTTGCAACGATACATTTCAAAAGTCCGCCATTATAGGTTGCTCCTCCCAAAATCATACCTTCTCCCGGATTAGAAGTATTTGGCACATATTGTTCATCAAGTGCAACTGCAGAAAAATCAGTACCAATCGTAGCGGCAAGGTTTGTCACTGAAAGGTTTCCTGAAATTGACTGCGTGGCAATATCAAATGCTTTGAAATATCCAGCAGCAGTTGTTCCTGATCCAAGAATATAAATGCGCCCAGATAAAACCTCATAGGTGTCGGTAATTGTTGGCACAAATGAAAGCGGTGTGTCGAAAGTAACAACCGGCGTAGTTCCGGCAGTATTTGCAACGATTGTGCGCTCCTCAATTTTTCCTGAAGTTTTTCCAATGATACGAATGCGATATCCCGATCCATCTCCAGCGTTTGCAAGCTGATTGATTCCAACGCTTGATGCATTTGGAAGTGCAGCCAATGTAATTCCGGTGTTTGCAGGCGATGCGCCAACTGTTCCAGCTGGTCCGTGGGAAGGCACAAACATAACTCCTGAGCCTGCTCCAATTGCTCCACCAACAGCGGTGAATGCTGCGGTAGTAATCCAATCATCAGCAGCTTTCAAATATTTTTCAAAAGCAGTAAGTGCAGTGAGATGCCAAAGGTTTGGCTCTTTATTTCCAGTGTTTCGTAAATCAAAAGCTAAGCATTTGCCAGCCGTTGATGTTGTTGGAGCAATAGAAAGCGGTCTAAACTCTGGCTTGTCTATTAAATCCTTGAATGCTAATACTGTGGTCATATTATTGTATTGTTAGCAAGTTATTTATTGTTTCCTCTTTTGATGTGAATGCATCATAAAGCACCTTTTTTCTTGACTCAACTTGCGCGGTGACATTGTTTAAAATGTTTTGATTGATTTGCTTGCAACCCTCGCAAAGGAACTGCTCATATTCAACCGGTGTGGTACTGAGCGCATTGTACTCTTCTCGCAATGCTGCAACTTCTGATTGCAACCCTGCTATCATTTCTTCTTTAGTCATATTTTTTATTTATTATTAACTTATACGATTACGAATTGTACCAGCCCAAGCACTGCGATCCTGTGAAGTCAAAAGTGACTGTTTAAGATCGAACCCTGACATTTGTGACATCGACGTAACTGTTCCAACGGTTGTGATTGTTCCAGCAGTAATTGATGCAACCGTATTGACGTTGATTTTTCCTGTTGCTGGATCAAGCCAAATTGGTCTCATAATTGCATTTAGAATTGATTTCAACGCTACGTTGATATCTTTGATTTGTAGTTGTCCTATAACCATAATTATATTATTAGCCAATTAGAATTATCACTAATGATTGTGATTGCATCATACTGAGAGCTTAACACTTGAGTGGTATCTCCGTCTATTGTTTGAGTTCCAAAAGCATCAATAACTGTGACGTTTGATGATGAGCAACGCTTTTTGATTGTGAATTTGCAAGTGTTACCAACGGCCGTCGGCAAATTGATACTGATTTGTCCCAAACTGCAATCAGTGATAATGATGCGTTCTCCTGAAGTATCTGCTGGGCTTGAATCAGTGGTAACGCTCGAAACATTGTATGCTCCACCTCCACCACCAACAATCACAATATCTCCACTTCCCAAAACAGATGCTCCGTTGATTGTTTTGATATTGGTGCCTGATACAAGTACGGCCTGATACAGCGTATCAAAATACGTTTTCAATATTGCCTTCAAATTCCCAACCGTGAAACGAATCAGCGAAAAACCTCCGGCACTGTCTTGGCCGGTTATTTCGTCGGCATCCACTAGCGCAGGTTTGGATGCGGCAGCGTGGTGCAACGTTGCAATTCTTGCGCCAGTTTCATCGCCGCTGTTTGTGCCGCTCTGATTTCCGAGTTTTGTGCGCTCAGCCTCAAGCATGTAGCGCTTGTCGTTGCTGTCGGCCACATTTGCCGTTGTGAGCACTACAGCGCCCTGCTGGCCATTCACTGATGACACTTTGTCAGAATTGTCCACCCTTTCCCAAGCAGATCCATTATAAATGATCCAGTCACCAGCCAAATATGCGATTGTGGCAATCGTTCCGGGCACACTGATCACATAATAGTCCCCTTGGTTGGTTCCACCGGGCACAGTTGGCGCAATTCCAGTACTGGCATCGTATGTGCCGTGATAATTCACCGATCCAATCAAAGTATCGGGAATGTTTGCCAAAAGGAGCTTCTGATTTGCATCCAGCGCAGCGTAGCCATTCACAGCGCCCTTTTTGCTGGCATCCTCGGGTGTGAACCCAAGTGCAGCCTGTTTTGCGTTCCAAGCGGCTTTTTCGACGTCTGTGGATAACCTGTGCGTAGTGTCATCCGACATTTGTGCCAAAGTGGTCGGAATTGTTGGCTTATTGTTTAAATGATTATAGTCAAAAGCATCGCCATTTTTTCCGGTCGGATCATACACGGCCTTGGTCATATCTCCGGATCCGCCGTTTCCCTGCCCACCATTAGCGATAAGTTGCCAATGCGCAGTGTCGCTTGTTGGATTTCCTAAGGTATTACCGGTAGCAACAAAAGACGAACCATTGTCCGTCACCAAATCATCCACAGCATAAGTGGTTGCTAAACTGAAAACTCCGCGCAAATTAAAACCGCTCTCCGGAATGACGACTATAGTGCTTGATTTTAGCTTAATTCTTCGCATAATTTTATATTTCGGTTAGTTTCAAAGTTACTTTTTTATTTGGCAACTTCAGTCGCAAAAGTGTCTGCCTTATTTTCAGAATCACTGTGTTGTTATTCAATTTTATTCTTAAATCTATAATCATAAAATTTTTGGTGAGCCTTTTCGGGAGTTGGCTCAAACTCGTTATACCATCGTGATGGCGATGATACCTTCGTGATCATACGGACGGATGAGTCCGATTTTAGGGTTTAATTGCGCAGACATTTGTCGGCGCTTGATCCAGTGGCAGCAAGCGGTAACATTCACCTGCCGCACCCGGACACTGCTTGCAAACCCAACGGTTATAAAGTTTGTCGCCTACTGTTTTCAAAGCTACTGCAACGAATTTCGGATTTTTCGGTGTGTTAATGGTTGTTTTCATCGCCTGTTCTCCTTGCAATGGTAGATTGGAATGGTTACGAAGTCCAAATTGTCACCCCAAGGGCAAAATTTGAAATCGCAACGGACACAGTAGTCAGCAACCCCGTTCTGAATGCAACCAGCGCGGCACTTCCTATGCCTCTTGCACAACTTGTCGTTGCAAATCGCGATTAGCATCGGAGCACCTCCCTAGCCTTTGTTTTAGTTGTTTATTTCTAAAATTGTCAAAATTCGTGTTTGAACCTCACTCATTCTGCGCATTTCCATTTCAATATGTTTGATGTCATTTTCTTTGATAAGTAAAAGTGAACTGTTGATGATTTTGATGGCGTCCTTTGTTTCTTTAAAAATCTCATCAATCCGAGAATGGCGGATCGTGCAATTACTTGACATTATGTTGATTTTGTCTGTCGCTTTCTCTGCTGGACGAGAAAGGAAAATATACCCACCGATTAGCATAGCCAGCAGTTGCCCCACTGAAAGTGCTATCAAAATATATTCGTATGTTTGCATTTTATTAGATATTTTATTTTATTATAGCGTCTTGTTCTGATTCGCACGGTTCTAAACAATCCTCGCAGTGGTTGGTAGTAGGCCACCTGAAGATTTTATAAAAAACTTTGTCCACAAAACGTTCTAAAATAGTACCTTGATAATTGCGTCCCAGCCGTGACGAAATAGTTTCGTCTTCACTTCCACCAAATACAGTGTTTAAAAGTTGATCAAACGCTTTCCAATTATTGCTGATGTAGCGCTTAATCTCTATGTCGCTAATTATAGCATAAATTGGCAGCGTCGTAAATAGCAAAATAAAGAATATAACAACGTTAATTGGCACGATGATGCTGAATATTAAAATGAAAATTGGGATGTATTTTTTCATTGTTTTATATAATGATGTTTTGTTGTTCCACCATTGACTTGGCTAATTTTATTCTTTCTCCAAGTATTTTTTTTATTTCAATAATAGCAAATTCTCCCTTTGTTATTGGGTTTGGTATCATCACATTTAATCCACTACCATCATCAATCTCATCAGCATAGTTTCCAAGAAAACACATAGCATCAACTATTGGTTGGTAACTTTCATCTGAAATTTCAACTTCAATTATCATATAATTATATTTTTATTAAAAAATTAAATGTCAAATAAGGCTGCAAAACGTTGTGTGCGGTGTCTGTTCCAGTAGTTGCGGAATTAAACGCTGCAATATCAGTCCAGTGAGCATGATCAGAATCAACATATCCGGATCGTGATGGATTGTTCCAGTTCCAATAGTTTGCGTCTCCATGAGGATATGCTGCTGATGGAGAATATCCTAAAGCATTACCACCCGATGCATAGTTTGCGCTGTAATGTCTATGGTTTGCTGTTACTCCACCGGATACTGTGCTGGGTGGATCAACAACATGGTAGTGACTTGGCAATTCTGCTACCGTCAATGTGTGTTTTTTCTCTCCTCCAGAAGTTCCAAGGTCTAAAAATTCAGTTGTTCCATCTTTTCCAACAGCAACGCGTCCTCTCATATCTGGAATATTAAAGGTTGTGCTTCCATCTCCAAATCCATACTTTGTACCAATTGCAGCAAAAAGGTCTGAATATGTTGCACGTGAAATAGCACTTCCATCACACATGAGCCATCCACTCGGAGCACTTGCACCAGCATAAATCTGTAATTGTCCCGAAAACAAACACATCGCTAAAGATGCGTTCATTTGAGCGCTCAGTATGGTTTGCATTGGTACAAATTGGTATGGTGCTGACATATTAAGATTTCATTATTAATGCTAATGCGTAAAATGGCGGCATTGTGTTGTGCGCAGTTCCACTACCTTGTGCAGAAATTCCGTGAGTGTGCCCTGCACTAGCTCCTCCAGTCGGCGCTCCTGTTCCTGATTGCATATATCCAGTATATGAACCAATTGCACCACCATTCAATGAGTTTGTTCCACCGTTTGATTGCAAAACTTGATGTGTGTGATCGTTTGATTGTCCTCCAGTATTTCCACCGTGATCATGACTTGGCAATTCTCCAATAGAAAGCACGTGCGATTCTTCTCCGCCTGTCGCACCAACCACTCTATTAGTAAGCCCAGCTCCCTGTCCGGCAGCTACAATAAAACGCCCACGCAAATCTGGTGTTCCATTTGTTCCATCACATAAATACCAACCAGCTGGTATTGCGCCAATAGCACCACTCCACATCACAATGATTCCACTTGGAGCGGCAGTATTAAGTCCAGCAACAACATTGGAAAAATTTGTGTTGACATCGCTTGATTTTATGGTTGTTGATGGCGAAAATGTATAGGTAATTGATGCCCAAGACATATTTTTATTCTTTAGTGTTTAGTTCTCTCTTTTTTGCAAACTTGTCCTCGTTAGTATTTTGATCAATAATCGTGAAGTCCTCGAATCCAATCGGTGCATATTCGTCATTGTTCCAGTAATCCTTGTGTTTTTTTAGGATATTGTCAGCCACTTCTTGCGCGGTTTTTTCATCCTCAAGCAGCGCTTTGCAGTTTTGGCAAACCCCAACTCGCATCAACGTGTTGTTGCTGAGTTCCACGATATGATCGCGGTAATTTGAAAGGAAACGGTCTTGGCCGCGCCTGTTCAAATCCATCACTTGTGTGTCGCAATTGCTACATTTTCCAATCATATTTTTATGTTAGTGGGATTGGCTTATTTTGACGTGTCTGCCAAGTTATAAGCGATTTATTAATGTCCTCAACGCGCTTTGCAATATCAGGCTGGCGGTTTGAAATTTCAAGTTCTGCGTAGTCTGGGTAGTAGGTAATTTTCTGAATCTGCAAAACTGTTCCGGCACTGTTAGTCACAGCATAATCCCAAGAATCAGTGTCCCAAAGAGAATTGTCCCAAAGATTGTTACCTTTTGAAGCTACTCCGAAAATTTGGCAACTGTCGCCAACTTTTATGCTTTCAATATCGTATCCCTTGCCATCATCATTGTTGCTGTCTGAAACGCGTAGAATAATGCGAATCTCCGGACTGCTCATACGGTTCAAAATTGCATTTGCCATCACATCAGCCGTCGCAATATCAGTCACTTGTTGCTGCACCATTTTCTGAGTGAAACGTCCATACGAGGCAACGCTTCCACTGTTGATATATTTCTTGAAAAAGTTGGATCCAGTAAAATAAATATAATTGACAATATTCTCAAGGCGCTTTTCCTGCTTGTAATATGTGACATTGCGTCCAAGGTAGAATTTATGTACCGGAGTCGAAGCAAGCAATTTGAAATAAATCTTGTCATCGGTTCCAACCCGGAAAAACCAGTTCAGCGGTGACATGCTTTGTAATTGACTGATGACTTCTTGTATTGTGTTCGTGTTAAATTGAGTTGTGACTGTGATGCCAGTGGCGTCAACGGTTGTGCCGTCTGCGGTCAATTTTCCACCCTGTCCGTTGAACTTTCCAACCACATCAAGCAAGATGTTTGATGGATCGAGTTCATTATAATTCAAGGTTGTTGTGCCATTTCTTGTATACGCTCCACCTTCCATAATTTCCAAAGAGATGATGCCAACGTAATTTGCGTCGCCATTATTGAGCGTCACATTCAAGCGATAATAGCGATAGCGTGAGGTTTGATTTGGCATTGGATATACACGGCGCTCATTCGTCGCCCAGTTTGCCTCGTTTGTTTTCGTGTCCAAAACAGTCCAGGTTGCGTTGTCATTGCTTCCCTCAAACGTCCAATTTTTTGGAGCCTGTGCGGTTGCATTTGGCACGATTGCATATTGCATCACTTGCTTTCTTGATCCGAAGTCAAAAGAGATCCAACCAGTCGGTGTGGCGGTAGCAGTATCCCAAGCAGTCCCAGCGTTTTTATCAAAAGCCTTGAATGGATCATAAGTTGCCAAATAAGATGAAGCGGCCACGACGCACGGCGATGGCAAAACATTGCTGGTCATTGTTGGCGTGGCATCGGCAGCGTAACCATTGCCAAGTGCGGCGCTATCAATGCCGCTTCCAGTTCCCTCAAGTAGGTAAAGATTAGCTTGGTACCACCACGATACGAGTGTGATCTCGATTGTTTCTTGCGTGCCATCAATTTGTGGGATGTAACGCGAAATATACCCGGAATAAATACACGTTCCGTTCGGAGCCTCTCCATCAAACGCATAAACCTTGACCACATTGCCGTAGGCCACATCCACGCCCTCTCCAAAGTTGAAAATGGTGTGCGCCAGTTTTACAGTCAACTCAGAAAATCCCGCGTTCAATTGCGAGTAAAATGTCGGCTCATTGATAACGTTCTCCCAGGTTGTTATGAACGTGGTGCCGTTTGGAGCGTAGACTTTATATAAAAATTTCTTTTTTACAGCCATTGTTTTGTGTATGTTGTAACTAAATTGAATGTTGCACTTGTGCGAGTGACGTCAATCTCCCAGTTATTCGTGCCCACAATAAAGCGTGGGAAAATTCCAGTATAATCAACCTCAGCTCCATTTTTGGTGACCTTTTTATTGGCGCAATCAAATATCAGCACGTCATTAACTGCAATCGCTCCGGTATACGTCACACTGTCGCCGTTCACTTTGAAAGTGACAACAGTAACGGCAGATGCAGCTGTGAATGTCAGCGTCATTTTTGGAAAAGGATATGCGCTGCCGCCAGCAACGATTGCGCCGGTGTTTACTGCTAAAGTGAGTCCATTGTTTGTGACTGTGGTGACTCCAGTATCAGATCCAACGCCACTCGGAACAGTGAATGTGATTGTAAATGGCACATAGCTTTGATTGAAAAATTGACGGTCGAAAGTGTGCGCAGTAGCCCAAGCAATATAGCGTCGAGTGCCGCCAGCATAGTCAATGTCCAAAACCTTGCCATCGCGCGAAAGTAATTCTTTGAGCGTGTCAATGTTTGCCTCAAGTTCAGCAGCCAGCCCGGTGTTTGGAGCTTTGATTGTGCCACTGATTGTGATCACCTTGGATTTATAGTTGCTGTCAATCATCACGCTTCCACGTTCGCGAGCCAAGCCAAAACTAAACAGCTCCTTGTCTGCTGTTTGCTCGTGCGTGATGCCCTTGATAAAGAAAGGCGATGCATTGATATTGACACTGTCGTAAATTACATTCATATTTTTTTATTTAAACTATGCCTAATCTTACTTGCTCCTGTTGGCGGCTGATTGCATCTTTTACCATATTAATAAGTGCATTTTTGTCGCCGATGATTGCGCCTTGCATATTAAACGTGAAATTGTTTTGACCGCCGCCAGCATTTCCACCACCACTCTGTTGATTATTTGCTGGGTTGTATTTAGCAGGCACAACCGCTTCACCTTTGTGGATCACTGCGAGCATATCCTGCGGCACAAAATTGGTACCAACATCAAGGCGTGGAATGTTTGGAATGTGCATAGACTTTCCACCAACATCCGGAACCCAATCCGGTATTTTTACTTTATTCAATCCGTTAATGAATCCGTTCAATTTATCAATCATAAAGTTGATAGCAATTGTGAATTCTCCCTGCATTTGTTTCCAAATTCCACCAAAGATGTCGCCAATTCCGTTCCAAACACCAGTAAAAATCGCACCAATATCACCCCAGGCCTTCTTCCAGTTTCCGGTGAAAATATCAATGGCAACCTTAATAACGCCGGCAAGTATTGCCCACGCTACCTCAAAAATTCCTTTGATTTCCTGCCAAACGCCCTCAAAAATAAGCCGGATGCTGCTCCAGTTTTCCTTCCACCAAGTAACCACATGGTCGACTTTTTCCTTGAGCGTTGCCCATAGTGGCTCCAAATATTCAACGTAAAATTGCTTTATTCCTGAAAATACGGTCTTGGTGATGTCTTGAATCCCCATAAAGTTGGTATTCCACGCTTTATAAAGCACTGCACATACCGCCGCAAGTGCTGTAAAGGTCAAAACAATTTCGCCAACCGCGATAACCATCGGTATGATCCAAGTGGCTAGTGAAATGCCAATCGCCATCATCACACCCACGATTGCAGCCTTTTTTGTTTCGTCTGACATTGAGTCAAAAACTTTTTTCACCACGTCGGCCACCGGCACCAAATATTGAGCGATGGTTTGTCCAAAAGAGCGAATCTTGTCAATCAACCCCAAGAAAAACGCTTGTGTTGCCGGGTTGGTCACCCAAGCATTGAATTTATTGATAAAAGGCAGCAAGTAATTGCTTAGAACGCCTCCTATGGCCTCCTGTAAGTTTTGAAAGTTATTTTTGAGCTTATCTATGGCTCCGGCGTATGTTTTGCCAGCAGCCTCGGCCTGCCCTTTGAAGTTTCCCTCTACCAATTCTCCAGTCATTCGCACGCGCTCCTGAATGTCAGCCAATTCAAATTGCTTTTTCCACAAATCCTGCATCGCCTTGGTCGTTCCCGGAATGGTTACGCCAGCCTTGGCGAGCATACCCACTGTGCCGAGCTGTATGGCCTTACCCAACATGTTTGATGACTGTTCAAGGTCAACAGTGCCTCCGCTTGCCTTACGCAAACCCTCGGCCATATCAAGCAGCTTTGGAGTCAAGTCCTGAATCTGTGGAGCGGTCAATTGGAACGTTCCCAAAAATCCCTGAGCACTAGCGATAGCGTCGTCCTCAAAGCGCGTTGTTTGTGACAGCGCATTTTGTTGATCGCGAAGCGCTGAAATTTGAGCGTCACTGGCGTGTGCTACGTTTTTAAGCGCAGTTTCAAAGCGCGTCTGACTTGCCTCGGCGTCCGCAAAAGCTTTGACACTGGATACACCAAAAGCCACAACCCCTGCGGCTGCGGCTCCAATTCCTGTGGCCATTGCAGCGCCGGCAGTTTGTAAATTGCCGAACGCTTTCTCGCCAACGCTTTTGATATTATCCAAATGACCTGACAAATCTGCAAACGCCTTAGTTGCATTATTCTGTGCATCAATTACTATTTGTAGTTTTGTTTCTGCCATATTCTTGTCGTAATTTTTCTTGGATATTTAATAGTACCAGTTCAATCAGCCACTGCGGCTGTGTTAAGTAGGTCTGATAGTCCCACTTCATCTCGGTGCAAACAAACAGCACCGAGATTTCAGGAACCAGCGTCGCACGTCCTTGGTCATAGTAGTCGTACAGTATCTTGTCTAGTTGTTTTTTTTTACTTCCGGGTTTGTAATTTCGTCAACCTTGGCTTGGATTTCCACATATTCAGATTTTGGCAAATCCAGCACACGTTGCAAAACGTTTTCTTTAATGTCGTTCAGCGAAAGCACAATCAATTCAATTGCCTTTTTCTGAGCGGTCAAGGTAACCACTGCGTCCATCTGCGGAGCCTCGCCGACGGTGTTCACTTTCATGCCTCCCAAGAAAACCTCTTGCAGTTGCAGGAACTCACCGCCGGTGATGTAATCCTTAAGTTCTAATTTGTTGCCCTTTGTTGTTTCAAATAACATAGCTTTGTTTATTAAAATTTTATACTTAGTAAGATGTTTTGACGTTTGTAAGCACCGCGCTGATCATTGTGGAAGTCGTAACATCAAGATGCGCTGTGAATTTCACGGCCTGCGTCACTAGATTGTCATTGGCGCTTTTTCTGCTCCAGTCTTGGAATGAAACGCGGCTCAAAGTAATTGCAAGTTCAGGATTACTTGCTGCGCCGATAGTCACGTCCGTGTTTTTGATGTCGATAAGCATTGCTTGCATAGTTCCTGCTAAAAATGCATTTTTGAAAGTTGTCAAATCAAGGTATGTAGCGTCGATAGTTCCACTGATAGCAATAGATTTATTGTAGATGTCGTTCGGGGTATTTTTTCCAAAAACATAGTCGTCATCAAGGTTTTTGTCGATTGTAAGTTCAACGCTTGAGATTGGAAGTGCAGTAGCACCGGCGAGTCCGCCGATAGCAGATGCAACTTTCACGATCACGTGCTTGGCAATGAACTCATTCTCGTTAGTATAAGATACTGCAGTCGCAGCGGTCACACCTTTGGTGCCTTTGAATCCGGCCGAGATTTCAACATACTTGCCAACAGTGGCGGTAATTTTCAACTTGTCAATCATTGCCATTGCAAATCCCAATTGCTCGATGTCATCCTTAACTTCAACTGAAAGACTTGGATGAGTGTTGCTGTTCAGCAAAGTGGCGGTATGATTATAGGCGGTTGTTTCTTTTACTGCGCTGGCAAGCTGTCCAAGCGTAGCCAAAAGGATATATCCGAAAGACTGGTCGCGCAATTTTCCAGAAATTTCACCTTCGCTCCATTCTTGGATGATGTCAGCGTCCTCAGTTTCTGCAATACTTCCAAATGACTGATTGGAGTTGATATACTTCTTTTTGTCATGAATTGTTACGTCGTATTTTGGCATCCAAGTAGCAGCGGCAACCAACGTGCCTCTTACTGTTTCCTTTCCAAACCCAACGCTTATTTTTCGTCCGATCATATAATTTATTTAGTTTTAATTATTACTTTTTTAAGTTTCTCCTCCAAAATCTTGTCCGCTTCTTCTTTGCTTTCCGCCTCAATCACGATGCCGTGGTCGGGGTAAAAATGCTTGTCGCTTTTTGCCGGTTTTTCCGGTTGGAGCGCTTTGTTTGAAATTTCTTCCATATGTATTTTTTGATTAATTTATATATTCACTTTTTATGCACTGCAATTTGATGGCGGTGTATTTTACTAGCCCGGTGCCTTCGTTGTAAAATCCAGCATCGAATCCAATCGGCCTGCACCAGTCAACCACTCCATCCATTGTGTAATTTTTATCAAACATTGAAATGATTGCTTCGGTTGCTGAGCACAGCGTATCCAAGGCGTTGCTGTTTCCGTTCAATTCTGCTTCTTGATGGATGTAAATATCGAATTCATAGGTGCGCAGATTGTTAACGTTGTCCTCTTCTTTGCTTTCCATTTTGGTCGGCTCAAATGTTATTGCCGGGAACCCATCAAAACTGGTGCGGTGCTCACTGTATACGTATGAAATAGGTTTGCCAACTCCAATCTGAGTCTGCAGCATTGCCAATATTTTTGCTCGTATAGTTGTGATCATATATTTTTATTCAATGGTGGAATTTTAGCGAGTGCTGTCTCAAAAAATCTTGTTATATTGTCCATGCTCTCCTCAACCGCCGGAATAAAGAATGGCTGCGCTTTTGTTCCTTTCTTGGCGATACTTGCCTGCACTGCATAGGGGCTAATTCCGTGCCGTTTTGCCCAAGGGATGAGCGATGCGATCGGTGCCCAGTGTGGAGCAGTCCCGAATTCAATGAATGGCGCATAGGGCATTTTTGGCTCAAGCGAACCCCTCATAAACCCCATCTGCAAATCCCATTCACTGCGCAAATGCCCTTGGTCGGTTGGCGATTTCTGCGTGGCCAAATCCTGAATCGCAATCAAACTCTGTCGAATAGCGGCGTTGAATTCTTTTGCTGACTTCTCTGGATATTCCCTAAAAGCTTGCTGTATTTTGTCTGCATTTTTTAGGGTAATCGTGATCATAATTTTTTCTTAACTATGGTGCACTCATTGCATTGGACGCTTCCCATTTGAACCGGGATAACGCCGCGTACCTCGTATACATCACCTCCAATTGTTAATTTATCAGTTGTTTCAATATCCTCGCGCGCGTCTATGTAAAATTTGAATCCCTGTCCGTACTGAATGCTGTTGATTGATGCCGTGTAGGCGTCCATTGGCTTCAAATAACCTCGCCCTTTACCATAATCCTCATAGTCCGACTTTGCGCCGTTCTGTTTCAGCCGCTGACTGGTATAAATTGTGGTAAAAAAACTCATCATAATTTTATGTCAATAAAGTCATTGATAATGGCCTGTTGGCTTGGGGTTAAATCGGTCTTCCAGTCAATTCTCGTCCCAGCCACGATTTCAACCGTCTTGCCTTGCGCGTGCCGCATCTCATATTCTTTGCAAACCAACTGTGTAGCCAACAGTTCCAATTCAGCCGGAACCTCAGTATATCCTGCCTTGTAGGTAATTTTGATATTGCGATGCCACCTTGGGAATGTTCCATAAACGGTTCCGCGTTCGTTATAAACCACGTAATTGGCAGCGTTGATTGGATACCAAACCGGATCGCTCGGAGTACCGGCATTGTAGACAATCTCGGTCACCTCCAAAATTGGAAATTCCCGGAGCGTCAACTCGCCAATTCCGATGCCATCGTGATATTCAATAAGCTCCTTAGTGCCATCAAAATTTCGCTGTGTTTCGCCGGCAATATAATCGGTGACGTTGGTGCATAAAGTCACGATAAAGCTGTCATCATCGTTGAACTTGATCCCCAGCGCGTCCTTTACTTTGTCTTTTGTCGTTAATTCCATAAAATAATGTTTTTAGTTCTGCCCGTAAGGAAAACAAAGAGCACAAAACCTTGACGGGCAGCACTGAACCAATTATTCAGTTGCTGCTTTTTCGCCTGCGCCCTCTCCTGCTGGCAATTCTTCGTTATATTCATCTTCGCCAGCTGGTGCGCCTTCGCCTGCAACTTCACTAACTTGTTTTTCTTCTTCTTGCTCCTGTGATTCCTCAACTTCCAAGGCATCAACAGCAACAACGTCTTCAGGATCAAAAGCAGCTGCTGCTTCGGCTGAAAGTTCCACGCGTTCTCTAACTTCGCGGATTATCCCGTCGATATACAGTGGGCTTTTTGCAATTTCGTAAAATGGCATATTTTTGTTTGCTTAGTTTTTTTAATTAACCCCGGAGGGTTACCGCTGGTGCGCGTATCGGTTAGACAGCGCAACCAAGCGGCAAATATATGAACATACTCCAAAAATCCCGTAAGGATCAAGAAGCAGATGTTTTTAATGCAACGAATGCGGTAGGTAGAGCAACAGCCATAGCAATACGCTCAGTTACACGCACGGCTGACATATTGCTTTCAAACATATTTGTTGATGCAATAGTAGCCTCTTCGGTTGTCTTCAGTGTCATTTGTTGGCGATCACCGCAGAACAAATACTTCAGATTTCCAAAGATCACATACTTGGTTGAAAGTGCAGTCGAAGACGGCATTTTTTCAGACAAGTACACAGGATATCCCCAAACGTATCCAACGATTCCAACACCAGCAGTTGCATCCTTTGAGATGATAGGATTTGCAAGCGATGCAATGTACTGTCCGTCAGTTCCTTTCAAAGTTTGAACGGTTGACCATATTGTACGATGCATAACGAATACAGCTCCTTGCAATGCCAATGGTTTAAGAGAACCAATCATGGAACGTAGGTAGTCTCCAGTGATTTTTGCAAACGTAGTGTCACCAGTTGCCTGAGTAACAACGTTTACACCAGAGTCAATCATAACTCCGGTAAATGGAGAACCAGAACCCATAAGTCCTTGATTGTCTTCTTCACCTGCGATTGCTTCTGCAAACAGCTCAACCAAATAACCAATCGTGTCAATGTTTGCGTCAGCAAGCAATTCGTTGGTCAATGGGGTAATTCCAACCATCGTCTTGGCAGTCAAAACGATTTGAGCAAGTGTAGGCTGACTAGCAGTTCCAGCTACACCTTCACCTGGCCATGAAACAGAAACAGACGCTGTCACCTTAGGCAGTCTCAACACGTCGCGCTGCATTGGAATCCAACGAGCCAACTGTCTAATCAAACCAAAGTTTTCAGCCAAACGAGTAACTTCGCTTGAGAATTCATCAGGAACGAAGAATCCACCAGCGGTAGTTGTACCCTCAGTCATAGCTTTTTGACTACCAAGGGCAGTTGCCATTGCTTCGTCACCACGACCGATAGCTTGCAAGAATTTGACAACGCGGTCATTTCCTTCAAGTTTTTTTGCTTCCTCAACACCTCCGAAAATTTTCTTTTCAAGGCTCAAACCTTTTTCTTGCAGTTTAGTGTCAACGAGTTTTGAAGTTTCCTCCATAACTGACGTTGCAATAGACTTTGAAAGTTCTGCAAGTTGTTCTTGTGTAATTTCCATAATCTTTTTTAAATTTAAACTATTTAGTAGCACTGCCAGACTTCAGAATCGTTCTAATCTCCGACGAAATTCTCGCCGACGCGATAGATAACTCCTCAAGTTTCTGGGCTTGATCTTTTTCGCCGCTACCAACGACGCCCGCTTGCTTTAAATCGACCAATTCAGCCGCAAAGGATTTAGCACTATTTGAAATTTCTTCCAACTTAGTCATCATAATGTCGTGCTTGTCGCACATTTCCTTGTGATTTGCGCACATTTTTTCAATCATCTCTTTCACGTGTGCCTTCAAATCACTGTTTGTCACTTTCTTTTCTTCTTTTCTCACACTCTTTTCAACCAAAAGAGCCATTTCTTTCTCGTCCAGTTTTGCTTCCTTTCCAATTGCCAATGCATCCTGATTGGCTGGAACCGGCACGAATGAAAGCTCCAACAGTTCGCTCTCAGTGATCACGTTGCCCTCCCATTGTTTCGCAATGAATCCAATTGATACAGTCTTGAGTGCTCCACAGTCATACAGTTTGCGGATAACCTGAGCAAAAGGATTGATATCAGCGCTCACAAATTTTCCTTTGATGATCGTCTTGTCTGCTTGTTTTTCAACACTTGTAGCAATACCGATCGGCAGACTTGAGTAGTCGTGGAATGCCAAAATTACAGGGTTCAGCATGTAATTTGCAGTGTCCAAACCTGCCTGCAAAACGATTTCGCCTTGTCTGTCCATTGATTGAGTCGATGCCACCACCTCAAATGTACCGTCAAAAGACTTGTCCTCACTTACAGACTTAAGGTCGTAAGCATCGATAGCCTTTTGAAATTCTGCTAATATTTTGTCCGAAATTTTATACATATTATTTAAAATTTTTAATTACATTATTGGTAACAGTGTACATCGGCAACTTGGATGTAGCGGTGGCTCTCCAACGTCGCTGTAGTCGAGGCTCATCGTCCGATCACCGACTTGCAACTCGTCTCCTTGATCAAAAAAGTTCTCATCAAGTGCAATTTTTGTGCCGTCCATCTCGTCGCAGTAAGCGCAAACCCTGTCATCCTCGGCGGTATACCACTCCTTGCCGCTGACCACTCCCGACTGCTGCCAAGCAAATGCATTGGCCATATTTGCTGTCCGGATACTCTCAGTGTCGGCGATCATATCAGCCCTTGCAGTGTCAGCCCAATCGAAATAGTCGGAAATCTTGGCGCTGAGTTGGGCAACGGTCAATCCCTCCGCATCCGCCTCCAATATCAAATCTTTCAAATCGCTTTCAGTCGTATCGGCCACGCTCCCGGCAATTCTTATGGAAAACTTATCAATAATCTTTCCTTTAGCAGTGTCAATCGTGAAATCCACATCAACTCCGAGTGCCTCAAGCGCTGCCTTTCCCTCTTTCATCAAATACTCTCGTTGCAGCGGTGTGAGCAAATCAATGAGCACTGCAGTGTCTGCCTTTTTGTCAATCAAATCCTTTTTTCTGCGGCGCAATCCTTTGATGGTTTTATATTCGTGCACGTTTCCAATCGCTTCACTCTTTACTTGGAAAAACCATTTTTTTATCACACCCTCATATTTCTTTTTCCAAGGTTCAGCCACCTCAATCATTTTTTTCACGGCTGCCTCGCCTTTTACTGTTCGCTCTGTGTCTGGTCTTTCAACACTTTTTTTTTTAGATGCGTGCTCGTGGCCGCATTTGTTTGCCTTATATATAAATCTGTCGTAATTCTTAGCGGTTGGATCGTCCGGTTCCTTTGTAGGATCAGCGCCCGGAGCAACTGGTGCCACCGGGGCGGCCGGTTTCTTGATGTCGTCATATTCCTCGCCCAATGATTCAAGTCCCTCCCTGGCGCGAATTTCATTCACCGTCATCCACACATTGCAAGCCGCGGTGTTTTCTTTAATCTGCGCTTCTCGGTCTTCCGGCACCGGATTGTCAAACTCGAAGTAATATCCCTCGCCAAGTTCTTTGACAATGCTGGCGTTTAGAGCGCCCTCAATTCGTTTGAGCCTCGGTCTGATAGTAAAACGAGTAAATGCCCACATTGCAGTGTTGGCGTTGGCAAGGTTCACGTCATCGCTCAAAAGCAATCCCTTTGGCACACCAAACATCGCAAGAATGTCGTCGCGGTCAAGTTTTCGTTGCTCAATAAATGCCAATTCATTCTGATTGAATCCGGTCTGCTTCCATTTCAGTCCACCCTGCAAGAATGGCGTAGTGTTTGCGTTCTCAACTCCGCTATATTGATTTTTCCACTCATTCTGCACACGTTTGACCTGATCCAAAGGCAAATTGCCTTCATATTCAAGCACTCCGCTCGGTTGCGCACCATTGTCGAAAAATTTTGCGTTCCATTCCTTAATTTTCTCGTCTTCTTCAATAATTTTGAGCGCTGCCTGCACTTTTCCAATTCCACGATACGGTGATTTATTGTTGAAATATTTCGGGTTTGGTTCTTTGATGTGAATCACCTCGTCCAAACTAAGCTCCACAACATTGCGCTCTTCGCCATTTTTGGCAAAAAGATAATGGTCAATAAGTTGCTTAGGATCGGTACTTGGAATGATGCGAACCCAATCAGGTCGCAAAACATAAAGCTCTTTTGTGGCTCCGTTGTTTTTTTCACCCTCTCGCGCTCGGTATATGAAAGCATTTCCATCCAAATCAAGTGATGTGCTGATGTCCTCCAAAAATTCGCTCTTGGTTTTGTGTGAGTTCGGATTTTCAATCAGTGCCAAAATGGCATTGCTCGTTTCAGTAACCTCCGTGCTTTTTCCTGCGCCACGTTGTCCTTTGAATAGTCGCAAATCAGTTGCTGCGCTTTCTTGCGCAATGATATTCACACATCTGAAAACAAAACCCTCGTATTTGTCGAGATGGTTTGCTGTCCTTTCTGAAAATTTGCTATAAAAAACGGACTTCAAAGAGCTAACCAAAGGTGACATACTCTTGGTTGTCTCTGCGCCCATTATTTTTGCTCTCAGTTTTTCAAACATATAAAAAATTCCCCACTCTACCAAGGCCGTAGCCTTAGCGTTGTGGAGGTCGTAACCTCTGCGCGCACGTCCGTAAACGCTTGCACATCTTGTTTTTTAATTTGTGTCGGCAAGCATAGTTAGAGAGAGAGATAGCGCCCTCCAACCTTGCCCTCCGACGCAATAAATGTGTCAGGGGGAAAAATCAACCCACGAAATGAACATCACCAACTCCATTATACACCCAAATGACGAAAATGTCAATCCTTATCAAACAACGCCTCAATTTCCATTGCCATATCAACACCATTCCTTTGATGTTTTGGCTTTTTCATATAATCCCAAACGATCATCTGAATTTTTTGCAAGCGCGCTCCACCCTCGGCCGCTTTCTGTATCAATTCCTCATCAAAACCACCGCCAAAATAACTGCTTTTCTTTGGCTTGACTAGTTTCCATCCCGCCTCTTTCATTCTCATTTTTTGCCCCTTAACACAAGTGCAGTAATTTTTATGTACGCTTGGCGCAATTTCAAACCCTTTATCACCGGGAAAATCAGGCGATCCGATAATGCCACTATACTGCGTACTGTAACCTTTGTCCCAGCAATTCTTGCAAATAGGTTCTTTGTTTTTTTCCATATGTTTTGATTTTCGCTAATCCAGTGAAATGACAACTCGCAAAGCCACAGATCAATGAATAGAAATTTTTCAAAATTATTAATTGTTATTTGACCATCAAGTTGCGTCATCATGTGTGGCCTTTTACGATAGGCAACCAGCACCGGGCGCACTTCTTCTCCTTCCGGCCAATTAAGGCGCAATAGTTTGGTGAATCGAATCATACTCTTTGTTTTAAAATTTATTAAAAACTTCCTTTTTCTTTTCGCGCTCATATTTTGATACGCCGGCAGCGCGCGTGCTATTGACCACGCACCTTTTTTCTTTTATTTGTGCGAACATATAGGCCTGCGCCTCATTGCGCCGCTGGCTGCGATTTCTTTTGCGCCTGCCAGTTTTGCAAGCGTTACATTTTGGCACGGTTTCATTGTTGAACATTGTGCCACAATTAGGGCAAACAATAATCATAGGTTTCCGTTCTCATTGATCCGAATTGGATCGGTGTCTTTGATGAATTTTAGCTCCTCGCCTTTTGTTATTTTTTTACATTGCCAGCACTTAATACTGAACGTGTCAAAGATATTGAGCACCTCAATCCTCATAACCGTTGCACCGCAGTGTGGGCAGTTCCCGTTTGTTTTTGTTGCCATAGTTTAAAATGTTATTCCCGGAATAATTAGAACATTAAAAGTTAGAGCACCAGCATCGGCCACGTTTGGAGATTTTAGCCCTCGGTTGAAAAGCTCCTCCTTTGGCTCCATTTGTATTTTTTCGCTACTGTTTATTTTATATTTGATTTCCAGCAATTCATTCCAACGAGGATCACGCAAAATTTTTCCACCAGCCAGCAAAAACTCTCGGAATAGTTGGTAGTTTTCTGCTTTTTTATTTGCAAAGCGCGACGTATCAACCGGCTGCTTTGCCCAATTTATGCCCTGCACCCAAAGCCCATTTTCCATTGCGCGGTCTGTAACACCCCCACCAACGCCGATGTCATCAATGTTGGCATAACGGCTCCCATCCTTGATCAAACGGCCTATTTCGCCCACCTGTGCCATCGTGTCGCGGCTTTGGTTGGTTCCCTCAATCCACAAATACATCCCTTGGCGCTGTACGAACGCCGTGGCATCGCTGCCGCGCCCAATATCAACCCCAAGCACCCTGTCACCTTTGCAACGACTGTAGAGCAGTCGTGCGCCGGGTGTGGCCAGTTTACGCTCGTCCCATTCCGGCTTTTTGCAGTTAAATAGCATTTTTGGCAAATAATCCACAAAAGCATTCTCCAAAAGCACCTCGTCAAACATGAAACGGTAGCCGCGCGGATCAATAGTGTCCTTTGGTGGAAAAAGGCACTCGTAAAGTTCCCTAAACATTGGCTTGCCTTTGGCCTCATTGATGAACTCCTCACTGTAGCGCCCCTCTTTCAAAGCTCGCTTATAATCAATCCAAATTTTAAAATACTTCTTGCTTGTTTTATAAAAATGACTGAACGGTGGCTGAGTATAAAAAGTGTTTCCGATCTTGCAGTAAAATGCGTGCTCTCCCTTTCCGGCAATCATACGGAAAATGGTTGATTCAGTATTGTCCGCGATAAGTCCAGCCTCATCCACGATAGTGACACGCGAACCCTTACCCATAGCAGATTCAATCGATTTGCTGTAATTGCGCTGATCAACAGACAAGGTATAAATTCCGCCGCCATTATTCAGCACGATGCGCAATTTGCTCTCCTCCTGCTTCAATCGTTCAAGGCGCGACTTGGCGTCCAACTGTTTGAAAAACATCCGATTGTCGCCAAGGTGCTGGATGTAGTAGCGCATGATTTCTTTTGCTTTTTCGCTAGTTGGAGCCACCACTGACACTAACTCCCCCTGAATGCACGAGATTATCACACATGCCAGCGCCACCGTCTGACTCTTCCCGTACTGGGTGCAACTCTCGATCTGCAGGCGTTTGTGGTGCCTGAATATCAGCGCCCAAAATATCACCAGTTGTCCCTCCGTTAGCATCTGGTCGCCCGGCTTCCCCTCGATCCGGAACATCCGCAGCAGGCGCAGGCAAAGTTGCTTCTCCTCCGGCGGTATTGTCGGCAATGGCCAACTTTGTATCTCCGTTTGTGTTTGATTTGATTGGTTCATCGGTTTTTTTGTATGAAGTAGTCAACTCTTTTAAAAGTCCGCGCAATTCTTCAACCTCCTCGTCGTCTTCATTTTCAACAACCATAGTCTGCACAGCCTTGCCATCAATGCGATCCACAACATCCTTGAGCATTGATGTGTTGCCATTGATCACGGACTCTCGGAGCACACGATCAACAAGCAACTCGGCATACGTTTTTTTGTTTTCACCCGGTGGACACTCTTGTAATTTTCGCTTAAGAATTGCCACCAAAGAGAATGAATCTTTTTTGCGACCACCGCCCGGATTGCCAATTGCAAACTTCCCAGTTTCCGGGTCGGTGTAACGTTTATCCACGTTTAAAAACGTTGATTCTTCTAATTTTCCAGCTTCTTCGGCCATACGATTGGTTGCCCATTTAAAATAATATTTTCATTACCAGTAAAGTCCACGTAGCGCTGAACTATGACGTCGCAATATTTTGGTTCCAGTTCCATGCCGTAGCAAACGCGGCTCGTTTTTTCACATGCGATAAGACATGAGCCACCACCCAAAAACAAATCCATCACCAAACAGTCCCGGACGCTGCTGTTTAAAATTCCACGCATTACCAATTCCACTGGCTTCATTGTTGGATGTTCTTTGTTTGACGTCGGACGTTTTACTTTCCAAATGTCGGTCTGCTTGCGGTCACCATTCCAAATCCTTTTTTCGCCATCCTTCCAACCATAAAGAATCGGTTGACCGTCCTCGTTTTCGTCCTCATTCTCCACCAATATCGGCTCAAATTGAGTGTGGTAATCAGCGCGAGATAAAACAAGCCTATCCTTAACCCAAACAATGACTCGCGACCAATGCCCCCCCAACCTTTTGAATGAGTCCTGAACTGTTCCCCATTCCGATGATGACATGCAAACGTAAATCGCACCGCGGCAGAATGTCAAAAGATTGGTAACAAAGCCGTCAACAAACACTTTGAAATCCTCCGGTGACATCTGGTCATTCATTATTTTGTTTCCATTGCTCGCTTGATACGCCACATTGTATGGCGGATCAGTCCAAACCATGTCCGCTTTTTTTCCTTCCATTAAGTGAGTGACATCCTCAAGATTACAAGAATCTCCGCACATCAAATGATGGCTGCCCAAAACATAAATGTCGCCAAGTTTAGTCCTTGGATTCACTGGCGTCGCAGGAATTGCATCGTCGTCGCTGCTTGGATCAACTAAAATATCCAAATCAAAACCAGTGGCAATCTGCAAATCCTCGTCCAGTTCTCGCAGGTCTTCAATGGCCATCTCCAAATTCCAATCGGACTCATTCAATTTATTGTCAGCCAATCGGTATGCTTTCTCTTCCGGGATACTTAGCTTTTTGTCCTCTGGTGCGCCGCTGATAGTTTTTCCAGTTTCGTCAATGATCCAAGGTTCCTTTATTCCCTCGGGATATTTTGAATACGCCTCCCAACGTCCGTGGCCAACAATGATAACTCCATCAGCGCCAACCTTGATCGGTTGCTGCCATCCAAAACGCTGCAAACTATTAGCCAAAAGCTTCAATTGCTTTTCCGGGTGCTTCTTGGCGTTTTTAGAATATGGTGTAATCATTATTTTTTATCTGCAAATTTAATAATAATGTCCTGAATTTTTATGCCAGTCTCATCTTGAAAGTCCAGTGACAACTTCATCAATTTTTCATTAAAAGCAGCGATAGATTTCTCAATTTCCTCTTTCCTTGTACTTTCAATTGGTCTGCAGCAGTGTTTGCATTCGCACATAACTTTGTTTTGATTAAGAAATAATAAATTTAAACCCAACATATCTCCACACAATACCATCCGAGAAATGAATAAAAACCTCTTTGTTCTTTTCCGTGATTGCACTCAATACCGCCTCAACTTCTCCGGTTCTCTTCTGCCCAAGATCGAAGTGATTCGTTTGCTGTTGATCAATGAGCATAATCTGCCCTTTTTCATCTTCCACTTTTTGCTGATTTCTCGCATCCAAGAAAAAAGTGACTGCTTTGTATTTTTTATCAAACATATTATTTTTTGCTGTCAATGTTTAAAAACCAGCCAAACAAAAAAACGCCAACTGCAATTTTCCAGCTAACGCTCCAAAGTAGTAACATCGAAGCAGCAAGCAAAAAAATACCAATTAGAGCTATAAATCTTTCAACTCGATTCACCATACTATTTGATTTTAATTTTATTAGCGATCGCGATTGCTTTTCTTCTTGCGTGACGATTTCCTTTCAAAAACATAGTCTGCAAAGTCATTGGTTTTTCTGCCTCCTTTGTCGCACTTGGCAGATACTCGCTTTTTGCATAGGAACTCAAATCAATACCGGCTTCCTCAGCCTTATCGTAAAGCTGCGCCGGCAATATTGTGATATTTTTGTGATCTTCTGTTTCAATCATTGTTTTTTGTCATCCGCCCGGAGTATGATCCAAAACGCTACTGCCATAATAATATAACCAATAGCGTCTTGGATGAAATACTTCATGACTTTGTTTATTTTTTAACCCTCATTGATTCAAGCTTGTCATTAAGCGCGATCATCTTCGGATTTTTTCTAACGCGTTTTTCATAGATGTGGGCATAGATTGTTTTGATGCAAGCCTCAGCTTCCTCAATCTTCATCCCATTAATCATCACTTTTATATCCGCGTCTTTCTTTTTTTTGTTGTAAAAAACAGTGAGCAACATCAATCCGTGCTCTTTGCTATTGTTGTTTAGCTCGTTTTCCTTTATGATCTTGCAAACTTTTTCGTGCAGGTCTTTGTTTTTCATGAAGGTTCTTATTATTACTTGTATTATAGCGCACTTTCTCGAAAATGTCAACCGTCAAATTATCTTGATGTAGGTCTTTATTCACCCTAAATTCAATATAATCGTCGCTTTTTTCAAATTTGACATTTTCTGAAACTTCCTTGGCCTCAATAGCAATGTCTATTTTTTCCCTTGCCCACAGCCGGACGATTTCCAGCTCCGCTTCAAGTTCCTGATACTTCAAAAGCACTTTTTTGTGAGCCTTCAGAAATTCGTCGCGAGTCTTAACTTTCTTTGATACAGTATCGAATACTTTATCAATAACGCTTTTCTTTGTTTTTTTCATACCTATTTAAAAATTAAAATTAGAATGTGGCCGATATCATACCCCCAAACGATAGCCGCCAAGATACTCATTACCCAAAGCGCTATCTGCTCTAAGGCATAAATTCTTTTATTGCGCCGCTTCATATCCCGGCGAAATTTGGCTTTTCTGATTTCTGCATTTTCCTCTCGAGTACTTAGATCCAATCCGGGAGGTGGAGAAAATGTATGTCCTACAAATACCTTTGTCTCTCCAAGGTCGCCCAAGTGAATAGCCTCGCGAATTTTTTTCGCCCGGAGAACTTGCTGTGCCTTCCTTCCGGCAGCAACCGCCTCCTCGTGATTCCATAGATGTTTGCTCATTTTGTTTTTTTTGATTAATTAATTATAAACCCGGAAACAAATCGACCGTTGCCTCCAATTTTTCTATAACACTTTTTGCTTCTTCAAAGCCATAGCACACGAAAGCCTGACAATTGTTGCATTTATTCAGCGCATCGATCCATTCCTGCTGCACCTCTGAAACTCCCCCCATTCCTTTCCCAGTCTTACTTTTACGATCAATCTTTTTCATCTCCACCCACACTAACCTATCACCAACTATAATAACCATATCAGGCAATCCAGCACGAACACCTGTGGCAGTATTCTTATTGCACTCCGACCAAGTTGTACGAGTTGAGTTAGGTATTGCACTAAACTTATAACCCTGCTCAGTCAGCCATTTCACAAAGTTACATTGCTCTGTATACTCCGATGGACAAGCATTTGGATCAACAACCTTACACTTATTAACCACCTTACTCTGATTCCACTTTTGAAAGTCTTTAGTAGTTAGTTTGAACATTTGTTTTATTTTATGTTTTTAAAAATATGAGCTATCACATCGACTGTCCAACCATCACCAATACAACCTGCTGCTTTATTTCTAGTAAGACATTTAGTATATCCATCAGGCAGCGTCTGTAATCTTTCCAATTCAGTCTGTGTAAAATATCTCAAATCACCATCTTGGAATAAAAAATACTGATTATTACGCAAAAGACAATTAGACTTATCTTTCATAGCCCTACCTCTTCTAGTTTTACTGGTAGGATAACTCAAATCTACTCCTTGATTATTTCCAATATCCACAAACCCTATCTTAGTAGCCTCCCTAACTCTTAAAAATGTTTCCTCATCTTTTGTTATCAGCGTAGTAAATCCAGCATTAAAAAATCTATGTGCCATTTTATGTTGCTGCACTAATGGTCTTGATTCACTTTCTAATATAGATCTTGCTTTATCCCTATCAGTGTATCCATATTCTATAATGTCTTGTAATTTTATTCCCCTATCTTCTAGTGCATCAACAGGTATATTTGTCCAATAAAACCTATTTCTCATTTGTGCGGAAGCTAATTTAGAATTTATATTTATTGGCTCTACTCCAATCTCTTTAGAAATAATATCTTGCCATTCTTTTTTCATTCTAACATTCTCCAACAAAAAGTATTTTGGCTTCAATTCTTTAAGCAATCTGGCATACTCCCAAAACAAACCACTTTTTCCATTAAATCCCTCCATCTTTCCGGCAATCGAAAAACTTTGGCATGGAGATCCACCTATAAGCAAATCAATCTGTGGCAAATCTTCAGCCTTTAATTTAGTTACATCACCTACTTGGATAGTATTAGGAAAATTATCCATCGTGACTTTTATTCCATCCTCCTTAATTTCAGAAGCATAATAATTATTTACACTAATACCTGCCTTCTTGAGTGCTAATTGACCACAACTAATGCCATCAAACAAAGATAATACATTCATTTTATTTTTTTATTTATTATTTAGTGCTAAAATTGCTTCCCTAAAGGTCACATTATTCAAAGCCATATATACCTTGATCGCATCCCCTGATTCTCCGCACACATAGCAATAAGCAAAATTTTTCCGAATATCCATATTCCAGCCCTCTCCTTGGTGAAAGCAACACTTGCTCCGGCCATTTACTCCTCGCTCCAACAAATCCTGAATAGAATAATCTCGCGCCCTTTCAATCATCTCATCGGTGATAACATCCTCGCTCGAACGTCTCCCTTCCAGAACATCAATCGAAAGTTTGTAGCCATTGATTTTTTTCTTGAGTCCCTCGGCCATTTTTGACAGCCGCACCAATTCATCCTGCCTTTCCAATCCGCGCGTTTCAGCCACATACTCATCGCCGCAAGTTTGAAATTCCATCTTGGCGTTTTCAAGGCACTGTTTCAAATACCGAATGCGCGCCCTTTTTCCAAAATCTGCCATTTCCGGCGACTCCGCCCATTCTCGCACTGACTTTCTAACCGCTCGCAATTCCTCGTGCCTGTTTTTTGTCATCCGGGAGCTAATCTCAATCCATTGGTCGTGGATCCATTCGGCATCCTCGTGCAAACTTTTTGGCACCAATTTCAGCCATCCACCAAATTGCTCGAGCCTCAAAACTTGTTGCAAAGTCATACGATTTATGTCTTAATATTTTAGAGGTGTGCAAATTGATTTTTTTTTATGGCTTAACCAAGCCAACTTGCATACCTGCACACCTAGATTCAATTTTCAAACTTTCCCCTGTGTTTTTCTATATAACTCTTACCTAAAAGGTATGAAAGGTATGCAAGGTATGCAAAGGGTGCTTAGTAGAGCCACGTATTGAGGTTGCACACCTACTTGCACACCCTTGCACACCTTAAATCTTAAACCAGCGCATTTTTTGCTCTCCGCCAACCATAACTCTCCGCCTTTCCCAACCCAACTGTTTCAATGCTAAGCCTATCTGCATCTCTTCGCTTTTGCGCATTTTTGAGGCGTCTGCTTGCAGTGCCCAGCGCCAAATGTCGGTGATTGTCACGCCCTCAGTCAAATCAATCAAAGTTCCAAGTTTTAAAGGATTTGCAAACCAGTCGCGAATAGTGTCCTCAAAGGATGACCTAACCATTTTGGCATTTTGGTGGCACTCGCTGTCGCAAGGATATTCGTGCACGCTCTCTTTCAATTCTTCAACACGATAGAGCGCCTCGGCAAACATCTGCATCCTATTTTTTTCCAGCCATTCTAGGTCGACAAATGGGAGTTTCACTTCAACAGGATAAAATCGCCTGTTTCCGGATTCGTCTTTTAAATATTCGTCTTGATTGGTGCTCATTGCAAAGATGCAGCGGCGCGGCACATCTTTCATCGTTCGGCCATAAGGTGCGCGGTAGGTATCGGTTGCGGTGGAAATCATAGCTTTCATGTTTTTGGTCTCGGTGCGGCTGAGCGTCTCACCCTCGGAAAATTCCACGATCATCTTGCCTTTGAATTGCAAGAAAAAGTCTTTGTTGTCAGCCCGGAGTGTAGTCTCAAGGTGCCAGTCCCCGGCAATAATTGATAGACTGGTAGATTTTCCGCATCCCTGCTTGCCCTCCAAAATCATAACGGTGTCAAATTTACATCCGGGTTGGATCACGCGTTTGACCATTCCTTTGAAAAAATTTGCGCCAACGGCCTTGTGATACTCGTCGTCTTCGGTTCCGTAAACCTTGGACAGCCACGAATCAAGCCTCGGCTTCATGTCCCATTTTTCCTGCCTGATGAAATCAAGTGCTCGGTCAAAGGAATTCTCGCGGCAAGTGTCCATCACTGCATCAATTACCATCTCCTTGCCAAGTTGGCGAAATTGCGGATACATTGCGGAAATCCTGCGTTGGATTGGTGTGAAATCTGAGTCATCCACCTCAATCCAGCGACTATCCTTTTTGATTTCCATTTTTTGTAGCCACTCATCATAGCGAAATCGTCCTTTGAATTCCGGGTGGTTTTGCAAAATTCTAACCACATTTTCAGTGCACCGATTATAAACCTTGGCACCGCCACTCCCGGTAGTGGTCAATAATTTTAATGAATCGATAGGGATTTGTTGCGCTTCGTATGCAACGTCCCTGCCTGCTGCAGCAAACACTTGGTCTGTCTGTTTCATAATTTTTATTTCTTAGCAAGTTTTAAACACAAAGGAGCCAGCCATCAAAACTTCAGGTGTATCTAGTACCTGCCCACGAATGGGAAATGGCTGGCTCTTCAGAATTTAAAACTTGTTAGATACTTAGTTTTTATTTATGTGTCTATTTTACTCCTTTGTGCGCGATTGGCAACCGTCGACTTTCCACCAGTTATCAACCGCTTATCCACCACCGCGCCACTTGACTGACGCGGTGGATTCGGTCGTTCCTACAGTAGAAAATCGTCTGGCATTTCTTCTTCTGCTGGTTTTGCAGCTGGAGATATTGCACCTGCAAAATGATTGTTGCCAAATGGCACATCTTCTTTTGTTAGCGGTGCTGGTGCTTGTTGCGTTTCCGGTTCTTTTTCTTCAAACAGCTCCCGGTATTCTTTGGATTGCTGAATTTTTTCCACGATCCAGTTCGGCAAATAAAATGCATCAATATTTGCAAAATCCTCAGTGCTGACCATTATTGGCTTGCGATAAACTGGAAAATCCAATAGCGCTTTTTTGAAATCCAATGGCTCAACTCCGACGATGTTCTGATAAACTTGTCCCTTGCTTTCAACGCCATCCAAGATGATCGCGCATTCCTTTCCAAGAAAAGATGAAATGTCAAACTTCTCCAATTCCTCCTCGGTGTATTCAGCAGATCCGTGCATACCGTCGATTATTTCCCTAAGTCCCACGGTTCCATTTTTTGATGGGTTCAGTGAAAGGAAATAAGTGCCGCTTTTAATATTTGAAACGGTCTCACCGTTTTGGTTTTCATAGGTCAATGATGGAAGTTCAAATCCTAAAAGAATTTGCGGTGAAAACCAAGGCTTCGGTGTGTTTTTTCCAAACTCCTGCGATCCAAGCTGAATGATTTGGAAAAGACGTGCTGGATAGTGTCCATTTGGAATTGAATATTCAGGTTTAGTCATTCCTGCGTAAATTGGTGCCATAATTTTTTGTAATTTTAAATTTTTTAATTATTCTTTTTTACCCCAACCTCTTAAAGT